>Ga0307486_1001471_pt1 | contig 18081 bp, 12 predicted proteins | sample CBIW02metaG_FD_203663 | JGI IMG/M metagenome (GOLD analysis project Ga0307486, IMG submission 203663) | Sea-ice brine microbial communities from Beaufort Sea near Barrow, Alaska, United States - CBIW 0.2 | ecosystem: Environmental > Aquatic > Marine > Coastal | place: USA: Alaska | collected... | reverse complement strand
AGGATTGCTCCATATTTTCTGTCATTTTATTTTCCAGGATTTGTTTTAAAAACCGATAGGAATAATTGTGGTTATCTAAAGCAATAGTACAGGCTTTGGTAAAAATGGGCGGATCGACTTTACTGGCAAGGTTTAAAATACCATCACAGCTCTTATAGAGCTGTTCGGGATATTTGTCTTGTTTGAACAAAGCTTCCATATAACTGTAAAGCGTATCGGAGTAGTTATAGGCCTTTTGGAGGTAATAGGTAGGACTGCGCTGCTTATAGTGTTGATGATGGGAACACAGATGTTCCTTTTTCGTAGAGTAGCTTCCTTTTTTAAAATTCCTTGGATGCACTCCTATGAGTGCTGCCTTGCAATATATTTTAACCAGGCTTCGTGTATAGATGACCTTTACCTGTGATCCCATATAAGCATAGGGAACGCTATAGTAATGCTTGTCCATGCCTAAATAAATATGGTTGTTCTTGGCTACTTTAAGGCCCCGATAGTATTTAAGTTCAAAAGCTTCTGCCGGTAAGCCTTGCAGGCTATGTTTTTCATCAGCTATAAACTTTTCTTCCCGGGAATACTCCTTCTGTTGCATACGGGTTTGGTTATGTGCCTTTACCTTTTCTTTGATGGCCAGGTTCAGCGAAGCCAGGTCAAAGAATTGTTGGTTGCGTAATTTGGCGTATACCCGGCTATAGATGAGTTTCACCTGGTTCTCTACCAAGGCTTTGTCTTTGGGTTTTCTGGGGCGTGTGGGAGTAACGGTAGTGCCGTAATGATTGGCGAAATCTTCCAGTGCACGGTTTACATCAGGTTCGTAAGGGTTGGCCTTTATAACGGCAGATTTTAAATTATCGGGAACCAGGGTTTGTGGAACCCCACCCAAATCTTTTATACAGCAATTCAGGGCGTGTATAAAATCTTCTATCTTTTGGCTCCTAACGGCCATAGCAAAGCTATAATCCGAATACGGAAGACAAGCGACAAAGACCTGAACAAAAATTTCTTCCCCGGTATCCCTGTCGATATAAGAGAGTTTTTTTCCTGCGTAATCAATATAAAGCTTCTCCCCGGGATGGTGTTCCAATACCATCGAAGGATTTTGGGTGCCACGGTATTGCTGAAGGTGATAACAGAATTGACTGTAACTGTAGCCATCCGGGGCACTATCGTGATATTCTTCCCATAATACCTTGCGGTTTACACCAACCCGCTTCAGTTCTTTGTTGCAATAGTCAAGGGTGTTTTTCAGGAGTTCATACCGCTCATCTTTATAGGCTGGATTTCCAGATAAAAAGATAGCCTCCAGTGCCGTATCCTCAAGAGTTAAAAGAACTTCGGTAGTGATGGTACCCAAGGAAGCCTTTGAGATATAGCCCTTAACAGTATTCTTGCTTACAGACAAGGTGCGTGCGATGGTTTTTATCCCCTTCCCCTGTAAGTGCATTCTAAGTATTTGTTTTACTGCGCTCATACGTTTTGGTTTTCCTGCCATTGTTTATCTTTTGGTGTAAAAAACACCAAGTAAAACCAAAATCGAATAGAAATAGCCAAGGGGGTCAGCTTGCTCCGGAATCAGATCCACTAAACCCGCACAAGGGGGTCAGTTTGCTCCGGAATAAAGTATTCCTATCTTGCTATCTTTTTATATGAAGGGGGTCAGCATCCGCCGGAATGGCAGTAAATTAAGGTTCCTGTTCATGCTGCTAAATTTGTGTTCCGGAGAGGGGTCAGCTTAGTCCGGTGTATCCACTTAATCCATAAATAAATCTATTTACACGATAGCCCTCTAGAGCAGCTTTCCTTACCCAATAATATCCATTATAGGATACAGGGTATTCCACCAATTGACGGGCACTAAGATTGATCCCACCATAACCACCAACGCCAATTTTTAATTGACTTCCTGCAGAATAATAACTGCCTTCAGGGCCTTGCTTTAATTTTGTCGGGCCAAATTCAAAATGTACTGGCAGTACCAGGTTATTGACATTGAATTGTGATGCAGTAAGGCGTTCGTCATCAGTTAGTTGAACAACCCCGTTTACTTCATCAAAATATTGGTTGTTGATTGGATTTAACGAATTGGTTAGATATGAAATTCCGTATTTTAACCTAAGACCGTTCTTCTTTCCCAGTGGGGATTTAAGTGCAATTCCTATTTCCATAAAACGTGAATCCGAAAATGAATAGTCAGTTTCATTCTGAATGTCCTTCCAGGCGCCATTCTCTATTGCATTGTTTAATCCATAAGCAACCACCAAATCAAGGCTAGTAGGGGTCTTTATTTCATTATCAAGCACAAGCTGATCTGTTTGGGACTGCATGATGGAGCTCATTTGTGACAAACTATCTTTTTCAGAAGACAGTGGGGCCTTGCTTTTATCAAAATATGAATCTATATCCATGAAATAATCATAATTGTCTTCTTCGATTTGCTCTGCTTTTTGGACTTTCTTTTTTTCCAAATAAGATATAGTTTCTAATATCTCTGCCTGGCGCTCTTCGATTTTTAAGGCTCTTGCCTCTGAAGCCTTAATTTTAAGCCTTTCCGCCTCCTGATTACTCAAGATCCCCTTTTCAAGCATGCTGTTGATGTTTGCAACTTGTTCTCTAAGTTCATTTTTCTCTTCAGTTTCGATTACCTTCAATTGTTTGTTCAGTAAGTCTATGGTTTGTTCTTGTGCTCTAACTTGCACGCTGAATAATAAGATCAGCGGCAGGAATAAAAAATTTTTCATGATCCAGGTTTTTAAGTGTTCGATTCATTAGTTATGATTATTTATTTTAAGATTTTTCTTTCAAACTTTAGTTTTATCCATAGGCGTGATCAATAAGCAATTGTTCCTTCAATTTGCAAAGGCAAATTTTATTTTCATAATCTCACGAAAGATGTTGTTATCTTCGAAGGATACATCCTTCTTGTCAGTGTTTTTATCAGTATCTGTAAAAGTAGTATTGCTCTTCACTTCTTCTGTTGGTAACAAAACTCCTTGCTTATTTTCAAATTCTCGCTTTTTTTGGATGTTTTGACGCGCAATGATAAGTAAAGCATCAATTTCGGAATCAGTAACCTGAACATTGGGAGAAGCGGCATATATCATATTTGCCTTTTTAGAAATTACGAGTTTAGGTCGATTCAATTCTTCGGTCACTAATGTTTTAACGACATCACTTTTAGGTATTTTTTGTTTCTGAGTGGGATGAGTTTCTTTTTTTGTGTTACTAACAAGAGTAGTAGTGGTAAAATTAAAAACCCAAGGTTTTAATACTTCTTGCACCTTTTCCTGAAATGAAGCTTTATCAGATGCTAAAGAGTTTTTAGATCGTTTTTTTGAATTAACTTGATGCGTATCTGCATAATTCAAAGTCGTAGAGGTACTGCTGTTATCTGAAATTAAAACACCTAATCCACAAATAATAGCACCTAAATAAACAAAAAGCATCGCTTTAACCATAATTTTTCTTTGTCCATTTATTTGCTCATGTTTGTCCAGATCAGAGGAAAGTTTATCCCATACACCTTCGTTAGGATTTAATATATATCCTTTTAAGGTTGACTTGGCATAAGCCGATATATCAAAGCGTTTCATATTTTTTTTGTGTAAGTTTTAATTTTTTCTGAAGAAGTTTACGGGCCTTAGATAGTTTAGATCTTGATGTTGCTTCAGAGATGTTAAAAGCTAAGGCTATCTCCTTATGCGTATAACCTTCTATTGCATAGAGCATAAAGACGATCCTATATTCGTGAGGAAGTTGATCAATTATCCGTAGCAGGTATTCTGCATCACTTTTAACTGATACTTCTGGGCTCTTTTCTATTTCCAATTCATTAATATCACTTTCAAAAACTAACAGCCGCTTTTGCTTCAGGAAGTTTATGGATTCATTGACCATAATTCGCCTTACCCATCCTTCAAAGCTCCCTCTTTCCGTGAAGCTTTGTAGATGCATAAATACCTTTAGAAAACCTTTATGCATTACATCTTCAGCAAACTGTAAATCCTTCACATAACCCCTGCACAAGGCAAGCATTTTAGGTGCATACTTCTCATACAGACATCTTTGGGCAACCCTGTCAGACTTCGATGCCTTTAAGATCAGCCTTGGTTCATCTTTAAATAAAGGAATAATTTTCACTTTTCGGTTTTACATAAAATTAGAACAGCTTGTATATATATAGACAATATAAACCACCTAAATGTTCCCGAAAAAATGACTTTTAACGAAGTTTAACAGCATCAACTAAAATTTCAGTAAATTTTTATGTTAACAATTTAAGATGACATAAAAAAAGTAATTCTTTTGCCTCCCGATTGAAAAAATTAAACATCCTAAATGTCTTTGTTGATCAACTGGATTAAAATTTTTAGCATTTTAAAATCCATATTGACAAACAATTAGAGTTTATTAAATTCATAATGAGAGTTCAATAGTTAGCTATAATAGATTTATAAATTTGACTTAGAGGAAGGCATACAAAAAAGAATTTTAGGCCAAAATTTATAGTTTTTATAACTCTATTGGATTTTTGAATTGGATATCTTTAAGAGATAATGCTCAAAATATCTCATGAATAAATCAAAGATTGCTATTATTGGGTCTGGTGCTACAGCAATTTACCTATTAAAGCATATAAATGATCATTTGGAAAAGCTTGGAAGTTTTATTCAGGAGATTAGCATTTTTGAAAAGGGAGTACATATGGGAATGGGAATGCCCTATAATCCCGAAACAACTGATGTTTATAATCTTTCTAATATCTCCTCTGAAGAGATACCAGAGTTGCCTGTCACATTTGGAAATTGGTTGAGGGATCAGAACCCTGAAATCCTGGCTTCCTGGAATATTAAAGAATTTCCTATTGATGATACAAAGGTTTATAGCCGCATTTCCTTAGGGGCATATTTTCATGAACAGTACACTTTTCTTATTCATCAATTAGCTAAAAAGGGAATTTTATTTAACCAAATTAGTCGGGAAGAGGTTAGCGATATTCAGACCGAAAAGGAAAGTAATAACGTAATTGTTAAAACTATAAATGGAGATTCCAGATTATTTGATAAAATAGTAATTGCTACAGGTCATCATTGGTGTAAAGATAACAATGAGAAAACTGGGTATTACTCCTCCCCTTGGCCTATTCAGAAACTATTGCCCGAGTCTGGAGAATATTATAATTATCCCATTGGTACACTTGGAGCATCCTTAAGTGCTTTTGATGTTGTAACCTCTCTTGCGCATAGACACGGCACCTTCAGCGGAAAAGGTGAGACATTAAGTTATAAACTGCATTCAGGGGCAAAAGGATTTAAGATTGTAATGCATTCAGTAGAAGGATGGCTTCCTCATTTGCAATATGAACAGGAATATCCATTGCGGGAAATATATCGTCATACAAGTCGGGAAGAAATGTTATCGCTTATAGATAGAGATGGTTTTTTGAGAATCCATAATTTTTTTGATAAGATTTGCAGACCAGCTTTAATCCAGGCTTTTGAAAAGGATAGAATTTATAAAATGGTTGAAAAGCTCAAAAATGACCACATAAATTTTAAAGATTTTGTTCAGATTATGTCTGATGATCATGAATATTCTGATTCCTTTGAAGGGATGCGTAAAGAAAGAGTGGTTGCGCTTAATTCTGAAAAAAACAATCAGCCAACATATTGGAAGGAGACATTGGATGATCTCATGTACTGCCTGAATTTCCATGTAGAACTTTTACCCGCAGAAGATCATCTGTTTTTCCGTAAAGAAGTAATGTCTTTCCTTATGAATGTAATCGCCGCGTTGCCATTACTTTCTGCAAATATCCTCCTTTCACTCTATGACGAAGGTTGCATCGATTTGGTTGGTGGAAGGGTTGAAGTGATTGAAGATAGTGGAAAAAACGATCACACAGTTATAGTAGTGGAGAAACTAGATGGAACAAGGGAAACCTTAAATTATAAAATGTTTATAAACTGTGCGGGACAGAAAAATATTGAACTGGAACAATTTCCTTTCGGCTCACTTATCAAAGATGGAAATGTGAGAAAAGCTCGGGCTAGGTTTGAGAAAGTGAAGAATCCTAATGAACTTCCAAAAAATATAAATAGGGAATTGATATTTGAAGAACAAAACGAACTTTTACTTTATACTGGAGGTGTAGATGTTGATGCCGGTTATAGGTTAATAGATAAAGATGGCAAACCAAACGATGGACTTTATGACATCAGTTTTACCCATACTTCCGGATGTAGGCCTTATTCCTATGGGTTACAAGCTTGCAGTGCAACCAGTAAGATCTTAACAGAAGTTTGGCTCGCTTCCATTTCAGAAAAAACTGATATTAATGTAGAAATAGAAAAAATAACTGAGATTTATAAGGATAATGAAATTTAATAAGAGACTTGATTATTTATAAAATCGACTACATAAAATTTGAATTTTTCTATAAATGAACTGACTGCCAGGTTTATCAAAGTTATTGCGAGAGATTTACTATTAAATTTTAGAAGAAAAATTTAATAGTAAATAGTAAAATTGTAGAATTCCAGTATCAAATTATAACAGACATAGGGGACATTTTTTTGAAGCGACCCCTACTCCTCAGTACCACTTTTATAATCCATTTATACTTTAAGTTTAAGCAATCCAGGCTGAAACTTTTTATTAAAAAGAAAACAACTCCTATTTAAAATTAAATATGAGAAAGCTAATTGCAGGAATCAATATTTATCTTCCCTTCACTGCCTTTTTCTTTCCCAAAATATGTAGTTACCATCCGTTATAGGATCATCCACTAGCAATTTCTAACCTATATGTTAAAATTTCAAATATATTAAATCAATTAAATTCTGGTTTTTAAAACTGTGAAATTCTACATAAATATGTAACCATTTTGAAGACTAAACCACTGTTTTAGGATTCTTTGGCAGAAAAAAGTATTGAGGATAATTTTAAAATTCCTTCAAATTATCGATATTTGTTTTTACTTTTATCAAAATCAAAGATGAACAATGTTAAAAAAATTGGATTTAACATCCAATTCAATATTCAATTAGAATGTTATTATTTCAGAATCGGTGAAATAACTGAACAATTTTTATAAAACTTTATTTATCTAAATCCAAATCATTAAAAACTCATTAAACAATAATCTTTGAAACAATTTAAAGACAGAGAAATTATTTTATGGTCAAACCTACAAAAAGGCAGCATGGATGCGTTAGGGGACTTATACGATATCTTCATTGATGATTTATTTTGTTACGGTATGCAATTTAGTAATGATAAAAGTCGTGTAATGGATAGCATTCACGATGTATTTTTAAATCTGTATAAATACCGAAAAACTTTAGCCAACACAGATAATGTGAAGTATTATTTGTTGCGCTCAGTAAAAAATCAAATTCTAAAAAAACCAAAATATAATTTCTCCTCATTAAATGATAATTTACAACATAAAGGCTTTTCCTCTTCCGTAGAAACTCAAATAATTGAAAAAGAAATCACCAATGAAAGAGCTTCTAAATTATCAAATGCAATTAACTTACTAAGTAAAGGGCAACGACATGGTTTATTTCTTCGGTTTACAGAAGAGCGTACGTACATGGAGATTGCAGATATTATGAATGTTTCTGTTGAAACTTCCAGAACCATAATTTATAGGGCAATTAAAGTTTTACGAAAAAATTTAGCCATCCTTACAATTCTCATATTTCACCTTTTTTATTAGAATATTTTAAAAAAGCTGTCTATATCTTATGTCTATTTGACTTATAGTAGTAAGAGCCACAAAGTAATTTTCAAACCAATTACATAAGAAGCTCTATATTAAATAGTTATAAGATCAATGAAAGACAATTCAGATCAAAAGAATATGAACTTTTCTCAGCTCTCTAAAGATGAGAAATCATATTTAAAACAAAAAATCCAAGGTTCTGTTTACCGCTATATTTTAAGAAAACGAAGTTTAAAATTTGTTTCTGGTGCGGCTGCTGCTGCAGTTGTGATATTTTTCTCCGTCAGTATATTTAACAGAGTTATGCCGAATAGTTCTGATTTAGAAAATTTTGCGAAAGCTCAAAAAGATCAAAGTTCAAATGGTCATGTTAATCTTATTTTAAGTGATAAAAAAAATATTGAAATAGCTGAAGATAATTCGACGATAGCTTATTCAAATTCGGGACAAAATGTAAAAATTGGGACTTCAAAACTGGTAAGTCAAGAAACTTTGGAACAAAAGGATATTGTATATAATACCCTAATCGTTCCTTATGGAAAGCGTTCCGAAATTGTGCTTGCAGATGGGAGTAAAGTTTGGTTAAATTCAGGTTCAAAATTAATTTTCCCAGCGGTATTCTTAGGTGAGAAACGCGAAGTTTATTTGGAAGGGGAAGCTATTTTTGAAGTCACTCATAATAAAGAGCAAGCTTTTGTAGTAAAAACTGATAAGCAAAATATTGAAGTTTTAGGAACTATTTTCAATGTAAGTAATTATCCTGAAGATAATAATATCTATACTGTTCTAAAAAGTGGAAGTATTCAACTTAGCTATAAAAACAATTCCATTTTGCACACTACGGAGCATATTCAAATTTCTCCAAATACACTCGTTACCTACAATAAAAAGGATCAAGCCATTGCAACTGATACGGTAGTGGTTGATAAATACTTTTCCTGGCGTGACGGCATTTTCATATTTAAAAATGACTCGTTAAAATCTATAATGAAAAAAATTGCGAGATATTACAACGTTGAAATTGTTATCAATGATCAAAATTTAGCCAATCAAACATTTTCCGGGTATCTGGATGTTAAAGAAAGTATCGAAAATGTTATGGAAACCATCAAAGAAACTGAAACATCTCGATTTGAGTATCATTTATCTAAAAACAACCAATTAATTATTAACTAAAAACAATCAATTTGAAGTATAGTTCTATTAAAATAAACCGGAAGATGCGCTAACATCTTCCAGCCTAAAAAAATTAACATCCCTGTTTTTCATTCAGCAATATTAATCACTAAAGCAAAATTATGAATAAAAATAAGAACCTTTATTCGTTTGAAAGGATAAAATCTTTTAGATCCTATTTAGTAAATATTATGAGAATTTTTCTACTAATAATCACCATTGGTTTAAGTTCTGCTTTTGCAAATAGTTCAAAAGCACAAACCAAAATAGATATAAATGTAAACGATATTTCACTGGAAGATCTATTTCAAGAAATCCAGAGTAAAAGTAAGTTTATCTTTTTCTATAAGGACGATGTTTTACATTATAAAGTATCACTTCACCTTAAAAACGTGACCGTTTCAAAAATTTTAGACGCTGCTTTTGCGCATACAAATTTGACTTATAAAATAAATCAAAGGCAAGTGGTTATTAAGGAAAACTTGGATGCTGTTTCAAATAATCCAAATGTTGAGCTTCAGAAAACTGTTAAGGGAACAGTTACGGATATTGATGGATTGCCACTTGTAGGTGCAACTGTTTCTATTAAAGGCACCAATAATGGTGTCTCTACAGATTTTGATGGTAATTTTGAATTGCCAGTGACAGAAGATGTGACCATTTTAGTTATTACTTATGTTGGATTTATTCCTCAAGAAATAAATATTGTTGGAAAAACAATATTGGAGATAAATTTGGTGCCCGATAATACAGCTTTAAATGAAATTGTAGTAATTGGTTTTGGTACCGAAAAGAAAGCATTAATAAGTGATGCCGTAACATCCATCAGTTCGGAACAAATAGAGGATTTACCGGTTTCATCGGTAGACGGGATTCTTCAAGGTCAGGCAGCTGGTGTTCAAGTGCAACAAAACTCTGGAACTCCGGGAGGTCAAATGTCTGTTAGAATTCGTGGTTTGAGTTCCATTAGCGGTTCCAATCAACCATTGTACATTATTGATGGAATCCCAGTAACCACTGGAGATTTTGGACAAGTAGGTTATTCCGGTCAAGGTGCAAGTGCACTTACAGATCTAAATCCGAGCGATATTGAATCTATCAGTATTCTCAAAGATGCCTCTGCAACGGCAATTTATGGTGCAAGAGCCTCGAATGGTATTGTGTTAATTACTACTAAACGTGGTAAAGCACAAAAATCGGTGGTAAATGTCAATGTTTATTCTGGTATGCAACGAGCCTGGAACAGATTGGACATGTTGGATGCAAAACAATGGATGGATTACCGAAATGACCTCACAGGATCTAATGCATTTACTCAGGAACAAATGGATAATATTTCCATCGACACAGATTGGCAAGATGTTATTTTTAGAACCGCACCAATTAATAGTTATGAAGTTTCTACAACAGGAGGTTCCGAAAAAACTAAATTTTTTATGAGCGGAAAAGTTTTCGATCAGGAAGGAATTTTGATCGGTACAGATTATCAAAGGATTAATGGCAGAATTAATATTGACCATCAGCTTTCAGATAAAATAACCATTGGAACCAGTATTGGCTTAACCTATGCCAAGACAAATAGAGTGGAAAGTGATCAAACTTTGCATGGGCCATTACCTAACGGCATTTCTACACCTGCTATATTTCCGGTTTACAATGAAGATGGAACTTATAATCAGGATGGTCCTTATTCAAACGCATTATCTATTGCCAATGAAGCTATCAACCAAAATTTCACATACAGAACAAACTCAAATGTGTATGTAGATTACAATATTTTTGAGGATTTGACCTTTTCATCAAAATGGGGAATTGACTTCTTAAACTTTAGGGAGCATGCTTATGAATCCAGGAAAACGGTTCAAGGAGCCAAATATAACGGGTTAGGTTTTGAAACCTATAGTAATGTGTCCAATATTGTATCAAACAACCTCTTAAAATATAACAAACAACTGGGAAAACATAAATTTGAAGTTTTAGCAGGTTACAGCTTTGAAAGCTATCAATACAGATCCTCATTTATTAGAGGTCAGGATTATGCGGATGATAATTTAGAATATATCAGTTCTGCATCAACAATTGTATCTGCGAGTGCCAGTGCATTGGATTCGGGATTGAGATCCTTTTTTGGAAGAGCAAATTATAATTTTGACAATAAATATATCGCAAATTTTTCAGGTCGTTTTGACACCTCCACAAAATTCGGTGAGAATAACAGAACCGGATTTTTCCCCGCAGCATCTGTGGCCTGGCGTATTTCGGAGGAAAGTTTTATGGAGAATGTGAATGCTGTATCAGACCTTAAATTGCGCGTAAGTTATGGATTGACAGGAAATGATGATATTAGCCCATTTTTGTTTTCTGAATTGTATGGCAACACCTCTTATGGTGGACAACCCGCAATCTATCCCAGCAATATTCCCAATCCCGATTTAAAATGGGAAGGTACTGCCCAATTTAATGTTGGTCTAAACCTGGGACTTTTTGAAAACAGATTGTCGCTTACCGCAGATTATTACAACAAGCAAACCAAGGATTTATTATTAAGCCGACCCTTGCCACCAAGTTCTGGATTTTCTTCTATTACAGAAAATGTTGGAAAAGTTGAAAATCAAGGGATTGAAATCACCATTGCATCCGAAAATTATAAAGGTGAAGATTTTACCTGGAATACACAATTCAACATTTCGGGAAACAGAAACAAGGTGTTGGAACTTTACAATGGGCAACCAATAGATGATATTGGTCGTGGGGGCAACAGAATAATGGAAGGACAACCAATCGGGATTTTTTACAGTTACAAATCCTTGGGTGTTGACCCTTCAACAGGAGATATCGTATTTGCAGATACTAATTTTGATGGTGTGATCACTTCAGAAGATCGAACAATTGTCGGAAATCCACATCCTGATTTTATTTCAAGTCTTACAAATGATTTTAGGTATAAAGGTGTCGATTTAAGCATCTTCCTACAAAGTTCTTATGGAAACGATGTGTTTAATGGCTCAAGGCTTTTCCTCGAGTCTTTACAAGGAGGAGACAATCAAATTGAAGCTGTTACAAGGCGTTGGGGACAACCCGGAGACATTACGGACATTCCAAGAGCTACAACCGATCCGGTAAAATCCTCTCAAAACAAACGTGTTTCTTCCAGGTTTATCGAAGATGGGTCGTACCTCAGGGTCAAGAATGTGACCTTAGGTTATACCATTGGTGAAAATGCATTTGGAAAGTCAGTTTTTTCCAGTGTTCGTGTGTATCTAAGCGCGCAAAACCTGTTCACATTTACCAACTATACAGGTTTAGATCCCGAGGTTAATTATAGAGGTGACGACAATTCTGTTATTGGAACAGATTTCTTCACCTATCCGCAGGCGCAAACTTTCACACTCGGTGTTAATTTAAAATTTTAAACTATGAAAAAAGCATATTTAAAACCTAAAAGAGATATGAAAATTTCAAATGCCAGTTCCAGCGAACTGTTAAAAAGAAATAATAATCAGTGGAAAAAAATAGTACTTGTGGTCCTATTGTCAATTACTGCAATATCATGTGATGTTCTGGAAGTTGAACCGCAAGATTCCATTCCAGCAGACGCGGCTTTTAAAACTAAGGAAGATATAAATAAAGGAATTCTAGGTGCTTATGCATCTTTTCAGAGTTTGAGTTATTATGGCAGAACTTATAATATTTTTTCTGATTTAGCCGCCGACAATTTATCACATCCTTTAGCAGCAACAGCAACATCTTATGCCGAAGTGGACAATAACAATATTCTTCCGGAAAATGGTTCCATAGGAGGGATTTGGAATGTTATATATGATGGCATTAATGTCACCAATAATATTATCACCAAAGTCCCCACTATTGAGGGAATGACCGAGCAAGAAAAAAATACGGCTTTAGCCGAGTTGTATTTTATAAGAGGACTGAACCATTTTAACCTAATGAACTATTTTGGAGCGATCCCAATTAAAACAGATCCAACCGTTGGCGTTACCAATTTAGACGCACCTCGTAATTCTGTTGAAGAGGTTTACAGCCAAATAATCAACGATGTTACATTCGCTGCAGATAATCTTCCAGCAGCGGGAAACAAAACGAGAGCATCCAAATTCGCTGCAAAAGCATTACTGGCAAAAGTTTATTTGTATAAAAAAGACTATCCCCAGGCAATTGCATTTGCGTCTGATGTTATTGCCAACGGAAATTACACCTTATTAGATAATTATGCCGATGCCTTTTCGGATGAATCGGCAGAGTCAATTTTTGAGATCTACTTTTCACAAACTGAAAGAAACAGGATTGCCGAATACAATTTTCCACATTCTTTAAATGGAAGACGCGAAGTTGAACCTTCAGAAAGTTTGTTAGATGCTTATGAAAGCAGTGATTCGCGCTACGAAGCAAGTATCGCTTTTGAAGGTGCTGAAGCTTATGCAAAGAAATATGACGATTTAAGCCTGGGAGCAGACAACGTGATTGTTTTGAGATTGGCAGATATGTACTTAATTAGAGCAGAAGCAGAGGCCAATTTATCTGCTCCAAATATTACGGCTATTCAGGATGATATTAATGCGATAAGAACAAGGGCCAACTTAACCCCCACTTCCGAAACATCGGTTGCACAGTTGCTTAAGATTATTGAAAATGAAAGACGAATCGAATTTGCTTTTGAAGGTCAAAGATGGTTTGATTTGGTACGAACTAATCGTGCCATTGCAGTGTTACCAAATGTAAATAGCATAAATCAAATGCTTTTTCCAATTCCAACGGATGAAATACAAACCAACAATGATCCTGGAATGACCCAAAATCCCGGATACTAAAAACGAACCATCAAACTTAAAATTTACAATATGAAAACTGATTTTCAAAAATACATTTTTATAGGAATTTTATCACTGACATTATTTGCTTGTCAAAAAGATGAGGTTACACCACCTCAATCACAAGCAGAATTTACAGCGAGTGCAACACAAGTGATGATAGGTGAAGAAATTCAATTTACAAATACCTCACAAAATGCTACCGCATATGCATGGAGTTTTGGTGATGGTACCACATCCAATCAGGTTGCTCCAAGGAAATCCTACACCTCGAGCAATGTCTTTTTGGTAAGCTTGGTGTCAACAGGAGCTGGAGGTTCTACCATATCAAATATGGAAATTACCGTAACACCTGCCAGCACTTTTACAGTGGAAGAGGCTGATAATCTGAGCGCGACAGTTCCAATTCAATTTACGAATACCTCTGTAGGTGCTGAGACTTATGCATGGTCGTTTGGTGATGCAGATAATTCGACATCGACAGATGAAAATCCCAACTTTTCATATTCAGATCTAGGAACCTATTCTGTAAGCTTAACAGCAAGTAGTGCTTATGGAGATAATACGTATACCCAGGAAGTGACAATTGGTGAAGCTCCTGCTCCTCAGGAAAGCATATATTATATCGACTTTAGTGATGATTATATAAGAAAACTAATTTTAGATGGTTCAGGAACTGTAGATGATGTTTTAAATGTATCTGGAAAAAGTGGAGCCTATATAGCATATGATAAGGTCAACGAAAAAATTTATTGGACAGATTTTACAAATGATGCTGGATCAAATAACATCTGGAGGATGGATTTAGATGGTACAAATGAAGAAGTAATTGTAAGTAATTTAAATGAACCTTATGGAATTGCTATAGATAATGTCGCTGGAAAAATATATTGGGGTGATTCTGATGGAACTATTTCAAAGGCAGATTTAGATGGTTATAACCTGGAATTAGGTTTCTTTAATGTAGATGGCTCTCAATGGACAGGCATATCTTTGGATGTTGAAAATAATAGAATGTACCTATATGATTATTGGGTTGAAGATATCCACTCTGTAAATATGGATGGAACAGATGATCAAATTATATTACCTGGAATAGGTTATGGTTATTCTATGTTTGTTGATACTGTGAACGACAAACTTTATTTTGATGAATGGGGATCCAGTGAAAAATTGTTTATGTCTAATCTTGATGGTTCAAATGTTCAGGAAGTAAATTCAACTTTAGCATCAAGAGTTTATGGAATAGACGTGGACTATGAGAATGGAAAACTATATTATTCTGGTCGCGATGCAGGGGAGATATACAAATCAGATCTTGATGGATCTAATTTGGAAGTTTTAAAAACTGGATTGAGCTCTCCAAGAGGAATAGTTTTAATTAAATAAAAAACAATATGAAAAAATATATATTAATAATTGCAATGTTTTGCTTTGGATTTTTATTTCAGTCGTGTTCTGAAGATGATTATCCAATTCCTCCTGCAAGCACGGTGCCTGAATTTTCATATAATATAGATAATGAAGAGTTGGCTCCTGCCACGGTCATTTTTACTAATATGTCGATTGTTCCGGAAACCGTGGGAACAGTCACTTATTACTGGAATTTTGGTGATGGACAGTTCTCATCAGAAGCAAATCCATCACATTTCTATTCTGAAGCAGGGGTTTACGATGTCAATTTAGTGGTGACAACTGCTAAATCACTGGAAATAAAACAATCGACAAAAACCATTGTTATTAAAGATCCCAATGCTTCGGGAATTCCAATCTATTTCACCGATGGCTCTCAGGTATATCAGGGACTTATCAATAGCCAAGCACCCATTTTTACACCATTAAATGGTGTTGCGGCACAATCCTCTTATGGAATGGTACTGGATACGATCCACGATAAATTATATATCAGCGATTATGGTTCAGATAAAATTTACAGATCCAATTTAGATGGAAGTAATTTTGAAGATTTCAGAACAGGTATGGACAGTCCTAACGGAATGACGATTGATTATGAGAACAACCAGATTTATTGGGACACAAGTTCTGGCATTCAAAGAGGTGATATCGATAATACCGATGTAGCTCAAAAAGAGGATTTTGTTACCGGGCAATCAAATGATCCTGATGGACTTTCGATAGATCCCGTAAACCGAAAACTTTATTGGGTAAACTATAATGGAGGTGTTTGGGTAAAAAATCTGGATGGAACAGGCGAAACTTTACTTATTCCAGATGTTGAAGGTGGTAGCATTTTGGTTGTGAATGATAGAATCTATTACGATGAATATGTTGAATCCGGTGATATTCGAATAAAATCCGCCAATTTAGATGGCACCAATATTTCAACTTTTGCGGTTGGTATAGGAAGGGTTGTTTATGGTATAGCCTATGAACCAGATGGACAAAAAATTTATTGGGGAGACCGGGATACAGACACTTTATGGAGAGCCAATTTAGACGGGACAAATCCAGAAGCCTGGTTTGAATCAACAGGAGACACCAGAGGTGTTGTAATCGGAAAAAAATTATAAAAGGATGATAAAAAAAATAATAGTAGCCTCTGTATTTGTATGTGTTGGTTTATTTGGCAATACAATATCTGCACAGGAAACAAAAACCGATGGAAAACTGTTTATCATAGGTGGGGGTTCAAGACCATCAGCTATGGTTGACAGAATCATTGAAGAGTCCGGAATCGATAAAAATGGCTATGGCATAATCTTACCTATGTCTAGCATTGAGCCCGATTCCGCGGTTTATTACGCTTCAAAACAATTCAATGAAAAAGGATTAAAAAATATCCATGGATTAAATTTTGTAAAAGGTGAAGAAATATCAGCTTCCAAACTGGATTCTATCAAAAAAGCGAAACTCATCTATATTTCTGGTGGTGACCAAAACAGATTTATGGATATTATAGAGGGAACAGCTGTTTCATCAGCGATTCATCAAGCATTTGAAAATGGTAGTCTTGTGGCAGGAACAAGTGCTGGAGCTGCAGTAATGAGTAGACTGATGATTACTGGTAACGAACTTAAACATCCGGAATATTCATCCACCTTTAAGAATATTCAGTTAGATAATATCGAGATCAAGCCGGGTTTAGGTATGATGACAAATGTGATTATCGATCAACATTTTGTTAGACGAAGTCGATATAATAGATTAATAAGCGCTGTTATTGAAAATCCTGAAATGACCGGTATTGGAATTGACGAATCTACTGCCATTTTGGTAAATGGAAAATCGATAGAAGTGGTTGGAGAATCTCAGGTTCTTGTACTTCAAAATCCCGAACATTCCAAGACCATCCACAAAGATAAAATTGGAGCACACAACCTTGCTTTGAATATTTATTTGCCAGGTGAAACTTTTTCAATTCAATAAATCTATGATTTTAAAATCGTTATCAAAACAGGTCCTTTGCATTTTACTGATTTTTTCTACTTCTTTAATGTTTTCTCAATCAGGGAGAACCGAGAAAAAAATTGTGAAATTAGTAGATAATAATACCAAAAATGCCATTAAACTTCTGAAAGAAGTTGTTAATATAAATAGTGGCACCATGAATTTTGAAGGAGTAAGAAAAGTAGGAGAACTATTCAAATCAGAACTTGATAATCTCGGATTTAAAACTCAGTTAACATCTGGTGAAGCTTATGGAAGAGCAGGACATTTAATTGCAACCAAAGAAGGGAAAAAAGGTCCAAAATTTCTTTTAATTGGACATATAGATACCGTTTTTGAGTTGGAAAGCCCATTTCAGGAATTTACAATGCTCAACGATTCCATAATGAATGGACCAGGTGTTGCAGACATGAAAGGCGGTGATGTTATTATTATTTTAGCTATGAAAGCCTTGAAAGAAGCAGGTGTTTTAGACGATATGTCCATTGAAATAATTATGACCGGTGATGAAGAAAAAAGTGGTGAGCCATTGGAATTGTCCAAAAAGGATATTTTGCAAGGCGCCGAGCGAGCAGACATTGCGATGGGATTTGAAAATGGAGACAATAACCCAAAAACCATCGTGGTATCCCGAAGAGGTTCTGCCGATTGGCAACTTACCGTTTCAGGAAACCCTGCACATTCTTCGCAAATATTCACTGAAGATGTTGGTGTTGGAGCCATTTATGAGACCTCCCGTATTTTAAATGAATTTTATTTACAATTGGCAAACGAAAAAGATTTAACTTTTAATCCAGGCTTTATTATTGGAGGAACCTCTTGGATAACTCGGATCAAATGGTGCCAGTGATTTCGGTCGGTTAGTGCCAGGCATTTCGGTTCAATTTGTGCCACTTTCAGCTGTTTAGCCGGACCTATAACGGTTCGTTTTGTGCCAGTTGTCTC
>Ga0307486_1001469_pt1 | contig 18088 bp, 14 predicted proteins | sample CBIW02metaG_FD_203663 | JGI IMG/M metagenome (GOLD analysis project Ga0307486, IMG submission 203663) | Sea-ice brine microbial communities from Beaufort Sea near Barrow, Alaska, United States - CBIW 0.2 | ecosystem: Environmental > Aquatic > Marine > Coastal | place: USA: Alaska | collected... | reverse complement strand
CACGACGATTGCATCATAGGTTTCATCATTATAATATTTATTCACAATTCAAAATTTAATGTACTAATTTGTCCAAAACTTTTTAGTAACCTTGTTAATAATTATCCCAATTCATTATATCATTTCTCTCCTCTGGTTTAATACATTGTGCCAGAGTTTTTTCATCATATTCCATCTTATGTTTATCCAGTTCATCCTGGGGCACACCGTCCCACACATTTGGGGTGTTCCCTAAATATCCTAGATATTCAACTCCAATTTTACTTGTGAAATAGCCGGTTGCCACCAAGTTTCTAAGTCTGCTAAAAAACACTGTTCCTTGTTGAAATCCAGGTTTGACATCATCGGGATATGCAATGTCATCAATGATTTCAAGCTGTTGCTCTTTTGAACTATCCTTAAATAATTTATCAAACCGTCGGTTACTTTCATGATCTAACCATCTTAAACCACCTCTTAAAGGAATTTGGTGATCAGGGATATCTTTTGCAATAAATTCTATAAATTCCGGAACTTCAGCATCAATCACAGAACCTGAATTGTCGTTATCAGGAATAATGATGGCTGCTATTAAAGTTATGGTGGACATTTCCTGCTCAGAGAAAAAAGTCTTATTTTTTAATTCTATATCCCGAGCTTCTTCCTGGGGAGTACGACCATAACCATCCTCCTTGTCTTCAATTTTTTTATCGGAAATTTCAGGAATTGCATTATCCGTTTCAGAAATGCAACCTTTTAAAACAAAGCTAGATGCAAGACCACCCAAAACCAAGGTTTTAATAGTTTCTCTTCTATCCATAACTAAGACTTTAAACATTCTTTTTTTTTATTTCTTCTTTTAAGTAATCTGATGCTCTCCAGGCAAGCGCCAATATAGTCCAAGTTGGATTCTTATCGGCTTGGGATACAAATGATCCCCCATCAACTATGAACAAATTGGGAACATCATGCGCCTGGTTGTATTCATTAACTACAGAAGTTTTGGGATCATTTCCCATCCGGGTTGTTCCTACCTCATGGATTATCCTTCCGGGTTTTTCTAATCCATAATCACTATCAGCTCCCGGTTTGTCTCCTAATGCCATTCCGCCCATGGAGTGAATAATTTCTTCAAAAGTATCCTGCATATGTCTTGCCTGATTTCTTTCCTCGTCAGACCATTTATAATTAAATCTTAGAACAGGTATTCCATATTGGTCAATAACATTTGGATCTATTTCACAGTAATTATCTTTTCTGGGGATACTTTCGCCACGTCCGGCCATTCCTATCGTAGATCCATAAAATCTATGTATGTCTTCTTTAAATCCAAGTCCGTAGCCACCACTCTTTTTCATTTTACCGTCTTTTCCCGGGACTTTTCCATTAAGTTGATCTGTATTAAAACCAAAACCATAGGCTGGCATTCCCATTCCTCCCCAATATTCAATATGATATCCCCTGGTAAAGCCAAGGTTTTTTTGACCGTTTAGCCACCAGGGAGTATACATATGCAACCCACCCACACCATCTTCATTATAGCGTTTACGATCCATCAGGGATGGGATAAATGCCATTCGGGAAGAACCGGTTGAATCATGCAGATATTTACCTACAAGTTCGCTGGAATTGGCTAATCCATTGGGGTGTTGGGATGATTTAGAATTAAGAAGTAACCTAGCTGAACTACAAGCACTTGCAGCTAAAATCACAACTTTAGCTTTGACCTCATATTCTTGAAAATTTTCTTTCTTTATATAGGAAACCCCTGTTGCTTTTCCATTACCATCAGTTAGAACTTCCCTTACCATTGCATTTACAAATAAATCCACATTATCTGTTTCCAAGGCAGGATTAACTAAAACGGAGGAAGATGAAAAATCACCATATATGGAGCAAGAACGTGAACATTGATTGCAAAAAAAGCAAGCTCCTCGTTTATTATTTACTTTTTTGGTTAATATGGAAAGCCTGGAAGGAATCATAGGAATACCTGATTTCTCAGTTCCTTTTTTTAAATATAGTTCATGTAATCTAGGTTTGGGTGGAGGTAGAAAGTATCCATCCGGTTCATTTGGAAAATTTTCTTTGGTTCCAAAAACTCCAATCAGTTTATCTATTTTGTCATAATAGGGTTTAACGTCCTCATATCCAATTGGCCAATTATCTCCCTTTCCGTCATAATCTTTTCTTTTAAAATCCAATGGACCAAATCTCAAGGAAATACGACCCCAATGATTGGTGCGACCACCTACCATTTGAGAACGAAACCAGTCAAATTCAGTTCCGTTTTTTCTTGTATAAGGCTCTCCTTCTATTTCCCAACCTCCATACGCCATATCAAAATCTCCGAATGGTCGGGTAGAACCGGCTCCCCGTCTTGGTGATTCCCATGGGCCACGCAATTGGGTACGTTGGGAAGGATTAGCAGGGTCGAAATCGGGACCGGCTTCCAGGAGTGCAATTTTAAATCCTGCTTCTGCAAGAACTTTAGCTGCCATTCCCCCTCCTGCTCCTGATCCTACAATGCAGATATCATATACTTTGGGTTGTTTTAATATTTGAAATGGCATTTGTTAGCTTTATTTATTAAATTCTATTAGAACCACTTTAAATCCCCAGATTATATAAATAAACTAAAGATTATTAAATTTTAAAAGAAGTAAAAAAAACACTCACCTTGATTGATTAAAAATTAGAATAATCAGTTGGATACAAGAATACCTTTTCATTATTAGACACATTATTCTGATATTCCGGCAGGAACTTTATTTTATTATATTCGGGAGTGAATGCTGCCCAATGGGTATCACGATCAGCTTTATTTGAAAATGCAGTCATATACATCAAATTTGGCATCTTGCTGCCCGAAAGAACTTGACCATAAAAAACAGCATTAAAATCCAATTTCTTAAAAATCTCAATTTCAAATTTATTAAACATATTTATTTTATTGGCGGAATAACTTTCAGAACCACTTTCATAACTACGCAATTCATAATAACGTTGGCTCTTGGGCGTCGTTAGATTAGGAACAGCAGGTTCAGACATACCGCTAAATGCCTCTAATAAAATTGATTCGACGCGAGTATAAGGAACATCATTATAAACTGCATTTAAATAATTTTTTCCTGTTCTAAGATACTTTTTGTCATTCTCTAGCACCTTGGTTAAATTTTGAAACTGATCCAATTTTTGAAAGGGAATAAAAACATAAATTAACCTATCTGTTGAATCCTGGGATATTGCCTTGAATACTCCTACTTGCTTAATCCCTGCCCGATGCAATGCAGGCAAAAAAGCATCTTTTAAAAATTTGTCTACACGATCCTCCTGGACTTTATTTTTTAAATGATATATTTTAATTTGATAGAAATACCTATTAGAATTTCTACTATATGCAGACTCTGATATAAATAAACAAACTAGCAAGGAAATTGTAAATAAAATATTTTTTAACATCATAATCTTAACTTATAAAATATACATTAAACACTCTTTTTAAACCTTTGTTAATAAAATAAATTAGTCATTTGAAATAAAAAGGGGCTAGAAATACTTGAGATTTTGAATTAAATAAACTGCCCATTTTTTCTCTTTGTTATTCTTTATCGAGTTTCTTGAGCGTCTTCTGGATTTCTTCAAAAAATTTATTGACCTTCTGAGCAGGATTTCCGTCTCCTAAAGTTTCTAATGGAATATACCCCCTATAGCCGGACTCTTTTATTATATTTATAATGCGTTCCAGATTAGTAGCTTCTTGTTTTCCATTAATATAAATACCATCTTTTAATTGCCAGCTTACTGCGTATTGTGCTGTTTGTTCTATCTGTTTGTAGGAATCTCCTTCCCAAAAGCTTCCGATGTCCAAAATGAGTCCAAACCAATCTGAATCAATCCTTTCCATAATTTCTATTGTATCATCTGCATTTGCAATAAAGTCGTGATGGTTTTGAATTGCTACTACCACACCGTGTTTTTTACCAAATTCAACACATTCTTTAACATCTTCTATCAGCCAGTCGAAGACCTCCTCACGAGAATAACCATCAGTATTACTAATTCCTGAGAAAATACGGATAACCGGAGCACCTAATTTTTCAGCTGCCACAATCCAATTTTTTACTAAATCTACACTTTCTCTCCGTTGAATTTCATCGGGATTTGTGAAATCGTTACGTACTCCTGTACCGCTTATTTCTAATCCAAGGAGAAAAGCCTTCTTCTTGATATGGTATAGATATTCATCCGAAGGAACTTCAGGATAACCGGGAAAGTAATACGCAGTTATGTCAACTCCATCAAAACCTTTTTCTGCAGAGTATTCGAGAAGTTCATCAAGATCCATTGATCCATCAGAGAGTGGAATATTAAAGGAATATGCATTTAAACTTGTTTTTAGTTTAGAAGGAAATTCATCTTTCTCCACTTTCTTTTGTGCATAAAGTCCAAAGGTTTCGGAAAAGATTAGTACCCCAAGGATTATAATAGAAAATAAAAAAAATTTTGGATAATTCATCATCATTGTTTTTTGGTATCTCCGGGGTTTGTTCCAGATTGGGATTGATATTTCCAATTGCTAAATAGTCATAAGATAATCATGCAATGGATAAAATTGTATTGTACTATTGTTTATCTCAAATAATTCAGGGTGAAAACATCCATTTAACTAATATGGACAAATCATTAGAAGACCCCTTAACAATAGTCTTACGGGCCAAGAAAAGTCCCACAATGACAAAAATTTAATATTCTAGCCAAGGAAATCCAAGTTCATTCTATAGGTAACTATGTACTAGATATTTATTCACAATATTTGTTATTATTAAAATTTAAATGCTCATTCATTTCAAAATTTTTAAATTGATCTATAGTAATAATGTTTTTTATTCTATCCTTTAAACCATGATCTATTAAATCCTTATCTATCACCCCAATTCGGTATCTGATAATTTTTTACCAACATTAAAAATTTCTCGATTTAAGAATAAATGGTATCTATTTTGGTTATTAATCTATGTAAAAATATAGGGATTTGAACAACTGTTGTAAAAATGGACGTAATTAATAATGTTACTACTTAATGATAAAATTTAAAAATATTTATAATTCCTAATATCAGCAAATTTTTAATGTGATATTTCAAATGAAGGCTTTTAAATTCCTTTAAATTCCCAACCATTTAATTAATGAGAATTGTAAAAAGGGTTAACCAATTAGTGTAAATTTATTAACCCTAATACTTCTATAGCTAATATTTTCCTATTTTTTTAAACTTCTTAAGTATTCGATACTTTTAGGAACCTGAACATCTATATTACTACTTTCATCTTCAATATAATAATGTTGAATTCCTGCTTTTTTTGCCGCTCTTATTATTGAAGGTATATCAAGCTGGCCAGTTCCAAGAGCAACATCATTTTCATGCGACCCGCTTCCCGACATATCACCTGGTACACCTTTGCGCAAATCCTTTAAATGCATCAATTTATAACGGTTACCGTATTTATTTAACAATTGTGCAGGGTCTACACCAGGGTAAAAAGCCCATAATATATCTAATTCAAAACTTACATATTTTGGATTAGTACTTTTTATAATGAAATCATATAAGGTACCGTCCTTATAAGGTTCAAATTCAAATCCATGATTGTGATACGCAAATGTTAGTCCATGCTCTTCTTTTAATATTTTGCCTACTTGATTAAAATCATTAATCGCACTTAGAGCTTCTTCTTTTGTGAATTCAGCTTTATGGGGAATGCCAGCAACTCTTACATATTCAGCGCCTAGTATTTTAGCATTTTGAGCAACTTCCGCTGTCTTATTGACCAAATCATTATAACTCACACCAAAGGAGGAACATTTGATACCCCTTTCATCAATTAGCTTTCTTAATTCTGGTGCAGTTTTTCCAAACAGATTGGAAAATTCCATATCCGTAATTCCGAGTGCTTTAATTTTATCCAAAGTTAATGCTACATCCTTTTCAAAATCTTTACGGTATGTATATGAAACTAATCCTGGTGTTTCCGGAAAAAGCATATTCTCGTTTTGTGCATAAATATCATGGAATCCCAGCCACATGATTAAAACGAGAATCAACGGATTTAATTTTTTTAAAGTCATAATGAATATTTTTATAGTTTTAAACTAGTTTATTTATTTCCCTGATTGTAAATTTATCCTACCAATTAAAGGTTAGAATTAATAACCTGGATTTTGCGAAAGCTCCACACCAATATTTAAGTCAATCTGACTTTGAGGAATCGGAAACAAGACATTATAATCCTGTACGTTACACGCTGGATAAATGGGGTTATTGTTATATCTCCGAACTCGTTCTAAGAATTTTCCCATTCTCCTTAAGGTGATATGCCTAAACTCTTCTGCATATAGTTCTCGCGCCCGTTCGTCAAGTATATAATCTAAATCCACATCTGCAGGCGAAACAGGAGTAGCATTTGCCCTGTTCCTAATGGCATTAATATCTTCTGCCGCGAGGGAAGAGTTCCCTAAACCTACATAAGCTTCGGCTCTTAAAAGATATGTTTCCGCAAGTCGTATTGCATAAAAATCCTTATGGTTAAATCCACCACCAGAACGACCTGGTTCAGTAAAGTGATTTAGTGGATCAGCATGCTTCATAAAGTAGGGATAAATATATTGACATGTATCTCTAAGAGCATCCCTGCTTCCCGCTGGATAAAGACTGAAATCTATCTTTTTCTTATCGTAAGCAGAGGCAGGATTGTCGTAATAAAAATTTCTTTTAATATGGTGTTCTGCATTTCGAATATCATTATCCCAATCACTTTTCCAAATATCGTAGGCAGCATAATTGGTTGGTTTGATCCATGATACCGGACGACCTAAGGTATCTGAGTAACCTGTATAACTTCCATTTACTAATTCGCCTCTAAAGGCTGGAAATCCATCAGGAGTGTTTCCCATTCTGAAATACGCTGGCCCCCATGCCCTCTCTCCTGGAAATCGCGATCCTCCGTTGACAAGTGGCTCCATTTGGATTACCCACAGCGCTTCTTTATTTTCTTTTAAATTTTGATTTCCGTAAGCAAAAAGATCTAAAATAACATCACCCGTTCCAAATGCCTCAATTGTGGAGCCAAAACGTTCGGTCATTAAAGCATAATCTAAGTCATCGATAACTTTTGAGGCTGCATCCACAGCTAATTGAAATTTATCCTGGGAAAGGTAAACCTCGCTTAAGATAGTATATACTGCTCCTTGGGTAATTCTACCAGGTCCCTCTTCAGAACCTGGATCAGGTAAATTTTCAGCTGCAAAAATCAAATCCTTCTCCATCTGCAAATAAACCTCTTCTTTTGGTGTTCTTACAAAATCAGTTTTTACGGTTGTAATTGCTTCAGTAACAAGTGGTACATCACCATATAAAGGAACCAAAAAACGGTAAGTCCATCCCCTAAAGAATAAAGCTTCCGCTAAAAAAGCTTCCTTTTGTCCATCACTCGTCCAAATGGCATCATCAGAGGAATTTATAGCTTCTATCAAAACATTTGCCTGTTGAATCATCCGGTAACTTCTATTCCAGAAATAAGTAAACTGTTCATCTGTTGAAGTCATTTCAGCTTGATAATTGACTAATTTTCTATTACCTCCAGGGTTCTCACCATGAAAGGCAACATCTGTACCTAAACTACCAAGCATAATGGCTAAAGGATCCTGATTATCTCCATTGTACCAAGTGTCTCGTGCATTCCAATGAAGGCCAGTAATTCCCTGCCTAATTCCTGCAACGGATTCATAGGCATTCTTTGGAGAAAGAAAATCCAGAGGGGTCTCATCAAGTACATCTTTACTACAAGAAGAAAACGCAAGCATGATGACTATTAGTACTGAGTACTTTTTATTTAAAAAATAAGTATAATCCATAATCTGTTTTTTAATTAAAATAATTATTCCGTGTTTAATTGAGATTCCCATAATTAAAAAGAAAGACTTAAACCAGTAGTTATGTTTCGCATCAAAGGCATATTATCCAATACTGCAGTTTCCGGATCCCATCCTGACCAATTTGTCCAGGTATATAAATTTTTAGCTGACACATGAATTTGGCAACTCTTAATTTTTAATTTTTCAAGAATACCCGGCTCAAATCTATAAGATAGCGTAATGTCCTGTAGTCTTACAAAACTTCGACTTTCATAGACCCCACCGTGCTGAACGGGTGTATTATAAACCCCCGTGGCATTATTTACTCCATTATCAGGTGTCCAATAGGGACGAACTGCTGATGCATTTATTCTATAGACGTCATCAGCATTCCAGGATACATTGACAACAGAAGAATTATCCATCATATAATATCCATTTCCACCCTGTACTGAATTTAGAAAAAATGAAAATGTAAAATTATTATAAGATAAAGTGTTATTAATACTAAATCGATAATTGGGATCAGTGTAACCAATAATAGTTCTGTCAGCATTTGGCTCTATAACTCCATCTCCATTTTGGTCCACATATTTAAATTGGCCTGGATACCAATTATCCAAAATGTTACCATCATAAAGTTCTTGCTCTGTATAGACTCCTCCTGCCGATTCATAATCGTAAATTGCACTAATAGACTCTCCTACAAACCATGCATTTCCGACATCCTGGTCAGTTTCGCCCCCATAAAGTTTGGTTATTTTATTTCTGTTAAGTGAAAATACAAAATTGGTTTCCCACTGGAAATTTCCTTCGAAATTTCCTTCGAAATTCACCGTTGTTAATTGCACTTCAACCCCCTTATTGTCGATGGACCCTATATTTTCCCACACATCTACATAACCACTTGCCGGTGGAAGGGCTCTATTTACCAACACATTAGTCGTTTTAGCTTGATATGCATCGATCGACCCGAAAATTCTCCGATTAAAAAATCCATAATCAATTCCCACATTGAACGAAGATGTTGTTTCCCAACCCAAATTTGCATTCCCTAAAATATTTGGGTAAATACCGATTGCAGTTGCAGACCCATAAACATATGGTTGAGCTGCCATTCTTGAAAAGCTTGAATACCGTCCAATTCCTTGATTTCCATTTTTACCGTAAGAAGCCCTTAATTTTAAAAAGGTGCTATTATTACCGAAGAACTCTTCATCAGAAATAAGCCAACCCAATGAAAGTGAAGGAAATGTAGCAAATTTTTTATCTGCTGCAAATCCGGAAAAACCATCCTTTCTAACCGTTGCGGTTAATAAATAGCGTTCTTTAAAAGTGTAGAATACCCTGGCCATATATGAAATACTGTTTTCTTCCCAAGCTGTAGATGCAACATCGAATAAAGTACCTAATCCCATATTATTATATCCCAACACAGCATTGTCAATTCCTTCGCTTATTAGGGTTGAACTATTTGCTTTCCGGCCTTCCCTACTATACAATAACGTAGCATTAATATCATGATCACCAAAAGTTCTTGCATAAGAGACTATGTTATTAACGATCCAATCCCTTTCTTCAAAAGGGTTTTTACTGGCTAATCCATTGTTTACAGAACCTTCTGGAGTATCAAAAGGATAGAAGGTGTTATTGTTACGGTTTGAGTAAGTGTTAGAGTAATTAAGCTCATAATTTAAACCCTCAACCCATGGCACGGTTATCTTTGCCCGACCAACCAAAAAAAGATTATTTCTTATATCGCTATTATCAACATACAAATTATTAAGAGGGTATGGCATATAAGCCTCACCTGTAAGGTACAAATCATAATTTGGAGATCCTATTTTATTGTTTGCCAATGGGCTACCACGCCTAGCATTCCAAAGACTTGCTTCCAGCCCTGAATAATCACGATAGGAATAAGATGTGTTTAATCCAAATGTAAGCCAATCTGTAATATCACTTTCCAAATTTGCACGCAAAGTCAATCTTTTGAAGTTATCGTTTAAGACAATCCCATCTTCATTGGTATAGGAACCTGATACAAAATAATTGCTCCCCTCAGTTCGTTGTGAAAAGCTCATACTGTAGTTTTCAATCTCTCCTAATTGGGTGACTTCATCAACCCAATCAATTTCATTACCTGCAAGATAATTGTCTCTTTCTTCCTCAGTCCTCAACCGTTGAGCTACAATTTCCCGGTTTGAAACATCAGGCCGGACTGGTTTCCCTTCGCTACTCGTTGGATTTGTATAATACCAATTATATAGATCCTGCTGATAATAATAATCCACCAATCTTTTTCCGTACTGATCAGCATTCATGACTTTCATTGGATTATTTGTCATATCCTGAAGACCACGATACATGCTAAATGAAACTACCGGTTTTTTTGATTTTCCTTTTTTGGTAGTGATTAAAACCACACCATTGGCTGATCTTGAACCATAAACAGCAGCCGCACTGGCATCTTTAAGTATATCTATGGATTCTACGTCATTTGTATTAATATCGGCAATTGATCCATTATAGATTATTCCATCCAATACAATTAAAGGGCTATCACTTGCCGATAAGGAGGTTTGCCCCCTTATGGAAAGGTTTGCATCACCACCTGCCAGACCTGCACTCTGAATATTAACACCCGCAGCAGCACCGGATAGGGCTTGAAAAAGAGTTGTGTTTGCCTGGTTTGACTTTTCATCCATAGAAACTCTAACAACAGAACCTGTAAGGTCGCTTTGCTTTTGCGTTCCATAACCTACTACTATTACTTCATCCAGAGATTGAGAGTCTTCCTCCATTTGAACATTCATTGAGGTATTTCCACCAACAATTCTAGAAAGGGATTTCATTCCAACATAATTAAATACCAATATTGATTCTGTGGAACTCACCTCAATAGTGAAATTCCCATCAAAATCTGTTAAAACTCCATTGTTTGTCCCCTTTTCCTGAATAGTGACGCTTGGAAGAGCAATTCCATTCACATCTGTAACCGTTCCTGAAACCAATATTTGGGCTTGTGGATATACACTGTTGGAGACGGGGAGAGCAAAACCATTTGTCACTAACAACCCTGAAAATATAAAAAGGATTAAAAGAATTTGTTTGCCCCTAAAAACGGGAGAGCTATTAAAAAATCTATCGAAAACGTTTTTGTTTTTTAATTTCTTCATATTTCAAAATTTAGATATTGGTGGTTAAAGCGTTGTTTTATTTTCTATAGATTAAAAGGCACTGCCTTATCACTTGTTATTATTAAGAAAAATTTAAACTAGTTATGAAGTAAATGAAATATGCAACTATGGTTATATCAAATTCATTTGCCAAAAACTAATTTTTCAATACAACCTTTATCTCAAAATTCATAACTTATTTATGCAACCGATTGCCCAAACTTACATCATATATATTACAAAAACAAAATTATTTGTTAAATAAATTTTATAATTACAGGCATTCAAGTGCTCAGCCTGCAATACCTTAATAAATTATCTTTATAATAATTTGATATCGTTAAATCTCTTCATCAATCAGCTGGATTCAAATCATAAATATTATCATAAATCCGGTAATGAAATTAAATTATTCCAAGAAACTGACCCTCTTGACCATTTTGTATGATGTACTAAATTAACTTACTTGCTGGGGTGGATACTTTTGTACTAAGAATGTTTATAAACGTGTATTCACCACATTATTATAAATAGAACCAAAACTATAACTAAGTCCGGCAGAAACAGAAATTCCATATGTGGTTGGTAATTGCCTTTGTCCCAGTAGTATCTCTTCAAGGGAAGCATCTCCTTTAGGCAAAGACAACTGGTCTTGTACATAGTCATAATTTGAAGAAAAGGTAACGGATAAACCTCTAAATATACGAATTGACAACCTGCTGTCAAATGAAATTCGATTTTTACTTAGATCGTGAAAAAAATGCGAACCTTTCAGCCCTGCTCTTATCGAACCCCATGGCTGCAATGCACGAATTTCTAATTTAAGTGACTGGTCGAATAATATTTCCTTGTCTTTTCCATAAATAGTTTCTTCCAAATATCTGCGACGAAGGTATCCAATGCTATAGGCAATGGTGTATTCATTGCGAAGGGCCTTTTTATACGGTAATAAGCTGTACTCAATTGCAGGAGCAATTCTATAACCAAAATCAATATTCTCATAAGTATTGGAAATAATACTTGTAAAAGAACCTACAGACCAGTGGTCACTAATGCTTCGAATAAACTTTCCTTTAAATCCATCCCTATGTAAAACACTGCTGATATCTTCCCCTTCTTTCACAAAAGTTTCCTGATTATAATTGAAATAAGGTCGCATGCGTATGCGCCACTTCTTTGTTACATATTCAGCAGAAAATCCATATCTTAAATCGAGAGAACTTTTACTTGTTTCTTCAGCAAAATTAAATCCGCCGTAAACTTCAAAAATCCAATTATTCCAGGGATCTATTACATGCCTTTGCTGATCTGGTTGTCCTGAAATGGCAATGGTAATCCTATCCGCAAGTGAAGTTTGAGAAATATATGGAACCAACCCCAACAGAATCATCTTGGTAAGACCTTTTCTTACTTCATCCTCTGTATTATTTTTTATTGAAGTATAGGTTAAATTATTATTAATTCCATCAAAATCCTTTTTTCCAATAAACGAGAAGGTAAAGGTCCCACCACCGCTGGCATTATATTGTTTTGTTATGAAAATGTGTATTTGCGACAGTTGTACATCCCGGACATAATTCACAAAATAAATTTGTTGACGAATATAAGAATTGTCACAGGCACTGCAATCAAGAAAAACCGAAACCATGTCCCTTTTTGAAACTTCACTGGTATCACTAATATTATTATACTTATTGGATTCTGTATTAATAACTTGGGAAAACAGAGGAGATGACTGTAATAAATATATGATAAAAATTACTGGCCAATAGGACATATTATTAGAGGAAGACCCTTTAACAAAAATTATTCCTTTATCTTTCATATACTTATAATCCTTTTAAGGAACACACAATAGCCTCCATATAATCATTCCTTTATGTAAGAATCTCTTATCTCATTAATATTTCATCATATTTTAAATTTTCATTTATTGGTCTCTCCATTGCCAAAATTCCTCGTCTGCATGAGTTCGTTAACAATAAAATAGTTGAATGGATTTTCCTCTAAACGAAATAGGTCTGTTTGTGAAGTTGCAAAATATCCAAGTTGAATTTCATTTAACTGAATATTATATCTAGCCCATTCTTTAGCTATGTTAAGATTAACATTTTAAGCCCTTTTAAAATCGAAATAAGCATAAATTGTCTCGTAAAGATTCACCAATAATTAAACAAATATTAATTGTTTTTTCTGACTTGGGCTCTATCATACTTTTAGCAAGCAACTGCGATATTATGAGAGGCTCAACTAAATCTATCACTTTTCAAAAACCTGAATGAGCTAAAAAATATTTTTATATGTACAATCCATTACACATATAAAAAAATAAAATCGAGTTTCATTATTAATTTATACATTGAGAAATAATAGATCAATAATTTAAGAGATAGATTTCCTAATGCCCATTTCTAGCCCCCTCAATTCAGCTAAGCCTCTTAAACGACCAATAGCAGAATATCCAGGATTAGTTTTCTTCTTCAAATCATCAAGCATTTTATGACCGTGATCTGGCCGCATAGGCATTCTAAAGTCTTTTCGCCCTGAAGCTTTTCTTCTTGTTTGTTCAACAATTAATGCTTGCATTACTGCAAACATATCGACATCTCCTTCAAGATGATTGGCTTCATAAAAATTACCTTTTTCATCCCGTTTTGTACTTCGAAGATGAATAAAATGAATCCGGTCTCCTAAACGTTCTACCATCCCCGGCAAGTCATTGTCATCACGTACTCCAAAGGAACCTGTGCAAAAAGTAAGTCCATTATTAGGACTATCGATTGCTTGATAAAGTTCTATGATATCTTTTTCTGTACTAACTACCCGGGGTAATCCAAGAATTGGGTAGGGTGGGTCATCGGGATGGATACACATCATTATTCCGGCTTTTTCGGCTGTCGGAATAATATGTTTCAAGAAAGCGAACAAATTATGTCGTAATTTTTGGGAATCTATGTCATTGTAGGTTGCCAGAATACTATTGAACTCCTCCAAAGTATAACCTTCTTCAGCTCCTGGCAGCCCGGCGATAATGTTATTGATCAAAACTTTCTTTTCATCATCGGTCATTCTTTTTTCCAAGGCTTTTGCTTCAGCAATTTGTTCTTTGGAATAACTTTCTTCCGACCCAGGCCTTTTCAGAAGAAGTAATTCAAAAACAGCAAATGCGGTAGCATCAAAACGTAAGGCTTTAGAACCATCTTCTACTTCATATTCAAGATTAGTGCGAGTCCAATCCAATACAGGCATAAAATTATAACAAACCGTATCAATTCCACATTTTCCGAGATTGAAGAGGGTTTGTTTATAATTTTCAATATACTCCATATATAGCCCCGACTGCGTTTTGATATCCTCATGAATCGGTACACTTTCAACCACAGACCAAGTTAGCCCGGCAGCTTCGATAAGCTTTTTGCGCAGTTCAATTTCGGAAACAAGCCAAACCTCTCCATTTGCCTTGTGATGCAATGCAGTTACAATACCGGTAGCTCCAGCTTGTTTAATATCAGATAGTGAAACAGTATCTTTAGGTCCGTACCATCTCCAAGTTTTTTCTAAATTCATTTTAATAATTTTTAAACTCCACTATATGCACTAAATCCACCATCAATAGGAATTATGACTCCTGTTACAAAGCTCGATCCTTCCCCACATAACCACAAAGTGGTTCCAACCAAATCCTCCGGATCGCCAAATCTACCCATGGGCGTCTGTTCAATTATGGTTTTGCCTCTGGAGGTTAACTCACCTTTTTTATCGGTTAATAGGGTCCGGTTCTGTTCTGTAAGGAAAAAACCGGGAGCCAATGCATTAACACGAATACCCACTTTAGCAAAGTGAACTGCCAACCATTGTGTGAAATTAGAAACTGCGGCCTTAGCTCCACTATATGCAGGAATTTTGGTTAAAGGCGTAAAGGCATTCATAGAAGATATATTAATAATACTACACCCTTTTTTTCCAATCATATCTTTTGCGAAAACCTGAGTTGGCAGTAACGTTCCGATAAAATTAAGATCGAAGACAAACTTAACGCCTTCTATGTCCAAGTCGAAAAAAGTTTTAAAATCACTTCCGCTTTTTTTCAAGTCATCTTCCAGGAAGTGTGTGTTGGATGTTGTTCCCAAAGGATGATTTCCACCTGCACCATTTATTAATATATCGCAGGAACCCAATTGTTTATTGACTTTTTGTTTTGCTACATTCAAGGAATCTTTATCCAGAACGTTTGCAGCAAGGCTTATGGCAATTCCCCCTGCAACTTCGATTTCCTTAGCTAATTGGTCTGCAGCTTCTTTATTCAAATCTAGCAATGCTATTTTATGTCCTTCTTTTGCCAAAGCTTTTGCTATAGTACTGCATAAAACTCCTCCTGCACCGGTTATAACAATTATTTTGTTCATATCTGTTTATTTGTTGTAAATTTTTTTTCAGTAGAAATCCGTCAAATATAACAACTTTTATATTCATTAGTGCAATCGATAACATAATAATTTAAAACAAGATCAATTAACCTTAAATAAATGACCCCTATCCAGTTAATCATACAAGAGCCTTTATTAAACTTTTCCTGTAATAACAATATTTAGATTTTGTATGTTAATTGGACTATTAATTTAGGAATTTTTGGTGCTCATTAATAAATTATAACGATAAGGACATACCACTTTGAATGAAAAATTTTGTTATAGGAATATGTGTGTAATTTTCATATCGATATTGTATACCAAAAGTTGCTCTCAAATGGTCAGAAATTATATAAGCTAAAGAGGATCCGGACCATACACCAAAATTCGGTGATATATTTTTACTTATTGCCCACAAGACTTCCGTGTTAAATATTAAAAAGATGGAGTTTTTGTGAATTTGGTTCTGACCAAGGGGAAATTCCATTTGGAATCGGTAACGGGTTCTATAAGAATTTTCTACCTTTAAATGCTCCTCAAATCTAAAACGATTTTCTATTTTAAATACCTTATATTTTTTAAATAGCCCATATTGCAAAGTAATTTTTTGTTCATCTTTAATTTTCTCATCAAAAATATTTGGGGATTTATATTCCAATCCAAGGCCAAAAAAACTATTAGTTCCAATTAAATAATTCCCGAAAGCGGATACTGAGATTTGCTTTGGTGTCAAAATCCATTGATCATCTCCATATATTAAATCTTGGTTATCTATACCAAAATGAAAAGACCACCTAGTTTCATTAGAGAAACCTACCGCAAACGTTGGATTTAGTACAACATAAAAATTATCTTGTCCTTTTACAAGGAAGAAATTAAAAAACAGCAATAGAGACAAAAAGAACTTAATAAAGGTGATAATTTTATTTGTTCGTTTCATTTAAGTAAATAATTAACTTTATCTCTATCCCTTTTAAAATGATAAATATATTCAACCTAAAACCTTTCAAAAAGGAATTGGAAAAAGTCTATAGTTAAATTTCTTAAAAATCAGTCATATCAATTTCGATAATCTAAAAATAAATTCTTTTTCAAATGGCATCAGAACAAAATCTTATTTTTCTTAATGTAACCGATTACACCAAATATAATAAAAAAAATTACTATCAACCGACAAAATTAAATATTTGACAATAATGCCCTTATAACCCTTTCCAAGGGTTACTCTTTTAAGTAAAAAACCTACCGCCCTTTATTTTAGAATAATTCGGTTTGAATATTTGGTGGTTTCGTCCATTTTAGTCGTTTTGTATAAGTTCTCGGATATTTTCAATTACCCAAAAGACATCGAGATTGCTTATCAGTGCTGCTGCTACTGTTGAAAATGCAAAAAACCAACACTGTTTATCAAACCAAGCAGTAGAAAGAAGATATTGTTACCCATTTTGCTTTTTGCCTAAGAGGCACTTTTGTTTCTTTCTGCACTTTCACATAATCCCATAAACCAACTATATGCTTATATGCCTGGAACAGATAAGGTAAGATTAACTCTGGGTACCTTTAATTCTTTTTTGGATTATTAGGTAATCTTGCAGGCAGTCAGATTCGAGGGTATTGGGTTTTCAAATCATAGCTATTCCATCCTACTAAAAATCCTACAAAATACAATTTAAAAACACGACCGGCCCAAACCCAAAAATTCCCAGAATGGCAGCCATCACTGTCCAGGAGCGAAAAATTTGCTTTTCCGACAACCCCAGATATTGACCTACCAGCCAGAATCTGCTGTCGTTCACGTACGATAATATTGAAGCACCTGAAGCAATGGCAATAACCAAATAGGCCAACCCGATAGTAACAATGCCAGAGGTGCTTTCTTTTTTCCAAGCTTTTGCAACAGAAACCCCGAAATTGCCGAAGTGCCTCCCGAATGTTCTAAAATAGTGCCAAACATGGCTCCCAATCCCACCACGGTCGCCACAAACCCAAGGGTGCCTCCCATACCGATTTGAATGGTCTTAATAATTTCTGTCCCGTCCAAACCGGCTAATAAACCCACCGCAATAGAGGAAATGAGAAGAGAAATAGAATACCAATTCCTGCCAATACGGCTCAAAGTAATGCTGTGGTTGTCATAAATTGTTATTTGGATTTCAAATTAATGATGGGAGGAAAATAAAGAACGCAAAACTTTGGTTATCATGAGTTGTTATTTGGATTCCAATCGGTATGGTACCAATTGCCCGAAGAATCGTTTTTGCGTTGATACAAATGCGCACCAAAACAATCGTGTTGCGCTTGAATCAAATATAAAAAATGCATCAAATTTTAAATTTATGGAACTAAATCAATTCCTATAAAGAATATCTCATAGAAATGACACTATCCCGTAAAGTGTGTAAGTAGAAAAGGTCTTGGACACAGGAAAAAAAGTTGATCCCCTTCGTTGCGCTAACCCGCGAATCCCGTAAAAAGTCGGGAGCGGAACCGCTCCACTCGAGGGCACTGAAAAACTATCTCTTTTGAGGTAATCTTATTAAAGCGATCAAGCAAAATGTATTTTTTGACTTGGTCGCTTTTTTATTTGTGGTTTTTTCAGGTGTTGAT
>Ga0307486_1001468_pt1 | contig 18088 bp, 11 predicted proteins | sample CBIW02metaG_FD_203663 | JGI IMG/M metagenome (GOLD analysis project Ga0307486, IMG submission 203663) | Sea-ice brine microbial communities from Beaufort Sea near Barrow, Alaska, United States - CBIW 0.2 | ecosystem: Environmental > Aquatic > Marine > Coastal | place: USA: Alaska | collected... | reverse complement strand
AATATGAGACTATTGGAATTCCCTTTTTTGCCGCATTGGGCAGGGCGATCTATGAACTTCAATTAAACCGAAAAAAATAAACCGAACCCTGAAAATCCTTGTTTAAAATATTCTTCGGATTAAAAATGCTCTCACTAAATCCTATTTTACCGCAGGGATGAGCATTTGTATGGTCCCTTTTTCGGCATCTATTTCAGCTTCAATTCCGTTGGGAATAGTAAAATTATCTTTAATATGCCCGAACATAGCGCCGGAAAAAGCGGGAATTTTCAAGGGTTTTACGTAGTAGTCTATAACTTCTTCAAGCGTTAGCGAGCCATATCCATTGCCTCCGGGATCACATTCGGTACATTTTCCAAATACAAAACCGGAAATTTTATCTAAAACCCCACCAAGTTTTAACTGGGACATCATCCTGTCTACCGCATAAATTTTTTCACCCACATCTTCCAGGTATAATATTTTATTTTCCCAATCCGGCAGGTAATTCGATCCCATAATTCCGGTTAATACTGATAAGTTTCCTCCCATTAAAACCCCACTGACTTTCCCAGGGTAGATCGTACGGATCCTGTTTGAAACCTGGGTGAGATTATCTCCAATATCAGTGGGATTTTTCATTAAAATGGCGTCTCCGTCAAAAAGGATTTTTTTAAAATGGGAATAACTGAATTTATTCCAGGTGGAAACAGCCAAAGGTCCGTGAAAGGTGACCAACCCGGTTTTTGCGTAAATAGCGAGATGCAGGGCGGTAATGTCACTATAACCGATAAAAATCTTAGGATTTTGTGCAATTGACTCATAATCGATCTTATCTAAAATCCTGGCAGCACCGGAACCGCCCCTTAGGGCGATAATTGCGTTTACTTCCGGATCCTTGAACATATCGTTGAGTTCCTGCGCCCTTTCATCATCGGTCCCGGCAAGATGGCCATAGCGGTTGCTTACAAATTTTCCCAATTTCACCTTAAGGCCCATGGCTTCAAAAGTTTCTACCGCAATTTCATAAGGTTCAGTTTCATAAATGGCCGACGCGGGACTTACAATCCCAATAGTATCACCTGCAGATAGGTGTTTCGGCAAAAGGAACTTTCCATCATTCAGGGAAGAAGAAAGATCAAAAGGTGAAATAAATGAAGATAATGTGAGTGCTAATCCTCCTGAACCTATATTTCTTAAAAAATTTCTTCTTTCCATTTTATATGTTTTGATTGATTAAATTTAAGTTGAATTTAAGACGGTTGTAATTTATAGAAATTTATTTTTAGTTTCCAGGTAGAAGGGGCAAAGCTTAATATTTTTCATAAATTTTTCTGAGAATTAATTCCATCTGTTTTTTTATTTCTGAAGAAGGAACCGTGTAATTATTATTCATAAAACTGAAGATCAGGACTTTTCCGGATCTTGCTTTCAGGTATCCGCTTAAACTGTGATTGTTCCTTAACGTTCCGGTCTTGGCGAAAATATATGGTTCATCTGCAACATAACTATTTTTTATAGTTCCTGATTTCCCTCCGGTAGCTATCAATTTAGAAAGTCTTTTCTGAGGGACTTCCCGGCTTATTTTTTCCAGTAATTTAACCATGGATCGCGGGGTAACAAGATTATACCTTGAAAGCCCGGAGCCATCTACCCAAAAAGGTTCATCAGGCAAGTCCTGTAAAAAGTTTTCTTTTATATGGTCAATGGCAAGATCTGTTTTTAAGCTGTCCGAAATTTTCCCAGATACCAGGAAAAGGATCTGTTCTGCGATAAAATTATCACTTTGCTGCAACATTGTTTTGTAAAGACTATCTGCTGGCAAGCTGTAAAGAGTTTTCATATCTGAAAAACCTTCAGTTTTCTGTCGAATAATCTCAACCGGCTTTTTAAGGGTGTCAGCCAGTAATTTGACAAATAATTCCGGGGAATATTTAAAGGGAACAATTTGGCTAAAACCCTTGTTTCCGATAAATGATTTATGGCGAAAAATATTTGCCGCAGGATCCCTGATTATTTCTGGTGAAGCATCAGGTTCAATTACCAGTTTATCTTCAAAAAATGAAGGAGAGCTCATGGGAATGTCAAGTCCCGGAATAAAATCAAATTTTACATAATTCCCATAGATGGGAAAGGCGGAGCGTTCAACCGAATAATATGAATTATAATCGTCCCAGGCCCATCCGGGGCCAAAATGTGCCTCGTTAAAAACGGGAGGCAGGTAGTACAATTTTTCCTTGCTGTTTTTTAAGAATTGATAAACCATGGATTCCGGAAGATCCGGATACAAAAATGAAGGGTCACCCGTGCCCCAAAAAATCAGGGAATCGTTTTTCACAACATATTTTAAAGCGGGAATTGAATCGCCCAGAACTTTCAGTCCAGCATAAAAAGTCAATAATTTGGTGTTGGAAGCCGGGGTGAAGTATTTATCGGAATAACGCTGATAAATCATTTTATTTTCTGAAGGATCATAAACCGCCAAACCCGAAAATCCCTGTTTAAAAGCCTCGGCATTTTTGAACGCAGTGTCAATTTTTTTTGTGGTTGAACAGGAAGTTAAAATAAAGACCGCGAAAATCATGAAGAGCGAAGTTGAACGAAATAGCTTTAGTTGTTTCTTTTTCAATGTGTTATAATGGTTATTAATGGGTTGCTAAGTTGACTAAAATTTTATCACAAGTTAGTTTAAAATTAATTAATTTAATAAAAGTTTAAATTTTAACTAAATAAAATTGTGTTTAGGGATAGGATTCCGCTACATTTGAAATCATTAACAATTCCTTAACACGCTAACGCATGAGAAACAAAATAACAATTTTAGTCTTTATGGCGCTCTTCCAAATTTCGGCAATGGTTGCCCAGGAAAGGACAATAACGGGTACAGTAACCACTTCGGGAGATGGGATGACCCTGCCTGGGGTAAACGTAATTATTAAAGGCACCAATCAAGGCACAGTAACAGATATGGATGGGAAATACTCCATAAATGTAAGTGAAACAGCCAGCCTGTTATTTTCCTCGGTTGGATTCTCTTCCAAAGAGGTAGTTGTTGGGAATCAAACTGTGATCAATATTTCATTACTGGAAGATTTGGAAAGTTTGGATGAGGTGGTGATTACGGCTTTGGGGATTTCAAGAGAAAAAAAATCATTAGGTTATGCAACTCAGGAAGTTGACGGGGATGATCTTAATTTGACGAATGAACAAAATGTATTAGGTTCGCTTTCCGGGCGGGTTGCTGGAGTTCAGGTAACAGGAGCTTCTGGAGCAAGTATGGGTGGAACCCAAAAAATAAAAATTCGGGGAGTCAATTCTATTGGGGGTGGAGATCAACCGTTGATAGTTGTGGACGGAACACCAATATCCAATGCAAATTTTTCAGGAAGTGATCAGGCCGATTTTGGTAATTTAGGACAGGATGTAAACCCGAGTGATATTGAATCGGTAAATGTGCTGAAAGGTCCTGCTGCATCAGCTTTATACGGTATCCGAGGTCAGTATGGGGTTATTATGATAACCACTAAAAAAGGAAAAAAAGGTGCTAAAGATGTTAGTGTACAATTAAATTCTTCGTTTTCTGTAGAGAGAGCAGGAAATTTTATGCCGTTGCAGAATTTATATGGAGGTGGTTCAAGTCAGTCCTGGCGTACCCTGACTAATGGAGATAAATATGTGGATATGAGTGTTGATGAAAGTTGGGGGCCAAAAATGGATGGCACTCCGGTTCGTCAGGTTTTTAGTTTTTATCCGCAAGACAGTGAATATGGACAATTAACCCCATTTGATCCACATCCGGATAATATCAAAGATTATTATGAAACAGGATATAATATTAATAACGGGGTAACAGTATCTGGAGGTAGTGAGAATTCAACCTATCGTTTAAGCCTTAATGATACCAGAATAGAAGGGGTAGAGCCAAATACTTACCTCAATAGAAATAACCTGGGCTTGAATGCAAGTCTTGACCTTACAGATAAATTAGTTGTTTCTACAAACATAAATTACGCAACCAATAATGCACAACGTCCATCTCAGGGATCTGAATACGGAACTGCTTATTTTGTGCAATGGTTTCAAAGAAACCTGGATATGAACCGGATGAAAAATTATAAATATGAGGACGGAACATTCCTGCATTGGAATCTTAGAAGACCCGATGCAACAACAGGAGAAATTGCCAATTTAAGTCCGCTATATTGGGATAATCCTTATTTTGACGCTTATGAAAACACAAGTAATGATAGCCGGGACCGGTTTTTTGGAAATGTAGGTTTAAGTTATAAAGTCTTACCTGAACTGGAACTAAGCGCATTTATTCGTTCTGATATGTTTACCCAGAATATAGAATCCAGGACCGCTTTTGGCGGAAAAAGGCTTCCGGCATACTCGGTAGGAAAATTCCAAAATAAAGAAATGAACTATGAGTTTTTAGCGCAGTACAATAAAAAATTCGGCGAATTTTCTTTTAATGCGAATTTGGGAGGTAATATTTATGACAGAAGATATTCATATCTTTCCATGAGTACCGTAGGAGGACTTTCTGCTCCCAGTTTCTTTAATATTGACGCTTCCATTGACAGGCCAAACACAACTTCTTATTTATTGAGAAAACAGATTAGAAGTGGATTTGGAATGGTTTCAATTGGATTTAGAGATACCTATTACGTAGATGCTTCAATCAGAAATGATAATTCATCTGCCTTACCTGAAGCAAATAATTCCTATTGGTATCCTTCACTTTCAGGTAGTTTTGTGTTTAGTCAGTTATTGGATTGGAATACGCTCTCATTTGGGAAACTGCGGGCCAGTTATGCTAAAGCAGGGTCCGATCTGGATCCGTACCAAACAACTGAGTCTTTTGGAGTAGGTACTGTTTACGGTGGGACTAATACTTCATTTGTGCCTGACAATTTAAACAATCCGACAATAGAACCTTCGTTTGCTCATTCTTATGAAGCGGGAATGGAACTTCGGTTTTTTAAAAACCGGTTGGGATTTGATTTTACCTATTATGAACAAAAAAACAAAAATCAGATCATTAACCTTGATGTTTCCGGGGCCAGTGGATATAGTTCAAGTACAATCAATGCGGGATTAATCGAAAATAAAGGTATTGAGCTCACTATTAATGCAAAACCAATTCAAACTGATCTTTTCTCCTGGGATGCTACCTTTAATATTAACAGGAATAAAAGTATGGTTGTTGAACTTGCCCCTGGTATAGATGTTTATACTTATGCTTCAACAACTTATTCGAGCGTCTCAAGTTATTTGAACTCCTATGTTGGAAAACCCTTTGGGAGTCTTATAGGTCAGGCATATCAGCGTGATGCTGCTTCTGGAAAAATCCTTTTAGGAACAGATAATATGCCTTTGTATACAGATGCCACTCACAATTTTGGAAGTGTGCTTCCGGATTTTAATGGTGGTTTGCAAAATACTATCCGCATAGGGCAATTTGATATTTCTGCAATGATAGATTTCCAGGGTGGAGGTCAGTTTTTTAGCAGATCAAAGATGCTCGCAGTTAGAACTGGTCAGGATCCTTTGACCGTTGCTATAAATGATAATGGACAAAATGTAAGAGATCCTTTGGAAGATGGTGGGGGAGTGAGAATTTCCGGTATTTCTGCTGAAACTGGAGCAGAAGTTTCAGATTATGTAGATGCCAGATCTTATTACCGAAATGTTTTGGGAAGAAGAATTTATGAAGAATGGTTATATGATGCCTCTTATATCAAATTGCGAGAAGTGAGATTAGGGTATACCTTAAGTGAAAATTTGCTTGAAAGACTACCCTTCAAATCTGTTGGGATTGCATTAATTGCACGTAATCCTGCAATGATTTGGCAAAATGCACCAAAAGGGATTGATCCTTCAGAAATTTCAACCGGTAGTCAATCTATTAGTTGGTACGAATCAGGACAGCTTGTTTCAGTTAGATCTTATGGAATAAACCTAAACATTACATTTTAAACATAAAACACATGAAAAATAGTTATTTAATATTATTGTTGACTTGTTTCTGTTTGGGAAGCTGCGATAAATTTGACGATGAAATTAACACAAACCCCAACCTTCCCAGCGAAGCATCGGGGACGCAGTTAATTGCCAATGCAGCGCTCTTTCTTCCAGGTTTAAGTTCTTCTCCACAAGGAGAATTTATGGCTCAGTATTTAGCCGAAACCCAGTATGTTGGCGCATCCCTTTATCCGGAGGGAAGCACAAGTTTTTACGGACTTTACCAGGGGCCATTGAAGAATCTTGAAACTGTTCTGACTTCAGATGATCTCAGTGCAAATCAGGGTCCTGTTGCAAACCAAAAAGCAGTTGCTAAGATCCTGAAGGCTTATTTTTTCTGGAATGTAACCGACAGGTGGGGCGATGTTCCATACACTGAAGCTTTAAAAGGTTCTGATAATTTCACTCCGAAATATGATACTCAGGAATTTATTTATAATAGCCTTTTTCAGGAATTGGAAGAAGCAAATAATATGATCGTTTCCGGAGCCATCAGTGATGATATTATTTATGGTGGGAATATGTCTAAATGGAAAAAATTAGGAAATACGATTCATTTATTAATGGCATTGCGTTTATCTGAAGTTGATCCTGAAAAAGCCAGTGATGAATTTAATAAAGCCCTTGCCGCAGGGGTGATGAGTTCCAATGATGACAATTTGGTTTTCAAACATTTGGCAGATGCCAACAATCAGAATTATTGGTTCGATCAGATAATTAATCGAAATAGGGAATGGTGGGCCTTAACCGAAACCCTTGTCGGGGAAATGGAACCGGTGAATGATCCAAGATTACAAGTTTATGGCAATCCTGCCAGAACTAACGGGGAATTTATAGGATTGAAATTTGGTGAGGAAGAAAATATAGGAACAGAAGAGTTTTCTCTTTTAGGATTAGCGATTCATGCACAGGATGCTCCGGTATACCTGGTAACTTATGCACAAACCTTATTTGCACTGGCGGAAGCGTCAGAAAGAGGATGGATAAATGATGATGCAGAAACCTTTTATAATTTGGCAATTGAACAATCTGTCATTCAATGGACAGGAAGTGATGATGGTGTGGAACAATTATTAAGTAATTCTCAAATTGCTTTTGATCCTAATAAGGCTATAGAGCAAATTTCCCGACAACGTTATGTGCATTTATTCATGTTTGGATATGAAGCCTGGTCAGAAATGAGAAGAACCGGATATCCCGAAAATTTGGTTTCTCCCGCAGGAGCAGCTATACCCACAAGGTTAAGTTATCCCGAAAATGAATCTTTCAATAATGCTACAAATTATAATGAAGCAGTACAAAGGCAATTTGGAGGCGTGGACAGTATTTATGGAAAAGTTTGGTGGGATGAATAGACAGAATTAAAAATTTCAAAAAACTCCCGGAATCATTCCGGGAGTTTTTTTTGTAAATTTATCCCGTTTCAATCAAGCTAAAATTATTATGAAATTCCTGAATTTTTTATTGACTATTTTATTTCTCTCTCTTCTCAGTTTTCCGGCTGCCGCGCAACCTTCAGATCTAATTCAGCAATTATGGAAATCTTATCCGGAGTTTAAGGAAGATGCCCTTTCCCAGCGCCGTATAAAGCATCAGGATCTTCAACCACTTATTCAAAAGTTAAAAAAAGAGCAGGGATTTGAGGTGAACCGCATAGGGAAATCCATAGAAGGTAGATCTTTGAATTTAATTTCCATTGGCACAGGAAAAACAACCGTATTCCTCTGGTCCCAAATGCACGGAGATGAATCTACAGCAACTATGGCCATTTTCGATATTTTTAATTTTATTTCATCAGATAAATTCAAAGATAAAAAAGAAGCGCTTTTTAAAAATGTCACACTTCATTTTTTGCCAATGCTCAATCCCGATGGCGCAGAGGTTTTCCAGAGGCGAAATGCTTTGGGGATCGATGTAAACCGGGATGCGCTGCGACTTCAGTCTCCTGAGGGAAAAACCCTGAAAAGAATAAGGGATAGCCTCTCTGCCGATTTCGGATTTAACCTGCACGATCAAAGTAAATATTACAATGCAGAGGCTTCGGCTAGTCCTGCCACCATTTCTTTTTTGGCGCCCGCTTATAATTATGAAAAAGATGTAAATGAGGTACGTGGAAATGCGATGAAACTTATTGTGGGAATGAACGTGGAACTTCAAAAATTTATTCCGGGCCAGGTAGCAAAATATAACGATGATTTTGAGCCCAGAGCTTTTGGGGATAATATCCAGAAATGGGGCACAAGTACAATTTTAATCGAATCGGGTGGATTTCTCAATGATCCTGAAAAACAGAAAATCAGGAAGCTTAATTTTGTGGCTATTTTATCGGCTATTTTCTCTATATCAAACCAGGATTATAAAACATGGAGTATAGACGATTATAAAGAAATACCGGAAAACGACAGTAAATTGTATGACCTGAAATTGACCGGGCTTCAATATGAATTATTGGGGGAAAATTACATCCTGGATTTGGGGATTAATAATCAGGAGGTTTCAAATGGAAAAAACGGATATTATTACAGGAGCCAAATTGCCGATCAGGGAGATCTTTCTACCAATTACGGTTATAAAACAAGGGATTTATCTGGTTATAAAATAAAGCAGGGGGCGATATATCCTAAAACTTTTGATAATTTGAAAGATCTGGAGAAACTTGATTTTCCATCAATTTTATCAGCTGGCTTCAGTTATGTGAGGGTGAAGAATATTCCGAAAAATGAAAATTATACAAATTATCCGATACAAGTAGTTAATGAAGATTTTATGATTCCCGGCAGGTTGGGCGTGGGTTCAAATCCTACTTTCTTTCTTGAAAAAGACGGGAAAATGGAATTTGCAGTGATCAATGGTTTTTTTCTCGATTTAGGGGATTTTGACAATTCCATAAAGAATGGATTAATTCTGAGGTAAGATCTAATCTGATTATAGTTATAAAGTCCATATTTTGAATAGTTTATTCCGGATTGAAAAGAACGCACAGGCTGTGTCTTTTTCCTTACCTTTGCGGCATGATAAAAGAGGATATAAATGTTGATGTGGAAAAGGGAACAATGTTGCCCTTAATGGAAGCTTTTTATACAATTCAGGGTGAAGGTTTTCATAAAGGAACTGCCGCTTATTTTATTAGGATTGGCGGTTGTGATGTGGGGTGCCATTGGTGTGATGTTAAGGAAAGCTGGAATGCCAAACTCCATCCGCCAACAGCCATAGATGATATTGTAGAGGAAGCCATAAAACACAATAAAACCGTTGTCGTAACCGGAGGAGAACCTCTTACCTGGAATATGGAACCTTTGACTAACCTGTTAGAGGAAAAAGGCTGTCAAATCCATATAGAAACTTCCGGAGCTTATAAACTGACCGGAACCTGGGATTGGATTTGCCTTTCCCCCAAAAAGATAAAATTACCGACAGATGAGATCTACGAGGTGGCGAATGAGTTAAAGGTGATCGTTTTTAATAAGGACGATCTTAAATTTGCCGAAGAACAGGCTGCCAAGGTCAATAAGGATTGTATCCTTTACCTGCAACCGGAATGGAGCAAAAGGGATAAGATGATGCCTTTAATAGTAGATTATGTAATGAAAAATCCTAAGTGGAAAGTTTCCCTTCAAACCCATAAATATTTAAATATACCATAATAAAAAATGGTTATAAAGTTCAGTATTTCGAACCTTATAACCATTTTTTGATTAAGGATATTTTTCCTAATTTGTTATTTTTCAACACTCTCAAATGGAACTTCAATATATCTGTCGTCCCAACCCATTAACAAATTGGCCCCATCTTCACCGGGAACAAAGGCCATTGAAAAGGATTCAATAGAAGTTGGAGATTTTTTTACGGGCACTGTTATGCGCACCCGGTCTTTTTTGTCGGTATATTCATAAGCGCCCCAGGTATGTACGTCATTATTCAAAATAACAACCCATTCATTTTCCTGAGGAATAGTATATATAGTATAAGTTCCGGCATTAACGGTAACATCCGCCACCTTCATATCTTGATATAAAGTAAGTTCGGTAGATTCATTTGCGCCCGTACGCCATACCTCTCCATAAGGAACCAATTTTCCGAAGACCTCGCGATCTCTTTTTTGAGGTCTGCTGTAAATCACCCTGGCCACTACCTCGTTATCCTGATTTTTATATATGGACAAATCCATAGGACTAGCATCTATTTTTGAAAAATTAGGCCCCTCCGTCGGATTTTCCTGGGCAATTATAGAACCGCTGTTCAATGATAATAAGGCAATAAGCGCCATAAAAAATACTTGTTTCATAATTTTTAGGTTTTTGTTAAATTTTGGGGATGAAGATACAATTTCCATACCAGCCTCTTGCCAAAGAAATCTTTATTAATTGTTAAATTTAAAATTTTCCGTTTTGTGTAAAGTATATGCCGGGCCGATTTATTGGGAGCAGATAAATCTACTTTGGTAATTAGAATGCCAAACACAGTCCATAATTCAAAAAGCGGGTTAGACAGCGATGGCAAAACCAATTTTTTACACACAAATTGTTAATAACTTAAACGTATTGAAGTGCGCTTCAAGCTAATAGGAATAAGGCTTTTCTTATATTTGTCTGTTATAAAAAATAACGAAATTTAACAGGATCATATATGAATGAAGAACCTAAAAAAGACGATTATTCCGCAGATAGTATACAGGCGCTGGAAGGAATGGAGCATGTGCGCAAGCGGCCTTCAATGTATATTGGTGATACCGGGGTAAGGGGTTTGCACCACCTGGTTTATGAAGTGGTTGATAATTCTATAGATGAAGCAATGGCAGGCCATTGTGACACTATAAAAGTTGTAATACAAAAAGACGGATCAGTTTCTACCGAAGATAATGGTCGGGGTATTCCTGTAGATCTTCACAAGAAAGAAGGCGTTTCAGCGCTTGAAGTTGTGATGACCAAAATTGGTGCCGGAGGTAAATTTGATAAAGATTCCTATAAGGTTTCCGGAGGTTTACACGGGGTAGGGGTGAGTTGTGTGAATGCACTTTCTGCGAGTTTGAAAGCTACCGTGTACAGAGAAGGAAAAATATGGGAACAAGAATATGAACTGGGGAAACCACTTTATCCTGTAAGACCTGCCGGGGAAACGAATTTGAGGGGAACCGTTATTACCTTTAAACCGGATGCATCGATTTTTGATCAAACTACCGACTTTAGTTATGATACTTTGGCAAGCAGGATGCGGGAATTGTCTTATTTGAATAAAGGTATTACCATTTCTCTTACAGATGAACGAGTGGTGCAGGAAGATGGATCATATTTTTCCGAAACATTTCATTCAGATGAAGGTTTAAAAGAATTTATAAAATTCCTTGATGGAACCCGGGAAGCCATAATTTCTGATGTAATTTCCATGGAAGGTGAAAAAAACGGTACTCCGGTTGAAGTAGCTATGGTTTATAACACTTCATTTACCGAGAACCTGCATTCTTACGTAAACAATATCAATACCCACGAAGGAGGAACGCACCTCGCCGGATTTAGAAGAGGACTTACCACAACTTTGAAAAAATATGCCGATGCCTCAGGAATGTTGGATAAGCTAAAATTTGAGATCACGGGAGACGATTTCAGGGAAGGCTTAACGGCCATTATTTCGGTAAAAGTTGCAGAACCTCAATTTGAGGGTCAAACCAAAACAAAATTAGGGAACAGGGAAGTAACAGCTGCAGTTTCTCAGGCCGTTTCAGAAATGTTGGAAAATTACCTGGAAGAAAACCCCGGTGATGCCAGGATCATTGTAGAAAAAGTAGTTTTGGCTGCCCAGGCCCGTAATGCCGCTAAAAAAGCCCGTGAGATGGTGCAGCGTAAAAGCGTTATGAGCATAGGTGGATTGCCCGGAAAATTGTCCGATTGCTCAGAGCAGGATCCTTCAAAATGTGAAGTGTACCTGGTAGAGGGAGATTCGGCTGGTGGAACGGCAAAACAAGGAAGGGACAGGAATTTTCAGGCTATTTTGCCATTACGTGGTAAAATTTTGAATGTTGAAAAAGCTATGACCCATCGGGTTTTTGACAACGAGGAGATAAAGAACATTTACACTGCACTTGGTGTAACCATAGGTACAGAGGAAGACAGCAAAGCCTTAAATTTGTCAAAACTGAGATATCATAAGGTTGTGATCATGTGTGATGCCGATGTGGATGGTAGCCATATTGAAACCCTGATCCTCACTTTCTTTTTTCGCTATATGAAAGAACTTATTGAAAACAGCCATATTTACATAGCAACTCCCCCTCTTTATTTAGTTAAAAAAGGTCAGAAAAAGCAATATGCCTGGAGTGATAAAGAACGTGATGCCATTGCCGAAAGTTATAGCGGTGGGGTTTCAATTCAGCGATATAAAGGTTTGGGAGAAATGAATGCCGAGCAATTATGGGATACCACCATGAATCCTGAATTCAGGAAATTGAGGCAGGTGAACATCAATAACAGCGGGGAAGCCGATAGGATCTTCTCAATGCTGATGGGTGATGAGGTTCCTCCAAGAAGGGAATTTATCGAAAAAAACGCGGTATATGCCAATATAGACGCATAATAAATATGAAAAGCCCACGTGATAACGTGGGCTTTTTTTTTGATTTTCAGTAAATTTCATAATTCACCATTTTACGGAAAGTATTTTTAGTATTTTTACTCTGAACTTAAAACCAGACATCTTGAAAAACATCTTCCAAAACCTCTTTTTTATTAGCTTGCTTTTAGTTTTCGGATTTACAAATGCACAAAGTGATCAAAGTGATCAGGAACTTTTAATTGAGGATATGCTGCTGGTTGCTGATAATTTTGCGGCCCCGGGAGCAGAAGCCGCTGCAATACAATCCAGTGCTGGCTGGTTCACATCTGCCAGGGATCTTGGAGAATGGAAGGTCGAAATTTCGGTACATGGAAACGCATTGTTTGTGCCGGGGAGTAAACAAACAAAACTTGCCGCCAACAATGATTTTTCTATCCTAAATATTCAAGGCAGTTCAAATGCACTACTTCCCACGGTATTTGGTGGTGATACTGATGTTGTTTTTGAAGGTGAAATAAATGATCCGGGATTATCCTTCGACTTTACATTTGATGCCATTGACGGATTAAATAAAAAGGTTATAATTCACCCCTTTCCACAAGTCACGGTAGGCTTGCCTTATGGAACCGAAGTTGCGTTGAGATATGTTCCTAGAGTAGAAATAGACAATGTTGGGGTGAGTACTTACGGAATCGGTTTTAAACATAATTTTGCCCAATATTTTAAATATTCAAGGCCAGATGATTTTCAAGTGGCAGCAGTTGTTACCTATAGTAACATCAATATTGATTATTCCTATGCGCCAATTGAACTTAGCGCTAATGGGATTCCCGTCCTAAATTTGAGCAGCATAGATGTGGAAGCAGATTTATGGTTGCTCCAGGCAATAGCCTCAAAATTATACGGAAATTTCGAGGTATTTGGAGCCTTGGGAGTTACCAGTTCAAATTTCGATTATGCTATGGGGGGCGGCGGAAGTTTGCTTCCACCATTAAATAAAGAATTGGTCGCTTTAGGAGGAAATGAGGTTAAATTTAAAGCTGATCTCGGTTTTAATTATTATGTAGGCAATTTTAAAATTAGCACTGCTTTTACCGCCGGCAGCTTTTTTAATGCCAATTTAGGCCTGCATTTCAGGATTTAATAAGTTGACTTTTTGTCAATCATTTGAAGCTGATATGGTTCATAATTCGTATTTTCGTAAAAAGTATAATAAATTAACAAAAATCATATATAATGAAAGTTACTATAGTTGGAGCAGGAGCAGTTGGTGCTAGTTGTGCAGAGTATATTGCAATTAAAGACTTTGCCTCGGAAATTGTTTTATTGGATATTAAAGAAGGAGTGGCAGAAGGAAAAGCAATGGATCTTATGCAAACAGCTTCCCTAAACGGATTCGATTCAAAAATAATTGGGGTTACAAACGATTATTCTAAAACAGCAGGAAGTGATGTCGTAGTAATTACCAGTGGTATTCCAAGAAAACCGGGAATGACCAGGGAAGAATTAATAGGTATAAATGCCAACATTGTAAAAGATGTTTCTTCCAATTTGGTTAAACATTCTCCCAATACAGTTATGATCGTGGTAAGTAATCCTATGGATACTATGACCTATTTAGCTCATAAAACTACCGGATTGCCTAAAAGCAAGATCATAGGAATGGGTGGAGCTTTAGACAGTGCCCGTTTTAAATACAACTTAAGCCAGGCTTTGGAATGTCCTCCCTCAGATGTTGATGGAATGGTATTAGGTGGCCATAGTGACACAGGAATGATCCCATTAACCAGATTGGCAACCAGAAACTCTGTGCCGGTATCAGCTTTTTTATCTGAAGAAAAGTTAAATAAGGTAGCTGAAGACACCAAAGTAGGTGGCGCGACTTTAACAAAATTACTGGGAACCAGTGCATGGTATGCTCCCGGAGCAGCTGTTTCTGCATTGGTACAGGCAATTGCCTGCGATCAGAAAAAAATGTTCCCTTGTTCAGCCTTGTTGGAAGGCGAATATGGTTTAAACGATCTATGTATAGGAGTTCCTGCAATTTTGGGAAAAGACGGTTTGGAAAAAATTGTTGAGATCGAATTGAATGATGCCGAAAAAGCCAAGATGAAAGAAAGTGCTGAAGGCGTTAAAAAAACAAACGACTTGCTAACGCTTTAATAGTAAAAAGTTACCCACTTTTACTATTGATAAGCCAGGTTTAAAAAAGGCCACATATCTAGTGGTCTTTTTTTTGTTTAAAAAGTTAAATTAATCAAAAAAAAATAATTGGGATTTGATTTTTGAAATCCTATATTTGTCCGTTTTAAAAATTGACCTAAATTATAAGGAATAATGCAGAATAAAGGACTGATCAAGGTTTTTGCAATTTTATTTGGATTGGTATGTATTTACCAATTATCATTTACATTTATAGCAAGCAACGTAGACAATAAAGCTAAAGACTATGCACAAAGGCAGGTAAACACAGAAGTTGAAGATTATTCAACAAGAAGGGACCTTGTAGAAGCCCGTTATTTGGATTCTGTCGCCGATGAGGAAATTTTTGCCGGGATTACTTACAAAACCGCAAAAAGTAAAGAACTTAACAAAGGGCTCGACCTTAAAGGAGGAATCAACGTGATTCTTCAAATTTCTGTTAGGGATATCATAAAAGGACTTGCTAATAACAGCAAGGATCCTGCTTTCAACCAGGCGCTCGTTCAGGCAGATGAAGCTCAAAAAGGCAGCCAGGATGATTATATTGACCTTTTCTTTAATGCCTTCAACGAAATGCCTGAGGCAAGATTGGCATCTCCTGATATTTTTGCAAACAAAACCTTAAGCGATCAGGTCAATTTTGAAATGACCAACAATGAGGTTGAGCCTATAATCAGGGAAAAAGTAAATGAATCCATTACATCGGCATTTGAGGTATTGCGAAAACGTATCGATAAATTTGGTGTAACTCAACCTAATATACAACGTTTAGGAACTTCAGGAAGGATCTTGGTGGAGCTTCCGGGAGCTAAAGATATTAGCCGTGTAAAAACACTTCTTCAAAGCACCGCTCAATTGGAGTTCTGGTTTGTTCATAAAAATACCGATTTTGGAAATTTCCTTATCAATGCAAACAATGTATTGGTTGGAATGGATCAAAAAGAAACCGTAACTGATGCCACCCAAACCGATACGGTAAGTGGAACAGAAGCAGATGACGAAATAGAGGCTTTATTGGCCAGTGCAAAAGATACATTAGAGACACAACAAACAGGAAATAATCCATTGCTGGATTTAATAGTTTCTCCTGGATTTCAGGGAAGTCCGGTGCTTGCAACATTTGCGGCTAAAGATACCGCTCAGGTCAGGGAATATTTAAATATGCCTCAGGTTCGTTCTTTATTGTCTCAGGATGTGCGTTACGCAAAATTTGCATGGGGTGTTCAAAAGGACAATTTAGTTGAATTATACGCTATAAAAGGAAATCGTGAAAATATTCCTCCACTAACCGGGGATGTAATTACCGATGCATTGCAAACTTACGATCAAATAGGAAGGGTCGCAGTATCTATGCAAATGAATGGGAAAGGCGCTAAAATGTGGGAAGAAATGACCGGAAAAGCGTATTCTGAACAAAGTAATATCGCCATTGTACTTGATAATGTTGTTTATTCTGCTCCCGGGGTTACTACCGGACCAATTAGCGGGGGTAGAAGCGAAATTACCGGAGACTTTGGTATCACAGAGGGCCAGGATCTTGCAAATGTGTTAAGAGCAGGGAAATTACCTGCATCTGCAAGTATTGTTCAAAGTGAGATCGTTGGTCCGTCTTTGGGTCAGGAAGCTATAGATAGTGGGATCAATTCATTCATTATCGCTTTATTATTCGTTTTGGTCTATATGATTTTCTATTACGGAAAAGCGGGGGCTTTTGCTGATGTTGCCCTAACCTTAAACATTTTATTTATATTCGGAATCTTAGCGGGACTTGGAGCAGTGTTAACCCTGCCCGGTATTGCTGGTATTGTATTGACCATAGGTATGTCTGTGGATGCAAACGTGCTGATATTTGAACGGATCAAAGAAGAATTAGCCAAAGGAAAAGCCCAGAAAGAAGCCATTAAAGATGGATTTAACAACGCGCTTTCTTCAATTTTAGATGCCAATATCACTACGGGTCTTACCGCGCTTATCTTGTTGATATTAGGTACCGGCCCAATTAAAGGTTTTGCAACTACCTTGTTAATTGGTATTGCAACCTCGCTTTTCACCGCCATCTTTATCACAAGATTGTTTATTGACGGATATGGCAAGAATGGGAAATGGCTCGAATTTGCTACAACCTGGACCAAGAATTTGTTCAGAAACATGAATATCAATTTCTTGATCAAAAGAAAGGTTGCCTATATTTTTTCCGGTATTCTTATCCTGATAAGTATAGTATCATTTTTTATTAATGGATTGAACCAGGGGGTCGATTTCGTTGGAGGAAGAACTTTTACAGTGCGATTTGCCGATGACGTAAACTCTACAGATGTTCAAAATGATTTAATTGCGGTCTTTGGAAGTGCTGAAGCAAAAACCTATGGCGCAAATAATCAATTAAAAATAACAACCAAATATAAAGTTGAAGATGAAGGGGAAGAGGTAGATGCTGAAATTCAACAAATGATGTTTGAAGGACTTAAACCTTATTTACCGGATGATATGACTGCGGAAGAATTTGGAATAGGTGCAGGTGCACGTTCCATTGGAATTATGGAATCTATGAAAGTGGGTCCAACCATTGCCGATGATATTAAAAATGATTCGTTCTGGGCGGTTCTTGGCTCCCTGATCGTAGTTTTCCTTTATATATTATTGAGGTTTAGAAAATGGCAATTTAGTTTGGGTGCGGTTGCTGCTGTTGCCCACGATGTGATAATAGTTCTGGGGATTTTCTCCTTGTTCTATAACCTGTTACCTTTCAGTATGGAAATTAACCAGGCATTTATTGCCGCAATTCTAACGGTAATTGGTTATTCCTTAAATGATACAGTGGTTGTTTTTGACAGGATCAGGGAATTTGTAAATGAACATACCACCTGGCCACTTGGAAAAACAATTAACAGTGCCTTAAACAGTACCATCAGCCGAACTTTAAATACATCTTTAACAACCTTGGTAGTATTGTTTGCCATCTTTATTTTTGGAGGTGAAAGTTTACGAGGTTTTATGTTTGCGATGATCGTGGGTATTATAGTTGGGACTTATTCCTCCTTGTTTATTGCTACCCCAATAATGTTTGATAGTGTTAAGAGAAAAGAAAGCTTACAAACTCCCGTGAAAACCGCAGAGTAGTTCACACAGTGGGTTTAAATATAAAAAGCTGTCCAATTATGGGCAGCTTTTTATATTTACGTGAGTTACTATTAACCAGACGAAAGAATATAGATAATAGATGAAAGATTATTAAGTTAATACACAGATTATTAAATAATGTAATGTATTAATCAATATATTGCCGTCAACTTAATAGCTAACCGAAAACTTGGCGAAGTCTTAAATGATCAAG
>Ga0307486_1001466_pt1 | contig 18089 bp, 13 predicted proteins | sample CBIW02metaG_FD_203663 | JGI IMG/M metagenome (GOLD analysis project Ga0307486, IMG submission 203663) | Sea-ice brine microbial communities from Beaufort Sea near Barrow, Alaska, United States - CBIW 0.2 | ecosystem: Environmental > Aquatic > Marine > Coastal | place: USA: Alaska | collected... | reverse complement strand
TCTGGGTTACCCATCATCCGACGTAATCGCTCTGGAAAATCATGCAGTTCTTTTTCTTCAGCCATGGCTGAATTTTGTAGTTGACCGTAGTTGTTCCAGCCTGTTTTAATGCCATAACGCAACTCCTTAAAGCGATTGGCAAGCATAGTATGACCTTGAGTATCGACATTAATATAACGGACGGAGTGTAAAAACTCAGTGCCCTCAGGGTAAAGACCTCCGGCTAGATGAAGTTTTTTTTCGGTCATTAATATTTTGGCTTTACCCACATAAGACATAAATACCCCTTCTCTAGGTGCCCAGAGATAAGCTATTTTTTGGGCAATGTCGAGTTTGCCGTTGCGATTTAAATCAACGCCATATAATCGTTCATCGGTGGCTGGAATAGGAATGTCTATGCGTTGGATAAGCGCTTGCACGATGGCTAAGTTTATTTTATAAATGCCCAAATCCATCTTGCCATTTTCATCTTGTCGAAAAGGGGGGGCCAAACGAATGATGACATCATTTGTGCTGCCATTGGTGGGCCAAAAGGTACCCAGGAAGGGAGCATAAGCAAAAGCTCTCCAGCCAGAAATCTCTCCATTTGGTTTCCTGTCAAAACCTTCTTTATCAAAGTGATAGTAGCAATCCGGTGTAAAACCATTCCATTTTCCATCGCCATTAACATCCCACTCAGCAGGGAGTTCAGCCATTTTTTTGGCCAGAATGATCTGACCTTGCTCGTCAAAATAATTTGATTGACGTATGTATTTCAATATAGCTTGATCGGTTATTTTGGCAACTTGTTCAGTTCGGTCTTTAAAAAGATTACTCCATGGGTTTTTCCGGGTTGCTTCTTTAAATTCATACGCAAGCTGAAGGCTACTGTCATCAATATAATTTGGCGCTATGGGGGCGGTATGACAACTAAAGCACGGGTTATGTATCTGCCCATTCTCACTTTTGGTTTTGGTATAACATTGAGCGGGAATATAAGCTCCATTCGTATTCACTATTCGGTTGTTCAGTAGCGATATATCAGTATGCTGTGATTCTGAGCAGCCCGTTAAAATTACGCTGACAAAAATGAATATCATCCTTAGGGGCATCGTTCTCGCTTTACTAAATGTTTTCAACATTTGAATTTTTTCCCTCTGGTTATCATGAAAGTGTTTAAAACAGTAAGTGATCGTAAACCTAACGTGTTAAATAGCGTTTTATCAATATGCTAGGTAATAAAAAAGCCTTGATCACAAGAATCAAGGCTTTATATTGCAAAAGAGAGTTACCTCACTTTTTTGCTTGTTGGTTATTTCATCTGAGAGAAATCAAACGGACCGATATAACCCGCTTCTGTCATCATTTCTACACCTGTTGGAACAACATACCCCACAGAGACTTCCCCAAATGGATGTTGAGTCGTCGCCGTTAAGTAGCCTTTGCCATTGATGTTTTTATGCCAAAATGGAGATGTCGTTTCAGCGCCATAAGGCACCGTCAAGATGCGATCCATCCTGCCATTTTTAATGTTATACGCCCAAATCATATCATTTGGATGTGCACTGGTATCTTCACCAATCACTAAAATGTCAGAGCCTTCTAAAAAGGTGAGGTTATCAGGACTTGCAATGCCATCTATATCACAAGTATTGCCTTCAAGAGCCGTTCCAGTATAGTCAACAGCCTTTCCAGCAACCAAGCCTTTCATGCTATAAGCTACATAATCAGAGCCCATGGTTTTATTTGTGGCAACATCTAATGCATAGACGGCGCCACAACCGTTGTTGGCAACTTGAATGTCACCGATGGTATCCTTCATTAGGCTGCCCACATTTGACATGGAAACATACAATTTTCGATCACGTGGATTAAAGGTGATGCCTTCTTCTTTTTTGAACTCTGTGGTTGCACCTTGCATGGCTGCCATGCGTCGTGTTTCAAACCGAGCGGCTATGGCAATATCAAGAGCGTCAACCGTTGTATCACCATTAATATCTTGTAATGCTAAGCACTCCTCACCTGTTGCCGTATTAATATAGGTATAGGTTGCTGGAGTCGGACATGCACCAGCTGCCGGCGTTTCTGTCGTAAAGATATTCGCAAAAGTAATTGCATCTGTTCCCGTTGCCACATTATTATCTGTGTTTAAGTAGCCTTTGATCCCGACATCAGTCGAATGGCCTAAATCAATCCAAGAAAGTACGGCTTCTCCTGTGCCAACTCCAGGAAGAGAGGTTTGTGTCCATTTAGCGGCATAAAGTGTCCCTGCGCTTAGATTCTCTGCAACGTCTGCGATATACATAAATAGACCCACATTTGTACCATCATCTGACAGATACACCGTTTTATGGTCAGGCATTACATACGATAATTCATGTGCAAAACGACCCATGCTGTAGTGTTTCGTATAATTAGGTGTCCCATCCGTGTTGATCTTTACTTCAGGTGTCCAGCCATAGTAGTAAGGACTGTTTCTAGTCGCATCGCCACCCCAGAAGTTATTCGTCACTGAATCCCAGTAACTCCCACTAGGAGCGGCCGCATTGGGTTCATATTCTTCAGAACCTAAATGCGAATTCCAAGGTGTCGTCATTCCTGCGCAATGTACCCAACCACCAAACTCTTCTTTTTGGCTTACATATTGTAAAGTGTTTGCTTTGACACTTAACTTACCGTCTGCAGCTTGTTCTATTTCGCTCATATAGATGGCGCCAGGAGCACATTCGAACTGAGAAACCATGTAAACGTTACCGTTTTTTTGTAAAAATGAGAAGTGATCCAGACCAGACCCTTTCGCACCTACTGTGCCACCGCCATTACAAAGCATAGGTGTCGCGTCGACATTTGTGATGATGGCATCTGTAAAATCTTTAACCACACCAAAGGTTTCACCATTATTGGTATCCCCTGTTTTCATCAGGGTGTTATAGGCAATCGCTTGTTTTTGGCCGGCAATGGTGACTTCATTCGTGGCACGAATGGTATTTTTTTCGTTTGTTGTAATGGCGGGAGCAATCGATTTGAATTCAACATCGGTTGAGAATATGCTGCCATTACTACCGTTACTGCCATCTTTACCAGCACAGCCAGTAAGCATTAAAGCTGAAACTGTTAATGCTAATGGCATCGTTAGGTTCATAGTTTTCATTTTCAGGATTCCTATTTTAGAGAGTGAATAGAGCTATGCTTGGAGAGTTAATAATAAAAAATGCTTATTTCAGGCAGGTTTAAGTTTAGTGACAAGTTGATGGTGGGAATATTACGAATGTATGATGCTTGTATGACTGCCCAGTGACCGACATTGATAGACTTAATTTCTTGTGGAAAGTTGTTTTAATCAGAAGGGATTCAGGTAGTGGAATATAGAAATGTATGCCCACGAATATGGGTTCATGAGCGTTAAATCAATAAACTTTATTTGCAGTGCGAGCAAAATAATTCAATTTTAAGGTCATGAATTAATCTTACTTAGATGAATGCGATTTAGGGCATGGAACAGTTTAACGATGAGGATGAAGAGCAGTATGCCTAAAACAAGTAGGCTGATGCTAATATAGGCAAATAGGTCAGGCGCTTTCATCATCGTACTCATCAGTGAGTCTTGGTAGTAAAAAAACCAATGATGATCTGCCGGAAATACCCATATATGCAGTTGGTAAAAAACCTTCTGGGCTCCAAATATGGCAATGGGTATCGCCAAAATAAACAAACTGAATGTTACATTCAGTAAACCTTTTTGTGGCGATGGAAAAGGTTGGCGTGATCTGAGCCGGTAAATACTCAGAGCCCCCCATATGAACAATACCCCCCAGCCCAATTTTTTTAAGAGCTCAATGAGCTTTGCAACATCGGTTAAATGGACAATTTCTGCAGAGTGTAATAACGGAATATCAATGGTTTTAGTTCTGTCTTGGTACGTTAAGCTTTGTAAACCATGGCCTTGGTGATGAATTGCTTTAACGATTCCGGCAAATAGCGCTTTACGGGTTTGGGCATCGGTCGTCTCAAAGTCATGACGAAAACGATTTTTGGGAGCATAGTGGTCAATGTGTTCACTTATACCTGCATAGTCGTACCAAAAGCCATACAAAAAGTTGGCCTTAGCAAGGACTATCCAGCTTAAATACAAGGACAGTATGAGTGTCAACCAGATCCATAGGAACTGCTTCAATGGTAATAAAAAAATGAAGCGTCTCAATTTAACCAGGCCTGGTTTGTTTCTAGAGCGAATGATCTCAACATGGTCTCGATTCCTAATAAATATTATTTTGCGTGCTTATTTATGCCGTTTATGGCATTTGGTGGTGTTGAGCTAAAGAGTGCCAACGACCCGCATCACCAATAATGATATGATCCAGAACTCTGGCCTCAATAAATTCTAAGGCCTGTTTAATCCGAAACGTAATATCTATATCGGCTTGACTGGGCGTTGGGTCACCCGAAGGATGGTTGTGCGCTAGAATAACGGCTGCAGCGTGGTGGTCGAGTACGCTTTTGACCACTTCACGAAGATGGACCTGAGATTGGTTTAAGGTGCCTTCAAATAACACTTTGAAGGCGATTAGCTGATGTTGCTGATTGAGTAATAAGAGTGCAAATTTTTCGCGATTTTGGTGACCAAGTTCAGATTCTACAAAACGTGCTACTAATTCAGGCGAAGTAAATGCATCGCGATTTTTTAGACCAGACTCAAAGTGGCGCTTTGAAATTTCCAAGACAGCTTGAAACTGGACAAATTTAGCTTGTCCTAACCCTTTGGCTTGACAAAAATCGGCTTCACTGGCTTTTAAAAGTTGATGCAAACAGCCAAAGTGGTCAAGTAAATCTTGAGCCAACTCAACGGCACTTTTACCTTTAACCCCGACCCTTAATAAAATGGCTAAGAGCTCAGCATCAGAAAGTTGACCAGAACCAAATGCCAGGAGTTTTTCTCGAGGTCGATCATTTTTATGCCAATCAGAGATCGCCATTACAATACTCCTTTTTAAGTTCAATGATGTCGCTCTATAAGTAGGTAGAGAAAATCCGTGACTTGTCTTACTATAGGTTTATATTAAAAGTGCTAAGGAAATTGGTCAATGTTTAAGTATGAAATGCGTGTACGTGATTACGAATGTGATTTGCAAAAAGTTGTGAATAACAGTGTCTACCAAAACTATTTAGAACATGCTCGCCATGAATTTCTCTTAGCCAACGGTGTTGATTTTGCTGAACTTGCAGCAAAAGGTATAAATTTGATGGTGATTCGAGTGGAATTGGATTTTAAAAAACCACTGACCTCTCAAGATGATTTTTATGTCACGGTTGAGGTACAGCAAGAGTCACGCATCAAATTTGCTTTTATACAGCATATTTACCACCAAAAAGATAATCGACTTATTGTTTCAGGTAAAGCAGTTGGTTTAGCGGTCAATTTACAAGGTCGGCCAATGGTTTGTCCAGACTTAGAACGACTCATGATTATTCAAGCGCCTTAGTTGTAGAGGCTTTTTCACTCTTAGCTTCCCTTTTTAGGTGGATTTCTAACGGTTCAGAAGTATTGAGATGGACATCTCGTTGTGGGAATGCGATCACGATATCGGCATCATTGAGTTTGTCATTAATGGCTGAGTGGAGTTCGGATTTGACTGTAATAAAGTTTTCTAAATCTTCCACAAATACCCGCAGTTCTAACTGTAATGCACTGTCACCAAAACTGTCGAAAATAACCGATGGAGCAGGCGTTTTAAGGGCTTTTGGATGTTCATCAGCGGCTTGCTGAATCAATTGCAAAGCTAAATTGACATCACTACCATAAGCGATGCCTACGGGCACTTTAACGCGCGTTATCGGATCTGAAAGTGACCAGTTTATAAATTGCCCGGTAATCATCTGTTTGTTAGGAATAATTAATTCCTGGCGATCCCAGTTAATGATGGTGGTGGCACGTATACGAATTTTAGAGACTTTTCCGCTGACCCCATCCACCGTCACAATATCTCCGACTCGCATCGGTTGCTCAAATAACAAGATAATCCCGCTCACAAAGTTGGCAACAATTTCTTGCAAACCAAAACCTAGTCCAACGGAGAGGGCGGCAACCAGCCATTGAATATTTGACCATTCAATACCCAAGGCTCTAAAAATAAGCACCAATCCAATAATCACCACGACATATTGTGTCAGTGAACTCACGGCATAGCGGACGGCTGCGCTGATGGGTAAAAACCTAAGCAGCGTAAATTCCAACAGGCCTGGTAGATCTTTTGATAACAATAGTGTCATAGCGCCCAATGCAATTCCAAGCGTTAAGTCGCCTAACGTTAGGGGGACTTGTTGCACGATGCCATTAATCATCTGTGACTTTGTTATATCTAACGTGCTATTGCTAATAAGGTTTAAGGCGGGAAAAATGTCACTCCAAATCAACCATATACCCGTTAAGAAAAACAGTACAGCCCCTAAATTTAATGCCTGTCGAACCTGATTACTCAACTTACTGTAATCCATTTCTGGTTCCTCTACTAACGGTAAGGCATCCGGATTTGTTGGAGGTTCTGTGGTTGTCGCTTGTTGTTTAGCTTGTTTTTCGGCTTGAAGTGCCTGATGCTTTTGCACACGTTCGGCATAATGCAGTTTGCGTTCGGATAAATAGAGACTACGTAGCAATAATTCTCGCAGAATATAAACACTCAAAATTAAACCAAGTGACCAGTTCAGATGCTCGGAAATCACTAAGGATGAGTAGTAGTAGCCATACACGGTCATCCAAATAAGAGAGAAAGGAATCGCCAACAATAACGGAAACCAGATAAAGTGCAGTTGTGTCCAATTAGCCATATTTGAGTCTCGCTTGAAATCGCGCACAATTTCGCTGTGAGGTGACCATAGACGATATATAAGTATGCCTAAACCCATCATGAATGAGATAAAGGCCAACCGTCCAATCATTTGTTGATCGGTAGGGGCTATGCTGACGGTATTGATATCAATAACAATGATTAGAATCGTCCCGAACAATGCGGCCCAACCTAACTCACGCTGAAATGAGTTTCTAACACTGGCACGCCAGCGAAAATGACGCTCTGCCAAACCATCAGGACGACATATCTGTTTAAGTCCTCCTAGAATAAAGACTAATATCCCCGCATGGTTCAGACCTTTAATAAGGCCTTGGGTATATTCGGCAGGGTCAGAGTGCTGATTCAAAAGTGCCGCTGCACCTAATAGAATTAATGGAGCCAAAATCGAAAGACCAAAGGTAAACACAAGAGCTTGCAGGCTATAGAGCATAGAATCCGTACGGATTGACATGATCAAAGGCACTATTTTGGCGATTCCTTCCTTAAAACGCGGCCGAGCGAAAGTAAGCAAACCGATGAGTAGGATCCAAAAGGCGAAACTTATTTTGTGCGTATTGAGTACTTGAAGACTATCCTCAAATAGTGATTTAAGGTTGTTTAGAGACAAGAACCAATGGAGACTTTGTGTCAATGCTGCCATCGAAAACAGTCCACTGATACCCACATTAGGTAACCATAATAAGTGGTCATTTAGAAAACGAGTGTACACAATGGTCTTGTCTTGTTGTTGTGCAGTGACGGCATTGAGTTCAGCAAGTTTGCTAATATAACTAGGGTAGAGTGTTTGGAGTTCTTTGGCCGTTTCGATGAACTTATTATGTAAATCCACTAGCTGTTGTTTAAGCTGTAAGCGTTCTTCCTCGTTTAAATTAACCAATGAATCGCCCAGCAAGACATGGAGTTGTTTTGCTAAATCTTGATTAACGGTATCGGCTAATTTTTCACTGAGTAATAATTGGTTAAGTACCGATGTGTTCAGTTGATTTTTGATCTTGAGTGCATTGCCTGGACTAATTTTTATTTTAGAGAGGCCTTCCAACCGTTTATGCAGTACTTGAGCAATTGTTTCTTGCGAACCTTCCAGTTCAACAATCTGTTTGTCTCTTGCAAAATGCACTTGTAAAGAGGTGATGGATTCATTAGCCGCGTTTATTTTTTGATCGATTTGTTGTTCATTTTGAATCAAATCAGCTTTAAGTTGTTGGGCTTCAATGATGAGTTGCTGAAGTGGGTAAAGAGGGTTTGTCTGATTAAGTTGTGCAGATATACTTTCTTGAAGTGCTTCAGTTGCTTGGAAAGCCTTGTCATTTTGCAAGAGTGTTTGAAAGGACTTCACTTTTTTTAACAAGAGCTTCTTATGCACATTCCAGTAGTCTCTTTCAGTTTGAGCCAACTGCGTGAGCACTCCTAAATTGTCCATTTTGAAGTTAATAAGCTTTAGGGAAGTCTCAAGTACTTGCAAACTCGCAATTAAACTAAAGGAGTGAATACGTGTCGGAACATCTAGCATTGAGCCAACATCTTGATTAGAAGTTGCTTGGAGCGCATGCTGTTGGCTAATACGCTTTTCCAATTGGGCTATTTGTTGGGAGCCCTCAGTGGCCATGGTTAAAAGTTGACGGAGCTTTTTTTCACTGTTTAAAAAATTTGTATTAGCTTGTTGAAGTTCGGTTTCGGTGGTATTTAAAAGCTGGCTTAATTTATCTTTCGGTAGCTTGTTAAACTCAAGACTCAGTTCATTATTAAGTGCTTGCATCGTTTTTTCTTGAGACGCTTTGAGTTCATTAAATCGTACTGGTGCTTCAGAGACGCGGTTTTGCAAAGCTCGTAATTGTTGCTGATAACTTTGTGATTCCGTCACCCAGTTTTGGGCAAGGTTCAGTTGTGATGTGAGTGTCTTTTGCTCTTCTGGGGTAAGTGTTTCAGCTTGGACTAGCGTTTGGCTTAGTGATTCAATATCAGTGGTGGTTAGAATTTGATCACTTGGCTTTAGAGACGGCTCCACAGCGGCTTCTACTTGGAGGGTTACACCAAATAGGAGCCAAATTAACATCAGAGAAAATATTGTTGGAGTGCGTTGCATATTTATGTGAACTCGTCTATTTTTGAAAAATAAAATCTATTTATACCTTATATTATCTAAGTTAACAGCTCTTATCACCACTTACTTGCTTTGCTTCTATCGTTGTTGGTCATCCTGATCGTTAAATAGCAGTAAAATATGCGACATTAAAGCTATATTCATAGGAAATTGTTGTAAGATGTTTTGCTTAATAAACAAGTATTGAAATCAGTTTGGTTCGGCATCGCTATCAATTGTCGGATTTATAAATGTCAGGTATTATTTCAGCATTACTGCAGATTCAGTCGCGCTATTTTGTTTTGGGGGAAGGATTTATGAACTGGAAAAATACAAGTCAAAGATACGGCTTTTGGTCTATTACAATGCACTGGTTAATGTTTCTGCTGATTGCAGTGACGTTTGCAAGTATGGAGTTACGTGAGTTTTTTGAAAAAGGCACAGAAATCAGAGACGCTTTTAAAACTTGGCACTTTATGCTCGGCTTGTCGATTTTAGCTCTTGTGAGTCTGCGTTTACTTATGTATTTTCTTCAGCAGTCTCCCGAAATAACACCGAGACCAAACTCAATGCAGCACACGTTGGCAAAAGTAATGCATGGACTTTTGTACTTTTTCATGTTCTTTATGCCGATCATCGGTTGGTTGATTTTAAGTGGAGAAGGCGAGGTGATTCCCTTTTATGGATGGACGCTGCCAGCCTTGATCTCTGAGAATAAAGAGCTGGCCGATTTTTTTGAAGAAGTGCATGAGATAGGAGGGGTGATCGGTTATTGGTTGATTGGTTTACATGCCACCGCGGCCCTGTTTCATCATTATGTGCTCAAAGACAATACGCTACTTAGAATGTTGCCTAAAAAATCATAGTTTTTAGTGCTTCACAATGATTCGCAGCGCCTCGAATCAAAAAATGATCACCGTTTCAGCCGCTCTCTAATGACTACTTTTTGTGAACATTATAGATCTGCTGCTTTGCTCTCCACTGAACGGTACACTTCCTGATGTTATAGCTCTTAACTTTCTGCTGTTTGACGTTAACAGTTCCCAGCCACTTAGCCGAATAGAAAATCCGCTCTTTACATCCTAAAGACAGTATCATAAACGCAGTTTAATTCAGAATATTGAAGCTCATATGAAAATTCTCCTTGGCGTCACCGGTGGTATCGCCGCTTATAAATCCCTAGAATTAACACGCCTATTTATTAAAGCGGGTTTTCAGGTGCAAGTTGTCATGACGGCTGGCGCGAAAGCGTTTATCCAACCGCTCTCTTTTCAAGCATTATCAGGTCATCCTGTGCGCGATAGTTTGTTTGATACGAATCAAGAAGCGGGTATGGGGCACATTGAACTAGCGCGCTGGGCCGATCAGATTGTGATTGCGCCCGCTTCGGCTGAAACCCTTGCTAAGTTACGTATGGGGCGCGCCGATGATTTGCTCACCACCTTGTGTTTAGCGACGGACAAACCCATTATGGTTGCGCCCGCGATGAATCGCTTGATGTGGATGAATGCGGCCACACAAGACAATGTGCGGGTTTTAAAACAACGTGGGTTTACGCTATTAGAACCTGCAGAAGGTGAACAGGCATGCGGCGAAGTTGGCGCGGGCAGAATGCCTGAGCCTATCGACATTTTTGATGCGGTGGTGGCATTTCAAACTCAGTTTACAATGTTACAGACTCAAACGGACCAGGCCTGGTTTAATGCCAAAAGCTTTTGGCAGGGTAAAAGCCTTTTAATCACTGCAGGTCCAACTTTTGAGGATATTGATCCGGTGCGTTTTATCGGCAATCGTAGCTCAGGGAAAATGGGATTTGCCATCGCTGAAGTGGCTTCTAAATTAGGTGCGAAGGTCACTGTGATTGCCGGACCCATCCAGCTAGTTACCCCATTAGGTGTCAAACGCATCAATGTACGCAGTGCTCAACAGATGCTGACAGCGGTACAAGCGTTGTATAGTGGCGTGGATTGTTTTATCAGTGCCGCGGCTGTAGCCGATTTTAAAGTTAAGCAGATCGCCGAGCATAAGCTTAAAAAGCAAACAGACTCCGATGAGGTGACGCTAACCTTCATTAAAAACCCGGATATTGTGGCATGGGTGGCTGCCCAAGCCGATAAGCCTTTTGTGGTGGGATTTGCAGCGGAAACGCAGAATGTACTTGAGTACGCCAGAGACAAACTTCAGCGCAAAAGTTTAGATATGATTTGCGCTAATAAAGTAGGTGACAATCAGGGGTTTGAACAAAACGACAACGCCTTAACATTCATAACGGCGACCGAACAGGTTGAACAATCGCTTTCTAGTAAAGAACAACAAGCGGTCACCCTGTTAAGTTTTATTGCTCAACAATCGTTTTAGGCCTCTTTTACCAGGTTTGACTTGCCTATACTTTAGCATTCAACCCAAGTTACCGCCAAGCCTCCTAGCGAGGTTTCTTTATACTTGTGTGACATCTCTTCCCCTGTTTTTTTCATCGCAGCAATACAGCTATCCAAAGGCATCATATGCTCGCCGCTTTCACGTTTTGCAATACTGGCAGCGGTAAACGCCTTAATGGCACCAAAACCATTACGCTCAATGCAGGGCACCTGTACTAAGCCTTTTACAGGATCGCAAGTCATTCCTAAATGGTGCTCTAAAGCCATTTCAGCCGCTTGTTCTACTTGCATAACGGTTCCACCACGCACGGCACATAAGCCCGCTGCCGCCATCGCTGCCGCCGAACCAACTTCTCCCTGACACCCGACTTCAGCGCCTGAAATAGAGCTACGATGTTTGATCAAACCACCAATTGCAGCGGCTGTGAGCAAAAAGTTTTTAACATCCTTAAAGCTGCCATTTTCATGAGTCATAAAGTAGTAGAGTATGGCCGGAATCACGCCCGCTGCACCATTGGTTGGCGCAGTCACCACCATGTGGCCATCGGCATTTTCTTCATTCACAGCCATGGCATAAGCACATAACCAATCGTTAGCGGTGCTAGGGGTTTCGTCATGTAAGAGTTGTTGGTGCAAATTTTTAGCACGTCGTTTTACATTGAGTCCACCTGGCAAAATTCCGGTTGAGTTGAGACCATTCTCTACGCAGGTTTTCATGGCATCCCATAAGGTCTGCAAGGCTTGATCGAGCTGTTCTGCAGAAATATACAACAACTCATTCGCTTGTTTCATCTCGGCAATAGATAGGCCGCCGTTAAGTGCCATTTCCATCATAGAATTTGCAGAGTTAAATGGGTATGGACATTGTTCCGCAGGTTGGCCTTTTATAGGCGCTTTAATCTGATCTATTTCTGCCAGTGTTGAGATGAATCCACCACCAATGGAAAAGTACGTTTCCGAAAAAATAACCTGTTGATGTTGATCAATACATTCAAAAATAAGACCGTTGGGGTGCTGCGGCAGCGGATCCTTGAAGTCAAAAATGACATCCTCAAGCGGATTAAAGATGATCGTTTCACTCGCTGATAATTGCAGTGTAGTGGCTTGGTAGAGTTTGGTCGTTAAGCTTTTAACATCGGCACTCGCAAGGTCTTGTGGTAAATAACCGTGCAGGCCCAAAACAACGGCCTTATCTGTCGCATGACCATGGCCGGTAAAAGCCAAAGACCCTTTTAGAATGCAGCGGAGTTGGAATGGCTCAATTTCGCTGAGTGTCCCTTGTTTTCTGAGCTTGCCCATAAAATCGTGAGCAGCGACCATGGGTCCCATGGTGTGTGAGCTTGATGGGCCAATTCCAACTTTGAATATATCTAAAGCACTAATAAACATACAGCAGCTTCCTGGTTAAATGGAAAATTTAAATTGTTAATATGCCAGAAAAAGTAGATAAGAAAAACCTGTTTTATATACGGGATTTTATTGGGACATCTTAAAATGAACAACTAACCAGGTCTGGCCAGTTGTTCATAACAGTATTTTAAGGGGTGCAGCGGCTGTTATTTATTTCTTTTGTATTTGACTGAGTTTGATAATAACAGGGGAAAGCACGAGTAAGGCAATTAGGTTGGGGATCGCCATGAGTGCATTCAGTACGTCGGCTAGAATCAATACGGTATTAAAGTGGTTCGAGAGAGCTGCGCCCGCAAAAACGGCCAAAACCCAGAGAATACGATAGCCAGTGATGACTTTGGTTCCGGCTAAATATTCGGCACACCGTTCTCCATAATAACTCCATCCAAGTAAGGTTGTGAAAGCGAATGTTGCTAAGGTGATCGCGACCACCACCGCGCCCAAATCTGAATCTAAGCCTACTGTAAAGGCCAATGCGGTCAGTGGCGAACCCGTTTCACCGCTCTGCCAGACGCCAGTCACCATTATGACCAATGCCGTCATCGTACAGAGGATAATCGTGTCAATAAAAGTCCCCAGCATGGCAATGTGGCCCTGTTCAACGGGATCATTGGTTTTTGCAGCCGCGTGGGCAATGGGCGCCGTCCCCATACCTGCCTCATTGGAAAACACCCCACGCGCCACGCCAAATTGAATCGCTAGGATAAGACCCGCACCAGCAAATCCACCCGCTGCGGCACTGCCCGTAAAGGCGCTTTCAACGATGGTCACTAGAGCACCAGGCAGTTGATCAAGGTAGGTTCCTAAGATATACAATGAGAAACCAATATATAAAATGGCCATAATCGGCACTAAGGCTGTCGCAGTATGTGCAATGCGCTGGATACCACCAAACATAACGAGCCCTACTAGTATCATCAACACAATACCGGTAGCTTGATTATCAAAACCAAAAGCCGTTTCCATCGCGCCAGCGACTGCATTGGCTTGCACCATATTACCGATGCCAAATGCCGCGATCGTACCAAACAACGCAAATGCTACGGCAAGAGGTTTCCATTTTTCGCCCATGCCATTTTTAATGTAATACATCGGACCGCCAACGTGCCGACCTTCATCATCGGTTTCACGATATTTTACAGCCAATAAAGCTTCACTGTATTTGGTGGCCATACCGACCAATGCCGTCATCCACATCCAGAAAATAGCGCCAGGGCCACCAATAAAGAGGGCCGCTGCCACGCCTGCAATATTGCCCGTACCAACCGTCGCAGCCATCGCGGTCATTAATGCGGCAAACGGACTGATATCACCTTCCTCTTTTGGGTTTCTGCGTTTCCATAAAAGGCTAAAGGCATAGAAAAGGTTTCTCAACGGCAGAAAACGTAAGCGAATGGTTAAATACAATCCTGTCCCTAATAATAGAATCAGCATGGCTGGTCCCCAAGCCCAACTGCTGGCGGTTGATAAGATGTCGTTAATGGATTCCATAGTCAGCTTTCCCTTAAAAGTTTTAATCAAATTACCTGGAAAATTCAGGTTTGTCGAGAAAAAGAGCTTTATGAATGAATTAGATCCACTGGTGTATGTTCCATGACCCTGGAATTTAGCCTTTTGATTTACTTTGAAGATTGAGGCACAATAGCGACCCGAAATACTTCATTAGATAGGTTTTATGCTTAAACTCGTTGTTACCGATTTGGATGGGACTTTACTTGATCAGCATCATCAAATCCCTCTTATTTGTAAGCAGGCGTTACAAGCGGTTGATGCATTAGGCATTCAGGTGATGCTGGCTACAGGACGTCATTTCAATGACGTTTATGTCTTAGCACAACAGCTTGAGATTGACAGCTGTCTGATTACTTCGAATGGTGCGCGGGTGCATAATCAACTAGGTGAACTGCTGTATGAAAGTCATATTCCAGGGCATTTGGCTTCAAAAGTACTGTCACTAAGTGCTGAGTTTGGAGTGCATCGTAATATTTATCAAGGTGACCATTGGTGGGTGGAGTTGCCTAATGAAGCTTTGCTGGCGATCCATCATAGTTCGCAGTTCCGTTATCAATTGACGGACTTTACGCAACTCAATCCAGAAGGCATTGATAAGTTTTATTTTTATGCTGAGCATGAACAGCTATTGCCACTTGAAGCAGAATTAAAAGCACAGCTCGGTGATGAACTCTATATCACTTTTACGACTGAAAACTATCTGGAAGTGATGAATAAAGGGGTTTCTAAAGGTCAGACATTACAGACTGTTTTGCAGAATAGGAATATTTGTCCGAGTGAAGTCATGGCATTTGGCGATGGGTTTAATGATATAGATATGTTGCAGTTGGTCGGAGAGCCGGTAGTGATGCAGAATGCCCATTCTGATATCAAACAATTGCTAAAAGACGCGATGATTGCACCTTCAAATAGCGAAAATGGCGTGGCTTTGCATCTCCATAAAACCGTGTTGCGCTAACCGTACAACATCGCGACTCTATAGTAGAATGTTCCACAAAATATTTATAAATTTGATGAATCTAAATTCAAGTAAAGGAAGATCATGACGTTACAAGTTCAATACAAAATTTTAGACAAACGCCTTGGTAATGAAATCGAAATGCCACATTATGGTACGAAAGGGTCTGCAGGCTTAGATTTACGTGCATGTATTGATGAAGACTTGACGATTGAACCAGGTCAAACTGTTTTAATTCCGACCGGTATGGCGATTCATTTGGACGACAGTGGCTTGGCAGCAATGTTACTACCACGCTCTGGTTTAGGTCACAAACACGGGATTGTCCTAGGCAACTTAGTGGGTTTGATTGATTCGGATTATCAAGGGCCGTTAATGGTTTCTTGTTGGAACCGTAGTGAAGTCGCTTACACCATCGCTGTGGGTGAGCGCATTGCACAAATGGTGATTGTGCCGGTTTTACAGCCAGTGTTTACTGAGGTGGAAGAGTTTGGTGATGCAACTGAACGTGGCGAAGGTGGTTTTGGCCATACAGGTTCTCAATAAAGCAAACATCTTTCGAAGGCTTAATTTATCCCCCCTAACAAAAAAGGAGATTAAAATGCTCGCTCCCTCCTCATGTTTAGGGGGGCATTCTCATTTTGAGAGAGAAAAGTATGAATTACTTAGCTCTTAGTGCATCACGAATTTCTGTCAATAACACTTCTTCCGTAGAAGGTTTTGGATCTGCTTTTGGTGCAACTTCTTCGACTTTCTTCATAGAGTTCATTGCTCTTACAATCATGAAAATAACAAATGCGATAATGACAAAATCAACAACTGTTTGAATAAAAATACCGTAGCTCATCACAACAGCCGGAGCGTCACCAACCGCTTCTTTAATGACAATTGATAAGTCAGAAAAATCCACACCGCCTAATAACACCCCGATTGGAGGCATTATAATATTTGCAACCAAGGCGGTTACCACCTTTCCAAAGGCGACCCCGATAATTACTGCAACGGCTAAATCGACAACATTACCTTTAAGTGCAAAAGCTTTAAATTCTTTCATCATGCTCATTTACGTAACTCCTAGATTTTTTATTTTAAGGTGGCATTTATGCTGTTTATGGCATCCATAAAACGAACAGTTTGATATTAGGTTATCGGCTCTATGGAGTCAATCACTCATGTGCTAAGTAATGGGGCCAGTTTTTAGTCGGCGCTAGTAAAAGGATTATTTAGACGGGTTGATATCTTTTATAAACTGAGCCATCTTCTGAACGGCCAGCACGAGTTCCGCTTCTGTTGTGGTATACGCCAAACGGACGTGTTGGTTCGCTTGGTAATCACCAAAATCTCGTCCAGGGGTAATCGCAACCCCGGTGTCCCTTAATAAGTCGAAACAGAATTGATCTGCATTGTCAGTAAAGTCGGAGATATCCCAATAGAGGTAGAATGCCCCTTGCGGTAATACTTTTAAGCGAAAACCAGCGTCTCGCATACTATGATAGAGGGTGTTTCGACGTGCTTCGAACATTTGTCTACGTAGTTCTAAATTGTCTAGAGCATCAGTCTCTAATACGCGTAAAGCGCCGTATTGTGATGGGGTTGACGCGGCTAAAAATAGATTTTGACCAAGACGTTCTAATACGGGCATCAGCGCATCGGGGGCGATACACCATCCTAGGCGCCAGCCAGTCATACCAAAATACTTAGAGAATGAGTTAATGACAATGACATTATTCGGTAAGTTTTTATGTGCCAAGATACTTTCTGCAGGCCGTTCATAAATTAGCCCTTGATAGATTTCATCGACAATAAAATAACAGTTTTTCTCGGCAAGAAAATTGGCCATGGAAAGCAACTCTGCTTGTTCTATAATCGTCCCGGTAGGGTTGGCCGGGCTGGCGACCATTACCGCTTTAATGCCGGGTTGCCAATGCGTCTTGAGCAATTCGCTATTCAGTTGATATTGGGTCTCACAGCCGACGGGAATTCCAATAATTTTACCTTGTAGTAACTTTACAAATTGGCGATTACATGGATAGGCCGGATCGCTCAATAATACTTTATCCCCCGGGTTAAGGATGGCGGTTAACACCAAATGTAAAGCACTGGAGGAACCTGGGGTAATCATAATATTATCGGCTGCGACGTCTGCAGAGTAAAAGTGTTGATAAAAATGGGAGAGCTTATCTCTTAAAGCCGGCAGGCCCATTGTGGGCGTGTAGTGCGTTAATCCCAAAGCGGCCGCATGCATTGCGGCTTCATGGACACACGGCAGTGATGGAAAGTCGGGTTCGCCAATTTCCATATGGATGATTTTTTTACCTGCTGCTTCCAGTGCCTTGGCTTCACCCAGTATTTTCATCACATGAAATGGTTGAATTTGCTCAGCAATCTGGGCTATAGAGGCTTTGAACGGACTTATATTCATAGAGAAACGGTCTACTTATTTCGGGGATTTAAGAGAGTAAAATACATAAAATTGAGAAACTTATTATAGGGTGCATGAGCCATTAAACAAAATGCTTATCTAGTGGTAAAATAGTGCCAACTTTTTTAAATAATATGCGCCTGGATTGTCTTTTACAAAAGCACCAGGCCTGGTAGGAGTAAAAATGCCTTCATTTGATATCGTTTCAGAACTGGATAAACACGAATTAACTAATGCAATTGATCAAGCCAATAAAGAGGTCACGACACGTTATGACTTTAAAGGCAGTGATTCAAAGTTTGTTCTTAAAGAGACTACGGTCACCCTGCATACGCAGTCAGATTTTCAATTAGATCAGATGTTTGATATCTTGGTCCAAAAAGCGAATCGACGTGGCATTGATGTGAAATGTATGGAACAAAAAGAGGCTGATGTCCAGCTCAAAACGGCCAAACAAGATATTGAAATGAAAGAAGGTCTGGATGCGCCGATGATTAAAAAAATC
>Ga0307486_1001465_pt1 | contig 18091 bp, 18 predicted proteins | sample CBIW02metaG_FD_203663 | JGI IMG/M metagenome (GOLD analysis project Ga0307486, IMG submission 203663) | Sea-ice brine microbial communities from Beaufort Sea near Barrow, Alaska, United States - CBIW 0.2 | ecosystem: Environmental > Aquatic > Marine > Coastal | place: USA: Alaska | collected... | reverse complement strand
GCAGCGGGCGGCCATTCCCAGTGAGCCGTTTATGCGGCAAGGCGATCTCAGCCATACCCGCCACCCGAGGGTGATCGACACACTACGACAGTCCCGAAATCACCCACCACAACAACGTAAGGAAGGCAAACTGGCCGTCGTCATCGGTAAGCCGGTTCGGAACTCCAGCGAAGCTGAGGCTGAGGATGCGATCGTCGGCTACGCGGTGCTCAACGACGTGACTATGAGGGACTTCCAGTACCGCACGCTGCAGTGGCTGCAGGGCAAGACCTTCGAGAACACCACCCCGTTCGGGCCGTACCTGGTCACCACGGACGAGTGGACCCCCGGCCCCGCGATGAAGACCGTGGTGGACGGCGACACGGTGCAGGAGGTTTCCACCGGGGAGCTCGTGTTCTCCCCCGCCGCCCTCATCTCCTACTTCTCGCAGGTCATCACCCTGAACCCGGGCGACGTCATCGCCGCCGGAACACCGGGAGGGGTCGGGCACGCCCGCAAGCCCCAGCGCTACCTGCGGAACGGTTCGGTGCTGCAGACCTCCATCGAGGGCCTGGGCGCGCAACGTTGCCGGCCTGGCCGGATAGCCGAACCATGGTCGCGCGCACCGACAAGACGCAGGATTCGGAGATCCGCGCGGGCCTGCTGCTGGCCCGGCGCGGCACCGCCTACTTCGAGCGCAAGCTCGCCGAGCTGAGCGACGACGAGTTTGATGGACCGTCGCTGCTGCCAGGCTGGGACCGGCGGCACGTGATCGCCCACGTCGGCTACAACGCGCGGGCTCTCACGCATCTCACCGAGTGGGCGGCAACCGGGGTCGAGACCCCGATGTACGCGACTCCGGATGCTCGCAATGCCGAGATCGAGTATGGCGCCACCCTGAGCCCCGCGGCTCTGCGCAACCTGAGCGCCCACGCGGCCGTGCACCTGAACGTGGAGTGGCGCGACCTCGTACCGGATGCCTGGAAGGCCGAGGTTCGCACCGCCCAGGGGCGGATCGTGCTGGCATCCGAAACCGTCTGGATGCGAACCCGGGAAGTGTGGTTGCACGCCGTCGATGCCATCGGCGAGCTGGTCTCGCGCCTCAGCACGGCACAGCGCCCGCTGATCGTCGCCGGCCGCGGCGCATTCAATGCGCACGATGACATCGTCAGGCTCGCCGGGGCATCCGGAGCCCTCCTGGCGACCACCGCGATGGCCCGCGGCCTGTTCAACGACGATCCGTGGAACATCGACGTCATGGGCGGATTCGCGAACGAGGCGATGGCGGAGCTGATCCAGGATGCCGACCTGATTGTCGCGTTCGGAGCGTCGCTCAACCGCTGGACCGCTCGCAACGGCGAGCTCATCGGCGACACCCCGGTCGTTCAGGTGGACGTGAACCGGGCCGCCTTCTCCCTACACCGGCGGGTGGAGGTATCCGTCACCGGCGATGCGGGGTTGGTGGCATCCGCCGTCGCCGATGCGCTACCGTCTCGCGAGGACGTCGGTTATCGCACCGAGCCCGTTGCGCAGAAGCTCCGCGAAGGCCGACGCTGGCGCGACCAGCCATTCGAGGCACGCACCGCCGATGACCGCATCGACCCGCGCACGCTCGCGATCGCCCTCGACGACCTGCTGCCGACCGAACGCATCGTGACCGCCGACGCCGGCAGTCACACCGAGTACACGGCCATGTACCTGCAGGTTCCGGATGATCGGGGTTACTGCCTTCCGCTCGGCTTCCAGTGCATCGGTCTCGCACTGGCTGCGGGCATCGGCGCTGCCGTCGCACGCCCCGACCGACTGCCTGTCGTGGGCGTCGGCGACGGTGGGTTCATGATGAGCCTGGTGGAGCTCGACACCGCTGTGAGACTCGGTCTGCCGCTCGTTGTCGTCGTCTACAACGACAGCGCATACGGGGCAGAGGTGCACCACTTCGGGCACAGCGGCCAGCCGCTCGACATCGTCGAGTTCCCGGAGACCGATATTGCCGCCATCGCGCGCGGTTTCGGCTGCACCGGGGTGACCGTGCGGTCGCTCGATGACCTCGCGGGGCTTCGCGACTGGGTCGCCGGCGAACGAGCCACCCCGATCGTTATCGACGCGAAGACGATCTCATTCCCATCCTGGGTCGACGCGCACGCGTTCGTCGGAGAGCCGAAATGATCTCCAAGTCGTAGACACGGCAGCGGATGCCGAGCCGTGGGTGTGCCTCGTCTCGCCCAAACTTGCGCGGTAGTGCGGGATCCGCCGCTGCGACTCGGGCTTCTACGCAGAAAAGGGTGGAGCGCCCGACCGGGCACTCCACCCCTGCGGTGCGACTGAACCTAGATGAGTCGCGCCTCGCCGACCTCTGCCGCCGAGGCGGGCAGGCCGTGCTTGCGCAGAATGTCGACCAGGCGGCCATCCTCGCGCATTTCCACGGAGAGCTCGTTGAAAGCTTCCGCGAGGCCGTCGTTCGACGGGTCGAAGAGCACTGCCGTCTGCGAGGGCTCATTGGTAGAGGAGACGCGGTCGTCCTGCTTGAGCACCTCGATCGTGTAGTCCTCGCCCTGGGTGGCGACGACGGCGGCACCGTAGCCGTCTAGCGCAGCGCCGAGGCGTCCGGCCTTCAGGTCCTGCGCGAGGCTCAGCGAGTCAGGGTAGACACGCGTCTCGGTGCCCTCGAGGGCCTTCAGGTCGTCGACCCACAGATAGCCCTCGACGGTGCCGATGGTTTTGCCGGTCAACTCGTCGACCGTGGAGTAACCCTCGGTGGAGTAGACGCTGAGCTCGTCGAGATAGAGCGGGGCGCTCAGGGTGACGACCTCGGCGCGAGCCTCGGTGCGGTAGAAGCCGCCGAGCGCGACGTCGACGCGGGCCTGCTCGACCGCGGGGATCGCGGTCGCGTACGTGTAGGGCGCGTAGTCGATTTCAAGGCACTCCTGGACAGCGAACTCCTTCACCAGGTCGGAGTCGATGCCGGCGATCTCGTTGTTCTCTTCGAAGGAGTACGGCGGAGTATTGGTGAGGGCCACCGTGAGCTTGCCCTCCTCCACGGTCTCCACACCGACGACGGGCGTGCAGTCGTCAGCGACCGCCGACTCGTCGCCTGAGCCGGAGCATCCGGTCAGGACGAGCGCAGCGACGGCGGTGATGCCGGCGATGCTAAGAACACTCTTCTTCATTGTTTCTCCTTTTATGTAGGGGTGGTGCTTTTGTGTGGGGGTGGTGCTGTGGGTCGGCCAGGTCAGGTGAGGTGCCGGCTGAGACGCTTATCGAAGTTCTCCACCAGCCAGCCACCGGGCACGGTGATGACCAGATAAAGGATGCCCGCGAGCGTCAGCACCTCCAGGTACCGGAACGTGGACGCCCCGATCGAGTACGCCTGGCTGAGCAGCTCAGGCAGGCCGAGCGTGAAGGCGAGCGAGCTCACCTGCAGGATGAGGATCGCGAAGCCCATCAGTGTAGGCAGAGCGATGCGGAACCCCTGCGGGATGAGGATGAACCGCACCACATCCCCACGCTTCAGGCCGAGCGCGTCGGCCGCCTCCAGTTCGCCCTCCGGCACGGCGCGCAGTCCGGCACGGATGATCTCACTCGTGTAGGCGGAAGTTGTGAGCGCGAGTGCCACGACAGTCGCGATATATGAGTCGAGCACGACGCCGATCTCGGGCAGCCCGAAGTAGACCATTTGGAGCATCACGAGCGCAGGCATTCCGCGTCCGATCTCGACGTACAGGATCGTCAGCCACCGCACGACACGACTGCGCGCGCCGCTAAGAAAGGCGAGGCACAGACCGAGCGGGATGCCGATGATGAGCGCGAGCGCCGTCACCTGCACGCTCACCCAGAGGCCCTCGAGCAGCCGGGGCGACCACGTCCACCAGTCATTCAGCAGTTCCATGGTCACGCCCTCCTTCCGAAGCTGAGTTTCTTCTCCAGCCAGCGCGAGAACGCGGCGAACGGAGTACCGAGCGCGATGTAGACGGCGGCGGCGATAATGAACGGGAGCAGGCCCTCACCGGTGCTTCGGGCGCTCTGGTTGGTGACGAACATGATCTCGGCGACACCGATCGTCGAGACAATTGACGACTCCTTCAGCAAACTGATCAGCCACGTCGCCATGCCCGGGATCACGACCCGGAACGCTTGCGGGCCGACCACCCGCGAGAACGTCGCCGTTCGAGTGAGGCCGAGGGCTGCGGATGCTTCGAACTGTCCCGCATGTACCGCCATGAGGCCGCCGCGATAGATCTCGGCGAGATGCCCCGCGGAGATAAGCCCGAGCCCGACGATTGCGGCAGGAATCGGCTCCCACCGGATTAGGTCTGACCCGACCCCGAAGAACAGAATGAACACGAACAAGACAGGCGGCACACCACGCAGGATGTCGATGACGCCCTTCGAGAGCAGGCGCACGATAGCGAAGCGGGTGCGTCGCCCTGCCACAAGTGGAAGTGCGATCACCGCCCCCAGCGCGAAGCTCACGAACGTCACCAACAGCGTGGTCGGCACCGCGCTGAGGATGGCGAGGAAGAACTCCATCAGCGGTCCGTGATCGCCGAGAGGAACTGCTTCGCCCGCGCGGTTGAAGGTGAAGCGATGAGTTCGCGAGGCAAGCCCTCCTCAATGATGAGGCCATCCGCCATGACGACGAGACGATCGGCCACCTCTGCCGCAAAGTGGATCTCGTGGGTGACGACCACCATCGTCATGCCGGCATCCGCAAGCTGGCGCATCACGGAGAGCACCTCGAGTCCGAGCTCGGGGTCGATCGCACTGGTGGGCTCGTCGAAGAGCATGATTTGCGGTTCGAGCGCGAGCGCACGTGCGATCGCGACGCGCTGCTGCTGCCCGCCCGAGCATGTCTGCGGAAAGTTCTGCATCTTGTCGGCGAGGCCCACCCGCTCGAGCAGTTCCTTCGAGACCTTGTCGGCCTCGTCGCGGCTGCGGCCCAGCACCCGCTCCTGGGGGAACGACACGTTGCGCAGCACGCTCATGTGCGGGAAAAGGTTGAACGACTGGAACACCATGCCGACCTGGCGGCGCAGCCCCAGCAGGTCAGCCGCAGACACGCGCGTGGCAAAGTCGATGTTGCTGCCGACCACCTCGAGCGTGCCCGAGTCGGGCACCTCGAGTTGGTTCACGCAGCGCAGGAGGGTGCTCTTCCCGGAGCCACTCGGGCCGATGATGGCGAGCACCTCGCCGCGCTTGACGTCGAGTGAGACGTCGCCGAGGGCGACATGGTCGCCATATACCTTGCGGATGTCCCGGAGCCGGAGGATCGTTTCCGCCGACGCCGGCGGCTGCTGCTGCTCAGTCAAGTGTTAGTCCTTCCACGAAGTGCACGGACGGCCTCCGCCACAGCGCGTTCGATCGTCTGGATGTGCGAATCAGTCATTGGGGTCGAGAGGGCGAGCAGGCCGTTCATGCCGAGCATGACGCCCCGCTCGTATGCGGCCCACCACAGCTCACCGAGGTCGAGCTGTTCACGGATGCGGATGAGCGACCCGCTTCCAGTCACCGCTACACCGGCCTCGGTGAGGGTGCCCCTGAGGACATCGCCACGGGTGTTGAGCGCCGCGATCGCCTGCTCGTCGAACAACTCCATCGCGATGCGGCCCGCCGTCATGCTGATGGGATTGGCACTGAACGTGCCGCCCCAGCCGACGCTGCTGCCCGCCATCGGGTCGAAGACGGCGAGCACGTCGGCGTGACCACCCACCGCGCCCACGGGAAACCCGCCGCCGATGATCTTACCCGCGCTGATCAGGTCGGGCTCCACGCCGTAGGCGCCCGCGAGGCCGTTCGTCGCCATGCGGAGGGTGATCACCTCGTCGACGATCATGAGCGCGTCGACACGACGCGTCGTCTCACGGATGTGGTCGACGAACGCCGGGTCGGCCGGCACCAGCCCGGCACGGTTCGGCATGAGGTCGATGAGCACCGCGGCCAGGGTGTTGCCGGCCCAGGTGACCGCCGCGTCGAACGCCTCGCGGTCTCCCTGCGGAACCTCGATCACATCAGACCGCACCCCCGCAGTGATGCCGGGTGCGTTCACACTCACCACAGCATCCGAGGTGCCGTGGTAGCTGCCCTCGAAGCGGATGATGACATCGCGGCCCGTGAAGGCACGCGCCGCACGAATGGCCGCCATGACCGCCTCAGTACCCGAATTCGAGAACCGCCACCGCTCATGACCGGTGCGAGCCACGAGCAGCTCGGCGAGGCTGATCTCCGTCTGCGTCGGCAGTCCGAACGCCGTGCCCTGCATCATGAGCGGCGTGACCGCCTCGATGACCTCAGGCTGCCCGTGCCCGTGGATGAGCGACGTGTAGTTGTTGTTGCAGTCGATCACCTCGTGACCGAGCTGGTCGGTGACGATCGCGCCCTCCCCCTTCACCGCATACGGCGGCGCGGGAGGGACGAACAGCGTCGAGCGCGTGTTGCCGCGCGTCATCACCCGACGTGCCCGCGACGTAAACGGGTGTACGAGGTAGTCGTCGCGCTCGACGGCGATGGCCTCGGTCATCCGCGACTCACGATCGTGCGGTTCTGCTCACGCATGAAGCCCGGCAGGTAGTTGACGCCGAGGCCGCCCTTGCCGGAGGTGCCCGAGAGCTTCCAGCCGCAGAACGACTGCACGCCCGGCCACGCGCCGGTGGTCGCGCCGTCGGCACGGTTCGAGTAGAGCACGCCCGCCTCGATCTCGTCGTAGAACTGCTCCACTTCGGCGTCGACCGCCGAGAAGACACCGGCCGAGAGGCCGTAGTCGACGGCGTTGGCCTCGGCCATGGCTGCGTCGAAGCCCGAGACGCTCGTCACGGTGAGGAAGGGAGCGAAGAGCTCTTCGCGGGTGAGCGGGTGGCCCTGCGGCAGGTCGGTCACGATGATGGGCGCGTAGAAGTTGCCCTCGCGGCCCTCGATCTTTCCACCTGTGACGACCCGGCCGTCCTGGGCGGCGAGCTCCAGCGCGGCGTCAATCTTGGCGGAGATGAGGTCGTCGACGACGGGGCCGAGGTTTGTGTCGCGGTCAGCGGGGTCACCGACGATGAGCTGCTCGGCGCGCTCCTTGAGCTTGCCGATCAACTCTTCCGCAACCGACTCGTCGACGACCACCCGGCGGCACGCGCTGCACTTCTGGCCCGAGAGGCCGAAGGCGGAGCGCACGATGCCGGTTGCCGCGTCATCCAAGTCTGCGGATGCGGCGACAATTGCAGGGTTCTGGCCGCCCATCTCGGCGAGTACCGGGCGTTGGAAGCCGCGCGGTCCCTTCGTGGCAAACAGCTCCCAGCCCACTTTGGCCGAACCGGTGAAGGCGATACCGTCCACGTCGCCAGCGGCGAGCATCCGCCCCACCTCTGCACCACCGTGCACAGTGTTCACCACGCCGGCGGGCAGGTGGCCCGCGACGATGTCGACGACTGCCGCGGTCGAGCGCGGCGTCTTATCGCTCGGCTTGACGATGATCGTGTTGCCCGTGACGAGCGCCGCGACCGACATGCCCACCGTGAGCGCGGCCGGAAAGTTGAACGGTGTGATGACCGCGAACGTGCCATATGGCACCAGCACGTCGAGATTGAGCTCGCGCTCGGTCGACTTCTGCTTGACGACGAACCCGTTGTTGGTCTCGAACTGTTCGCAGTAGTGCTCGATCATGTCAAGCACTTCCTGCGCCTCACCGTAGGCCTCGAGGCGCGTCTTGCCCGTCTCAGCCGACAGCGCGGCCGCGATGAAGGTGAGCTTCTCGGCGACCTCGTCGCGTGCCGACCGAAGCATTGTGTTGCGCTCGGCGTATGGCGTGTTTCGCCACGCCTTCGCCGCACCAAACGCCGCGTCGATCGCAGCGGTCACCTGCTCGGCGGTCGCAGCAGTGGCGGCGCCGACGCGGGTCTTGCCCTCAACCGGGTCGACGCGTTCGATGATCTCGTCGGAAGAGACACGCTCGCCGCCGATCAGGTTCTGTTCGACAGGCGAGACCTGCGAACGGATGCCCGCGAGTTCGGCCTCGTAGGCCTGGTCGAGTGCCTCATCGCCGAGGCTGGTGGATGCATAGTTGACGTTTGCCATGGTGAATACTCCGTTCGTCGTGCGTGTTCAGTACTTGTCGTCGAGCCGGGAGAGGTTCCAGTCGGTGTCGGGGAAGGTCGTCGTCTCACCGGTGTCGGCGAGTTCGGCGGCCATGCGTGCCATCGCGGGCGCCAGCTGGATGCCCGAACCGCCCGCGCCCATCACGTGGATGACGTTCGGGGCGGCCGGGTGGGCACTCACGATGGGCTTGTTGTCTGGTGAGATCGCGTAGAGGCCCGTCCAGGTGCGGCCGAGCTTCATGCCTTGGGGAAGGCGAAGGCGCGTCCGCAGCAGCTCGGTGACCCGGTCGATGAACTCCTGCGGCGCAGCACCGAGGGCAGCCTCGGGGTCGCTCTCCTCCTGGATGCTCTCGTCGGTGTGGATGCCGACGAAGAGCTCGTTGGGGGTCTCGGAGCGGAAGTAGACGCCGTCAGTACCCGAACCCGGAACGTAGTCCATGACGAACGGCACCAACTGATCGAGCGTCTCTTCGTGCGTGAACTTCACCTTGGGGTGCAACTGGTTGTCCTGCGGCATCTCGGCGCCGAAGAGGGATGCAATGCGCTTCGCCCACGGTCCTGCCGCGTTGACGACGACATCCGCCTGGTAGTCACCGGCATTGGTCGAGAGCGTCCAGCTGCCGTTGGCCGCCTGGCTCGCCTCGCGCACCGTGATGCCGTTGTGCACCGCGATGTCGCGGGCGATGAGCACGGATGCTGCGCGCAGAACGAACTCGTAGCTGTCGATGTGGCCGTCAGACGGGCCGAACACGGCACCGGCACGACCCTCCGTAACGATGCGGGGCCACCGCCGCTCGATCTCCTCGTTGCTGAGGATGTGCGGGTCGGTGATGCCGAACTCACGCTGGATGTCGAGGCTGCGCTGGAACATCTCGATGTCGGCGTCGGTGTTGGCGAACCGCAGGTAGCCGGAGCGTGTGAGGGTGACGCCGTAATCGGCACTGAACCTTTCAAAGTAGCGGAGCCCGAAGTCGCGCACGCGGATGCCCGAACGGTCGAGGTACTGCGTCTCGATCACGCCGGCCGACTTGCTCGACGACCCGAACCCGGGGCCGTGCTGCTCGAGTACCGTCACGTCGGTGTAGCCCATGCCAGAGAGTTCGAGGGCGGTGGTAATGCCCGCGATGCCCGCTCCGATAATGACGATTCGGCGGTCACTGGTCAAAGTAGTTCTCCTTGCGAATTGCGACGGTGCAACTCGGGAGGCTCACATCTGGCGATGGGGCCGACCCCGGGTTGTGGAAAGACTACAGTACTATCGCTTTTACATCGCGCGGACGCAAATCGACGGGCATCGTCGCGGGTTCAGGCTCTTCGTGGGGCCGCCAGAAGGGCACAACACGCAACTCGAACGCCCGCCACGAAACGGGAACGCAAGCCGATGCGCGAGAAAATCCGGCAGGGCGGAAAGAGAGCGTCTAGACGAGACGGAGCAGCTGCCAGCCGTCGACCGTCGTCGCGAAGCGAGAGTCGACCCGGCGGCTCGTGCGCTCCAGGAACGGCGCCACACGGAGCCCCGCGCTCAGCAGCGCAAAATTCGACGCCACCACGCGGTCCTCGTTGTCGACCAGCACAAGCTGCGGCCACGGGCGCAGGATGCTCGCCAGCGTCGCCGTCACGACTGACACGTTCATGTCGGCAGCGGCCACACCGATGCACGCGCCGTTCGCCATGATGCGCAGCGACGCGGTGATCGTGTGATCATCCGTGCCCCATGCGTCGATGTATGGGCCCACCACCGCAAGCCCGTCCGCCGCGAGCGCCGCTTCGAACCACAGTGAGTTGCGGTAGTCGTAGAACGAATCAGACTCCGGGTTGAACACGTGGTGCTTGCGCGCGACCGTTCCCGATTCGGAGCGCCACCACAGCATGCCAGTGTCGGAACCCGCCTCGACGCCCACCTCCCATACGAGCCCGACTCCGTCGACCGACGGAGCATGCTCTACCAACACCGTCAGGCACTGCGGCTCGAACCGAACCGCCATCTCGTCGATCACGCGGCCGCCGAACGACCCCGCCTCATGCATCGTCGAGGCTTGCCGCGCGATCCCCTCAAGGTCAGACCGCACGCCCTCAGCCCACGCATCGATCGCGGCCACGAGACCATCGATCGACGCCTCACCGGCCTGCTCTGTGTCTCTGGTCATCGGCCGACCGCTCCTTCCGGTTCGAGCATCCGCTGGGAGAGATCGTGGTGCAACTCCACCACGCGATCACCAACGAAGCCCGTCATCTCAAGCGTGCGCTCATGCGCAGCCGACACATCACGCTCGGCAACGGCAGCCACGACACGCTGCCCGCGCTCGAACGTCTCCGTGCGAGCATCCGGGTCACGGAACACGAGCATCGAATGGGGTGCCGTCTCGATCTGCAGCGTCACCGCCGTGCGACTGATGCGCACCGACCGCGAACTCGCCGCCAACTCGATCAGAAACCGAGAGTTGGCACGCCTGGCCCTTGGAGCGTCCGGAGCTGACCCCAGCAGCATGATCGTTGACATCAGCGACGCTGTGTCGTGAGCGGATGCACGCTCCGCAGCGAACCTCGCGGCTTGCCCCAGGATCGCCGCTTGCCAGTCGAGCAGGTCACGCAACTCGATCGGCGGCAGCTCCGCCAGCGACCGCTCGAACTGCCGCATGTTCGACTCGTCCGGGGCAATCACGAACGTACCGCCCGAGCGGCCGCGCGTCGTGCGCACCAGCCCCTCCTCGCGCACCACCCGCAACGCATCCCGCAGTGTGACGGGCGACACGCTCAACTGCGCCGCCAACTCGATCTCGTTCGGCAGCTGCTCGCCGTTCGCGAAGATGCCCAGCGTGATCGCCGAACGAATACGACTCACCACCGTCTCAGTGCGCCGCGGATCACTCAACGGGGAGAACAGCACCCGCTTCGTCAGGGTCGTTAATGAGTCAGGCATGGCGGTTACACACTAGCGGCGGCGCTTGGTCTACCGGCTCGACGCGCGGCCCACCCACGGCCGGTTACCCACGGACCAGTGGACGCCTGGCGCGACTATGACAAAAATCGGATAGGCTTGTTCGAGAATAGAACTCTCGTTTGCATTGCGAACAAACAGCGGCGCCTCGAGCGCTGAGACGGAGCCTGTGAAGTCGTGATTTCCAAGATCGTAGCCAGTACGGCGGATGCCGTACGAGACATTCCAGACGGCGCGACCGTGATGATCGGCGGCTTCGGCACGGCTGGCCAGCCGGTTGAGCTGATCGACGCGTTGCTCGAGCAGGGGGCATCCGGGCTCACCATCGTCAACAACAATGCGGGCAACGGCACCACCGGTCTCGGCGCCTTGCTGGCCGCCGGGCGAGTGCGCAAGATCATCTGCTCGTTCCCCCGCCAGGTCGACTCACAGATTTTCGACGGTCTGTACCGGGACGGCAAGCTTGAACTCGAGCTGGTTCCTCAGGGCACGCTCGCCGAGCGCATTCGGGCAGGCGGGGCAGGGATCGCCGGGTTCTTCACGCCGACCGCGTTCGGCACCACGCTGGCGGAAGGCAAGGAGACGCGTCACATCAATGGGCGCGATTATGTTCTCGAGGATGCCCTGCTCGCCGATTTCGCGCTCATCAAGGCGCATCGAGGTGACCGGCTCGGTAATCTCGTCTACCGCAAAACGGCGCGCAACTTCGGCCCGATGATGGCCAGTGCCGCATCCGTCGCCATCGCCCAGGTGAGTCAGGTTGTTGAGGTGGGCTCGATCGATCCGGAAGCAGTAGTGACGCCGGGCATCTTCGTCAATCGCCTGGTTGAGACCGGCGGCGCACTGCCGCCCGCGACAGAGGGACAGTGATGAAAGGGCCACTCAGCCGCGACGATATGGCGAAGCGCGTCGCCCAGGACATCACCGAGGGTGCGTACGTCAATCTCGGTATCGGCCTGCCGACGAAGGTGTCGAACTTCCTGCCGTCGGACCGCGAGATCATCCTGCACACCGAGAACGGGATGCTCGGCATGGGGCCGGTCGCCGAGGGCGACGAGATCGACCATGACCTGATCAATGCGGGCAAGATCCCGGTGACGGAACTCCCTGGGGCGTCCTATTTCCACCAGGCGGACTCGTTCGGCATGATGCGCGGCGGCCACCTCGATGTCTGCGTGCTCGGCGCTTTCCAGGTGTCGACATCCGGCGACCTCGCCAATTGGCACACCGGCGGGCCGGATGCCATTCCCGCCGTCGGAGGCGCCATGGACCTGGCGATCGGCGCCAAACAGGTGTTCGTCATCATGGAACTGTTCATGCGCGGCGGCCAATGCAAGCTGGTGGAGGAGTGCACCTACCCGCTGACCGGAATCGGATGCGTGAACACCCTGTACACGGACTACGCGGTCTTCGACCTCAGACCGGACGGCGTCCTGGTGCGGGAGATCTTCGGCGACACCACGCTCGAGCAACTGGCAGAGCTGACCGGGCTACCGCTGCGCATTTAGGCAGGCCTCGCCTCGATTCGCGTTGGGGCCCGTGTCACTCCGGAGGCAAAACCCCGAAAGGGACGCCGGAACTTACTCCGGTGGCGTACATCAGCAAGATCGTCCTCTGCAAGCGTACGCAGGGTCCACCTGACGAAACACAATGCTGTGGATAACCGGCCGGAATGGTTTGATTCTGCGCACAGGCCTATGTAATACTTGCCCCATAAATGGATTGGGCATACCCGGTCGGTTTTGCAGAAGATGATTCGGTGACGAGCCGTGAAAGCCTCTACGAGTTCGCCATCCGAATAGTGGACGTCCACTAATGGTCGCCTTTTCGTGCAGTTCATAGCTGTCAGGGGCGAGAACGTCGTTCAGCCCGGAAAGAAGGATAGTGACTTCGGTCGGGTCTGTTCTCGCCGCCGGATGCAGCATCTCAGCGAGAAAACGCAGCAACATTCCGTCCGTTCCTGAGCTGAGCTCAAACCGAGGATCGTGAAATACCCAGTCGTCGTCCCAGTCCTCGTTGTTGACGCGGTGCTGCAATATGTCGCCCTGAGCGTCCGGGAAGCGCGGGTCGTCACTAGGAATCGCCGTGAGGTTGTAGAGCCTTTTCAAGAAATCGGCCTCTTCAAAGCGGCCTGACCATCTCGTGCCGCCGGTGTTCGTGCGCAAGAAATCTAAGACGCGAGTTCGCGTTACCTCAGTGATCCGATTGGTAGCCCCGACATATTCGATCTTGTCGGCATCAGTAAAGCGGAAGCCGTTACGAGCGAGCTGTTGGACGAGCTTTTCCCGGTACTCCAGTTCGGCGTCGATTATGCACTCTTCATAGACGCGCATTACGCGGACGGTGTGATCCCAATTCCACCACTGGACTGACGATTCGAAATCGGACCACAGCGACATTCGAGAACCACTGAACACTTGACCGATGCCCGGGGCGAAACCTTCATCCTGCCATATGCGTTCGATGTCATGCATGACGATGCCGCGCGCGTGCTCGCGAAATGCGCTGCGCAGTCGAGCGGGGATGTACTCGGTTGAAGTCACGATCAAATTCTCTCAGCCGAGACCAACACGTCGACCTAAAACGATCGTTTCTGAGCAAGTGCAGTGCCGCGCAATGGAAGAACCATACTCTGGGGGCTCAATGTGCTCGAAACTCGTCACCGAAACCAGAAACGCCATAACCTCGGCGTAGCCGTTTTTGAGCAGGACTGATAGACTAGGGATCTACTAGAGGAGGGTCCTTTTGAGCATCACGTCGACGATCAAAACCACCGAACACGCTGCGCGTGGTCGCGCCGTCGATGACGCCGTTCACAACGGCGAGATGGAAGGATTCACCGTCAGCGCCGCTTTCGACGCCGACGCGGGGGAGTACACCCGCGGGGCGATCGACCTCGACGAGTTCGGTCGGCGCGTTCGCGCACGCAACAGCGTTGCCTGAATTCGCAGACCCGTACATTGATCCGAACACCGGGTTGCTTCGAAACCTCATCAGTGCGGCTAGCCAAGACGAGCTGAACACCAAGGAAGCCGAGTTGACGGCGCTGGCCGCGATCGAGCTTGCCGTACGGCCGGTGCCGGCCACCGGTGACCTTCGCCAGTTGACTGCGATTCATGGCCACCTGTTCCACGATGTCTACGACTGGGCTGGCGAGTTGCGGACCGTAGACATGCGCAAGGGAACCGACACTGCGGCCGAATTCTTTATGCCGGTGTCGCGGTTGCGCAACGGGGCCGGTTTCGTGTTCCAGGAGCTGGCGGACGACAGGCATCTGCGCGGCCTCGACAAGGGTCAGTTTGTTTCCCGTCTGGCGCACCACTACGACCAGGTAAATGCTGGTGGAAGGCACATATCAACTTACGAACTATGTGCTTAGTACTCAGCCCTGTTCTGTTCCGCCCGCAGGGCCGGATACTCGCCCCATGACCCGCTGCTGAGTGAGGCATACTGCTCGAAAGTCGCGACTGTGAGCCCGAGCATGTCGGCCAGTACCTTGGCCGGCGCGGCTCCCGCCAGCTTGAACCGAGCGCTGTTCTGGAGCTGAGACACGGTGCCGTTGATTGGCGCCAAGTGGCGCACTAGGAACTGGACGTCACGATGTGATCCGGGTCTGCGGCCTGGGAACAACCACCGGATGCCGTCAGGGAGTGAGCGCAGATACTCACCGACCAAGGCGGCGGCCGCTGACGGTAGAACAAGCGGGTGATCAGTGAACAGAACCTCGATGCCGTCATCTTCGATGAAGCGCACGTGGTCAACTTCCAGCCGTAATACGCGAGTGGCTGGCTGCCCGAAGAGAGCTACGAGTAAGCACCCAACCCGTGCATCCAGTGGAATTTGCGCTTCAACGAGCAGGCTTGAGATGATCGCTCGATGAGTCTTGTCATCGAGTTCAACCGTAGGCGCACCCTGCTGACGACTGGGGAGACGGACCGTGTGACGCGCCTCGTGCCGACTACTCCAGGTCAGGAACTGTGGCAGCCAGCGCGTAGTCGAGTGCGAAAGCCCGAACTGCTCGACCGCGAGCTGAGTCATTGAATGAACTGTGAGATCCCGTTGGTTGAGCCAGCCCAGGAACGTCGCGGCGCCGCGAAGACTCGCCTTGGCGTGCGCGACAGCGCCGCGAGTCAGATCACTCTTGGTGGCCTCGCGCCGAGCTTTTCGCAGGATGCTCCAGGTCGCGTATCGGCCGATTATTGGCGCGTGGTTGGTGGGTAGCTGTTCGACGAATCGGGCCACCCATTCTTCTAGTCTGAGCATTTCCGGTCGTGTCCGGGGAAGTGCTCCGGACTGGTCGAGCAGGTCGCGAAGGTAGATCAGCCCTTTGTCCCGTGGGGCGGTTGCCAGAGTTTCATGGCTCAGAGGTAGTTCACCGCGCCCGATCGCGCGGAGGAGATCGGAATGGGGTCCTCGATGAAGCCACTTGATGACCTGCTCCGGCTTGTCGCTTGATTCGAGATACGAGCGAAGCAAGGACAGTTCGGGCCCGATGACGCCCTCGTCGTCAGACAAGATGTCGAGCGCTCGATCGGAAAGCGTACATCGTGCGCAGAGTCGACCGTAGTGATGTTCCTCGGACCCGCATTGTCGGCAAGCGAAGCGGGCAGGTAGGCCGGCGCAAGTAGCGCAGACATGAGCGCCGTCTTGCGCGAGGAAGGCGAGGATCTTCGCTTCGCCACATCCTGGACACGGCCGCGCGTGTCGGAGCACGTTGTTGTAGCAGCGCTGGCAGTGCGGCCCGCCGAGAATCGTTGATGCGACCTTGGTGACGCGGCTGCAAGACGAGCACGGCTGTGGGCGTCTTGGGTAGCAGTTAAGGCAAACGATCTGGCCGTCGAGCTGTGTGGTCGTGCCGGACGTCCGGTGGCATTGCGAGCAGACCTCGCCGGCTGGTTGGACGCCCGCGCATCGCGAGCAAAAGACAGCCGCCTCTGTCGTTGTGGCGATCTTCTTGTAGCGGAGGCAGCTGGAGCATTCGCCGTAGTTGGGTCGCTCGGCGCAGCGGAGGCACATCTTGCGGCCGTCTGCTCCGCGACGAGTCAGGACCTTGTCGCGCTGGCAGGCAGGGCAGGTCGGCAGGAGGACATGGCGGCCGAGGGTTGGCGCCGCGGCTGCGAAGAAGCGCTGGATCGGGGCCGGGGTGTCCGGGTCCAGCCGCTGCGAATCGCGATTTGCTAGTACCGACACGAGCGTGGCTTGGTAGCTGGGACGCGTCACCACACGGGTCGCAATTCCGACCAAATGATCGCGATCGTCAGGAGCGAGCCCCATTAGCGTCGCCGCGAGCTCGGCTTCAAAATCCTCTGCAACGGCGCGTGTCACTGGGCTTGCGTCGGACGACGGACTCTGGCTCGTACGACGCCGTCTGTAGTGATCGCGGCGCTGGATCGATCGGTTCCCGTCTTGGCGATCGGTGCCTGTGCTGTAGCCACTGTGAGCTGGAGTAGGTCGTTGGGTGTGCATTCGAGCACTGTGCAAAGCGCGGCGAGGACCTCGATGTTGAGCCGCTGAGGCGGCTGCGTCACGAGCCTGAATATCTGCTCGCGGGACAATCCGATTCCTTGCTCACGCAGCGGGCCCACGAGATCCGTGGTTTGGAACAGCCCCCGTTCGGCCATGATGTGGCGCAACCGCCACGACAGTGTCTGGGTCATTTCGGTCTGCTTTCTAGTTGAGTAGCTGGTTTACTGCGTTGGCGACCACGGAATTGCGGTAGTCGTCGCTGACGTTGGTGTAGATCGCGGTCGTTGAAGCATGTCGGTGTCCCACCTGGTCCTGGATGAATTTGGTGGGGTATCCGAATTCAGCTAGGTGGGTCACGTACGAATGCCGCAAGCAGTGGAGAGTGAGTTCCTTGGCCAAACCAGCTTCGTTGCGGAGTTCGGCGAAGCGACGGTCGAGCGATCGGAGACCGACTCGGGTGCCGCGTTCTGTTGGCCAGAGGGCAGCATTGGCCGCCTGCCCGAAGAGCGGACGAGAGTCCTCGACGTAGCTTTGCAACCCCTCGATTGCCCAGTCGAACTCGGGAAGGGCCAGGACGGTTCGCCGCTTAGGAGGACTGCCTTTCGAGGCCTTGCCCCAGCGGACATGCACCGCGCCGTATCGGCCCCACTGTTTTACCTTTGGGTTCGATCGAACATCGGTGAGATCGAGACCGAGAACCTCGCGCCTTCTCAGCCCGAATGCGTACGCCGTTTTGAGCACCTGGGAATCGCGAAGCGCGGCAAGAGCACCTTTACGGCCCGACGCTGTGATCGCGGAGACTCGTGCATCCGCGACGTCGAACAGTAGCTGTAACTCGTCATAGTCGAACGGGCGCCGCCCTGGTCGGCCTTCGTACTCGGACGTGTGTGCGATCGTGTTCCACTCGAAGCACACCTGCGACGGCGTGGCATCGAAACGACGCAGGCATTCGGCTACCCACGGGTACCGCTGGTCGCAGAGGTAGTCGCAGAACAGCTTGATCGTCGAGTGCATGATACGGATCGTCGAGTGGGCAAGCCGATCGGATCCGCTGGTGAGACTGGCGGTGAAGTCTTCAACATCGCCCGGCAGCCACTCCCACGGGTAAGTGCCGGCGAAACGCCTGAACCTCTCCAGCTGCCAGCGACGACCGCGGATCGTGTTGGGGTCGAGCCCACGGCTGTTCTGCTGAGTCGCGAAGCCATCGAGCATGGAATCGAACGCCACAGCCTCCTCCCGGAGAATCGACACACCGGGCAGCCGTAAGAGACTGCTCGCCGGCAATTCCGTTTCCATCGCATCATCATTGCATTGACTGCATCTTCGATGCAATGGTTTCCGCTTCGTTTGTCCTCGGTTCGACGGAACAGTTCTCCTATTCGGCCCCCTCGCGGGCTTCGGCCCCCATTAGGCTCGATCCATGGACCACGCCACCCAGTTGCCCGGGTCGATGAATGTTCGTCATCCGCGGATTTCCGGGTGTTGCATCCGCTCCGATAGTTCCCGGTTTTACCTGCATTTTTTTCGTGAGGGAAATGGTCGAACACAGCGCATCTTTTGGTCTCAGATCGCGGCGAATGCCGGCTACGAGTTGGACTGGCGAAAGACGTCGGGCCCGATCAACGACCAGGCATCC
>Ga0307486_1001464_pt1 | contig 18092 bp, 17 predicted proteins | sample CBIW02metaG_FD_203663 | JGI IMG/M metagenome (GOLD analysis project Ga0307486, IMG submission 203663) | Sea-ice brine microbial communities from Beaufort Sea near Barrow, Alaska, United States - CBIW 0.2 | ecosystem: Environmental > Aquatic > Marine > Coastal | place: USA: Alaska | collected... | reverse complement strand
GAACTGTGCGTCCGGCCTCGTTCTTCAAGCCATAGTCGCGCTAACCTATGAGAATGACCAGCCTTCCGGAAAAACTTGCAGATATTTTTCGTTCCGCCGGCGTGAAGTCGGCCTACGGCGATCCCGTTCAGATCGACGGTGTCACCCTCATTCCTGTTGCCCTCTCCTATTACGGTTTTGGTGGAGGAGACTCCGGACAAACGGATGCCGGTGCCGGCGGCGGAGGTGGCGGCGTCACCCTGCCCATCGGTGCCTACGTGAAAAACGGGAACACCGCCCGGTTCGAGCCCAACGTGATCGCCATGCTCGCCGTGGGCGTACCGTTTGTGGTCGTGGCCGGCAGAGCCCTGGCCCGCATAATCAAGGCACTCAAAAAGTAGCCCCGCTGCGCGGACCCACCCCCCGTTTCCCACGCCCCACTTCCCACTCCCCACGCCCCACTTCCCACTTCCCACTTCCCACGCCCCACGCCCCACTTCCCACTTCCCACCCTCACTCTCGCGGGGCCCGGGCCCGGAAAGCGGGCCCATGATAGAACGTGGGCCCGCTTTCCTAAGGTGGGCCCAGCGGAGTAGAACGTGCGGACTAGAACGTGCGGAGTAGAACGTGCGGAGTAGGACGTGCCAGCAATCCCAGCTGCAGCTTTGCAACCGAGCCGCGCTAGCGACGGCTTTGGCGTGGCCAACGCGCACGACGCGCGAAACGGCGGGAGATTCGTCTAGATATCCAGCGCGGCACTCGGGGGCGCAACCAATGGGGAAGGTGCCACGGCCCATGAACCGGCAGCCCCTGCGCTATGCGGCGACGTCTAATCAAGAATCGGCGCATGAGAAAAAGGTAGATCGCTACTAAAACGAGCAAAATGATCACGCTCATTGTGTGCAACCCATTACCTCATTCTAGGCGGGGCACTAGAGTTGGAGACGAACACGGGAGTCCGGTATACCGGGCTGAGAGGAAGCTACCGAAGCTTCGACCGTCGAACCTGATCTGGATCATGCCAGCGCAGGGAGGCTTCTCAATCCCGTGCCCTGTATTCATCTACGGAAAGGGCACGAACAGTGCACGCAACAACTACTCTTCTAGGCACGCCCACAACGCAGCGAGCCCCCCGCAACTTTCGCTGGCGAGTCGTCGATATTGTCGTCGCAAGCGTCATCGGCGTCGCCAGTGGTGTTATCTTCATTGTTTGGAATCAGGCGAGTAACCCCCTAAGCGGCCTGCTTTCGCCGCTGCTGCCTGGGCTGTCTGCGCTTTTGGGCGGAGGCTGGCTCTTCGCCGGAGTCCTGGGCGGGATCATCATTCGTAAGCCCGGAGCCGCACTCTATACCGAGCTTTTGGCCGCCGTGGTATCGACGTTGATCGGCAACCAGTGGGGTCCGCTCACCCTCGTTTCCGGTATCGTTCAGGGTCTTGGGGCGGAGCTTGTCTTTGCCCTGTTTCTGTACTCGAACTACCGTCTCTATGTTGTGCTGCTCGCCGGTGCTGGCGCCGGGCTAGCCCTCGGCATCAACGACCTGGTGTTGTGGTATCCCGGTTCAGCGAGTGCATTCGCGACCATCTACATCACGAGTGCGATCATTTCGGGCATTGTCCTGGCAGGACTGCTCTCGTGGTTCGCCGTGCGCGGCCTCGCTCGCACCGGCGCCCTCCATCGCTTCGCTGCGGGCCGCGACAGTCGCGCAGCAATTTAGGAACCGGATGTCTGAAGGTGCCAGCGGAGCGGGCGCAACCGTTGACGCTAACTCCTGGGGTTGGCGCCATTCGGGGCGGCGCCGCTTTGCGGTGAGCGACCTGACCTTACGCATCGAAACCGGTGACCGCGTCCTCCTGCTCGGGGCCTCCGGCTCCGGAAAATCAACGCTGCTGCATGCCCTTGCAGGCGTACTTGGAGGAGAGGAAGAAGGCGAGCAACGCGGCGCTTTGCTGGTGAATGGCGACATTCCTGGTAGCGCCCGCGGAGAAGTCGGCCTGGTGCTCCAAGACCCCGACTCACAGGTAATCCTTGCTCGGGTCGGTGATGATGTAGCGTTCGGCTGCGAGAACATTGGCGTACCCCGAGAGGAAATCTGGCGACGCGTAAGCAATGCTCTCGACATGGTTGGCCTCAACCTGCCGTTGGATCACGCAACGTCGTCACTCTCGGGCGGGCAGAAACAGCGACTGGCCCTGGCCGGGGTGCTAGCGATGCAACCGAGTCTCCTCTTGCTCGATGAGCCCACGGCTAATCTGGACCCTGAAGGTGTGCGTGAAGTGAGGGAGTCTGTCGGTCGCGTTCTTGCACACACCGAGTGCACCTTCATTGTTATTGAGCACCGAGTGAAGATTTGGCAAGACCTGGTCAACCGTGTGATCGTGCTGGGTGCCGACGGAGGAGTCCTTGCCGATGGAACCCCGAGTGAGGTGCTTATGGCCGAGAGTCTCGCTCTCACCGAGGCTGGCATCTGGGTTCCTGGAATCGCTCATAGTCTTCCTGCCAGGCCTCCACGCCCGGCTCCTCAAACGGCGCTCCTGCACACCGAGAACCTGACAATCGTTCGCGCTCGAGACGTTATCGTGGCGGAAAAGATCGACCTTATTGTGCCAGCGGCCTCCGCGGTTCTTATTACGGGACCCAATGGTGCTGGGAAATCTACTCTTGCGCTTACCCTGGCCGGGCTTCTGCAGCCGGGTGCAGGGCGAGTCGTTGCGAACAGCGTTCTGGCCGGTGGCGCTGGAACCGACCCCATCCGTTGGAAATCGCGACAGCTGCTCAGCCGCGTGGGTACCGTGTTTCAAGACCCGGAACACCAATTCGTGGCGGGTACCGTGCGCGGTGAACTCGCTGTCGGGCCGAAAGCCCTCGGACTTTCTCCCGTGCTCGTGCAAAGCCGCGTTGATGATTTGCTCGGTCGCCTGCGGCTCGATCATTTGGCTGAGGCCAATCCTTTCACCCTCTCTGGCGGTGAGAAACGACGACTTTCTGTGGCTACGGTGCTGGCAACTCAACCCCAGCTTTTAGTGCTCGACGAACCAACATTCGGTCAGGATTTTCGCACCTGGCAGGAGATCGTGGCCCTGCTCCACGAACTCATCGATGCGGGGACGACCGTTGTGGCCGTCTCTCATGATTCCGAGTTCGTGGACGCGGTCGCCGACTACGACTTTCACTTAAACGGTCATGATGCGCCGCATTCGGTGCGCATGGTGCGGTCGTGAGTGTGGCGCTGCCGCCGCGAAAAACGCGCGCGATCGATCGCATTAATCCCGTGGCGAAGCTCGCCGCGGCCCTACTGTTGGCAGCAGTTTTGGTCTTGACTATCGATTGGGTCTCCGCAGCGGTGGCCCTCGGCTTTGAACTCGTGCTCTTTATGTGGGCGGGATTGAGCCTGCGCGTTTTTCTATGGCGAACCGCTCTGGTGTGGCTTGCCGCCCCCTCTACCGGAATAACAACGCTGTTGTATGGGCAGGCGTCGGGCAAGGAATACTGGTCCTTTGGACTCGTTCACGTGACCGATGGTTCCGTTGACCTCGCCCTGGCAACAACTCTGCGAGTGCTGGCAATCGGCTTACCGGCCGTTGTGCTCTTCATTACGGTCGATCCCACGGACCTTGCCGATGGCCTGGGTCAAATCGTGAAGCTACCAGCACGCTTTGTTCTGGGCGGGTTGGCAGGCATGCGAATGGTTGGTTTGTTCATCGAGGATTGGCGTGCCCTTGGACTGGCCCGCAGGGCACGCGGAATTGCCGATGGGGCAACGCTGAGACGCCTGGGTAACCAGACTTTCGCGCTCTTGGTGTTGTCCATTCGGCGCGGCAGCAAACTGGCGACCGCCATGGAGGCACGTGGCTTCGGTTCTCCGATCGAACGCACTTGGGCACGCCGTTCTACATTCGGCAACAGGGAATGGACTCTCATTGGAATCGGCCTCTGCGTCGCTGTACTCGCGGTTACCATCTCGGTAGGTACCGGAAGTTGGAACTTTGTCTTCGCCTGAGCCGGCTCCGCCCGTATCGACTCCGCCGTCGATTTTTCTTGCCCCCATAATTCGCGCTCTTGACGATATGAGAACGAATGCTGTGGTGCTCATTGACGGCCCGAGTGGCGCCGGCAAAAGCACGCTGGCCGACGTTTTGATTGCTTCATGGCCGGGTCCCCGGCGTCCGACCCTGGTGCGGCTCGACGACATTTATCCGGGGTGGGATGGTCTCGACGCCGCCATTGCGCACGTGCAGGAGAATGTACTTCGGCCGCGCCGTGCTGGGCAGCGTGCTCGGTGGCAGCGCTACGACTGGGACCGCGCCGCTCCGGCCGAATGGAATATTGTTCGGTCCGGGCATCCACTTATCGTGGAAGGCTGTGGCACGCTGGCCGCCGCCCACGAGGAGCTCAGTGACGTGCGTGTCTGGATCGACGCCGATGACACGGTTAGGAAGCGTCGTGCCTTGGCGCGAGATGGCGAGGCGTATCGACCGTTCTGGAACGCCTGGCAGACGCAGTGGGAGTCCTTTGTGGCGAGGGAATCGCCCCAAAGTCACGCAACGATTCGCATGCGCGGAACCGACTAACGGCACAGGCTTCACAGTGAAGCGGGTAGCGAGTCCTCGGTCCGCACCCATCGCCGGGGACTAGGTTGTGGCCATGACTACTTCTGACAACGCCGAAGAGACCATGTATATCGCCGAGTTTATCGACGGCCCCTTGGAGGGCCAGATTGAGCCGAGAGCCCTTATTCGCGGAAAGCATGCCCCTCGCGTGAGCATGGTCGCCGCCGTGAACGGCCTGGAATCCGTGTTCTGGTACGACGAAGTCGACGAACGAGACATGAATGGGCAGCGCCGTGTTCGGTACACCTTCGATCAGGGCGAAAGCGACCCGATCGATGCCGAGGTTGATCCGCTCTAGCTGTCAGCCGTAACTACTGATTCAGTAGTGCTGTGACCATGGGAATGGGGTGTAGCAAACGCCAGCCTAGACCCGGGTCAGAGATGCTGTCGTCGAGCTTTAGGGCGGCTGATAGGGACTCTCCAGCAACACTGAGCGTTACCCGACCCACATTCGTACCGGTGCGCGCTGTAGCAAAACTATCTATCGTAACGGTCGCGGCGTCGGGCTTTGCTGCTTGCCACGCGTAGCGGGTGCGAGACCTGCCAACGACGGCCGAACCGGTGTCGCCCCACGCAGACTCAAAAGACGCGTAGGCGTCACCGGCGGCTAAGACCGGAAGGGGCCCCACTCCGGCCCGTGCGCTCACCATGAGGGCGCTGAGATCGGCGGTCAGCGCCTCGTAGGTTGGTTCCCCCACAAATGCCCCAGAGAACGTGAAGTTGGAGTCGCCCTCACTGACCGTTGCGGTGAACAGAAAACACACACCGGCGGCATCGGTATAGCTGCGCGATACGCCAGTAATACCCTCCTCCGGCAGGTAGGAGGTGGTGTTCTCAACGCCACGCCGGTCGGCCAAAGCGGATGCCGGGCGATCGAGTATCGACGACACGATCGGGTCGGTCGCGGCAAGACCGGCAAGATGGGCCAGATCAGTCGCAGTGCCGGCGCTGGCATCATGCAACCCGGTCGCATCTACGACGGTCGTACTGGAAAGGCCGTTACTGGCCAGCCAGGCGTTGGCGGCGACAACGTAGGCCTCAAGCGAACCGAAGGCCCACGTGGCGAGGGTGTCGGCGTGATTGTTGCTCGATCCCAGCAGCATCGCCTGCAACAGCTCACGCTCCGACCACTGTTCGTCGGCAAAGACTGTCACCGAGCGGGCCCCTGCGAGGTCGTAGTCGAGGTAACTCTGAAAATCTGCTGCTGTAAGGGTTACCGTGGGCCCATCTTCTGCCGGCTCAAAGGGTTGTGCATCGAGCACAACGAGGGCAGTCACAACTTTGGCGATGGATGCCATTGGCAGTGGCTCACTGCTGCCGGCCACTGCGAGCGGCACAGGAACAGCCTCACTCGCGGAATCCGAACTCTTCAGGCCGGTAGAGGTCGTTCCCGACGCATCGCTCGTAGTCGCGGAAAGCACGGCGATGGCGCTGGCGCCGTTCTGGGAGAGAACCGGCGTGGTGGCGAAAGCGTCCACACCAGTGGGCGTGAGGCGCTTGATGCTTACGGACGGCAGCGGCCCGAGCAGCGTGGCGGGTCCATACACGCCGAGGCCGAGGATCACCATGGTTCCAACCAGAATTCCCACCATGCGACCGGGGCGAAAAGAGCTCATGCACCAAGGCTAGCCCGGCTGGGCATCAGTCCCAGCCCAGCACGTGCAGCCTGTCGTCGTCTATGCCGTAGAAGTGGGCGATTTCATGCACTAGCGTGACATGGATTTCGTCGTGCAGGGCGTCGAGGGTGTCGCAGATTGCCAGCAGGGGTTCTCGGTACAGCACGATGCGGTCAGGCATCTCGCCGAAACCGTACTGCACGCGTTCGGTTAGCGCCACACCGTCGTAGAGACCGAGAATGTCGAGGCTGCCATCTTCCGGACGGTCCTCAACGACGAAGATCACGTTGTCGAGCCCGTCGACCATGTCGTCGGGGAGTAGGTCCAACTCGTCAACGACGAGGCGCTCAAATTCTGATGCGCTGATATCCAGCACAGTGACCTCCTCCCCGCACGAAGACCAACTCTCGCCGACAATCCACATCACATGCGGCTGATCCGACTCTTCCTTGGGGTGAGTAACGGGGATTGAACCCGCGACCTCCTGGACCACAACCAGGCGCTCTGCCAACTGAGCTATACCCACCATGCAACCCCATGTTTTTCAACACGGGGCAACTCCGCAATCCTATTACACCTCAGCGGCGAATAAGTGCACGACTTCTGCCGCGTGTGACTTGGCCTCGTCGCTGGTCGGCCCTGGATCAGCTACGAACACACTCTGGCGGTAGTAGGCAAGTTCCCGGATCGATTCAAGAATGTCGGCGAGGGCGCGGTGCCCGCCGTCTTTCGCCGGTGCGTTGAAGTATGCTCTGGGATACCAGCGCCGGGCGAGTTCTTTGATAGAAGATACGTCGACGTTGCGGTAGTGCAACTGGTTGTCCAAGCGCGGCATGTAGCGCGTGAGGAAAGCCCGATCGGTGCCGATCGAGTTGCCAGCCAAGGGAGCTTTCTGCTCTGCCGGAATAAACTTCAATACGTATTCCAGTACCCGATATTCAGCTTCAGCAACACTGACGCCGTTCGGAATTTCGTTGATGAGCCCCGAGGACGTATGCATGGTGCGAACGAATTCGCCCATGTTTTCGAGCGCCGAGTTATTGGGCTTGATGATGATGTCGAGACCGGGATCGAGCACATTGAGGTCGTAGTCGGTAATGACGACTGCAATCTCGACGAGTTCATCACGGTCCAGGTCGAGCCCGGTCATCTCACAGTCGACCCAGACCAGACGGTCGGGACTTTTCGAAGTCGGCGCGGGTGGCGGGGTGGGAGCAGTTGTCGGGGCGGTCGTCGATGCTGGACCAGTCGTACTGTTCGTCATGCACCAACTCTACCGGGGGCCTGTGACACGGCTGTAAACTTGGGCTCTCAATGTGTTCACCATCGGAATTTGCGAGGCAATATGCAATTCACCCTGTTTTCGTCGTCGTTTTGCGACCCGTGCGTGCAAACGCGAGCTGTGCTGGCCGAGGCGCAGCGTTTAGTTGCGCAGGCATCTGTACGGGAAGTTGACGTGGCTCATGATCCTGAAGAAGCAGAAGCCGCGCACGTTCGTACCACCCCTACCGTGATCATCAGCAATGCTGCCGGCACCGAGGTCTTTCGAGCAACCGGTGTACCCACGCTGGCGCAGGTGCTCGTAGCCGCTTCCAAGGCGCTGTGAAGTGCTCTGAGCTGCTCTAAGAGGAAGCGTCGTCGTAGCTGGCCAGCAGGGCCGCTCGCTCTGAGGAGTTCATGACGTCGCCGTAGTACTCCATCACAAAGGAGCGGGCCAGCCGACCGGCGACGGGGCCATCGCCCGCCGAAATTGCGGCCAGAATTTCCCGGTCGTGTGACAGGGACAGTTCCATTTTGGCTTGGGAGTCTGGGGCGCGATCGAGCTCGTCCGTGACCATATCAATAAGAGCCCCGCGGGCTGCCTCGCCGCAGATCTGCATCAGTTGGTTCTGGCTCGCCGCCCAGACGCTGACGTGGAAGGCGACATCCGCTTGGCTGAAAGCGACCGGGCCATTCGTGATTGCTGCCTGCATGGCATCGACGGCGTCGCACATGCCCTGTAGTTGTTGCGGGGTGCGATGTTGGGCAGCCAGAGTACAAGCGCTTCCCTCCAGCATGATGCGAAATTCGACGAGTTCCGACAGGCCAATGCTTTCTAAGCGCACGAGACGGTTCACGTTTTTTGTGAGAGTGGCCAGTGAAGCTTGAAGTACTTCAGGGCCACGCGGGTCGCCGGGGCGGGAGCGTACCAATCCGATGCTCTCCAGCACGCGCAGGGCTTCGCGAATGGTCGACCGACTCACTTCGAAAGTGAGCATGAGCTCGCGTTCGCTGGGAAGACGATCCCCGGGCCGGAGTTCCCTTTTGCTAATGGCGCTCTCTATTTGTTCGACGACGCGCTCATAGGCTTTCACCGTCTTGACGGGAGTGAACGCGATGGGGTTGGGCATCGAACACGTCCTCACGGTTGCGATCAGAGATCAATATTGGGGTCGATCTTGACGATCTGAGATCTACATGTAAAGCTAACTTTCATACAGAGTGTACTGGTCTGACCACGTGTTTGCTGGTTTCTGTTGCATATTGCACGCTATTTCCCTGCACCACACAAACCAGCGCATCTGGCCGTCTTTGTCGGACCAGTCGATACTAAGGGGCACTTTCGTATGAGGGCACACACCCGGCGACGCACATTCGCCAGCATTGCCACGGTAATGGTCGCGTCTCTCGCACTGGTGGGGTGCTCCGCCGGCTCGAAGACGAACGACGCAGAACCGGACACCTCGTTGACCGTTGGCCTGCTGGCCACACCCGGCAACTTGGACTACACCACGACCGCGGGTGCCGCTATTCCCCAGGCGCTCTTGTATAACGTGTACGAGGGCCTGGTCAAGCTCAACAACGACGGCAAGATAATTCCGCTGCTCGCCTCAGCGTGGACGGTCAGCGACGACGGCCTTGTCTACGACTTCACACTTCAGGAAGGCGTCACATTCTCGGATGGCTCGCCCTTCACCGCCGAGAGCGTCAAGTTCAGCCTGGAACGGGTCAAAGACAACTGGACTGCCAATGGTCCGGCCTATCTCGACCCCATCGATAGCATTGAGGCCGTCAGTGACACCGAAGCTCGTATTACGCTCTCCAAGCCAAGCAACAGCTGGCTCTTCAACATGAGCGGCCCGGTCGGCACCATGTTCACCGAATCCGGTATCGCAGACCTTGCCACTGCGCCGGTCGGTACGGGCCCGTACACCGTCAGTTCGTTCAAAACCGGCGACAATCTCACCCTCGTAGCCAACCCGGATTACTGGGGCGAGGCTCCCTACATGAGCGACGTGACGCTGCGTTACTTCACTGACGCAACAGCGCAGACCAATGCGCTGCTGAGTGGAGATGTGAACCTCGTCGCGGGCATCTCTCAATTCCAGTTAGTCGACCAGTTCAAGTCGAACGCTGACTTCCAGGTCTTGGAGGGCGCGAGCACCGGAGAGGTCACGCTGTCAATGAACAACGCCAGCGAGGCGTTCAGCGACGTTCGGGTGCGACAGGCGGTGATGTACGCCATCGATCGACAGGCCGTCATGGACACGGTGAACAGCGGGTTTGGTCTGCTCATCGGCTCAATGGTTCCGCCGACCGACCCGTGGTATGACGCCAGCCTGACCGATCTCTATCCTTACGACCCCGCCAAAGCCACGGCACTGCTCTCTGCAGCGGGAGTCAGCGACCTGACCGTGGCATTCAACATCCCCAACCTTCCCTATGCCGTCGCTGGTGCCCAGGTCGTCAAGGACCAACTTTCCAAAGTGGGCATCACGGCCAACGTGACATCTTTGGAATTCCCAGCCGTGTGGCTCGATGACGTCTTCAAAAACCACGACTATGACATGTCGCTCATCATGCACAGCGAGCCACGCGACATCACGGCTTTTGCTGCTCCTACCTATTACGCCGGCTACAACTCGCCCGCCGTCATGGCCAAGTTCGCTGCAGCGGATGCCGCCGACCCCAAGGCCTACGTCGAACTGATGAAGGAAGCCACCACGACCATGGCGGAGGATGCCGCGGCAGATTGGCTTTACCTGCAGCCAGCAATCTCCCTGGCTGACGCTGACCTCGTGGGCGTTCCCAAGAACACCCCCAGCCTGTCTCTGGACCTGTCCACCATCGCACGATAACTCGCCGGCACTTTCGGGTGCATATGGTTGTAGTTCGAGCGGTTGGCGCGGCGTCCCTGGTGCCTTGCCAACCGCTACCCCGTTAGAGGAAAGTCCCCTTATGGTTCTAGTGGTCGTACGTCGCATCGGCGTTTTCGCCAGCACGGTGGTCGTCGCCTCAATAGTGACCTTCCTCATGCTGTCGATTCTTCCCGGTAACGCCGCGCGCATCGCGCTTGGCGTGCAAGCGACCGAAGCGGATGTGGCAGCGCAGACGGCGGCCATGGGGCTCGATCGCCCCGCCGTTGTGCGCTACCTGGACTGGTTTGGGCACGTACTTATTGGTGATTTCGGTACGTCGACCGTGTCGCGCCAAGCCATCGGCCCCGAAATATCAGACGCTCTCGGCATCACCGTGATCCTCGTCGTCACCAGCGTCATCCTGGCCCTGCTTTTTGCTATTCCATTCGGAATCCTGACTGCGGTGCGGCAACGTAAACCAGACGGCCCGATTTTGTCGGGAATTAGCCAGATTGGCGTTGCTGTTCCGGGCTTTTTAGCCGGCATGCTGCTGGTTACGGTTTTTGCCGTGACGCTGCGTTGGCTTCCGGCGGGGGGCTGGGTTGATCCGGGTGATGATTTCGTGGGATTCATTGAGCACCTTATTCTTCCTGCGATCGCCCTCGGTAGCGTGCAGGGTGCTGTGCTCAGCCGCTACGTCAGGTCATCGGTACTGGAAGTTATGCGGGAGGACTTCATGCGTACGGCCAGGGCCAAGGGTCTCGGTGCCGGACGTGCCCTGTTTCGGCACGGTTTGCGCAACGCCGCCGTACCGGTGATGACCGTTCTCGGATTGCAAATCGCTACGCTGCTGGTGGGCGCGGTTGTGATTGAGCGCGTGTTCAGCATTCCCGGCCTCGGCAGTCTACTGCTCGACAAGGTTGCCCTACGTGATCTGCCCGCTGTTCAGGGGATCGTGCTGGTACTCGTCGTTTTCGTGCTCATATTGAACTTTCTTGTCGACCTTGCCTTTACGCTGATCGATCCCCGACTCCGGAGCACAGCATGACCGTCAGCACACCCCGAGAAAGCGCCCCGCCGTCCCGCCCAGCACGCTCCAGAGGGGGGCGGCGAAGCAGCGGTAATGCAACGCTTGTGGCCGGAATGATACTTATTGGTCTGGTCGTGCTGGCAGCCGTGGTCTCTGTGTGGTGGACACCGTTTGACCCTGAGGGGGTGTTCTCCGATTCCATCCTGGTCAAACCGGGCGCCGAACACCTTCTCGGTACCGATAGTTTCGGCCGCGACGTGTTCAGTTCCATTCTGCGCGGCGCCCAGATCTCGCTGTTGGTCGGAACCGTTGCCGTGAGCATTGCCGCCATCCTCGGTGTGCCGTTCGGCATTGTTGCCGGAATGAATCCGGGGCGACTCGATCAGTTCATGATGCGCGGCAACGATATCTCGCTCGCTTTCCCGGCCCTTCTGCTGGCGATTATCTTCGGAGCTATCTTTGGGGCTGGCACCGTCACCGCCATGGTGGCGCTCGGCATCGGCACCGCGCCTGCTTTTGCGCTGATTGCGCGCAGCGGCACGATGCAAATCATGAGTCGCGAATACGTGCAGGCGGCCCGGGCGTCGGGAAAGAGCGGCATCTTTATTGGGGTACGCCATATTCTCCCCAATATCAGCGGCATGCTCATTGTGCAGGCGTCGGTCTCGTTCGGCATCGCGGTGTTAGCCGAAGCGGCGTTGTCGTACCTCGGCCTCGGCACTCCGCCACCCACGCCCTCCTGGGGCCGCATGCTGCAGGATGCCCAGGGTTACCTGTTTATCGAGCCCCTCCTCATCGTGTGGCCGGGAATCGCCATCGCTGTCGCCGTGCTCGGCTTCAACCTTCTCGGTGACGGCCTGAGAGATCGCTTCGACCCCAGAATGCAGGTCAAACGATGACTAAGAAGATTCCCACACTGAGTGTGGAGAACCTGCGCGTAGCATCACCGTTCACGGAATTGTTGCACGGCATCAGTTTTGACATTGCTGCCGGTGAACGCGTTGGCCTGATCGGTGAATCAGGTTCGGGTAAGTCACTGACCGCGACATCCGTTATGGGATTGCTGCCCGAAACGCTCACCGCAACCGGCACGGTTCACTTGAACGAAACGAGCGGCGACCTGCTGACTGCGGGGGAGCGCCGCCTTAACCAGTTGCGCGGAAACACCATGGCCATGGTGTTTCAAGAACCAATGACCGCCCTGAATCCCCTTATGCGGGTCGGAGCCCAGGTGGCGGAGATCATGACCGTGCACCGCACCACGAAGAGTCGTCGGGAGGCCAGGGAAAAGGCGGTCGTGTTGCTGGCCCAGGTGAAACTGCCGAACCCTGCCGAAGCTGCCCTTGCCTTTCCCCACCAGCTTTCCGGCGGCCAACGACAACGCGTGATGCTGGCGATGGCATTGGCGAACGACCCGGAGCTTCTGCTCTGCGACGAGCCCACCACCGCCCTGGACGTCACCGTGCAGGCCGAGGTGCTCAAGCTGATCGGCACGCTCGTAACCGACCGGGGCACCTCCCTGCTCATGATCACCCACGATATTGCCGTGGTCGCCCAGGTGTGCCAGCGCGTGCTTGTGATGTACCAGGGTGACATCGTCGAAGACGGACCGGTCGGACGGGTATTGACCGCGCCCGAGCATCCGTACACCCAAAAGCTAATCGCGGCATCAGATTTGTCGTCGGTCGACGACCGCGGTCGGCTGTACACCATGTCACTACCGGTCATGAAGGGTTCGCCCACGTCGCAGCGCACGGTGCCGACTAACCCGGTTTTGGCACCTGCCGCTGCCCTTGCGCCGCACGTGGCCGCACACGAGCGGCAAGAAACCGACGGCACCCCGGTGATCTTCAACGAGGTGACAGACCGTCCGGCCATTCGGGTGCGTGACCTGAGTCGGCAGTATCGTCGGCGCGGGGGAGGCCTCTTCGCACCGGCCCCCATTGTGCACGGCCTGCGTGAGGTGTCCTTCGATGTGGCGGAAGGGCAGCGGTTCGGCATTGTGGGCGAGTCGGGGTCGGGCAAATCTACCCTCATGCGCATTCTGTGCGCGTTGGATCAGCCGACATCGGGCACCGTCGACGTGCTTGGGCACTCCATCGCGGGAGCCTCGGAACGAACGCTTCGTGAATTTCGCAGTCAGGTGCAGATTGTTTTTCAAGACCCAATGGGCTCCCTGGACCCGCGTATGAAAGTATTCGACATCGTCGCTGAACCTTTACGTCACGCGGCTCGCGGCGAAATACGATCTCGGGTGGCCGAACAGCTGGCCGCCGTAGGCCTTGACGCGGACGTGATGAATCGGCATCCACACCAGTTCTCCGGCGGGCAACGCCAGCGCATCTCGATAGCCCGCGCTCTGATAACTCGGCCACGCGTACTGGTCGCCGACGAAGCGGTTAGCGCCCTCGACGTTTCGGTGCGGGCCCAGGTGCTCAACCTGCTCGCTGACCTGGTCGATGAATATCAGCTCACCCTCGTGTTCGTCTCGCACGACCTCGGCGTTATTCGGCACCTGTGCGACACCGTGGCTGTCGTCTCTGATGGTCGCATTGTGGAATGCGGCCCCACCGAAAAAGTCTATGAGCGTCCCCTGCATCCCTATACGCGGCAGCTCGTGAGCGCTACCCCGTCTTTGGACGAGTTGGCCCGTGGTACCACTTTCTGATTCTTTCCGTTCTACCGACCCTGCCTCCATGGAGTGTGCACTATGACCGAGAACGCGCCCATTGAGAGCCTGCCGGCGACCGAACTGACCCGACGTTACCGAAGTGGTGACCTCTCGCCGGTGGAGGTTGCGGTCGCTGTCCTCGACACAGCCGAGCGCTTACAGCCAGAGTTGAACTGCTTCTGGGGCATCGACCGCGTGGGAGCGCTAGCGGCTGCCGCAGCGAGCGAGCAGCGCTGGGCCGCTGGAATTCCGCTCGGACGCATCGATGGGGTGCCGGCGAGCATCAAAGAAAATATCGCGGTGCGGGGCTTTAGCCAGCCTTCGGGCACCGCGGCAAAGTTCGACGCCCCCGTGGCGAGTGTCGACGGCCCCGCGGCGGCACGCATCCGCGAGGCTGGTGGCGTCATCTTCGGCGTCACGGTCATGCCTGACTACGGCATGCTCTCCTCTGGCGTATCCAGTCTGCACGGCATCACCCGCAGCCCGTGGAACCCTGCGTGGACGGTGGGCGGGTCAAGCAGCGGCGCCGGCGCTGCGGCGGCGGCCGGCATCGGTCCACTGCACGTTGGCTCCGACATCGGTGGGTCGCTGCGGCTTCCCGCCACGTGGCTCGGCCTCGTTAGCCTGAAGCCCAGTTTTGGAAGAATAGCTGTTGATCCGCCCTATATGGGCCGGGTCGCCGGCCCCCTCACCAGAACAGTGGATGACGCCGCGTTGCTTCTAGAAGTTCTCACCCGGCCAGATGCGCGCGACTACAGCAGCCTGGGTGAGCAAAACGTCGACTGGAATGATGTTCACTATTCCGAGACGGCCGGGGAGCCCGTGGCCGGGCTGCGCGTGGGGTATCACGTGGCAGGCGGAGCGGGGATGGACACCGATCCTGAGGTGGCAGCCGCCGTTCTGGAGGCCGTTGATCACTTTGCTGCAAACGGTGCGATCGTTACGAAAATTGCCCCGGTTATGACCGAAACCTACCTCGCCGATCTGGATCGTTTTCTGCGCGTGCGCTCGCTCGCCGACTATGAGGCCCTAGCCCCGGATCGCCAGGCCGTGGTGTTGGAGTTCATTCGCGACTGGGTGATGGGTGGTACCGGAGCAACCGGCACGGAAGTAGTGCGCTGCTATCAGAGTATTCAAGATCTGCGGGCAACAACCGTTGCTGCCACCGCGGCCTACGATCTCGTGCTCTCACCAGTGGCTCCGGTGGCAGCGTTTGCGGCGGAATGGCCGATGCCGACCAACGATGCGGCGAGGTCGCTCGACCACATTGCGTTCACCGCGCCCTACAACTTTTCGGAGCAGCCGGCCAGCTCAGTGAACTGTGGCTTCACGGTTGACGGACGCCCGATCGGACTGCAAATTGCCGGTCGAAGGTTTGACGACCTCGCGGTGATGCGGGCGACGCACTGGTACGAGCAAACGCGGCCCCCGGCGGCACGCCCGGTGTGGCCCCTCCATGCCCCGACCTCGCTGACTCGCTGACCAAACCGGGACCACCCCGGCGGCTAACGAGGATAGCACCGGCTTGAACGGCGTCGGGGTTACGGTACCTACGCGTTGGGTGGGTCGAAGCGACCATCCACCGCAGTCCAGCCGCCGTCTACGGTGAGCACTGACCCCGTAACGAACTGTGAGGCATTCGAGGCGAGATACACCACGGCTCCGGCAAGTTCGCTCGGTGTCGACCAGCGGCCAAGGGCGCTCTTGGCCGCATAAGCGTTGTACCACTCAGGATTATTCTTAATCTGTGCCGTGAGGGGGGTCTCCACCACGCCAGGAGAAATAGCGTTTACCCGCACGCCCGCGGGCCCGTACTCAGCGGCGGCGGTGCGCAACAACTGCACAAGGCCGGCCTTGGTCGCCGCATAGACCCCCTGGCCGGGCTCGACTGTTACCGCGCGAATGGAAGCAAATCCGATGATGCTGCCACCACCCTGCGCTGCCATATTCGGCGCGAAAGCCTGAATGAGCACAAAGGCGGCGCGCAGGTTGAGGTGAACGACACGATCAAACTCGTCAAGGGTGTAATCCGCGATGCGTTTTCGCACGTTGGTGGCCGCCGTGAAAACCAGTGCCGCGAGGTCGTCATACTCGACCGCCACCGCGCGAACGGCGTCCTGGTCGAGCACGTCCAGTTGCAGTGAACTGGCCCCCGAACCGAGCGCGGATGCCGTCGCCGCCGCACTTGACTCATCGCGGTCAGCACAGATGACCGCAGCTCCGTGGGCGTGCAGGGCGCGGGCGCTCTCTCGGCCGATGCCGCTGCCTGCTCCGATCACAAGGACGCGGCGACCGGAAAACTGGAACAGCTGGGTGTAATCCACGATGTCTCTTTCTTGGCGTTTAGGGGCGAATCATGGCCATGCGGGTGACGGTGAACTCTTCAATGGCAAACCGGGGTCCTTCCCGGCCGGTACCGGAGTCCTTAACGCCGCCGTAGGGCATGATGTCGGAGCGAAAGCCGGGAATCTCGTTGACCACGACTCCGCCAACATCCAATTCGTTTATGGCGCGAAATGCCCGCTGGAGTGAGCCGGTAAAAATTGCGGCTTGAAGCCCGTAGCGCGATCGGTTGACCAATTCGATGGCCGAACTGAGGTCGGAGACTCGTTGAAGGACAACAACGGGTCCGAAAATCTCTTCACACCACACCAGGGCGTCGTGCGGAACGTCTGTGAGCACGGTCGGAGCGATGCTGCGCTCGACCAGCTGGCCTCCGGCTATCACCCGCGCCCCGCTATCTTCGGCCGCCGCGATCCAGGCCAGAATGCGCTGGGTGGAAGCCTCGTTGATAACGGGGGACACTCTTGTAGTCTCGTTGCGTGGATCACCGACCACGACCTCGGGAAGGCGAGCGAGCAGCATCCGCTCAAATTCGTCTGCGATGGATTCGTGCACCAGAATTCGCTGCACGGAGATGCACGCCTGGCCATTCGCGTAGAACCCCCCACGAATAACCGCGTCAACGGCTAACTCGACGTCAGCATCGATCGCCAGGATCAGGGCGGTGTTTGCGCCAAGCTCCAGAACGACCTTGCGCGGTGCTGCGTCGCGAGCAATTTGGTGCCCAACGGCGGCGGAACCAGTGAACGAAACGACGGACACGCGAGCATCGCGAACTAGGGCCTCACCCGCGTCGATTCCGCCGGTGACGAGCTGTACTGCAGCGGGTGACACACCGTGCTGCTGCAAGACACTGCGAATCAGGTCGAGCGCCCACAAGGTTGTCAGGGGGGTGTTGGGGGCTGGCTTGATGATGATCGGGCAGCCCGCAGCGAGAGCGGGGGCAAGTTTATGACTGGCTAAGAGAAAGGGGTAGTTAAAGCCGGTGATACCCACGACGATGCCCGCCGGGCGGCGAGTCCAGTAACCGATCATTCCCACACCGCTTTGCTGCAGGTCGAGCGGAACGGTTTCGCCGTGTTGATGAGCAACCTCTTCGGCGCTCGCCGACCAGGTGGTCAAGGCGCGGGCTACCTCGGTGCGGCAGTCCACTAACGGTTTACCGGTTTCCAATACCAGGAGCTGCTCGAATTCGGTGGTGCGTTCCAGCAGCGCGTCATGGACGTCGCTAAGAATTGCCCGACGGATGCCGGTGCTGAGGCCCGCTAGCTCTGCTTTCACCGAAAATGCGGCGTCCACCGCTAACCGGGCGTGCCGAACAGTGCCGACGGGAGAGCGAGCGATGAGGGAACCATCGAAGGGAAAAGTGATGTCCTGCTCGTCTTCGCAGGCGAGCCAGCGCTCGCCGATGGGGAGTCCAGCCGGGTAGGGGATCGGGAACAAAGCCACGCACAAACCACTTTCTGTCGTACTCAGGAGCAAACACTGGTAATTCTACTGGTCAGACCAGTAACCTATCTAGGGTAACCAGCAGATATCTGCCGGTCAACGTTTTATCAGGTGCGGTGGAATCGACGACGCATTGAATCAAGGCGGACTCAGCCGCGACTGGTGGATTAGCAGGAGAACGTGATGATCAGTACCGACAGAGTGCACCGTTTGGCCGTCATTCGAGGCGACGGCATCGGTCCAGAAGTTATCGATGCCTCGGTCGCCGTGCTGGACGC
>Ga0307486_1001463_pt1 | contig 18107 bp, 12 predicted proteins | sample CBIW02metaG_FD_203663 | JGI IMG/M metagenome (GOLD analysis project Ga0307486, IMG submission 203663) | Sea-ice brine microbial communities from Beaufort Sea near Barrow, Alaska, United States - CBIW 0.2 | ecosystem: Environmental > Aquatic > Marine > Coastal | place: USA: Alaska | collected... | reverse complement strand
AAGCCCTGGTGGACGGTATCAAATCGGGGCTGGCCCACCAGACCCTGTTGGGGGTGACTGGTTCCGGTAAAACCTTCACCATTGCCAATGTCATCCAGCAGATTCAGCGGCCCACCATCGTGATGGCGCACAACAAGACTCTGGCTGCCCAGCTGTACGGCGAATTCCGCGAATTTTTCCCGAATAACGCGGTCGAATATTTCGTGTCTTACTACGATTATTACCAGCCAGAAGCCTACGTGCCGTCATCCGACACGTTTATTGAAAAAGACGCCTCCATCAACGAACACATCGAGCAGATGCGGCTGTCGGCGACAAAAGCTCTGCTGGAACGCCCGGACGCAATCATTGTGGCGACGGTATCGGCCATTTACGGTCTGGGTGACCCACAGTCTTACAAAAAGATGATGTTGCACCTGGATCGCGGTGATCAGATGGATCAACGTCTTATTTTGAAGCGTTTGGCTGAATTGCAGTACACCCGTAACGACATCGAATTTCATCGCGCGAATTACCGCGTGCGCGGCGATGTGATCGACGTGTTTCCGGCGGAGTCGGAAAAAGAAGCCATCCGCATCGAGCTGTTTGACGACGTGGTAGAAAATCTGAGCTTTTTCGATCCGCTGACCGGTGAGATGCTACGCCGTGTGCCGCGGGTAACGGTATACCCCAAATCTCATTACGTAACGCCTCGGCAAAACGTTCTGGATGCAATTGAGCATATTCGGGTGGAGCTGGACCAGCGCCTGACGCAGTTGCGCGACAACAACCGCTTGGTGGAAGCCCAGCGCCTGGAAGAGCGTACCCGTTATGACATGGAGATGATGCAGGAACTGGGTTACTGCAACGGTATCGAAAACTATTCCCGCTACCTGTCGGGCCGGCCCCCCGGTGAGCCGCCACCCACGTTATTTGACTACCTGCCTGCGAACGCTTTACTGGTGGTGGACGAATCCCACGCCAGTATTCCGCAGATCGGCGCCATGTATAAAGGCGATCGCTCGCGCAAGGAAACCCTGGTGGAATACGGTTTTCGCTTGCCGTCGGCGCTGGACAACCGCCCCATGCGCTTTGAAGAGTGGGAGCGCATTGCGCCGCAGATGATTTTTGTGTCGGCCACCCCCGGTAACTACGAAGCTGAGCACCAGGGCCAGGTGGTTGAACAAGTTGTTCGGCCGACCGGCCTGCTTGATCCAGAAATTGAAGTACGGCCAGCGTCTACACAGGTTGACGATCTGATATCAGAAATTCACGCCAGGGTAGCGGTCAACGAGCGGGTGCTGGTGACCACACTCACCAAGCGTATGTCAGAAGATCTCACCGACTTTTTGATGGAGCACGATATCCGCGTACGCTATCTGCACTCGGATATCGACACAGTCGAGCGTGTGGAGATAATCCGCGATTTACGCCGCGGCGAATTTGATGTGCTGGTGGGTATTAACCTGCTGCGTGAAGGACTGGATATGCCGGAGGTGTCGTTGGTGACTATTCTGGATGCGGATAAGGAAGGCTTTCTACGTTCCGAGCGTTCGCTGATTCAGACCATTGGCCGCGCCGCCCGTAACATCAACGGCAAAGCGATTCTGTATGGCGACCGCATTACCGGCTCTATGCAGCGGGCGATTGATGAAACCGCGCGCCGGCGCGCTAAACAGGCGGAACACAACGAAATACACGGCATTACGCCCCAGGGCCTGACCAAAAAAATTGCGGATGTGATGGAAGGCGCCAGCAGTGGTGGCCGTGGCCGCAACAAATCGAAGCGTCCGGGCCAACAGGCCGCAGAAGAAGCCGAACATTACCGCACTCTGGTGGGCAACAAGTCGCCACAGGAAGTTCACAAGGAAATATCGCGACTGGAAGACGAAATGTACAAGGCTGCTGCCGATCTGAATTTCGAGACGGCGGCGCGATTGCGTGATGATATTTCCGAATTAAAAGAAGCGTCGCTGCGCACCGGATAACCGGTGCAGGAGCCTGATGCTTTCGTTAGCTGAGGCTCTTGTTAAAGGGCGCGTTTTGGCCCCACAATCACTGCTGCTTGCAACGGCTGATTGCTGCCATAACGGGAGATTTTGCTGAACACCCGGCGGTCGATAGGCAGGTATTGCTTGTCGGCCACGGTTTCCCCTTCCTCTACATCAATCTCTGGATCGTGCAGATATACGAACTGGTCGTCCATGGCACACACGGTTACCCAGTGAGGTACGCGGCTGCGGTTTAGCTGCCAGGTGCTGATCAGAATCAGTGGGATGCGCCCGCCCAGCAACGCTTGCTCTAACCCCGCCAGGGTCAGCGGGTCGTGATGGAGTTCAATGCCGGTTTGGCCGAGGTCGTGCATAAAGCCTTCGTGTACCAGCTCCAGCACCCGTTTTTTATCGTCGTTACGCACCGTGTCTTTAAACAGTGCGCCTTCGTTGCTGATCCACGCGCTGGCCTCAAACCCTCTGTGCCAGGCCGCCAGTGCCAGGCCGTGGGGGCCGCAGCCGCCATGGCCAGAGAGCATAAAAATGGTGGTGGCCTCACGCCAGATTTTCAGTTCTTCCAGGGTCGTCATTGACTGCTGTTGGTTCAGCGCCGCCATCGCCATAATCAGCGCCGCGGGGCCACAGGTAAATTCGGTGGTCTGCGGGTAATAGGGTACTGGCGGGAATTGTGCGCCCGGCTTGTAAAACAGAATCCGCCGTTCAAAACGCAGGGCGTCACCGTGATCTTCGTAATAATCGCGATAACTGCCAAACTGGCGATAGCCCAAACGTTTATAAAGCGCAATGGCGCCGGGGTTGTCTTCTCTTACCTCCAGGCGCATTACAATGCGCCCTGCGTCCGCCGCCTCGGTCTCAGCCATTTGAACCAGCTTTTCACCGATACCTTTACCACGAGAGCCGGGGTTAACGGCAATGGAGTAAATGCGCGCCAGACGAGTTGCCGCGCTCATCAATACCAGGCAATAACCCAACAGGGTGTTGCCGTCGCTGGCCAGTAGTAACCGGTCCCGTGGCATTTCCAGAAAACGGCGGAAGCTGCGGCGAGAAATCCGGTCTTCACTGAAACAGTGGTGCTCCAGCGCTACAAGGGCGTCAAGATCGTCACTGACGGCCTGGCGAAGCACAATCGAAGACATAAATCAGTGGCCTGAACAGAAGTACACAAGGGCATGCGCATACGCTTCCCGTATGGGCGTATTATGGGCTTGCGCCGCGCTGGCGCAAGCATTGTAAGTATGCGTAAAAGCACCGATCACGTGATGATTGTAGCGCACTGAATTGCCGCGTATTGTTGCGAAAATTTACTGATGCCATCCGCTGGATGCCGTCCTTTTAAGGTAGCGCCCAAATATGTCTCGATTGTTGATTGTGGTAGATCGCGCCAAAGACTGGGCGCCGTATTATCCCAGTACAGACGTGCTGACGTTTGATCAGTACCTGCAGTTTGCGGCGCCGGCGTCCAGCCGGGTGCGAGTGATCAACCTGTGCCAGAGCGCCCGCTACCTTAGCCGTGGCTATTACTGTTCTCTGCTTGCAGAAGCCCGTGGCCACAACGTGGTGCCTTCGGTGATGACGCTGAACGACTTGAGCCGCAAAGGCTTGTTTTCGTTGCAGTTGGAACAGCTGGACGCCAGCGTGATTCAATGGCTGGATGCGGCCATTGTGCCTACAGCGGAGAATTCTCATTCAGCGAAGGAAGTGCGCATACGCACGTATTTTGGCGAGTCGTCCCAGCCGGAGTTAAAACCCGTAGCGCGTGCGCTGTTTGATCGCCTTCCGTGTCCGATTCTTGAAGTGGTGTTCAAGCGCCGTAAAACCTGGCAAATCGAATCCATGAAGCCGGCTGCGCCGGTAGATTTGCAGGAACAGGAGCAAGACGTGTTTGCCAGTTCGCTGGATCGTTTCAGCGGTATGGTGTGGCGCAAGCCTCGCGCTCGCCGCAACTATCGTTTTGATCTGGCCATTCTGGTGAACCCGGATGAGGAAATGCCTCCCAGCGATAAAGAAGCCCTCAAACGCTTCGAAAAAGCCGGTCGCAAGCTGGGCATTAACGTAGAGCAGATCACCCGTCGCGATTACATGCGCATTCCAGAGTACGACGGTCTGTTTATTCGCGAAACCACCGCTATTGACCATCACACCTACCGTTTCGCACGTAAGGCCGAAGCCGAAGGGTTGGTTGTCATTGATGATCCGGTGTCGATTCTGCGTTGTACCAACAAGGTGTACTTGGCTGACCTGTTAAAAAACAACAAGGTGCCCACGCCAAAGACCCTGATTCTGTCTAAAGACCAGAAAGACGCGGTAGAGCAGGTCATCAGTGAGTTGGGCTTCCCGGCGGTGATCAAAATACCCGACGGCGCCTTTTCCCGCGGCGTTAACAAAGCCGAAGATGAGAAATCTCTGCGCGAAGGCTTGAAGGAGCTGTTCAAGCAGTCGGCGCTGGTACTGGCTCAGGAATATTTGTACACCGACTACGATTGGCGCATTGGCGTATTGGGTGGGCGTGCCATTTACGCCTGCAAATACCTGATGGTGAAGGGCCACTGGCAAATCTACCAACACACGGAATCCAGCAGCGACAGCGGCGATTTTGAAACCATGCCCACCTATGAGGTGCCGCGCAATGTGATTCAGGCGGCGCTGAATGCAACCCGTCTGATTGGTAACGGCCTGTACGGTGTAGACATCAAGCAGTCTGGTAATCGGGTAGCGGTGATTGAGGTGAACGACAACCCCAGCATTGACGCCGGGGTGGAAGATCTGTTTCTGGGCGGTGAGCTGTACACCCTGATCATGCAGGAGTTCCTGTCGCGGATGGAAGCCAACCGTCGCCGCTAAGCCGCTAAGAAGTTAAAAAGCGTTTACAGGCCGCCGCTCAGTCGGCGGTCTGCCACACCCTTAGGCTGCCAAACCAGGGGAACTCGCCTAGCTGTGCGCGCAGCCCGGCGCTATCGAAATCGCCCTCGCTGCCGTCCAGAAATAGCTCCAGATGCACCTTGTTCTTTAGGTAGTGCAGGCGCAGCCGATTGCCAGTAGGTGCTTCAGGCGTGATCTGATGTATGGCCTTTTGAATGATTTTTCGAGAGGGCATCAGTGCAGACGTCGGGTGGTAGCTTTCATCGTCTTCCGCATCAATGTGGAAGTTGATGTCACGAATGTTGTCCAGCTCTTTGCGCATAGCGCTTACCACGCGCATACCCACTTGGTGCCCTTCCGATACGCTGACGTCCGGGCGTACCACTAAATGCACATCCAATAGGATATCGTCGCCCATGCGCCTGCTGCGCAGTTCGTGCACATCACGAACGCCGTCGATGTCACTGGCAATGGCAAGCAATCGCTCGGTGTCTTCAACAGAAAGGCCTGTGTCGACCAGTTCTTTCATAGAACTCCAGCCAAAGCTCCAGCCCACATGGATGATAATGCCTGCCACAACAACCGCTGCCAGGGTGTCTAGCCACAAATAGCCCAGCATGGCACCAATGGTAGACAGCACCACAATGCCTGATGAGAAAGCATCAGTGCGGCTATGCCAGGCGTTGGCAATGATCAGATCTGAACGTATCTCCTGGCCCACCTTACGGGTGTAGCGAAAAATCCATTCTTTGCCCACCACCGACAACAGCGCCACAACCAGCACCGGCCAGCCCGGCGTGAAGGTTAGGTCGTCTGTGAATAGCCGTTGCACGTTTTCCCAGGCCAGGGCGGCGCCAACGGCAATTAGCAGGCTGCCCATTAACAAGGTGCCAAACGTCTCAATGCGTTGATGGCCATAGGGGTGGTCTTCATCCGGTGCCTGCCGCGATATCCGCATCACACCCAGTACCATCAAGTCAGAGGCCACGTCCGTGAACGAGTGAATGCCATCCACCACCAGCGCGTGAGAATGGAACAGAGTACCTACCACCATCTTGAACAGCCCCAAGATAGCGTCCAGCACCATGCCAATTACAGTAACCCGGCTAGCGGCCTGTTTTTCCTTGTCCAGGTTGGCGTATTTGTTACCGGGTGCCGGTGTCGTGTGTTCCATAGCGAATGCTCCAAAGCGCGTTTAACAATGCAAATCAAGCCTTTCCGGTTAGCCGGAATAAACCAGCGGAGGGTGGCGAGGTATTTCAGATGTCGCCAAAGTGTAGTCGTATTGCTGCGTATATAGATCAAGAACAGTGTGCTTTCTGCTGATTTTATGCACACCAGAGTGTAAGCCGGTTGGCAGCTAACATGGTTTGTTATTTTAAAAAAGTGTCGATTGCGAAGTATATAGGTTTCTGAAAATAAAGGAAATTTTAACTGATCAAAAAGTGATCAATTAGTAGCCGGGCGCTGCTTGCAAGGCGTGGAACGCGTTAAACCGGCATTTTCAACAGAGTTATCCACAGATTCCGTGGACAAGCCTGAGTGGAGCCAACCAGACAATGAGTTACGATGAAACTCGAACCGCACCCTAACCGCGCAGGATGCTGTGGAAAACTTCGGGTATACTCCCCACACGAATTTTTAGCGTGTTTCTTGGCGCGCGTGTTTAAGATTGTCTTTGGGATTATCTTTGAGGGTGTTTTGATGTACGGGATGATTCGCAACCTGCTGTTCAAGTTGCCGCCAGAGCAGGCGCACAATCTTAGCTTGAAAGGGCTGGATATGGTCCATCGGCTGGGCGTGCTAAAGCATTTGGTGCCTGCTGTTCCTGCACATCCGGTAACGGTGATGGGTCTGGAGTTTCCCAATCCGGTGGGATTGGCAGCGGGGCTGGATAAAAATGCCGTCCATATGAACGCTTTGGGCGATCTCGGCTTTGGTTTTATTGAAGTGGGCACGGTCACGCCCTTGGCTCAGCCGGGTAACCCCGAGCCCCGTATGTTTCGCTTGCCCGAACACCAGGCCATTATTAACCGCATGGGTTTTAATAACCAAGGCTTGGGGCATTTACTAGCCCAGGTAGACCGCCGCAAATTTCGCGGTGTGCTGGGTATCAACGTGGGTAAGAATAAAAACACCCCGGACCAAGATTCGGCGCAGGATTACCGCAAGTGCATCACCGCCGTGTATAACCGCGCTGACTATATTACGGTCAACGTTTCATCACCCAATACACCAGGCCTGCGAGACCTGCAATTTGGTGATTCGCTGAAGCAGTTGTTGGCCGCTGTAAAAGATGAGCAACTCAGCTGCCAAAAAGACCATAGTCGTTATGTGCCCATCGCGGTTAAAATTGCGCCGGATATGGACGACGCCGGCATCCGGTTTGTTGCAACGGCGCTGGTGGAAAGCGGACTGGATGGGGTGATTGCGACGAACACAACTATTAGCCGCGAGGCCGTGGCCGGCCACAGGCACTGTAACGAAGCTGGTGGCCTAAGCGGTGCGCCGGTACGCGAGCCCTCATTACGCATTATTCGCGGACTGCACGCCGAGTTGGGTGACCGGCTGCCGATTATCGGTGTGGGTGGAATTACCGATGGCGCCAGCGCGGCGGAGAAAATTCAGGCGGGTGCCAAATTGGTGCAAATCTACACCGGCTTTATATACAGAGGTCCTGGGCTGATTGGCGAAGCGGCAGCGGCGATTAAAGCGCTGGGTTGAGGAAATGCCCAAATGTTATCCATAAAAAAAGGGCCCGCTGAGCGAGCCCTCCTTGGGGAACTACAGTCCCCTGCGGTTTACCGCAATTTTACGGGGCGGGTGGCCCCGTTCGGTTTTATCGACTACTCATCCAGTTTTCAGATTGCTCCGATTAGTGGGTTGCGTACAAACACCGAACTCAATTAAGTAATGTCGTTAATGATAAACTTCACCACTACGTCCATCACGCAGTGGTGACGGTGGCTAATCGATGGATGCCAGAGACACCGGTCAAACCATCCCATTGATCTGTGCGGCCTTCTCGCCACCCATTTATCCATTCTTGACGAACTTCAGCCTGTTCAATGGGACAGCTGTCTTTCGATTTACCGGACACTCCTGCGAGATAACCCCGCTTGAATGCTCGAGCGACCATGTCTCTTTTCTGTCTTTTCATGCCGTTCCTCACTGATGGATTAACAGAAACAAGCGTGTACACATTCTGCTGAGGTGTCGACAAACGGGGTGGCGAAATGATTTTCGCTACAACCCACTATTGCCAGCTCTCACCAGAGCAGTCAGGATCCTGTTACTGGGGGCAATTGCCCCGAAACGACGCGTCAAGTACAAGGTATGCCGAACTGACTGTTAAAGTACAACACTATTTCGGTCTAATGAATTCATTTTTTAGACGCTATAGGCATAAAAATTAGTCCTAAAGTGGTTAATGAGCCCAATTCCAGAAACTTAGCCGTCCCGATAAAACCAGGAGTTCAACTTGTCCCTACCTCTCTTTTTTGTAACCTGCCCAAAAGGCGTTGAATATTTGCTGGCGGACGAGCTGGACGGCTTCGGTCTAAGCCTGGTTCGCCACGCGCCTGCTGGTGTGTGGGTTGAGGGCACGTTGGAAGGGGGATACCGCGCTTGCATGTGGTCTCGCCTGGCGAACCGGGTCATCCTGCACGTGGCGGAAGTCGCCGCAACCAGTGATGATGAACTGTATGACGGCGTGGTGCATCTGGACTGGCAGCAGCACATTGCCGTTAATGGCAGCTTCAAAGTGAATTTTATTGGCGAGAACGAAGCTATTCGCAATACTCAGTATGGCGCCCAGCGGGTGAAAGACGGCATTGTCGATCGTTTTACGGCCAGCGGCGGTAAGCGCCCTGCGGTAGAGGCCAAAACGCCCGATGTGATTGTGTCGGCGCGCTTGCACCGCGGCCAGTTAACTCTGGGCATTGATTTGAGTGGGCACAGCCTGCATCAAAGAGGCTATCGAGCCGAGCAGGGCCGGGCGCCGCTGAAGGAAAATCTGGCAGCTGCGCTGCTGATTCGGTCTGGCTGGCCTGAAACGGTCGCCGCCGGCGGTGACTTTATAGACCCGATGTGCGGGTCCGGTACGCTGTTGATTGAAGCAGCGTTGATGGCTCTGGATATTGCACCGGGCCGGCGCCAGGACGGTTTTGGTTTCGAAAAATGGCTGGGCCACGATGCCGAATTGTGGATGTCGCTACGCCAGGAAGTGGAGCGCCGCGCCCACGCTGGTAAACAAGGCCGAATACCGCGTATCGCCGGTTTTGATGAGGACCGCCGGGTATTGACCACGGCACGCAACAACCTTCAGAGGGCAGGGCTGGACAGCATTATTGAGCTTACAGAAATGCCATTGCAAGAGCTTGAACTCAATGGTGACTGGGCCGGACAGGGCCTGGTAGTGACCAACCCTCCTTACGGTGAGCGCTTGAGCGAGCGCAAGTCACTGGCAGAAATTTATCAGGCCTTAGGCGCGGCGGTAAAACGGGTAACGCCAAACTGGCGCCTGGGAGTGTTTACCGGGGCGCCGGAGTTCGGTAAATCCATTGGCCTGCGCAGTTTCAAACAGTACAAGCTATTCAACGGTAAGCTGCCGGCACAACTGCTGCTGTTCACGGTAGACGAGGCCAGCGCGCGTATTCCGAAAGATCCGGCAGCGCCGGGTGAAATCCTGCCGCGTATTGCCAACGAAGAGCGCGCCGCCATGCTGGCGAACCGCTTGAAAAAGAACGTCAAAAGCATCGGCCAGTGGGCACGAAAACAGAACATCAGCTGCTATCGCCTGTACGACGCCGACATGCCGGAATACGCATTGGCAATTGATATCTACAATGACTGGGTGCATGTGCAGGAATACATGGCGCCCAAGACCATCGACGAGCGCGCTGCTCGTGAGCGCCTGTCAGAAGCGTTGGCGGTCATACCCGAAGCGCTGGGTATCCCGCGTGATCGGATGGTGTGCAAACAGCGTCTTCGTCAAACGGGCACCAATCAGTATGAAAAGCAGGCGGCCAGCGGCGAGTTTTTCCAAGTGCAGGAGCACGGCTGCACGCTAAAAGTGAATTTGAAAGACTACCTGGATACCGGTTTGTTTCTGGACCATCGTCCGCTACGCCAGTGGATTCAGCAGAATGCCCGCGGCAAACGCTTTCTGAATTTGTTCTGTTACACCGGCGCGGCCACGGTACACGCGATTGCCGGCGGTGCCAGCCGCTCGCTGAGCCTGGATATGTCACACACCTATGTCAGCTGGGCTAAAGATAACCTGGAACTGAACCACGCTGATCCGAAAAAACATCAGGTGGACGCCGTAGATTGTCTGGCGTGGCTGGCAAGTAAGCCCAAGCCTGACCAGCGTTTTGATTTGATTTTTATGGACCCACCCACTTTTTCCAACTCGGCGAAAATGATTGGGGTTCTGGATATTCAGAAAGATCACGCCAAGCTGATTCGCCAGGCCATGCAACGCCTGACCAACGACGGTTTGCTGGTGTTCTCCAACAACTTCCGCCGTTTCAAGCTAGACGACGAAATCAGCGCGGAGTTTGCAGTGGAAGAAGTCAGCCAAAGCACCATAGACAAGGATTTTCAGCGCAACCCGCGCATCCACCGCTGCTGGAACATTCGCCACCCGCTGCAAGCGCGAGAAGCGGGTGCTTTCTACGTTGGCTAAGGCTAAGGGGCAGGGCCAGACCGGGGACGGATTTCAAATCCGTCCCCTAGGAATCCGTCCCCTCGGAATCCGTCTCTTCGGTGAACTCGTCGTCGCCCAGTACGCCGTAGTGCTGGGCCAACATTAGCAGCGCATAAACGCCGTTTTCTGGCAGCTGAGGTTCCAGTCCTTCCTCAATCAGAAGGGCGCGGCGTTCGTCTTCCAAGGTTTCGCTGTCTACGCCGGTGATCAGGTCGGTGATCGGTGCGACTTCAAAAGGCGCGTCCTGGCCGATTGCTGTGAAAATCCGGTCAATCAGAATTTCGTCCGGATCCAGACCGTCTACGTACACTGTCTGGTCAGGCAAGTCCTGGTGCAGTTCTCGGGTCAGTTCTATCAGCGGCACGCCCTGTTCTTCAAGGTAGTGCAGGTCGATATCGCCGGTGTCGCCGTCTTCTGGCAGCCAGTCGTCTTCTGGCGCAATAACCACGGTTTTCATGGTGCCATCCACCAGCGACCAGGCCATGGCAGTGGGGAATAGGGTGTCGTCATCCTGATAGTATTCAATATCGAGAAAACACGGTTTGGCCAAGGGCTGGGCTCCTGTAGGATTGAGTATCTGGGGCTGCATAACATAGTGTTGGCGCCATTATTATTGAATTAAGGACACCATGGAACACATTGATTTCAACAACGATCTGCTTTCGTTTCTGAACCAGTCACCAACGCCCTGGCACGCTGTCGCTACTATGAAAATGCAGCTGGACAGAGCGGGTTTTCATTCGCTGGATGAAAAAGACGACTGGTCACTGCAAGCTGGCACCAATTATTACGCCATCCGCAACGGCTCGTCGATCGTGGCCTTTCGTACAGGCAATACCGACACCACCAAAGCCGGCGTGCGCATGGTTGGCGCTCACACTGACAGCCCGTGCCTGAAAGTAAAGCCTAATCCGGTACTCCGTCGCAAAGGCTTCTTGCAGCTGGGCGTTGAAGTCTACGGCGGTGCCTTGCTGAACCCGTGGTTTGACCGCGATCTTTCCCTCGCCGGGCGAGTCACTTACGTTGACGGCAACGGGCAAGTGCAAGATGCGCTGATCAACTTCCGCAAGCCGGTGGCGTTTATACCTAGCCTGGCCATTCATCTGGACCGCGAAGCCAACAGCAACCGCACGGTGAACCCGCAAACCGATTTGCCACCGGTGCTGATGCAGGTGCCTGAAGACGACACCACCGATTTTGCCAGCCTGCTGATCACTCAGCTGAAAGCTGAGCAGGGCGTTACCGCAGAGCGCATTCTGGGTTACGAGCTGAGCTTTTACGATGTGCAGCCAGCAGGCTTTGTAGGCCTGCGCGATCACTTTATTGCTTCAGCGCGGCTGGATAATTTGTTGAGCTGTTACATCGGCTTGCAAGCTTTGCTGAAAGCAACCGGTGAACAGCCAGCGTTATTGGTGTGCAACGACCACGAAGAAGTGGGCAGCATGTCCGCTGAAGGTGCCCAGGGGCCTTTTTTAAGCTCGGTGCTGGAGCGCTGGTGTGGCGCAGGAAAAAGCCGTGCGATTGCCCATTCAATGATGATTTCGGCGGACAACGCCCACGGCATCCATCCGAATTTTATGGACAAACACGACGAGAACCACGGTCCGCTGCTAAACGCCGGCCCGGTAATCAAAGTAAATCACAACCAGCGTTATGCTACCAACAGCCGCTCGGCGGCGGTGTATCGTCACCTGAGTGACCAGTTGGGCCTGCCCCACCAAACCTTTGTGGTGCGCAGCGATATGGGCTGTGGCAGCACCATAGGGCCGCTGACGGCCGCCAATCTGGGAGTGACCACGCTGGATATCGGTGTGCCCCAGTTTGGCATGCACTCCATTCGCGAGATGATTGGTGCCGACGACGCTTACACGCTGTTCAAAGTGTTGACCGGCTTTTACCAAAGCCCTCAGGTTTTTTGAGGGCTATAACGAGAAATGCCGCTGATTCTTTCGAATCAGCGGCATTTTAAAATAATTGGCTCCCCGAGCTGGGCTCGAACCAGCGACAAACGGATTAACAGTCCGTTGCTCTACCAACTGAGCTATCAGGGAACAGCATCAAGTCGGCGCGCATATTATTCGCTTTTAGCGCCGGAGTCAATACCCTGAAATAAAAGGTTTGTTAGCGGTGACTCAAAGCAAAGGTACCAGGTGGGGCCACACATTATCCAGCAAAATGCTTTGGGCCGGTTCCGTGGGGTGAATGCCATCGCTTTGCATTAAGCTGTCAACGTTGTAAATGTCGTCCAGGAAGAAGGGCACCAGTGCGGAGTTGTAGCGCTGTGCCAGATCTCCGAAAATAGCGGCGAAAGCCTGGGTGTACCGGTCACCATAATTGGGGGGTATTTGCATGCCCACTAGCAGAGTTTGAACGCCGGCTTGCTGGCTGTTTTTAAGCATCAAGGCCAGGTTTTTTTCGATCACCTGCGGTGGAAAACCGCGCAGGCCATCGTTGCCGCCGAGCTCCACAATCACCAGTTGCGGTTGGTACTTGTTCAGTAAATCCGGCAGCCGGCGGGCGCCGCCGTCTGCGGTTTCGCCACTGATACTGGCATTCACCACGCTCCAGTCGCTGTGGCCCTTGTCGGCCAGGCGTTGGCGCAGCAAATTTACCCAGGCGGTTTCTTCCGGCACGCCGTAGGCCGCGCTTAGGCTGTCCCCCAGCACCAGCAAAGTGTTGGCACTGATCAAACCGGGCGTTGTAACCAACACAAGCAGCAGTGCAAATGATCTGAGCGCCGGTAAAACCGTATTCTTAAACACTGCGTAGTCTCCTAAATTTTTTGCCACAGGACAGGATTAATTAGAGCCGTGAACGAATTTAACGACCAGAAGTCACCGAATCCCCACGTAATATTGCGGGTCAGCAACCTGACACACAAGGTAGACCTTGAATTCAATACGCTAACGATCTTGCAGGGGGTCAACCTGGAAATCAATCAGGGCGACTCCGTCGCTATTGTAGGGCGCTCCGGTTCCGGAAAAACCACCTTGCTGGGCCTGCTGGCCGGGTTGGACACGCCGAGCGAAGGCAGTATTGAACTGGATGGTGCAAACATCAGCGCGCTGAGCGAAGACGAACGCGCCGCGCTGCGGGCCCAAAGAGTTGGTTTTGTGTTTCAGTCATTTCAATTATTGCCGGCTTTGACCGCTCTTGAAAACGTGATGTTGCCGCTGGAACTGGCCGGTCGCCAAAATGCCGAGGCCCGAGCGCGGGAGCTTTTGCAACGGGTAGGTCTGGGTGAGCGCCTGACGCATACCCCGCGGCAGTTATCCGGTGGCGAGCAGCAACGGGTGGCCATAGCCCGCGCCTTCGCTTGCGAACCTGCGATTCTATTCGCCGATGAACCCACCGGTAATCTCGATAACCGTACCGGCAAAGACGTATCGGATTTGCTGATGGCACTGAACCGCGAGCAGGGCACCACCTTGGTGATGGTGACTCATGACGAACAGCTGGCGGCCCGCTGTGGCCGACAGTTCCACATTGAGGGTGGCGTGTTGAGCGAGCCGGAAACCCGCCAGAAGGCAGCAAGCTGATGGCCGCTACCGGTAAATTGCAGTCGGTGCGCCGCGAATGGCGCGAGCGGGATGTTCGGGTGGTGCTGGCGGCGCTGATTATTGCCGTGGCCACGGTGGCTACCATCGCGTTGTTTGCCAGCCAGTTGCAACGCACTCTGGTGTCATCGGCCAGCTCGTTCCTGGCGGCTGACCGCCAGCTGGAATCGGAAAACGGCCAACCACTGCCGCCGGCCTGGCTCGTTGAGGCGCAGCAGCGTGGATTGGAAACAGCAGAAATGACCGAGTTTTCCACCATGGTGTTTGGCGGTGGTAACTTTCAACTGGTTTCGGTGAAAGCTGTTAGCGACGGTTATCCGCTGCGTGGCGAAGTCGAAATTCGCACGGGTTTCGATGAGCCACGGCAAACTCTGAAATCTGGCCCAGCTCCCGGTGAGGTTTGGATAAACCCGCGTTTGCTGCGCTTGCTGGAATTAAATGTGGGCGATGAGCTTGAGCTGGGCACTCGCAAGTTGGTGATCGGCAGTCTGCTGGAGCGCGAGCCTGACGGTGGCTTCAGTCTGGCAGCGTTGGCGCCACGGGTAATGATGCACCAAGCGGATGTGGCATCGACCGGCGTTCTGCAAGAAGGCAGCCGGGTCAGCTTTGTGTATCTGTTTGCCGGCGAGGCGGCTGAGCTGTCGGGTTTCGAACAGTGGCTACAACCCCAGCTGCAACCTAGTCAGGAATGGCGCAGCGTGCGTGACGGTGAAACTCTGTCGGCATCACTGGAGCGAGCCGAAAGCTTCCTGCTGCTGGGCGGCAGCTTGGCCGTGCTTCTGGCCGCGGTGGCGGTGGCGGTGGCCAGCCGTCAATACGCCGTGTCGCAGCGCGATACGGTAGCTTTGCTGAAAACTCTGGGCGTCGGCAGCCCTCGCATCGGCCGTTTGTACCTGCGCCGACTGGCCGTTTGGGGCGTTGTCGGCATGGTCGGTGGTTTGCTGGTGGCCTTACCGCTGTTCTGGGGCCTGAGTCAGATACTAGGTGATGTGCTGGATCAGCCTGTTGACGTTTACCTTGACCCTAAAGCTCTAACGCCGGCTGTTCTGACGGCCCTTGTGTCGCTGTTCGCTTTTGCTTACCCGCCCATCCGCCGCCTGCGCAAAGTGCCGGCCATGCGGGTGCTGCGCAGTCAGCCGGGTGAATCCCGGCGCGAGCTGGTGCCAGACTTTATCATCGGTATCGTGGGTGTGTTTGGTTTGGTGTGGGCTTACGCCGGCGATGTGCAGCTGGTGATTGCGCTGCTGGTGGGCCTCGGCCTCCTGCTGGCCACTCTGGTGTTGCTGGGTTGGATGCTGGTGCTGGGCTTGCGAACAGTGCGCGGCGGCGGCAACGCCTGGCGCCTTGCTTTGCTGGGCCTATACCGGCACCGCCAGGCCAGCCTGTCGCAGATTGCGGTGTTCGCCATGACGCTGATGCTGGCCACCACCCTGATTTTGGTGCGTACCTCGCTGTTGGACGACTGGCGCGCGCAGCTGCCCGAAGGCGCGCCCAACCACTTTATGGTCAATATCAGCCCGCAAGCAGTGGACGATATCGATGAATTCTGGAACAGCCGCGGCCAGCCTCTGGACGCTATGTACCCCATGGTGCGTGGCCGCCTGACGTTGCTCAACGGTAAACCGGTAAAAGAGGCGGTGAGTAAAGACGAACGGGTGAATGCGTTGAACCGCGAGCTTAACCTGACCTGGATGGACACGCTGCCAGAAAACAATCGCATTGTTGATGGTGAATGGTTCGCCCCAGGCAAAACTGACGGCGTATCGGTGGAATCTGAGCTGGCTGGAAAGCTTGGTATTACGCCTGGTGACGTATTGACCTTCACCATTGGTTCCGAGCAGATCACTGAAACCGTGACCAGTATCCGCACCGTGCAGTGGGACAGTATGACACCCAACTTCTACGTGGCGTTTTCGCCAGACAGCAGTCTGCGCCAGTTGCCGGCAACCTGGATCACCAGTTTCTTTTTGCCGAAAACGGCGAAAAACGAACTGAATGCGTTTTCCCGCCAGTTCCCCACAGTGTCGGTGCTTGAGGTTGATAATATTATCGAACGCATTCAGCTGATTGTGGTGCAAATCACCCAAGCCATCGAGGCTATTCTAGGGTTGATTCTGGCCGCTGCGCTGGTGGTGATGGCGGCGGTGGTCAGTGCCACTTTGCAGGATCGCCAGCGCGAAGGGGCGCTGCTGCGTACCTTGGGCGGTCGTCAGAGCTTGCTGGTGCGGGCAACCATGCTGGAATTTGCGTTGCTGGGAGGTTTTGCCGGTATTCTTGGAGTTGTTGCGGCTGAAGCCGCGGTCTACGCGCTTCAGATGAAAATGTTTGAAGGGGATTTCCGCGTTCACTGGCAGGTAGTGTTACCGATTCCGTTAATCAGTGCTGTGGTACTCGCGCTGTTCGGGCGCTGGCAGCTTCGCCCGGTGTTAACCGTGTCGCCGATGCTGCTGTTGCGGCGGTTGGAGTAGCTTCGCAGCCTTCCAGCTGCGAAGCTACTGCTAACACAGCGCCTGGGTTTATCCGGCCCAGGCGTTTTCTAATACTGCACGCACGTCTTTCAAATCGGCTTCTTTCGGGTTGAACATGATGGCGCCGTCGTCCAGCGCCATCCGGGCAATGGCTTCCAGCTGGTCGTAGGTCACCTTGCCGCTTTCTTTCAGGGTGCGCGGCAATTCACACTGCTGGTACAGGGTGTTGCGCATTTTTCGAAGGGCGGCAATGCTGGCTTCGGCGCGACGACTGGAAGGCGTGGAGGAATACACTTCCGGGCCATCCAGATAGAGCAACAGTTCACCCAAAGGCTGGCGAATGGTTTCCAGGTTGTATTCCAGCACGTAGGGCAGGTACAGGCTCATGCACAGGCCGTGGGGCAGGTGGCAGATAGCGCCCGTGGCGTGACCAAGCGCGTGTACCAGGCCCACCATGGAGTTGGAAAACGCGATGCCCGCCATAGTAGATGCTTGCGCCAACTCCAGGCGGCCGTCAACGTCTTTGGGGTTGTCCATCACCTTCGGCAGAAATTGGCTGACCTTTTTGATGGCTGCTGTGGCATAAGCGTCGCTGAGCGGGTTCTTCGCCATGCAGGTGAAGGCTTCCACCGAGTGAGTCATGGCGTCCATGGCCGTGGCCGCAGTGATGTGTGGCGGCAGGGTGATGGTCATTCGCGGGTCAATAATCGCCGCGTTGGGCAGCAAAAATGACGACGTAAAGGGCAGTTTAACGCCTTTTACCTCGTCGGTGATCACCGCCACAGACGTCACTTCCGAACCGGTGCCGGCGGTCGTTGGCACCACAAAAAACGGATTCAACGGATGCTTGATCACACCGGCACCGCTGTACTTGGCAAGGTCATCGCCGCCCTCAGACACCAGAATGTTCACCGCTTTACCGGTATCAATGGCCGAGCCACCGCCTACGGCGATGATAGAGTCGCACTTCTCTTTGCGGTAAAGCGCGGCAATCGTGCGCACCACGCTGGTGGACGAATCGGGTGGCACGTCATCAAAAATGCAGACAATCTCTAAACCGCTGTCTTCGCAGGCGGCAATCACAGGGTCTAGCAAACCGGCCGCGCGCACGCCCTTGTCGGTCACAATCATCGGGCGTTTGGCCCCAATGCTGGTCAGTTCGTAGGGGATGTGCTCCAAAGCGGCTTTGCCTGCAATAACTTTGACCGGGCAGAAGAACTCGTAATATTGGCGGCTCATAATGTTCTCGCTGTTTTAATAAAATGGGTCGCAACTTTCAGATAAATTCGGGCGGCACTGATGAGTTTTTCAGGCAGATGCAAATTCTGGGGGTAGGCTTTCACCGCCCGCTTGGCCACCAATTTTGGCAAAATAAAGGTTTCTAGGCGGTTCAGGATGCGGGTCATACGCACCGCGTAACTGATGTCGCCATCCACCAGCATGCGATCGTTGGCGAAAGCCACCGACGTTTTTTCCTGGAACGAAAGCACTAGAAATGCGTGTTCCAGGTGTTTGAATTTTA
>Ga0307486_1001462_pt1 | contig 18108 bp, 17 predicted proteins | sample CBIW02metaG_FD_203663 | JGI IMG/M metagenome (GOLD analysis project Ga0307486, IMG submission 203663) | Sea-ice brine microbial communities from Beaufort Sea near Barrow, Alaska, United States - CBIW 0.2 | ecosystem: Environmental > Aquatic > Marine > Coastal | place: USA: Alaska | collected... | reverse complement strand
CCGCAGTGCTTCAATAGGTAGCGAGCGGTACTTTCCCAGCGGGATGGCGAGCACTACCAGATCAGCCGATGCGGCATCGGCCGCGCTCACGGCGGTTGCCCCGGGGGCCTCGTAACTCACCAGCGTTTCGATGCGCTGAGGTTCGCCGGAGCCAGCCATCACCACATCGTAGCCAGCGGCAAGCGCAAGCCGGGCAACGGCAGCGCCAACACGGCCAGCACCGATGATCCCGACTGTGTCGAGGGTGGCGTCCTGTCGCGGGGAACGGTTTGGGGTATTTTGCGGCACGTCCGCACCCTACGTTACGGATGCAGTGATGTCGCCGAGACGCACCTCACTGCTACACCTGCACGTGGTCAATTCGAGTCCAGTCAGCGAACTTGGGTTCGCGCCCGTCTCCCGAGGACTTGCGGGTAACGCGACGGCCGATCCATGGCAGAACGTAGGCGCCAACGTACTTTGCCTCAGTCAGTACCCCCCGGCGAGCGCTCGGCGCGTCGTCCGCGGTGGGAAGCGGCGTCTGGACGCCCAGCGCGGTCAGAACGCGGGCCGCAACACGCGCGTGACCCGTCGCGTTGAGGTGCAGGCGGTCAGGTGCCCAATAATCGCCGCAACGAAGTTCCTGGTCGCTGAAGTTGTCGACGAACGTCACCTCGGGGTATTGGTCGAGGAGTTCACGGGTGCGGTCCATGAACACATTCCCGCGGGCAAGAATCGACTTGCTTTGCGGGAGCCCATCGGTCGGGTCGCCGCCGCTGGCCACTAGCAACTTGGTGCCAGATTGCGCGCAGCGAGTGATCACCCGTTCGGCGAGGCCCATCACGTAGTCGACGTCGAAGCCGCGGCGCAACATGTCGTTGCCGCCGCCGTTGAAGGTCATGAGGTCGGGCGCGGGGCTGAGCGCGAGTGCGGGCTCAAGTTGGGAGTCCACGATGCGCTGGATCAGGTGCCCGCGGATAGCCAGGTTCGCGTACCAAACCTCATCACCCGCTGCTGCCAGCCCCGCCGCGACCAAGTCTGCCCAGCCACGCACCGCGCCCTGTGCAACATCGTCGCCGACGCCTTCAGTGAAACTGTCTCCGATTGCCACATACCTCATGTGTTGAGCCTAACCCCGGCGAAGTGTGAGGGGAAAGCAGCGACCGCACACTACCCCAGGGTGCGCGCGAGGAACTGTCGAATGTCGGCCAACTCCGCCTCGCTGACGCTGTGCCCCATCCCGGCGTATACGTGCTTTTCCAGTGCAGTGTGCGCCTCGAACCATTCGCCCGCGGCAGCCACTTCGGTGTGCGGAATGACCGGGTCCTGGTCTCCCCTGCCCCAGAACACGCGAGGACGCGCCTGCTCAAGTACGGCATCGGCCGGCTGGGGAGCATCGGACACGTAGCCGCTGAGCGCGACCGTGGCGCCAATGCGCTCAGGGCGCGTGCGCAGTAGCTGGCTGGCCATCATGGCGCCTTGGGAGAATCCGATCGGAACCAGAAAGCTCTGTTCGGGAACGTTCGCATCCACCCATTGCCACACCGTTTGCGTCGCCGATGCGATGGCCGGCGCCGGGGAGAAATCGGCTTCAAGCGGGTACCAGGAATAGCCAAAGCTGGGGTGGCGCATCGGTGCCCTCAGGGAGACCCACGGCAGGCCAACTGGCAAGTACTCGGACAGGGCTGCGAGGTCGCGTTCGTCCGAGCCGTAGCCGTGCAGGAAAATAGCGAGATACTCATGCGGCTCCGCACGCTCAGGTGAGGGGTGGGCGCCCATCAACGGCGCGTCGCTAGAAGTCAGGGCAACGAGGTCAGTCATGGGCTCCACCCTAGGTCAGGCGGCGGGCCTCACCTCGCTGCCACGTGGACACCCGGACGCAACCGAGCCCCCGTGTGTGCGATCACTACGATCGGTTCCACGGGGGCTCGGTGCCTAGCAGCGGGCCAGAGTGGGCCTACTCGTTGGCGTCGTTGTACTTCTCCGCCAAAGCGTCCTTGGCATCTTCGACCTTGTTCTTAGCGTCGGCCTTCTGCTGATCCAACTTGCCTTCGGCTTCGGTCTGCTCGTCGTTGACGGCCTTGCCGAATGCTTCCTTGCCCTTACCCTTTGCATCTTCTGCCGCGTTACCCATTTTGTCTGCGAATCCCATGCTTTTCACCTCCGTAGGTCCCAGCAATTAACCCCAGCCTGCTCATATTAAGCACGCCACGATCCGGTTCGCTCGCCGAAAATTCACCATCTCGCCGAACGCGTAATTCGCCCCTCTTGGCCCGCCTCTTGCCTCCTATTCTTCGAGGTGCAGCGGCTGGAAGCCCGGCTTATAGTCCTCTGCTCGTGGGCTAGCCAGCCGGCGCCGCTACTGCTGGACGCGAACCAAGGACACCGACTACTGGGACGAGGTCGTCGACTCACGAGTTAGTGGTTCTCAACCGTTAGCACCTCGTGGCGCCCCGGCTAGGCCAACCCACCGTTGGCCACTCAAGTTGTGAGATTCCACCAACGACGGGATCTAGCGATTACCCCACGGCGGCCTGCGCCACTTCGAGATCGGCTCGACAAGGGCATATGTATCGATCATGTCCGGCATGCAGTCGAGGTGGACGCCAGCAAGACCCGCGTCGGTGCCCATGACCTGCATGCAGAGTTGGGCGGCGATCACGATATCGTCGGCAAGATAGGGTCGGTCGATCTCCTTCGGAACACTCAGCGTGCCGTCGCGCCGCAGATCAACGTAGAACCCGTTCTGCTTGTCGGTGTCCGCTTCGCGCGCGAACGTTCGGTACTGCTCCCTGACCTCGTGCTCAGTGACGGCGACAGGCTCACCTAGTTTCTCGTTGGGAGGCACGGTCCAGTAGAACCGAATTACGTCTGATGCCTCATCAGCCGTCGCGAACTTCTCGATGTGGCTTCTGCCGTGGTCACGCAGACGTGGCACGTTCACCGGCTCGTCGCTGCCGGACTTCCACCGCTCCCAGCACGCGTCGAAGATCCACTCGGACTTACCCAACTCCTCCTGCGCGAGGACGACGAGCGCCTGAGCGCGAGCGGGGGAAGTCGGATACAAGGTGTGGGCATCAACGATGAGGCCCGCAGCGTTGTCTACGAGCGCTCGCCAGAATGCCCGAGCTGCGGCCGGCGTCATGGCCGTCACATCGCCAGGTTAGAGCGTCAACCGACCCATCACCACAGACACGAGGAGCATAGGGGTGGATTAACGATAGGCCGGGTTACCCGGTCCCTTCAACGCTCGGCATTGGTAGGAGCGGCTACTGGTTCAGCGGCAAGCAAGAATCGACTCAGACAGGCTTCGGAAAGGTATCCGCGCACGAAGTACCGGGCGGCGCTCGCAGGCGTGATCCCCCAACGGTTTCGCATGTGATCGTCCAGGCCAAGTGACTGGACCGTTTGAACGAGGCTGTAGCGCTCGAGCATGGAAAGGGCCGGTCCCAACAACTGATCGAACCCTGACACCTCCTTCAACTCCGTCAAGGAAGCCACAATCATGTTGCCAGGCGTTTCTAGATCTTGCTTCGCGAGGTAGTCAAGAATTCGCAAGTGTGGCGCCTCGATCTCACGGAGCATGACCGCCCACCCAACTTCCTCCATCACGAGCGCGTCGTCCTCGGTGACCGCACCCGACGCCAGACCCCGGCCAAGAACACGAACCTTCGCTTCGGAGGCCGAATCGGCCGCCGCCTCAAGCGTCCGTGCTAGGAGCAACGCCTTCGCGGGATCGTTAACCAATGCGTCAACCAACTCGTCAACCGGAATGTTTGCTTCGTTCGATGCAACGGCAAGCACATAACCGCACGCTTCTCGGCGGCGCTCGCGTAGTGCCAGAAGTCCAGCGTCTAGCGCGGGAAGCGCCGTCATCGCCAAGACTGCGGCTTCTGGGTGAAGGGCCGCGACGGCGGTGGCCAGCCCGGAGACCGCCATGCGACCGACTAACGCAACCCCGTCCTTGTCCGCTTCATACATGCGACCAGTATCCACCGCCCACCGTTCACACAGGGATGTCGGGGCGAGTCGAGCCCGAAGGGGTGGATTAACAACAAGCGGGGTTGGCGACAGAGGTGAACCCCCTCGGTGGCCTGGAGCGACACGGTGGGCGACGTCTCAACCGGCCCCTTCGGACTGTGGGTAGGGGTGGTGGCGCGCCGGTGGGCGTGGTGCGGGGTCGTGGCAGACGCCTTGGCCGGTTGCTCCGCCCGAGCGTCCCCACACCGCAGTACGACTAGCGACCCTCTTGGTCCAAGTTCGCCCCACCGAAAACGGTGGTATTCGACGGGACTTGACCCGAGTGGCCCGAGCGAGCGCTGAGCATTAGCTCGGGGCCTCCGCGTCTGTCCGCGCGGGTCTACGCACCCTTCTCACGTCGCGCCATGATCCCGGCGATGACGTCTGGGTGGATGGACTGTTTGATGGTCTTCACGTCCCCTTCGTTTCCCACGAGCCCAGGCTCGACCCCGAACCAGCGATGCACCGCTTTGGACCACACCATCACAGACTCGTCAACAACGATGCCAATTCGCCTGGCGAAGGAGTCGGGTATCTCCCACGCGTTGGCCACATGCAACGACTCTCCATGCGCGGCCGAGGACAGCCCGGCATACATCCGACCAACCGCCGGGATCTCGGCCCTGACGCGATCCGAGATGCGGTATCCCGTCTTGACATGGGCGCTTCCGACGGACACTTGCGCAACATGTTCAGACTTGTTGCCCTCCTTCTCTCTGCGCTTGACCGTGATGCCGGAGGCGCTGAGCAGGTCAATCAGTTTTTCCCGCATCTCGACGGCGCGGTCGGCGTCTTCTGGAATCAGTTGCGGGGTGCTGTTCTCGAGCGAATGGAAGAGCACCGCGTAGGCGCGCGCGGCCCGCTCGTCGGCACTCACCTCTGGCCGCAGAATCCATGAGCACGAGGCGGCCACTTCTGCAATGCTGCGGGCGATCACCGTCGCGGGAAGGCCGTGAAAGGTGTCGTGCTTCATTAGCACGTTCAGGCCATCCAGATGTGACACGAGCGCGTTGGAGAGCGTCTCCACTTGCTTCACTGTCTGGTCGAACGCGATCCGGTGGTTGCCGGCGGCGGCACTCGCGCGATCGGTTGCATAGAGCGACGACGACGGAGCGATGTCCGTGCAACGCGAGAGTGTCTTGGTTGTGAGGCGCACGTGGGCGCGGCTCCGCCGCACGATCCGACCAGCAGCCTGGGCCGCTAGCTGGAACCGCGCGTCATCATCTGCGTTGCTTTCCGCATCGTCGTCGGTCACGAGGACCATTCAAGCGGCTTCGCGACTACTCGTGCGGGATGTCGCGGGAGAGGCCGGTCTTCGACACTGTGGTCAGGTTTGAGGACGGGGCCTTCGTTTTGCTCAGCGCTACCCAAACTCGAGTCGCTCGAGTAGCGTTGGACGTGCCCACCGTAGCGACGGATTGGGAAGAGGGCTCTTGGACCCCAGCCGGACGACTGGGCCTTGGGCTTCTCGTTTTCCTTGTGTCGCTGGTTATCTTGCAGCGATCAGGTATTGCTTACGCGACCACGGCCGCGTAGCATTGGACTTGCCCACCGTTACGACGGATCGGGAAGAAGGCCCTTGGACCCCAGCCGGACGACTGGACCTTGGGCCTTTCGCCTTGTCTGGGCTACTTCGACTCAGGCGTGTGGGTCTCCAGCACCAAGGTTGGTCGGAGTTCGTCGATGTACGAGCAGTCTCCGAGAAACTCGGCGTTGATCGCTCCGAGCACCGCGTCGGCGATCCATAGGAGTGGCTCGTCTCCGCCACGCATATGCGCGATGCGAACACGAGTGTCGAGGCCCTGGCCTTGTAGCGCAACGATGTGCGCGCGATCAGCCTCGTCCTGGTTGGGGGTGCGACTTTCGAGCGTCAGATCGAATACCTTCATCGCGATGAGCTCGTGATAGAGCGTCTCGAGACACTTCCGTCGGTACCGCTCGACCTTTCGGAGTCTCGCGTCGAGGTGAGCCACGACGACGCTCATGGGTCCGAGGTCGACGATCTGCGAAACGATCTTTCGTTGCCGCGTAGGGCGCTCGTCCGTCCAGTGAAACTTGATCTGGCCAGGAAGCAGGAGCGAGCGCAACTGTTCTCGGGCCTCGTGACATACCTCAGCAGAGATGATCGCGGCGCAGATGAGGTACTCCTGCTGATCACCTGCTCGGTTGGCCGAGGACTCGTCAAGGAATGCCCGGAAGGTCACCCCATCTCCGCCAGCGTCGCCATCAGTGGTCATCTCGTTCAAGATAGTGCCGCGCGCTTGCGTGCGTCGCGTGCCAGTTCGAGCATCTCTGATGGGTCGTTCTCGTCGTGGAAGTCCACGGCGGTCGCCTCGAGCGTCGCGTACTGCTTGGCGCGGCGACGCTCACGGTAGGCGAGCACCTCACCGAGCGCGAGACGTCGACGCGAGTCGATCCGCTCCGCGTGCAGGTCGCCTGAGTCGATCAGACGGATCACCGTTGGTCGCGACACACCCAGCAGATCGGCGGCCTGCTGGCTCGTCAACTGCGGCTCCTGCGGGGCGATCGTGATGCCCTTGCCCTGCGACAGGGCCTCGACCGCGCGCACGAGTACCCGGTACACCGGCTCCGGCAGCTCGACCTGATCGCCCTCACCGTCGCCGATGAGCAGGAGGCGAGACATCGGACGCTCACCATGCCTTGCCTGGTGGGTGTCAAGGAAGCTCGACACTTCAGCCAAAGCTGCCGCGGTGTCCTCGGGAACGAACGTCTCGGCCGCGGCGGTGGATCGCGCAGGCATGTCACTCCTCCTTCAGAAGTCGAAACAATCGTACATCTGTTCGTTTGTTTCGAATACCCCCTTTGGCGCCCACGCTCCTTCGGGAGCTCGCTGGCGCGCCGCCGACCGCCACAACTGGGTGTGGACCGCACCTGAGGGCTGGTCGTCATGGACGCCTTCGCCGCGCGCGAGACGCCGGGCGCCGTAGAGGCGACCCCCCAGAGATCCGACGAGCACACACGCGCGGCGGGGCCAAGTACTCTCCAACCGTGACCAAGATGAAATCCGACGTGGCACGCGCCTACTTCTGGGCGCTCTTGGACAACGCGACCAGCTTGGTCGAGGATGCGGCGCTCCTGGCGGAGAGGTCTCCTGCGCGTGCGCAGGCGCTGCTCATCCTCGCGTACGAGGAACTCGGCAAGGCGGACTGGGTGCATGAAGCCTTCTGGAAGTCGTGGCAGTCAGGCAGGTCAGCGGCGCTCGTCGTCGAACCACTGTCGACTGGCGCACGCCATCATGGTGCCAAGTACCTGTCCGGCCGTGATGCCGTCGGAGTGTTGTACGACTTGCCAATCTGGGTGACTTTCGACGAGCTCGAGCCCTTACCTCCGGAGTCACGTCCGGGCGGCGTATCCGGCGACTTCCGCGTCGAGACCGCCGCGATCCGCGACCGGGTCGCAGCGAGCGCAAATGACGCGAAGCAGCGCGGTTTCTACGTCGACGTCACTCGTGACGGTCACATTCGCACGCCTCGCGACCTTGAGGTCTACGACTTGGACGAACACCGTGGTCACATCGCGGCAGGAATCGTGTACTTGATAGGGGCGGACCAGGAACTCGTCACGCGCCGCTGGACGTCCGTCGAACCTGCTGACGAGATCCGGCTTCGTGCTGATGCCCACGCTCGCTATGACGACTTCTAGACACACGCTACGAGTAGTGCAGGTCCGCAGCGCCGACAAGCCAACGTGAGGCGAGAAACGAAGCGCCCCGGCGCGGTGAGCGCGTGGCGATCTGGAGGCACCCAGTGCTGGTGGCTCGTTCCTGGCTCATCCTCCTACCCGGGTGGAAACCCTCCACTGAAAACGGTCGTTAGTGGCGCAAGTCGTCGCCCTCGACGCCGGTGAGGAACAGCTGCTCGGGGGTGAGGGTGTCGTTGGTTTCGTCCTGGATGAGTTCCTCCAGCCGGGTCGCGACATGGGTCACGCGCAGGGCCCGGAACTTGTCGTAATCGATGCTGGTGAACATCACTTGCCCTCCTCGTCGCGTGCATAGTGGGAGGCGTCGCGAACATAAACGTCCGGGATGGTGTCGCGGAAAACGACAGTGCTGACGCGTTTGCGTGTCGAGGCCGCCGGGACCACCGGCCGAGGCTTTTTCGCATCGCTGTCGATCGCCGCCATCAGGCGCTTCAGGGTCGTATAGGTCGGATGCGCGCGGCGGTTCACGAGTTCCTGGCAGGCCGCCTCCAGTCGTTCCCGGTTGTTTTTGCCGAGCCCGTCGAGGATGTTCTGGCAAGCCAGATAGCCCTGCGCCTCGATCACTTGCCCGTCGAGGATCTGCTCGATCACCTGCACTGTTGCCGGCCCGACGCTGCGCGCCCGGTCGGTGAACCAACGCCGGGACCACAGCCCGTCGATGTTGCGGTGTTGCGGCGGGACGTGTTCCGGCAGCGTCGAGTATTGCCCTTTGCGGCCCGTCAGCCGCGGGTGTTCGCAGATGCTCTCGTGTCCGTCGAAGACGGTGACCCGGGACGCTGTCAGCCTCACCCGCAGCAACCGGCCCGCCAAAGCGAATGGCACGGAATACCGTTGTGTGTCCGCGGTGACGTGGTAGTTGCGGGCCGCTTTCAGTTCCTTCCACTCGACGTCCCCGAACCCGGCGTCGGGTAGCGGGCCGAGGAAGGCGGCTTCCTCGGTTTGAAATCTCTCCCACCGGGTCGTGTCATCAGCGCGGCGGATGTCATGGTTGATCTCCCTCACCCGCTCCTGAATCGCCTCGTTCAGCTCGCTGAGGGTCGTGAACACGTCGTCGTCGAGATAACCGATGACGCGTTTGTTCACCACGTTCACCGCGTTTTCGACCGCCGCCTTATCGCGGGGTTTTTTCACTCGCGCCGGGACGATCGCGGTCTGATAGTGGTCCGCGAGGTGCTGATAACGCGCGTTCACTACCCGCTCCGCGTCGCCCTTGTGGGTCTGTTGGGTCGAGGTCGTCGGGTTGTCCGGCACGACGATCTGCGCCACGCCGCCGAAGAACGCGAACGACTGCACGTGGGCGTCGAGCCAGGCCGGGGACTTCATATCCGCATAGGCGCGGCAGAACATCGCGCCCGAGAACGGCAACACCGCGACGAACAGCACCGCCCGGATCACCTCGCCGGTGATCGTGTCGACGACGTCCATCGTGTCGCCGGCCCAGTCCACCAGCATCGCCCGGCCCGGCTCGTGGCGGAGTACCGCCACCAAATCGTGGGTGCGGAGATAGTCGGTGAACAGGGCGCAGAACTGCGAATACCCATACTTCTTGCCCGCGTCTTTGGCGTCGACGTATCGGCGCCAGGCCAACAGCAAAGTGAAGTGCCGGTTCTGTTTCATCGACGCCAACACCCGCGACAGGTCGGGCTGGTCGTACTCCTCCGACACTTTCCGCCGCCCGTCCGGGAACCACTGCGCGAGCTCAGTGTCGCTGACCGCGACCGCCGAGGTCAGACCCCGCTCCTGGACTTCCTGCCGAACCCGTGCCACGTCGCGGTGCGAGCACCCCGCGATCTCTACGACCTCGCGGTAACTGCGCCCCTCCAGCAACAGCACCAAGATCTTCCGATAGTCCGCCATGAACCCGCCCTCCAAAGATGAAACGACAACACCTCGTGTGTCGTCATCTCACAGCAGAGCAGCCCCACGCCCCGAGCGCTACCATGCCCCCGGAATCGCGCTACCAACTGTCCAGACTCGCGCTACCACCAAGCGATACTCGCCAAATGGTGGACCTCTCTGCTCATGACTCTCGAAAATGGCTCCGCCTTCTGACCCCTGTCGTCTGGCCGTGTGATGGCGATGAAGCCGAGTTCATAACGACGCGGCCACGGATTCAGACGCAACGTCACTTCGATTCCAAGGAACAGCTCAACGTTGTCGACGCCTACCGGCAGGGCAAGACCATGAACGAGGTCGCCCGTCAGTTCGGCCTCCACCGCACGACAGTCCGAGCCATGCTGGACAGGGCCGGAGTCTCCGTGCGGCCGCGTGAGATGAGTCCGGCCCAAGTAGGGCTTGCCACCAAGCTCTACGGCGACGGACTATCCCTCAAACAAGTAGGTGAGCGACTCGGCTTCAATGCTCAGACGATTGCGAATCGACTCGTGGCGGCAGGTGTTCGGATGCGGAGCGCTCGTGGGTGACGAAGGGCGTCTCGGTCGGCATCAACGCGGGATGTCAATCTGGGAAGCTCGATCCTAAGATTATCCGCCACAGGCGTTTGGCCTCAGTGTGATCTCCCCGCGCTTCGGCATCGAGCGCCTTGCTCGCCCTATCTGCCGCAGAGCGCAGGGCGTCCTGGACTGCCTGTCGGGCTGTCCAGGACAGGTACGACGAGAGCGTTCCCCCCTGACCGCCGGGATCGTTGACGTCAAGATGGTTCGGCGCCCACTCGAAGAACTTCTGCAGCGCAACCCGGTGATTGCTCCCCAAACTGCTGAACGTCTTGGCGGCAATTGTCTCGAGATGGAAAGAGCGAAGCCTCTTCGAGTGGGCTCGGTTCCAGGCCTTCAATAGCCTCACGACGGGAGCGAGCTGGTAACTCAAGGTTCTGTTCTGGCCGTCGAACCAGTCGTTGGCAACGGTCGGAGCTGTGAGCAGCCACCCACCCGCGCCGTCCGGGAGATGGTAGACGTCGTCGCCCTTGTAGAAGACGGGGGCGACATCGACATGGCCTCCACCATCGTAGAACACGCGCACGGCTTGGCCTCGTGTGCCGACTTGCTGGATCGTCACCCCGTTGTAGGCGTCGCGTATTCGATAGATGAAACTGTGGGAATCGTTCCAGTACTTACCCCACGCCCGGTTCACATTGCTGAAGACGGCGAGTACATCGACGTCGTCGAGGGGGCGGATGATGGTGCTCTTCTTCGCGGAGCCCATCAGGATCCCCTGTGAGTAGGGCATATCCGACGACGAAGGGAACTTCTCATTGAGGCGATCGTCGACGGTCTTCTTGCGCCCGTTGATGATGCTCGTCTTCTGATAATCCGTCGCTGTGATGTTGTCTAGGAACTGTGCGAAGGCCTGTGCAGTGGTGAGCGTCATTTCCCATCCTTCTTTCGATTGAGATCCGCAGCGATGGTGGAGGCGGCGTCATTCATTTCGTCCTCTGTGCGAGGCCTCAACAGCCAGTAGAGCCAGTCGGGCACGAGTGGCGAATCCCGTCGTAGCGCAAACAATTGGGACTGCCAGGCTAGGAGTTGGTCGGGCTCGATGGGAATTTCAGCATGGGCGTCGACCGAGGCCTGAATGACGTCCGCGAGAGCGCGGCGTTCACGGCCTGCGGATCGAACTCGGAGCGCTTCGTCGACTGCGTCGAGCAGCGGCGGGAGGATCGGGAGGACGATCACGAGAAGAAAAGTGAGTACGTCAAAGTCGCTCGCGATACCGATTCCTACGGCCGTGGCCGCCCAGGTCACAAGCAGCGCGAGCCAGAACGCAGCATTCCTAGCTAGGAGGGTCTGCGAGTAAGCCAAGTTCGCGCGCTGTGAGATCGCAATCGCTACAGCTCCATCGACGTCTACCTGGATCGGATACCAGTTGCGCAAGCTCTCGTTGGAGTACGCCTTCTTGCGCCCGATCTTTCCCCCTGTCAAGCGCCGGACCTCCTCGGGTATCAGTCCAGGAGTTCGCACCGCGATCCTCGGCATGCCAAAAATCGCTGTATCAAACTGCTCTTGAGCGGTGGCCCCCAGGGCGGCGGATCGAGCTTCGATTGGACCGAAGACGAGACGGTTTAGGGTGAACCAAACCGCCGCAGTCGTCGCCGCCGCGACGGCGACATCACTTGAAAGTGCAGTGGCTATGGGCGCGCCAATGGCGACCAACCCCACGCCGAGCCCGCGTGCCCCCGACCAGACCTTGGCCCGTGAATACAGCCGGCGTTGCACGAGCAGCAATCGGAGGTTCACATCGTCGTTCTGTGCCTGGGCTATCGCGTCGGCGGGTGGCGGCGTGTATGTCATTGGGCGAGCCACCTACCTGTTAAAGAGCAGCTTCAACTGCTCGATTGCTTCAGCGTGTTTACCGTCACTGTCTAGGTCTTTGGCTTTGCGCGCACGGCCGACTGCCGAGCCAAGTTTCGAGAGCGCGGTCGCCTTTGTGGTGTCCGACGAGCAGGCTCCAAACCGTGACCCCAGTCCCGTCGGGTCGTTCATCGACGCCAGCCCAGCTTCGTACATCTTGTTCAATGTCAGGTACAGATCCCAGAGCGGAGAGTACCCCGACTCTCCGTCGAGGTGTTTGGCTGTCCGCATCTCCAGATAGCAGGACGAGACGGGAACCTCGCGAAGGTACTTCCAGATCTTCACCTGGCGCGCGAGCGTCTTGGCGGCGCCGTCGTGCTTCGAGTTGACTTGATTGACATAGGCGTTGTGTGCCTTGGGGTGAGACTGCATCCAATCACCAGCTGGGTCGGAGATCCAGTAGCCACCGTCGGAGGGAAACGCAGGTACTACCTCCACAATTCCGTCTCCGAAGTAGCAAACGACCGCCGGGCGACTAATGACGATGGTTGTGCTCGGAAAGCGCGCTTGCAACGTCTCTTTCACCTTGTTCAGCATGGTCCAAGGAGAGGATGGGCGCAGTCCCTTCAGTGAGACCATGTAGTCTGCGTCGCTGTGCAGCCACACCCCTGTACCGTGGCGCAACGACCCGATCTCGAACATCTCAAGCACGCCGATGTATGCGTCAAGACGGGACTCGATAGAGGCCCTGTGGGCCCGTGCTGCGTCGAACTGAGTGGGGCTAGGTGTGTAGAAGCTCGTGAGGTCACGTAGCCAAGAGCGGGCGGTCTCGGTCATGCGGCCCCCTGACTCCGGGCGATGACGTCCATCAGCATCTGCGGCGTCGATCCACCAGCTTGTAATGTCGCGGTTCGGTATGCGGACTGGTTCTTTGCGAGGATGACCCCACTAGCGGCCTCAACGTTCCGGCAGGCTTGACTCCACTCTGGCCAGTGCTGCTCTATGAAAGCCTCGAGGTGGTCCGCGAATATGGCGACGAATTCGCCCACAGTCTCGGCCGGAAAGTCCACCTCTGCGAGCGCAAAGTACTTCAGGTTCATGCGGTTCGCAGCCACGTGACTCGCGCGCTCCTCAGCGATCTTTACGGGATCCTTGCCCGACTCCGTCGCACGCGTCTCGTAGCCTTGGTCAGCGTCAAACACCGCGTAAGCGGGGATCCCCATTTCGGTAAGAATCGCATGTGCGAGAGGGATCGATGACTTTCCTCCCACTTCCACTACAGATAGTCCGCTCGCCTCGAGCGAGCCGACACTCGACTTGTCGGCAATTCCCGCGATGACCGCCGCGTCTGTGGGCCCCTCGACGAGGAGCGCGCGGTGCGCGAAGAGCGCGACGCCCAGCCTGTTGGTCACAACCCCGTCGAGTTGCCTGTCTACTGAGGCGGACTTGAGGACGCCCTCAAGGCGCCGCTTGACCGCTTCGAGGGTTGCCCAGTGCACTGTCACAACGGGTGTCTCGCTCGCCGTCCGGGACAGCCGTCTCACTTGGTCAAAGTGCTTGGCTTCAAGGAAGTAGGGGCTATGGGCGGCGTAGGTAACCTGAATGCGCTTGCCTTCGTCCTCCGCGAGATCCCTGAGAACCTTTGCAAACGTCTGGGCCTGAATCGGATGCTGGAAGAGTTCAGGCTCCTCAATCGCGAGACAGATCACCCCATCGGCGGATGCAGCGCCCGACTGAGCGAGTAACTGGAGTGCCGAGATCAAGAGCGTCCGCTGGAATCCGTGGCCCTGGCGTTCGACGGCTGTCTCTGTAGTGCCATCCAGGACAGCGACGTCAAACGTTGTCCTGGGCGCCTTCAGTTCAACTTCGGCAGGTGAGACCTTAACCGCTCGCCCGGGTGCATACGTCGCAACGACGGCGTTGAGCTTGCCAGTGACGTCCTTGAGCTGAGCCTCAAATTTGTCCTTGTAGACCTGTTGCTGCTGGAGCCTAGAATCCTCGACTATCCTTGCGATCTCCTCGTCCGCCGACGAGCGGTCTACAGATCGTTCGAGAATGCGGCCGATGATGCTCGCCTTGCCGTCGACAGACTCTTCGCTAGCTCTCAGGTCGGCTGTAACCAGCACGAAGTCGAAGAGCCCGCTCATCTTGCCTCCGCTATTGAAGCCGAAGAAGTTCGTCTGGAGCGACTCTGGAGCGTCTTCGAGCTGATCGACGTGCGCGGTCTCCCAGGTGGTCAGAGTGTCGTGTGCGGCTGTGGCGTTCGACCACGCAGGCAAGTCCAATGACGAGTCTGCGGCCCGGAGTGCGTTGTACGACGTCTTCTTGTCGGCAGCAGACGACTTCTCCCTGACGGTGTTGAAAGGAGCGTAACTCTTGGAGTTTGCACTGAGCGTCTCGTCACCATTGCGGTCACGCCGCTTCCATGCGGTGAAGGTCGCCGCGCCGTCCGGAGCGTACTTGCCCAGTTCCTCACGGTCTCTGGCACTCAGGCTAGAGAAGGTGACTTGGACTTCAATGTCCTCGTCAACCGCGCCAAACGAGCAATCCTTGTCGGTAAGGCTGCCGACTTTTCCGTTGAAGAACCATTCGAGTCCCCGCAGGACTGTTGACTTGCCGGCGCCGTTGGGGCCAATGAAGGTCGTGATGGCATCGAATGGAATACTCACGTCTTTGAGAGTTCGGAAGTTCCTGATGCGCACGGACTCGATCTTCATTCGATGTTCCCCCCAGTAGCAACCATGTCTAGTCTCGACCCCCGTCGTGTCCCAACCCAAAGAACCTCTCGAAGTACGCCCCAAGTTTCTCGATCACGCGCTGCTTTTTCTCGCCGTGACCGCCGTCTTCGGAGAAGCGCGACGCTGGCGGCAGCACCTTCGTGATTGCTGTCCCCGTGGTGCGCAGTGCACCGTCACGGAATGCGGTCTCGACGAACGTGCGGGTGGCGTCAGCGCGCAGGCTTTCGGCGGCGATGATTGCGTCGAGCTCTGCTTCGCGTCTCGCGGCGACGAAGGCCTGCCACTCGTCGTCGATCGCCCCGTCGACGGTGACGCGGCTGACGAAGTCCTCGATGAGGTCGCGCTTGTTGCGTAGCGACGGGCTGGCGTCGACGGCGCGGGAGATCTCGGCTCGGAGTTCCTTGTCATCGCCGTCACCGTGGGTGGCGCGAAACTTCTCGACGAGCATGAGGATGTAGTCGACGTTGATCTCGACTTGCTTGATGAGCTCGATCTCAAACACGACGTCGTCGTTGATCGCCTCTTTGTCGGCGTCTGTGGTTCCCCGGAACTCGGCGTAGAGGTCGAGGTAGACGCTGCGGTAGTCCTGCCCTTGTCGGGCGCTGAGGATCTCGTTGCCAGCGAACTCGTCAAATGACGTCAGAATGTTTTGCAACCGGAGGATCGCACCGTAAAGGGCGATGAAGTCCTTCTGTGCGGCCTCGCCGAGGATCGGCTGGCCGAGCGGAAACCTGTCGAGCAACTCGGTGACCTTGTCGGCAAAGTCGCCGTAGTAGTCCCCGTAGGGCTTGAGAAGCACGACACCACGGGCGTCCTTGTTGCCGAACAGCTCGAGTGCAGCGTTCGTCTCGTCCTCAAGGTCACGGAACGCGACGATGTTGCCGTAGGTCTTGACCGAGTTCAGGATGCGGTTGGTGCGCGAGTACGCCTGGATCAGGCCGTGCGCGCGGAGGTTCTTGTCCACGAACAGCGTGTTCAGCGTGGTCGCGTCGAAGCCCGTGAGGAACATGTTGACCACAATCACGAGGTCGAGTTCACGGTTCTTCAGCCGCTGCGAGAGGTCCTTGTAGTAGTTCTGGAACTTGTCGGCGCTGGTGTCGTAACTGGTGCCGAAGACGCCGTTATAGTCCTGGATCGCATCCTCCAGGAAGCCGCGCGCATCAGCCGACAACGCGTCGGTATCGAAGGCCTCATCATCGAGAATGCCGTCATCGACGGCCTCGTTCGCACCATAAGAGTAGATCAGGCCAATCTTGAGCCGGCGATCCTCCGGAACCTCCCACTGTTGCGTCTGGAAATGGTTGTAGTAACGGCGAGCCGCATCGATCGAGGCTGTCGCGAAGATGGCATTGAAGCCGCGCACCCGCTTGCGTTCCCGCACCGCCTCAGCCTGACGGCGGGCGCGGGAGGACGCGACGACGTTCGTGACCACCGAGTGCTCGTAACTGGAGGCACGCTTGGTCTTCTGGTCGAAGTGCTCGAGCGTGTACTTCACGATCTCGCGGATGCGCTCCGGCGCCAGCAGCGCCTTCTCCGTGTCAATCGCCGAGACCTGCGCATCGGTGACGTTGCCAACCTTAATGGTGTTGACGTAGTCAATCCGAAACGGCAGCACGTTCCTATCGGTGATCGCATCCACGATCGTGTAGGTGTGGAGCCTGTCGCCGAAGGCCTGCTCAGTGGTCTTCAGCTGCGGGTTGCCACCACTGCCAGCGTTGACGGCGAAGATCGGGGTGCCGGTGAAGCCGAACAGGTTGTAGTTCCGATAAGCCTTCGTGATCGCGGAGTGCATGTCACCGAACTGGGAGCGATGGCACTCGTCGAAGATCAGCACAATGTGGCCGCCGTAGATCTCATGACCCTTGTTCCCGGCGATGAAGTTCGACAGCTTCTGGATGGTCGTGATGATGATTCGCGCGTTCGGGTCTTCGAGTTGCTTCTTCAACACGGACGTCGAGGTATTGGAGTTCGCGGCGCCCTTTTGGAACCGGTCGTACTCCCGCATGGTCTGGTAATCGAGATCCTTGCGATCCACGACGAACAGAACCTTGTCGACGCTCGGCAGTTTCGAAGCGAGCTGCGCGGTCTTGAATGAGGTCAGCGTCTTACCAGACCCAGTCGTGTGCCACACATACCCGCCAGCCGCTTCCGTGCCGAGCTGTCTGTAGTTCGTGGAAATATCAATCCTTTGCAGGATTCGCTCGGTCGCAACAATCTGATACGGCCGCATGACCAACAGCTGCCGGTCCGCGGTGAGCACGCAGTAGCGCGTGAGGATGTTCAGCAACGTGTGCTTGGCGAAGAACGTCTTCGCGAATGAAGTCAGATCTTTGATCGGCTTGTTCTGCGCATCTGCCCACCACGAAGTGAACTCGAAGGAGTTCGACGTCTTGCGCCCCTTGCTCGGCCTCTGCCCCTCCTTGAGATGCTGGCTGCGCGTGGTGTTGGAGTAGTACTTCGTCAATGTCCCGTTACTAATCACGAACAGTTGCACATACTCGAACAGGCCGGAGCCCGCCCAGAAACTGTCCCGCTGGTAGCGGTCAATCTGGTTGAAGGCCTCACGAATGTCCACACCGCGACGTTTGAGCTCAATGTGCACCATCGGCAGCCCATTGACCAGCACGGTGACGTCATAGCGGTTCGCGTAGCTCGCGCCACCACTGTGCGCATCATCAGGACGTGCACGATCAATCTCGTACTGGTTGATGACCTGCAGCCGGTTGTTGTGGATGTGCTGCTTGTCCAGCAGAGTGATGTTCTTCGTTGAACCGTCCTCGCGCTTGAGAATCTGCACGTGGTCCTCCTGGACACGAATCGTCTTTTCGACGATGCCATCATTCTTGCCAGCAACCTTCTCAGAAAAGAACTGCTCCCACTCACCGTCCGTGAAGACGATGCCGTTCAGGGCCTCGAGTTGGGCACGAAGGTTCGCGACCAGTTGGGCTTCCGACGTCACGGCCACGTACTCGTAGGCCTGCGATTGGAGCAGACGAACCAGTCCCTGCTCCAACGCCGACTCCGACTGATAGGCCGCCTCGGCCAAGGCATCCGGCACGTACTCGGCGACGACGGTGCTTTCCGCCGAGACGGCGATGGGGTCGTACTTGCGTGGCGTCGCGTCGGTCACTGGCCGAGTCCCAGCGATTGTGCGGCTGCGATGAGTTCTAGTGCCACTGTTTTGGCTTGCTCGGCCTGAACTGCACCCACGGGGGTGACTTCGTAGCGATTGCTGTTGCGTGCTCGGCGGAGTTGGTCGAATCTCTTCGCGGCGCGTTCGCCGGGCGGAGCGTTGAAGACGAGTGTGAGGAATCGTCCCACGGCCTCGTGCTGCCCGGCGCCGGAGACGGTGCGGTATCCATAGGCGGCGAGAACGGCTTCACCGACGTCGTGGCACGCGTCAT
>Ga0307486_1001461_pt1 | contig 18117 bp, 16 predicted proteins | sample CBIW02metaG_FD_203663 | JGI IMG/M metagenome (GOLD analysis project Ga0307486, IMG submission 203663) | Sea-ice brine microbial communities from Beaufort Sea near Barrow, Alaska, United States - CBIW 0.2 | ecosystem: Environmental > Aquatic > Marine > Coastal | place: USA: Alaska | collected... | reverse complement strand
GAGCCTTAGTGGCAAAATTCCTGTAATTACTATGGAACGGGATCATATCCGGAACCTCCCCAGGGATTGCAACTTAAAATACGTTTTATACTCATCCAACCTCCCTTAAATAGTCCGTATTTTTGAAGGGCAGTTAAGCTGTATTGCGAACAAGTGGGGGAATATCTGCAAGTAGCAGGGGTGAATGGTGATATTGCTTTGCGGTAAAATTTTACCAGAAATATGAAAGGAACTGCAAGCCACTTTTTAAGCATAAGCTTATTGTTTAAATATTCTCTAGTCTACGGAAAAAGTAGTGCCTTCTTTTCCGTCTTTAAGCTGAATACCCAAGGCAAGCAACTGATCCCGTATTTGGTCACTTGTTGCAAAATCCTTGTTATTACGTGCTTCAGCTCTTAATTTTATTAGCAATTCAACGGTGCCTGTAAGTTTTTGGGTACGGTCTTCATTTGCAATTGTTGTATCAACCAACCCCAATACATCAAATATAAAATCGTGCATTGTGGTTTGTAACAATTCCAGATCGGCTTGAGAAATTTTTTCTTCTCCTTCTTTAATTGCATTAATATATTTCACCGCTTCAAAAAGTGTTGCGATTAGAATGGGACTGTTAAAATCGTCGTTCATCGCCTTGTAGCAACGTAGTTTCCAATCAGTGAGAGAAAAGGATGAGCTGGCGGAAACCGGTAACTGGCCAATATTCCTAAAAGTATCCATGAGCCGGTTAAATCCTTTTTCACTTGCCAGTAAAGCATCATTGGAAAAGTCCAGGATGCTGCGATAGTGGGCTTGCAGCATAAAAAATCGTGCTACAGAAGGATTATAGGCCTTGCTCAGGTTGGGATTGTTCCCTGTAAATATTTCGTCGGGAAGTATGTTATTTCCTGTGCTTTTCGCCATTTTCTGACCGTTGAGGGTCAGCATATTTGCGTGCATCCAGTAATTTACAGGATTTTTGCCCGTTGCGGCTTCCCCTTGTGCAATTTCACATTCGTGGTGCGGGAATTTCAAGTCCATTCCTCCTCCGTGAATATCGAAAGATTCTCCCAGATATTTGGTGCTCATAACGGTGCATTCCAAATGCCAACCCGGAAATCCATCACTCCAGGGGGAAGGCCACCTCATAATATGTTGAGGTTCGGCTTTTTTCCAAAGTGCAAAATCCTGCGGATTTCTTTTATCGCTTTGCCCGGAGAGTTCACGGGTATTTGCAATCATATCTTCAATAGTCCGGCCGCTTAATTTTCCGTAGTTATGATCTTTGTCAAATTTAAGGACATCAAAATAAACAGATCCATTCACTTCGTAGGCGAATCCTTTATCGAAAATTTTCTTAATAGTTTCTATTTGCTCCACAATATGCCCCGTCGCAGTGGGCTCTATACTTGGCGGTAAATTATTGAATTTTTGAAGTGTGTTGTGAAAATCTATGGTGTAACGCTGTACCACTTCCATGGGTTCAATTTGTTCCAGCCTTGCTTTTTTTGCAATGCGATCTTCACCGGAATCTGCGTCGTTTTCCAAATGCCCGGCATCAGTTATATTTCGAACATAGCGCACCTTAAATCCTAAATGCTTAAAATATCTAAAAACCAGATCGAAGGAAATAAATGTTCTGCAATTTCCCAGGTGAACGTTGCTGTAAACCGTAGGTCCACAAACATACATCCCTATATTTCCTTCGTTAATAGGAGAGAAAAGTTCCTTTTCCCCCGACATTGAATTGTATATTTTTAAGCTCTGGTCTTGATAAGTCGGCATAAATTTCTTGTTGCTTTAAATTTATTGCTGAAATTGTTTAATAGATAGTTTCCATTTTTACATATTCCAGGAATTCTCTTTTCACTGCAGGATTTTTGAAGGCTCCTCCATATTCACTTGTAACAGTGCTGCTTTCGATATCCCTAATTCCCCGACTGTTTACACAAAGGTGTTTTGCGTCGATAATACAAGCGACATCATCAGTGCCAAGTGCTCTCTGTAGTTCTTGTACAATTTGCATAGTAAGGCGTTCCTGGACTTGAGGCCGGTTTGCATAATAATCAACAATTCGGTTCATTTTGGACAAACCTAAAACAGATCCTTTTGAAATATAAGCCACGTGAGCCCTGCCAATTATAGGTAGAAGATGATGCTCACAGGTGGAATATAAGGTGATGTTTTTTTCAACCAGCATTTCGCCGTATTTATATTTGTTCCCAAATGTAGAAGCTTTCGGCATTTTTAAGGGATCCAGTCCAGAAAAAATTTCATTGACAAACATTTTTGCAACCCTTTGAGGAGTTCCCTTGAGACTATCGTCAGTAAGGTCCATCCCCAGGGTTTCCAAAATATGTTTTACATCTTGATTGATCAATGAAATTTTTTCGGCTTTGCTAAGTTTAAAAGCATCTTTTCTAACAGGGTTTTCTGAATTTGCAAGGGCGTGATCATCACCAATTTCATCTATTTCTTTCTCAATATTGTCTATTTTCATAGCACTTTTTTATTATGTAGTCGTATTCTGTTAATTTAGCTTGCAAAGATAATGATTTAAAAGCTGTTTCCCGCAATTTTTGAGAAAACACACAGTTCTACTTTGGCTGATTTTTCTTAATTTGCATTTTTTATTTGTGGGTTATGAGTTATTTATACATTAATTATTTGGTGTTTCTATTTTTTATGGCCGGAACGGGCGTTCTCTTTTCCCAGGGAGACAGATGTGCTTCCATTCAGCCATTTTGTTCTGGCACTACTGAATATATATTTCCTAATTCAAATCCCGGCAATAGCAGCGTTACTTCCGCAGAGTCAGGGCCAAATTACAGTTGCCTGGATACCCAATCATATCCAGCCTGGTTCTATTTGCAAATTGGCAGTTCGGGTACCCTCAATTTTGAAATAAGCCAAAGCGTTAATCCCGATGGTTCCGGGGGCACACTGGATGTGGATTTTATTGCCTGGGGACCTTTCACTGCAGAAGATAATTTGTGCAGTAACTCTTCGCTATCTAACGGAACTATGGTTGGGTGTAGTTATTCAATTGATGCAACTGAAAGTTTTAATATAAACAATGCCAGGTCGGGAGAGATCTATGTTGTAATGATTGCAAATTTTTCATTGAAACCAGGGTTCGTCAGCCTTCAGCAAACAAATATTTCCGATCTAAATGCCGGCACCACAGATTGTTCCATTGTAAGTATTTTAGGGGACGACAAAAAAATATGCGGAGAAAGCTCTGTTGAATTGGTGGCCAAAAACGTTATCTCAAACAGTTTTGAATGGTATTTATTTGATGAAGTGTCAAACGATTTTAAAATTATTCCAAATCAAACAAGTGGAAATCTCAATGTATCGGTGGGTGGGCTTTATCAGATAATTGTTGCCGGGACAGGGATAACAGATGAAATATTGATCGAATTTTTTGATTTGCCGGCAGCCGTAAAACCTTTGGATCTGGCCGGGTGCAGCAATGAAACTTTCGCCATTTTTGATTTGACCATTGTTGAAAATGAATTGATTCAGAATCATATAAACTCGGGAGAACTATTTTCTATTGATTATTATGAATCGTTGGTAAATTTTGAAAATGGGTTATCTATAGAAGATCCTGTTGCTTTTGAAGGAAGACATCAGCAGGAAATTCTCGCCACTATAACCAATCAATCTTCAGGTTGTGTCTCATTACCTGTTGAATTCAAGCTAATAATTCAGCCCAAACCTGTAATAGATTTGGAAGAGATTACTGTTTTGTGCATCGATTTTGACAGAAATTTGGTCGCGCCTTATTCTTTGGGTCAGGATTTAGGGCCAGATTATACCTATGAATGGACTCCTGCAAATGATCCTGATGGTGATGGAACGCAAAATGCAATATTTGAGATCAATGAAGTGCCGCAGCAAGCAACTTATTCAGTTGAAATCACAAATAAAGAAACTGGTTGTTCGAATATATTCAGTACAGAGATTAAGGTGTTTTCGCCTCCGCAGAGTGTTTCAGTGCAAATTTCCGGAAGCGATTTTGACGATGGTTATGTAGTTACAGGAAATGCCATAGGTGGAATAGGGGACGAGGCAACCTATGAATATAAGCTTGATAACGACCAGTGGCAGATGCAGCCAATTTTTACACGGGTAACTCCCGGAAATCACACAATAGCTGCCAGGGAAATTAATGGATGCGGGAGCGCAATTTCTCAACCTTTCAGATTAATTGGTTATCCCCGGTTTTTCACCCCAAATTTTGACAGTTATAACGACATCTGGAATGTGGTAAACGATGAAGAAGTTTCAATTAGGAAAGTGTTTATTTTTGACCGCTATGGGAAATTATTAAAACAATTGGATCCAACTTCCGGGGGATGGGATGGAACCTATAATTCACAATTAATGCCATCTGACGATTATTGGTTTTTACTGGAATATAGGGATACTAAATCAGGAGCAACCCGGGAATTTAAAGGGCATTTCACTTTAAAAAGGTAAAGATTCTAAAATTCAAATTCCAAAATCCGCGAAATTCGTTTTAATTCGTGAAATTCGTATTTAACCACAAACCCCCTTTATAATCCAAAACTTAAGGATAGGATTACGCTGGATAAATCCCTGTCGACATTCGCAGTGTTGGTCAACCCCACCTGGTACAATTGCGGGTTGTCTGTCCTGGAAGAATTGTCGTAAGCCAAATCAACTTTTATATTGCCGAAATTATAGCCAAATCCCAAAGAAAATCCGTTCAGGTCGCCTAGGCTCGCCTCGTTTACATAAGGACTTTCTTCAAATCTATATCCTCCGCGAAGGCTCCAGTCCTGGATTCGATATTCTCCACCAATCCTGTAAGTAGAAGCCGCTTTTAAATTATCGGAAATTTGGGTATTTTGGAACATAAATTCAGGGTCTCCGGCAGGTCTCAGTTCTGTATTTGAAAAGTCCTTGTACGAATAATCAAAACTGATCAAACCCGTTGTCCCAAATAATACAGCTGCACTACCGGTTAGTTTGCCGGGGGTTTTAAGTTGATAGTTTGGGTAAATATTTACCACATTTGGGTTCACTATATCCCGTTCGTTAAATTCATTGCTGAAAGATTCCAAACTTTGTGTGGTTTGTTCTGAAATGGTGAGCCAGGTTGGAGATTCGTAAGAAACGCCCAGCCTGATATTATCGGTTACTTTTGCGATTGTCCCCAACTGAAAGGAAAATCCGTCCCCTGTAGTGCTCAAATTATTTGAAAATAAGACTTCATTCGTATCACTGCCGGGATTGATATTGGTTTCCAACAACTGGGTGAATTTATCGTAATTTAAAAAGTGAGCGTTTAAATTGATCCCCAAATAAAGAAAATCCTTAAACTCGGATGCAAAATTGAACGAAAATTTTCCGTTTAATCCGGTAGAAGCAAGGGAATAAGTTTGATTGAAATCTCCGGTTGCTAGTAGTGAATAATATGAGGTGTTTTCGGGAGTATTGGAATCGGCCTCAATCACAAAACCCTCATAACCCAAAAATGCCTGTTGCGCGCCAAAACCTTCATTTTCACCTAAAAAAGTATAAAGATCAGGGATGCTTTCATTCTCCAAACGTTGAAGGAGGTCCAGTGGGACCCCGTCTGCATATCCTAAAAAGTATTCATCTATGGAATTCGGACTTGTGCCCTGGGCTGTAAAACGATCGTCGAAATTATTGGTTTGTATATAATTTACTCCCAAAGTAAATTTCACCCAGTTATTTTCTGGATTGGTGCTGTTAAATACCAAAACTGCGCCCGCCTGGTCAAAATTAACTTCGGAATTTTTGTTGGAAGTGATACCATTAAAATATTTAGTATCGTTTTTTCTTTGATTATAATTTAAAGTCACGGTGGCGAAACTGTTTAAAAAAACTGCAGAGCCCGCGGGATTGATTCCCATAGCAGATAAATCGCCCCCCAAAGCGCCAAATGCACCGCTCATTGCCCTAAATCTGGCTGTTCCCGCAAGTTCCTCAGAGGAATATCTCACGGCATCTGTTATATCTTGTGCCTGAGAAATAGTTATAACTAAACATGCGGCAATCATTATATATAGCTTCTTCATAAAAATTTCTTTTTAATACATTTAATTTCCTCTACCCCGACTTCTGGTGGTGCTGGTTCCTGAAGATGACCTTCCATCGCCGGAACTGCGCACAGTACCCGAACTTCTACTTGTACCGGAATTGCTTCTGGTGGTTGTAGTTGGTCTGGTATCCCTCCTGTCCGAAGATCTGGTTGTGGTTTGTCGTCTGGTACTTTGGTAACGGCTATTATCATTTACCCGGGTATTGTTATAATTTCCTGTAGACCTTCTGGTCAATCCATATTGGTCATCAGAATTTCTTAAATTTCTTATACTTCTTGAATAACTGGAATTTTGCCTTCTGGAATCAAGATTTACCGCATTTCTCAGGTTTGATCTGATGCCTTCTCTAAAAGAAGATACTGCATTTCTTCTTCCTGTGTTATAAGCGACGTTTTGTCGGAAATTATAATTGCTGTATGAATGATGGTTGTATGGATTATACCATCCTCCGCCACCATAAAAATAGGGGTGAATCGAATATCCATATCCATATCCAAATCTGGAATACGGATAATATCCTGCAAATCCTATGCTCAAGGAGCTACCCCAATATCCCGGGCCGTAATAATGCGGGCCCCAATATGGGTTATAACCATAATAACCTCCGCCCCAATATGGATTGTAAAAACCTCCATAAAAACCATTGTTATAGATATTTATAGAATAAGAATCTGGATCTTGTCCCCACGGAGCATTACCGCCCTGGTAATTGGATTGCTGTTCTTCGTAATCCCCGTCAGTGGAGGTATAGCTTTCTACATCGGTAAAAACTGCATTGTCAGCCAAAATGTCATTATACAGGGTAGCTTCTTCTGCAAACAATTTTTTATAATAAATGGCGCTTCCATCCTGGGGGGAATACTTTTCTTGCTCACTATAGACCCTACCGGAATCCCCGTAGACACCATCCCTATCGGAACCGGAATACTGATAAGAGCTACAAGATGCCAACAGAAGTAAAGACACAGGAGCCATGAAAAAAATTGTGGTTTTCGAAATTGAAATATTAAGTTTCATTAGCTGTGTATTTTATTGTTGAACATTACAAATTTAGTTAGTTTTGCGTTAACTAGTTGCACGTTTAACAAAGGTGCAACAATTATACTTTTCACAAAATTTATACCAAAAAACAAGAATGAGTAAGAAATTAACTACACGCGGGGAAGACTATTCAAAATGGTATAACGATCTGGTGGTAAATGCCGATTTAGCCGAAAATTCAGCCGTACGTGGATGCATGGTCATCAAACCATACGGATATGCAATCTGGGAAAAAATGCAGGCCGAACTGGACAGAATGTTTAAGGAAACCGGACACCAAAATGCCTATTTTCCGCTTTTTGTGCCTAAAAGTTTGTTTGAAGCCGAAGAAAAAAATGCTGAAGGTTTTGCAAAAGAGTGTGCTATTGTAACACATTACAGGCTAAAAACCGATCCGGATAACCCTGCGAAATTAATTGTAGATCCTGAGGCAAAACTAGAAGAAGAACTAATTGTAAGACCTACTTCTGAAGCGATTATATGGAATACTTTTAAAGGATGGGTACAATCTTACAGGGATTTACCCCTACTTATCAATCAATGGGCAAATGTGGTGCGATGGGAAATGCGTACAAGGCTCTTTTTAAGGACATCCGAATTTTTATGGCAGGAAGGGCATACAGCCCATGCCACCAGAGCGGAGGCTATAACAGAGGCTGAAAAAATGAATAATGTATATGCCGAATTTGTGGAAAATTTTATGGCTATCCCTGTAATTAAGGGCACCAAATCTTCTAATGAACGTTTTGCCGGTGCCGAAGAAACTTACTGTATAGAAGCCCTGATGCAAGACGGAAAAGCCCTGCAGGCAGGGACCTCGCATTTTTTAGGAGAAAATTTCGCCAAGGCTTTCGACGTAAAATTTGCTTCAAAAGAAGGAACATTGGAATATGTATGGGCAACGTCCTGGGGAGTGTCCACAAGATTGATAGGAGCATTAATTATGACCCACAGCGATGATAAGGGATTAGTCCTGCCGCCAAACCTCGCGCCTATACAGGTGGTAATCGTACCCATTTACAGGGGGGATGAACAGTTGGCACAAATTTCTGAAGTTGCCAACGATTTGGTTGCAAAACTCAAGGCAAATGGGGTTTCTGTTAAATATGATGACAGGGACACCTATAAACCAGGTTGGAAGTTCGCTCAATACGAATTACAAGGGGTTCCAGTGCGAATTGCCATTGGGCCTAAAGATCTTGAAAAGGGAAGCGTAGAACTTGCGAGAAGAGATACGCTTAGCAAGGAAATTGTGCCGCAAGACAAAGTTGTTGACAAAATAAAAAGTCTGATGACCGAAATCCAGGAAGCGATGTTCGAAAAGGCCAGAAATTTCAGGGATTCTAATATAACGGAAGTAAATAGTTTTGAAGAATTCAGGGAAGTTCTGAAAACCAAAGGCGGATTTATCTCAGCACATTGGGATGGCACTTCTGAAACTGAATTGAAGATCAAGGAAAAAACAAAAGCAACTATCAGATGTATTCCGTTACAAGGGAAAAAAGAGGAAGGTAAATGCGTTTTCACAGGAAATCCTTCTGCCCAAAGAGTGCTTTTTGCCAAAGCATATTAAGAAAGTAGAATAAAATTGAGTCTTAAAATGAAATTTCCTGTATTAGAGATTTTATAAAAAAGTCCTAAGGAAATTTCATTAATGGCTTCTTTATTTTGTAAAGTCCTTATTTCCCGCCTTTAAAAGCTGGTAAAAAAGGTTTATTGCAGACCGTAAATTGGGAGGCCAAATTGTTTTTTAAATATTTTAGAAAAAAATAGAGCAACATTTGCGACATAAGAAAATAGTTGTATTTTTGCATCCGCGTTAAAACAAAGAATGGTCCGTTCGTCTAGGGGTTAGGACGCATGGTTTTCATCCATGTAACAGGGGTTCGATTCCCCTACGGACTACAGAAGTTGTTGTGAATTCAATAACTTTTAAAATGTTAAGTTTGTCTGCTGAAGAGCAGATTCCTTTTTGAAATAATTTCGGTCCGTTCGTCTAGGGGTTAGGACGCATGGTTTTCATCCATGTAACAGGGGTTCGATTCCCCTACGGACTACTTTTAAAAAATTAATTAAATAGAGTTGTAATGGCAAATCATAAGTCAGCGTTAAAGAGAATTCGTAGCAATGAGACCAAACGTCTTAGAAACCGCTACCAACATAAAACTACCAGGAACGCTATCAAAAAATTGCGTGAGTTGGAAAAATCAGAAGCAGAAGCTTTATACCCTTCTGTTGCTTCCATGATTGATAAATTGGCAAAGAGAAATATTATACACAATAATAAAGCTGCAAACCTGAAGTCAAAATTGACTAAACACGTAGCTGCGCTTTAATATTTTAGTTGTGTTTATTTTATTAAAAACTGTCGGGAATTATATTCCGGACAGTTTTTTTGTTTTACATTTTTAAAATATAGCTAAACCCTGCCAGGGTGTTATTTTTACCCTGGCAGGGTTGTCGTTATCGTCTTAGTTAGTCAGTAAAAAAGTAGCTCACGTTTTTAATCGTGGGTTGTCTGTGTGATGTTTGGATTAGAATGGTTTCAACTATTTCCCTTATAGTTGTTTTTTTAGTGATTTATATTATAGGTCAGATGACCTGAGGTTTCTTTGTAAAACACTTCCCATGATTTTTATGTCCCGACCATATATAACACTGTTGAAACGGTTGGGATAGTTTTGTGACTTACTTTAATTAAAATCGTGGGCTATGTCTGGATCAGGAACATTTTCATGTCCAATCCTTTCAGGATTTTACACACAGGCCTTCAAGGGCCAAAGAAACGCTGGCAGTTTCATTAGTCCTGATTCTTGATTCTTTAGTCTTTTATCTTTGCTCTTGTTTCTTTTTTCCTATCTATTCCCGAATAAATTGCTCGTTAATAGATTCAATAAGATTTAGAACTTCATCCCTGCCCAAATCGCTTTCGGCAGAAGTGATAAAATACTCGGGCATTTCATCCCAGGTCTCCAGCATTTTGTTTTTGTAAATTTCGAAATTGCGTTCCAGGGCTTTTGGCCGGAGTTTGTCTGCTTTGGTGAAAATAATATAAAACGGGATTGAGCGCTCGCCCATCCATTTCATAAATTCCAGGTCTATGGCCTGGGGTTCATGCCGGCTGTCAATTAAAACAAAAGCGCAAAGCATTTGTTTCCTTTGTTCAAAATATGCGGTAATAAATTTTTGAAAGGTTTTTTTTGCCGATTTAGAAACGCGGGCATATCCATAACCCGGCAAATCCACCAAATGCCAGTTTTTATTGATCAAAAAATGATTGATCAGTTGTGTTTTTCCGGGTCTGCCCGAAGTTTTTGCCAGGCTTTTCCTTTCGGTAAGCATATTGATAAGGGAAGATTTTCCCACATTGCTCCTGCCTATAAATGCATATTCGGGCAAAGAACTGTCAGGGCATTTTCCAACTTCGGTATTGCTCACAAGAAATTCAGCAGTCTTGATTTTCATATAGTTCAATGCTATAATCCCCTTTCTTGGAGCCAGTTGTATAACAGTTCATTAAAGTGATCGGGGTGTTCCATCATTGCGGCATGACCACATTTATCGATCCAGTACAAATCAGAATCAGGAAGCAATTTATGGAATTCTTCACCTACTTCCGGCGGAGTGACATTGTCATTTTTTCCCCAAATAATGCAGGTGGGGGTTTTCATCTTTGGCAAATCCTTGGACATATTATGACGAATGGCACTTTTTGCAATGGCCAGGGTTTTTATCAGCTTAGATCGGTCACCAACCATTAAATATACATCGTCTACTATTTCCTTGGTCGCTATTTCCGGATCGTAGAAAACCATTTGGGCCTTTTTCTTAATAAATTCATAGTCGCTGCGCCTGGGGTAACTTTCCCCCATTGCGTTTTCATATAAGCCGGAACTGCCCGTTATAATCAAAGCTTTCACAAGATCCGGATATAATTTGGTGCACAAAAGGGCAATATGTCCTCCCAGGGAATTTCCCAGTAAAATCACTTCTTTATATCCTTTAAGCACAAGGAATTCCTGTAAATATTTGGCAAATGATTGTACACTTGTTTTTAGAAGTGGCAAAGTATATAATGGTAATTCCGGGATCAGTATTTTATAACCCTTTTTTGGAAAAAAGTTGGCAACGCCATCAAAATTGCTCAATCCGCCCATTAGGCCATGCAAAATGACTATTGGAGTACCTTCTCCAATTTCCAGGTAAGTAAACTTTCCTTCCTGCTTAATATTATCTTTCATTGAGGACCTTTGCGGTTAACATTTGCAAATATAGCGTTTTCAGTACAAGTATAATCATTTTTACAGAATAGCCTTTTCAATTAAGCAAAGCTTTTCTGTAAAAATTTCGAAGTATTTTTTACAGAAAATTTAACAATTATGACCTAAAAAGCAAGTTCCTGAAACCTAATGAAGTAGCGCTATTTAGTAGGGTTTCAGCACAATAGGTGGATAAACTTATCAACAAAGTGGTAGAATGTGGTAAAAAGTGGTAAATATTTTGATATATTTGAAGTTATAAAGAGCTTAAGTGGTAAATTTAATTGGAACATACGAATGTAAAGTTGATGCTAAGGGCCGTCTTATGGTTCCTTCAGCATTAAAAAAGCAATTAGTTCCGGTTTTGAAAGAAAGCTTTGTGTTAAAAAGATCTGTATTTCAGCCCTGTCTGGAATTATATCCTATGGAAGAATGGAATGTTTTAATGAAGGAGGTCAACGGGTTAAATAGGTTTATAAAAAGCAACAACGATTTTATTCGAAAATTTACCGCCGGCGTTAAGGTAGTTGAGGTAGATGCAAACGGAAGATTGTTGATCCCTAAAGATTTGGTGGCATTTGCTGAAATTGATAAAGAAATTGTCTTGTCGGCAGCGATCAATATCATTGAAATCTGGGATAAAAATAAATATGAAAATACCATTGATGTTCCGGCCGACGAGTTTGCCGTTTTAGCCGAAACAGTCATGGGAAAAGAAAAATCTGATGGAATATCATAACCCTGTATTATTAAAAGAATCTGTTGATGGATTAAACATAAAGCCGGATGGGATTTATGTGGATGTTACTTTTGGCGGGGGCGGACATTCCAGGGAGATTTTGAGCAGGCTGGGAGAGAAAGGAAAATTATTTGCTTTTGACCAGGATGAAGATGCTTTGGAAAACACAATTGACGATCCACGGTTTACGCTCATCAATGAAAATTTTAGGTTTATCAAGAGGTTTTTGAGGTTTTACGGAGTTAAAGAAGTGGATGGGATTTTAGGGGATTTTGGAGTTTCTTCACATCAATTCGATGTTGCAGAGCGCGGATTTTCAACCCGTTTTGAAGCCAAGCTCGATATGAGGATGAGCCAAAAAGGTAGTTTGAGTGCCCTTGAGGTCATTAATGAATATGATCAAGACCAACTCAAAAAAATGTTTTATGAATATGCCGATTTGCGCACCGCTCCAAAAATAGCAGCCGAAATAGTAAAAGCGAGGGAAATTGCTCCAATTAAAACCAGTGAACAATTAAAAGAAGTTCTGAGTCCTTTTTTGTTTAAGGAGAAAGAACATAAAATTTTGGCCCAGATATATCAGGCCATCCGGATAGAGGTAAATCAGGAGATCGGGGCGTTAAAGGAATTTTTGCTCCAAACTCAGGATTTGTTAAAAAAGGACGGAAGACTGAGTTTGATCTCTTATCATTCCCTGGAAGATCGCCTGGTAAAAAGATATATACGAAGCGGCCTTTTTGAAGGCGAAGCTGAAAAGGATTTTTACGGAAATATCTCGGTGCCATTCAAGAAAGTGAAAGGTTTAATAATTCCGGATGCCGAAGAAATAAGAAGAAATAAAAGGGCAAGAAGCGCAAAATTGCGTATTGCAAAAAAATTATAGAATATCCCAATAAGTCACTATTCTTTGGGATTTAAGAATTAGGACTTAAAGTTATGAAGAAGGGTTTTTATAACATACTAAAAGCAAATTTTCTCATCAGTGATGATGCATTTAAGAACTGGCGTTTTATTGTTTTTTGTACCGTTCTGGCAATTTCTATGATAGCTTCTTCGCACAGTGCTGAACGAAAGGTACACAAGATCGCAAAGATAAATAATGAAGTACGGGAGCTCAGAAGTGAATTTGTTGAAAAGAGATCTGAATTGATGAAGTTGAAAATGGAATCCACCATCACCAATAAAATGGCAGACAGGGGAATAAAACCATCGGAAACTCCACCATATAAAATTAAAATTAAAATAACCGAATAGTACTGTTTTGGCAACAACTGAAAAACACATATTAAACCGATTGTATTTCATAGCAATATGTATTTGCATATTTGCTGGTGCAGTGGTGACCCAGTTGCTCAATATTCAGTTTGTGGAAGGCGAAAAATATAAGGATCTGGCCGATGAACGTTCATTTAAAAACTTTACCATAACTGCAAATCGTGGCAATTTATACGATACCAACGGCAACCTTCTGGCAACTTCGGTTCCCAAATACGATATCCGCTTTGATGCAGTAACGGTAACCAATGAAAATTTCGAAGGAAATATAGAGGCATTATCCAAAAAGCTGTCTGCCATGTTTGGCAAAAGCGCAACCCATTGGTCTCAGGCCTTGCGAACAGCAAGGATAAACAAACACCGTTATTTTTCGATCGCAAGGAATTTAGGTTATTCTGAATATTTAAAAGTAAAGAGCTTTCCCATGTTCAATTTGGGTACCTATAAGGGCGGAATGATCGTTGAACAACGCACCGTTCGCGAGCATCCCTTAGGCGAATTGGCCGCCCGAACAGTTGGGTATGACCGCAAGGACGATCAGGGTTATTATTCCAGGGTGGGCCTTGAAGGGGCTTTCAGTCCTTTTCTGGAGGGAACTGATGGTCACCGGCTTAAGCAAAAAATCGCAAAGGGACAGTGGAAACCAATCAGCGATAATAATGAAGTGGAGCCAAAAGACGGCTACGACGTTATTTCAACTATAGATGTCACAATTCAGGATATTGCACATCACGCGTTGCTGGCACAATTGGAAAAATATGAAGCCGATCACGGAACAGTGGTGGTGATGGAAACCAAAACCGGTGAAATTAAAGCGATTTCCAATTTAGGACGCACCTCTCAGGGAACTTATTATGAAAAACTGAATTATGCCGTGGGTGAAACAAATGAACCCGGATCAACATTCAAACTGATGGCGCTGGTGGTGGCTTTGGAAGATAAAGTTATTGATACCAGCACCATTGTAGATACCGAAAAAGGTGTTATAACCATCAGGAGGAATAAAGTGCGTGATTCCAAACACGGAGGTTATGGAAAGATCACGGCATCCCGGGCATTTGAAGTTTCTTCCAACGTAGGAGTTGTAAAACTTATCTATAATAATTATAAGGACAATCCTCAAAAATTTATCGACGGGCTGAACCGGATGAATTTGAATCAGAAATTGGGACTTTCCATTAAAGGAGAAGGCACGCCTTATATTCCTAGCCCGGGAGATAAAAAATGGTCCGGACTGTCCCTTCCCTGGATGGCCTATGGATATGGAAGCATTCAAATTACCCCTTTGCAAACCCTCGCATTTTATAATGCTGTCGCAAACAATGGGGTGTTGGTAAAACCACGTTTTATAAAAGAGATCAAAGAATGGGATAACGTGATTTTGAAAAACGAAATAGTCGTGCTAAACCCTGCTATTTGTTCTCAGGAAACTATAGGAAAAGTTCAGGAAATGCTGAAAAATGTTGTCGTGCGAGGTACTGCCAGAAGTCTCTACTCCCCAAATTTTTCCATGGCGGGTAAAACCGGTACTGCACAATCTGAATACTGGATGAAAGACTGGGCATCCAACCGTCGTTATATTTCATCTTTCGTGGGATATTTTCCTGCTGAAAATCCAAAATATACCAGTATTGTTATTATTCATAAACCAAAGAACAGCATTGGGTATTATGGAGCCGATGTGAGCGGTCCTGTTTTTAAACGAATTGCCCAAAAAATTTATACAGATACTCCTGTGGAAGATGAGCTCGAATCCCTGGAAATAGATAATGATAAGATCTCTAAAGATTTTGAAAAATATTTTGCCACTGCCCGGGAGGATATGAAATTGATGCCAAACGTGGTTGGAATGCCAATAATGGATGCCCTGGCAATATTGGAAAACCTTGGATTAAAGGTTAGGATTGAGGGAAGAGGAAATGTGAAAAATCAATCCATTAAACCTGGAGAAAAAATAAATAATAACCAAAAAGTAGCACTTAGTTTAAGTTGAAAAAATTAAAGGACGTATTATACAAAGTTCCAATGGAATCTGTCACCGGAAATACCGCGGTAACGGTTAATTCCATTCATTTCGATTCCAGAAAGGTCGAGTTAAACGATGTTTTTGTAGCTGTAAAAGGAACAATTTCCGATGGACATGATTTTATAACCACTGCGGTTAATCAGGGAGCATTGGCCATTATTTGTGAAGATCTGCCGGAAAAAATCGTGAATGGAGTAACCTATGTGAAGGTGGAAAATTCCCAAACGGCACTGGCTTTTATGGCAGCCAATTATTATGACAATCCTTCAGCAAATTTAAAACTGGTTGGAGTTACAGGTACAAACGGCAAAACTACCATTGCCACGCTGTTATATCATTTATTCAGTAAAGCAGGATTCAAGGTTGGTTTGCTTTCTACCGTAAATATTATGGTGGCAGATAAAATTTTCCCTGCAACCCATACCACTCCCGATTCTTTGATGATAAATTCCTATTTAAAGAAAATGAACGAGGAAGGGGTGGAGTATTGTTTTATGGAAGTGAGTTCCCACGGAATCGCTCAGAAACGTACAAATGCGTTGAACTTCGCGGGAGGAATTTTCACCAATTTAACGCACGAACATTTAGATTATCACAAAACTTTTGCTGAATACAGGGATGTAAAAAAATCGTTTTTTGACCAATTGCCCGCTGCGGCTTTCGCATTGGTGAATGTAGATGACAAAAACGGCCCGGTCATGATTCAAAATACCCAGGCCAAAAAATACACCTACGCATTAAAATCTTATGCAGATTACAGTGCAAAGATCCTGGAAAACCAATTCTCAGGATTATTGCTGAAGTTGGATGGAAATGAAGTGTGGTCAAAACTCATAGGGAATTTCAATGCCTACAATATTTTGGCAATTTATGCCGCCGCAGATCTTTTGGGACTGGAAAAAGTGGAGAATCTACGGCATATCAGTGAACTTGAATCGGTAGCCGGGAGATTTCAATATTTTATTACCAAGCAAAAAATTACTGCAATTGTAGATTATGCCCACACTCCCGATGCCCTTAAAAATGTGCTGGAGACCATCAATTTTATCCGAACAAAAAACGAAGAATTGATTACCGTAGTTGGTTGTGGCGGTGACAGGGATAAGACAAAAAGGCCGGAAATGGGACATATTGCCTCAGCCTTAAGTACAAAGGTTGTTTTTACAAGTGATAACCCCAGGACTGAAGACCCCGATAAAATATTACTGGATGTTGAAGCCGGTGTAGATCCTCAGAATTTTAAAAAAACAATGACGGTTGTAAACAGAAAACAGGCTATAAAAACGGCCTGCCAATTGGCAAAACCCGGAGATATAATTCTTATTGCCGGAAAAGGTCACGAAACCTACCAGGAAGTAAATGGTAAAAGATCCGATTTTGATGATCTTAAAATTGTACATGAATTTTTAACTCAACTGGATAAATAATAACTCGCCTTTTTTATAGAGCGATAGTAAAGGAAGATATGTTATACTATTTGTTTGATTTTTTGGATGAACACTACCAACTGCCGGGTGCGGGGTTGTTTGAATTCATTTCATTCCGTTCAGCAATGGCCATCATTTTCTCGTTGGGCATTTCTACCATTTACGGTAAAAAAATTATAAATTATCTTCTCAGGAAACAAGTAGGTGAGAGTGTTCGCGATTTGGGTTTAAAAGGTCAAAGCGAAAAAGCTGGAACTCCAACTATGGGGGGGATTATTATTATAATTTCTACCCTTATTCCGGTTTTGTTATTCGCAAAACTGGACAATATCTATGTAATCCTTTTGATTGTTACAACCTTATGGATGGGGGCGATTGGCTTTTTGGACGATTATATCAAAACCTTCAAAAAAAATAAGGAAGGATTAAAAGGAAGATTTAAAGTAATTGGCCAAGTAGGTTTGGGGATTATCGTGGGTTCCACAATGTATTTCCATCCCGGGATTACCACTAAGGAAGTATCAAATATACCATCCCTCACAAGTCAGGTAATTGTTGAAAATGAAGATGTTTCTTCCGGAAAAGAGTTGAAAAGCACAGCTACCACGATTCCGTTTGTCAAAAATAACGAATTTGATTATGCCAGCCTTATTACCTGGATAAGTCCTGCCCTGGCCAATTATGCCTGGCTCATTTTTATTCCTATTGTGATTTTTATTGTGACGGCAGTCTCCAATGGCGCTAATTTATCTGATGGAATTGATGGCCTGGCAGCCGGATCCTCAGCAATTATTGTGCTCACCTTAGGGGTTTTTGCATGGGTGTCGGGGAACATTATTTTCTCAGATTACCTGAATATTATGTACATCCCGAGATCCGGGGAAATGACCATTTTTATCACTGCTTTTGCCGGTGCATTGGTGGGATTTCTCTGGTACAACACTTTTCCCGCACAGGTTTTTATGGGGGATACCGGAAGTTTGACAATTGGCGGAATAATCGCGGTTATAGCCGTTGCAACACGAAAAGAACTGCTTATCCCAATACTCTGCGGAATTTTTCTGATAGAAAACCTCTCGGTCGTGTTGCAGGTAAGCTGGTTTAAATATACCAGGAAAAGATATGGTGAAGGCAGACGAATATTTTTAATGTCCCCTTTGCATCATCATTATCAAAAGAAGGGATTACACGAAAGTAAGATCGTGGTGAGATTTTGGATCGTAGGAATTTTTCTCGCAATTGTTACGGTGGTGACGTTGAAGTTGAGATAGAT
>Ga0307486_1001459_pt1 | contig 18123 bp, 14 predicted proteins | sample CBIW02metaG_FD_203663 | JGI IMG/M metagenome (GOLD analysis project Ga0307486, IMG submission 203663) | Sea-ice brine microbial communities from Beaufort Sea near Barrow, Alaska, United States - CBIW 0.2 | ecosystem: Environmental > Aquatic > Marine > Coastal | place: USA: Alaska | collected... | reverse complement strand
AAACCCAATGGTGAGACGATTAACCAGATTGAGGAACTCATCGACACCCTGAAAAAGAACCCTAATAGCCGCCGTATGATTGTTTCGGCTTGGAATCCTGCGGACTTGCCGGATGAATCGATTAGTCCACAAGCAAATGTCGAGCAAGGACGCATGGCGTTGGCAACTTGTCATGCTTTTTTCCAATTTTATGTCGCCAATGGTAAATTGTCTTGCCAGCTCTATCAACGTTCAGCAGATACCTTTCTTGGCGTACCCTTCAATATTGCCTCTTATGCTTTGTTGGTGCATATGGTTGCTCAACAAACTGGTTTGGAGGTGGGTGATTTTGTCTGGACCGGGGGGGATGTGCATCTGTATAACAATACCCTTGAACAGGCTGAGACTCAGCGAGTAAGAGAGCCATTTGCTTTACCTAAATTAGTGATTAACCGCATCCCTGAAAGTATCTTTGATTATAAGTTCGAAGATTTTGAGATTGAAGGGTATGAATCGCACCCGCATATTAAAGCGGTGGTGTCGGTATGAGGATTGCTATGATTGCAGCTATGACACATAACCGAGTGATTGGTTTTGAGAATGATATGCCTTGGCACTTGCCGGATGATCTGAAGTTCTTTAAAGCGAATACTGTGGGAAAACCTGTCATTATGGGGCGCAAAACGTTCGAATCGATTGGTTCACGTCCGTTACCGAATCGACCTAATCTCGTCATTAGCCGTAATGCAGAGCTCTCTATCCCTGGCGTACAGGTCTTTAAGTCGGTTGAGTCGGCGTTAAAAACCCTTCAGGATGTGGATGAAGTCATTATTATGGGGGGAGGACAGCTCTATCAGCAGATGTTACCGCAAGCTGATAAACTGTATTTGACCTTGATTGACGCTGACCTTGAAGGTGATACGCTATTTCCGGATTGGACAGAATTTCAATGGCATAACATTGAACGAGTTTCTCATCCAGTAGACGAGCGCCATGCTTATGCTTTTGATTTTGTGACGCTAGAACGTATTTAGTCCAACGCAGTGAACAATCACTTTAATACACACCGAACATGACTTCCTGTCTAAACCTTCCTGCCAAAATAGCTGGATTCAAAAATTAAAACTGCATTTGGATGAAATCTAACGCTCGTGTAAATGTGCAGACTTGCAGTGTCGTTAAATATCTAACTTGATTAGACTCCTTAAAGTAAATCGTACGACCATATCTTGATTTAAATTAAATTAAGTTGATTTAAATCAATTTAGTTTAATTTAAATCACTGTCTTGAGACAAAAAAATAGTTAATTTGTTATTTTTACGTATACTAGTGCTTAAATCTACTAGTGTAGTGGTTGACGTGAATTCATCGTTTAGATGATTCTTGCATTTGAAATATACGCTTAGGTATAAAAATAATAATTCAAAGTCTTACAGACAGCTCTCCGGAAACAGCTTCTAAATTATTTAGCTATGCTTAACATTCGATAAAATGTCTTTTAAGCCTTTAAATTAAAATGATTCAAATTTTAAATTTAAGGAATTTATATGAAATTTCTAATCTATTCAAAACCTTTAGTGCCTTTATCTTGGGCCTTTCTCTTTTATCCATTTCGGCACAATCTCAGGCGGCATTTGACTTGACACTAAAGGATCAGCCAGATGTGGTGTCCTATTTTTCGGACGTTACGTACAATGCTGGACTGGATTCTTTGTCCGTGAACGGATTTGCACAAGAACTCAATTCTGTGCTCTCGCATACCATCAATAACGGAACATTTGCCTTAAATGCAAGCATCAATGATTTAGGTAACTTTTCGAGTGGAACCTTTACGATAGGCGGGACCATTGCGGATTTAGCCTATACTTCAGGTACGTTGTTAACAGGTATATTGAATAACTTTAGTTTTAATAATACTGAAACACTTCAGTTTACGTTTGACACAACAGGTGGTGATGCTGCAGGTCTTTATTCTGGTTTAGGCGGTATTATTTTGGCAGACAGTGGCTTTAGCGGCAGTTTTTTATCTGATTGGAATAATACGGGTGGCGTAACGGGTACTGGCGCAGCCATGTCTGATACAGGTGTTGTGAGTGCGGTTCCTGAACCTAGCACTTATGCCTTATTTGCTTTGGGTTTGTTGACTGTATTCGGCTTTGCTCGTCGATCCGCTAAGCAAGTTTAATCCATAGGAGTAGATATGAAAACTTCTATGTTAAAAATGAAATTACTGGGTATTGTGAGTGCATGTATTTTAACCTTTGGTGTGGTCAATTCTGCACAGGCCACCTTATTACCACTTCCAAATTTAGTTTTACCTTTAGTTGCTTTTGATAATACAGGGACGACTAAATATGATCCATCGACGGGTATTATAGAGACGGATGCATTGCCTATTGCAGTACGCTTCTCAGCAACAACGGCGCCGCATTTTATTAATCCAACGGCAGGAAGTGAGCATGTGTTCATTAATGTCAAAGTCGATAGCTCAGGTAATTTAATGAGTGGCGTACCGGGTGATGATCTCGTTATTACCGGTGAAGTAGACAGTAATGGTGATGGTATTGCGGACTATGCAGGGACACTGCTGACGGCTGAAGTATTAGAGTTTGGTTTTCAAAATGACGGTACCAATGACCTTTACAATTACACCTTCTCGGTAACTGGTGGGGCCTTAGCCCCTCTATACCCAACGGGTAATGTTGGTTTATCCGTCATTAGTGAACTTTCTACATTTACTGATTTTACAGTGCCTTTTACCGGTCGTTCTAAAGGGACGATTGGTGGGGTTCCCAGCGTAGTGACTGAGTGTAAAATTGATATTTTGGGTACTTGTGTGGTCGAAAAAGCGCCAGAAGAATCAACCTGTAATGCCAAAATTGCGGCAACAACGCTTAAGTATACAGGGCCGACGATCTATGGTGCATTGGTAGAGTTGATTGGTAAAAATGAAGGTTATGCCTCTTATTCAACAGACTTGATTTCAGGTGAAACCATTTTGGTTTCACCTGAACAAAATGGCTATACCATTGATGGTCGACCAGGTGATTTGGGTTCTAAATTAAGCGTCTTTATTAATGGCGAAGAAGAGTTGCTTCATACCAGTTGTTCTGTGCCTTATACCGTTGGCATGCCTGCACCGATAAATGGAGGTTCAAGTGATGGCAAGGGTTCTAAAGATTCTGATAAAGGTTCTAAAGACTCACACAAACGTTCTAGATACGCAAACAAGGGTTCAAAGCATCCATACAAAGAGTCTGAAGATTCTGAAGAGTCAGATAAAACAAACGATCACGTTTCATCAAACTGGATGGTTGTTGCTTTTGTAGATAAATTGGGCGAACTGGTTGAAATGACAACTTCTGAACCAGCTTTAACGTGTGAGATACCTGCCAATCGCTCAAGTACTGTGCTTTATGGTTTTACGGTGACAAACTCTGGTCATTCTGTGATTGACAGCGCTGATGTGATTGATTCATTTGGTATTGTGCCGAACAGTCCCTTAGGTGTACTAAATCCTGGTGATTCAGCAACATTAGAGCGCACGCAAGTGATCTCTGAAGAAACTGAAAATGTGGTTTCAGTGACAGGTCACTCAGCTTTTGCAACTTGTGAGAATCTAACGGCCGTGACCGTTCACCAAGCAGAAGCAAGTGATTCTGATAAGGGATCTAAAGATAAAGGCTCAAAAGGTTCTAAGGGCAAAGGTTCTAAAGATAAAGGCTCAAAGGGTTCTAAGGACAAAGGTTCTAAAGATAAAGGCTCAAAGGGTTCTAAGGACAAAGGTTCTAAAGATAAAAACTCAAAGGGTTCTAAGGACAAGGGTTCTGAAGATAAAGGCTCAAAAGATAAGTAGCTTAATGACGACTTAACCCCTTTAAAATCACCATCAGAAATGCTGGTGATTTTTTTTGTATAAAATTTAGGTTTTCGATGGTAACTGTACCCTTTAACTTGGATTTAAAATTAAAATTAAGATTGGAATTGTGATGGAATTAACTATTCAACCGATGAAAGTTTCCAAAATTATGTTGAGTATTATTGCAGTATTAGCGTTATTACATATTACTCAGGTTAGCGCGTTTTTATACATTGGTGACAAAGAGGTGTTTGACTGGATCAGAATGTTAGATTTTGATTACGAAGGTAATTTGCCAACCCTGTATTCGTCAGGAGCTCTTGGCTTGAGTGCTTTACTGTTATGGGTCATTAGCCGTCACCGAAAGCAGATGAGACAAGATTATCGACACTGGTTGGTTCTGTGTTTTATTTTTATTTTTTTGGCATTGGATGAAGGAGTGGTTATTCACGAAAAAATAGGTGACTTTACCGAGCAATATATCAATGCAAGTGGTTTTCTGTATTTTGCTTGGATCGTGCCTTACGGTATTTTGATGACTGTATTTGTACTCAGTTATCTCAAGTTTTTATTTCAACTCCCTAGAAATACGGCGATTCAAATGGTGATCGCAGGGGTATTATTTATCACTGGAGCCGTCGGTTTAGAGATGTTTAGTGGCGTTGAAGCAGAACTTCACAATACATCCACGATTAAATATACTGTTTTATATACCCTTGAAGAGTTGCTGGAAATGATTGCGATTGTTATCTTTGTGAATGCGCTCTTAAAGTACATTGGTCGTGAAATCGGGGACATCACTCTGGATGTACAAAATAGGTGAGTCTTATGAATGCAATGAACCCTTTTTACAACGGCATCAAGGGTATGTCTTCTTTCGGTCTAATGTAAAAATACCTTCAAGGTGACAGCCTCTATCAGCGTTGGAAAGTTATCCAACGCATGAGGCTTATACATGTTTTTCATGCTTGCAATAAACGCCATACACACTCATTTGAAGGAGTTATTAATATACGAGTATAGACGTACTTCTTAATCAAGGTAACCATTTCTTGCACAAGTCCTATTAATTCAAGCCTGTATATTACTAATCAGGGACTCCCTTAAAATCAGCTAGAATGACCTTGCTATAATCAAAACTCGGTACCAATACAGAGTTCATTAAGAGGTTACGTGTACATGTCAATTAAATTAAAAATGGTTTTAGGAATTATTGGAGCCATGTCTTTATTGTTAATCAGTAATTTGGCCACTCAATATCTGATCAATGAAACCAAGCATACTATTTCTACTGTGGTGGATGTCAATGGCGAAAAGTTGTCGTTATTAAATCACCTGAAGAATGTCTCTGACCAACGAGAAATTACACTGCTTAATTTGGCGTTACTGGATCCAGATGAGAGTGGTTATGCTGATCATGTCGCCAGTCTTGATATTGCACTTAAAGAGACACGAGCTGAAATAACGAAAGTTTTTACAAGGATAACCGCCATCCAATTGAGCCCGCCAGAAGAAAAGATGTTTGCCTTGATCAGAGAAAATGTTCAGAGTGCTAATGCCTCTTTTGGAAGTTTTATGACGGCGATTACGGAGGGGTTTGTTGACGAAGCTATTATCATTATGAAAGAGGAGTTTAGACCTAAATACAAAGCCTTTGCTGGCATTGTTGCTAAATTCCGCGATTATGAAATTGAGCAGAATAGTCTTGCAATCGCGAGACTTAATCAACAACAGGAAGATGGCGCATTTTATCTGTGGGTCGGACTGTTATTAAGTGTGATTGGCTTTGCTGTTGCAGGATACTTTTTAAGTCGAAGCATTTTGAACCCCATTAATGCGGTCCGTGACACCATGTTGAAAATTGGTGAAACAGGTGAACTGAACCATCGTATTCCACTGTTTGGTAACGATGAATTGACAACCACAGCTCGTACCATTAATGCGGTTTTAGATGATATGAGTATGGCTTCTGGTGATGTGACTCATGTCTTAACTGAGATTGCTTCGGGACAATTTGACCGTCGTGTGCAGGGTGAATTAAAAGGTGATTTTCTGAACATGAAGATCGAGGTAAATCGTTCAGTTGAACAAATCAGCTCGGTCATGGATATTCTTGAAACAACGGCACAAAATTTCAGAGCGGGTAGGCTCGAAGTTCATAAGGATGATTCGGTCCAATTGTCCGGCAAGTTTGCAGATGTTTTATATAACTTAGATCGTTCCGCAATTCGTATGAAAGAGAATGTTGCATCCATTGCAGATACTTTGCATAGTTTAGCACAGGGTAATTTTAGTGTGCGCTCAGAGGCGGATGCACGTGGTGATTTTATCCCGCTAAAAGAGTCATTAAATATTACCTTAAGTGATTTAGAGCGTTTTGTTGATGAAGTAGCTCTTGTGCAGTCTGCAATCAGTGAAGGTAATTTAACGCGAACCGTTGATGGTTCATATACTGGAAAAATGGCCGTTTTAAAAGACTCCTTGAATCGCTCTGTAAAAAACACGGCCGTCATGGTGGCTAAGGTCGAAGCAATTGCTCGTTCGGTTGTGCAAGGCGTTGAAGAGATGGCGCGGGGTAATAATGATATCTCGATTCGCATTGAGCAGCAAGCCAGTGCGTTGGAGCAAACCTCGGCTTCAATGAAAGAGATGACCAGCAGTGTTCGTCAAAATGCAGAAAATGCTGTGTTGGCTAATCAAAAAACCACCGATGCGCGTGTTCAGCTTAAAACAGGGCTAGAGACGATGGAACAGGCATTAAACTCCATGTCTTCTATGTCAACAGCCAGTCAGAAGATTAACGATATTATTTCAATTATTGATGGAATCGCTTTCCAAACCAATTTATTGGCATTGAATGCAGCGGTAGAAGCGGCCAGAGCGGGTGAACATGGCCGTGGTTTCGCTGTTGTGGCAGGCGAGGTCAGAAATCTTGCTGGCAAGTCTGCAGAGGCCGCTGGGCAAATCAAAGGGTTGATTGAAAATAGCGCCAAAATTAGCCAGCAAAGTGGACATTATGTCCAGGAAACCAGTGAGGCTTTGAGTGCCATTAATGTATCGATGAATGAGGTTAGTGAGATGGTTTCGGATATTTCAGCGGCCAGTGATGAGCAGTCACAAGGGATTGATCATGTGAATGTTGCCATTACAGCGATGGATGAGATGACGCAGAAAAACTCAAAGGTTGTTAAGGCCGTAGAAGAGTCAGGGCGAGTCTTGATTTCAGACGGCGCTTTACTGAAAGAGCAGGTGGATCTATTTACCCTTGAATCGGAAGCTGAGGATAGCCTCTATGCATTAAGCCACACAGAAGACGAGGCTTCATTTGACGAAAAAAATACGGTCAAAGTGGCATAGATAGGTAAAGACACTTTTTAGTCTATTTGTGGGTATCGGCATGGCATTCGTTGTCAGGGTATTAGGCCGTTTTGGCCGTTATTGGCCGCACCCACCAGTAGGTTCGAGGACTGTTTGCTTAGGCATAAAAACCATCATGAGGAGTTATAAAAAAGTGATTTAATTGACGTTAAAGTTAAACCCGTTTCAACTATTCAAAGCGCTCTACAGACTCTCCTTAATAAAGGACTGATTTCAGGGCGCTTTTTTCATGAGCAGCGCTAAGAAGAGAAAGGTGGCAACCATTACAATGGCAGGGCCTGTTGGCAGATCTGCTAGATAGGATGCCAGTAAACCCAATAAAACTGAGACAATGCCCAGTAGTATGCTCATAAAAAGCATTTTTTCAGGTGTGCTCGAAAGTCTACGAGCCGCAGCTGCGGGGATAATAAGTAGAGAGGTCACTAATAAAACACCAACAATTTTCATGGAGAGGGCAATCATCAATGCCAACAGTAAAACATATTGTAGTTGGATTCTTTTGACGTTAATACCTTCCACTTGTGCGAGTTCATGATTTAAGGTCAAGTTAAGCAGATCCTCCCAGTGAATACGGTAGAAAATAAGGATTAACAAACCGATGCCTGTTATTAAGAATAAGTCTGTTTCATTAATGCTTAGAATATCACCAAACAGATAGCCCATTAAATCGATTTGTACATTGTCTTGTAGGCTGATTAAAATCAGGCCAAATGCCAAACTGCTGTGTGCAAGGATGCCAAGAAGCGTATCCGAAGAGAGTTCCCTGTATTGGCCTAAGCGAAAAATACCCCAGGCGACAAATAGGGAGACCGCAATAACGGTTAGGGTGAGGTCGGTTTCTAAAAACAGACCAATGCTGACACCCAACAAGGCTGAGTGGGCAAGGGTTGCGCCAAAGTAGGATTGACGTTGCCAAACTACAAAAACACCTAAAGGTGCTGAGATAATGGCTAGTCCAAGACCCCCTATTATGGCAAAAGTCATAAAGCTCGGAAACCATTCCATCTATTTTTCCTTACCTGATTTTCTGGGAGTCTTTAGGTTGCTGGATTCGACCAGGCCTGGTGGTTTTTGGGGGTCTTGTGTGCGTTCAATATGGGGTTGTCCATGAGTATGCTCACAGGTTTTGTCATGATGGTGTTCATAAAAAGCAATGCTCTCAGTATGTGTGCCAAACAAAGCTTGAAACTCAGGTGATTCACTGACATTTTGCGGCAAACCTGAACAGCACATGTGTTGATTTAGACAGAGCACATAATCGGTGTTTTTCATAACGATATGCAGATCATGGCTGACCATTAAAATCCCATAACCACGCTCATGACGAATGCGGTTTATATATTGATAGAGTTCGGTTTGACCTTGTAAATCAACCCCTTGAACAGGTTCGTCGAGAACCAATAGTTCAGGCTCTCCAATTAAAGCACGTGCCAGCAAAATGCGTTGCATTTCACCACCCGAAACCTTCTGAATCGGTTGCTGTAGTAGTGTTTGGATATTGAGTTCTTCAGCGATTTTATAAACAGTTGTGGTATCATATTTGGCCGTTGAAAAAAACATTTTCAACGGGGTTAATAGTCTGTTTTTTAAAGAAGTAAGAAACGGCGTTGGAGGCCATGGCTCCATTTCGGATCTCACTGGGTGTTGTCGAAGGCCTAGTTTTAAGAAGCGTTCAACGGACATTGGTAAGGTGGCATCAATTTGAATTTTTTGCGGCATAAACCCAATGCGCAAACCCGGTTTACGAATGACCTGGCCCGCAGTAGGTTCGATCAGTCCGAGTAGGATTTTCAATAGAGTGGATTTTCCAGCTCCGTTCGGGCCGATGAGCGTCACAATCTCTTTGGGATGAAGGGTTAAAGAGATCTCTTTGAGAACGGTTGCATCGCCAAATTTTTGATTGATATTATGGGCCTCAATTAGAGGCGTTGTTATCTGCACGATGCTGGAGTTCTCCACAATTAATTGACGGTGTTCTTTTTAAGTCGGCTTTAGCCGTTTTCAAAAAGGATAGTTTATCTGTGTTATTTTATCTGCAATCCGATGCTAAGGAATAAGAGTTTTGAAAATGAATGATCGAATAGCACCAAACACTTTGCTTAGAAAACGTGTTTTGTCTTTAATGAGCGTTTTTCTGCTGGGTTTGGCAGGGAATGCTTCAGCCTTAACGGTGACGGTCTCAATCCCACCTTTGGCGGGCATAATCGCGCCTTTATTAGGGCCGGCAGATGAACTGCATGTTTTATTGAAGCCGGGGGTCTCCCCTCATGGTTTTCAATTGAGGCCTTCACATGTACGGTTGTTACAAGACAGTGATTTGGTCATTTCTGTCGGCACACCTGTTGATGCTTGGATTGTAAAACCTTTGCAGTTGGTTAACAAAACCCCCATAGCGATGGCACGTTTACCGAATGTGGAGCGATTAGCTCTAAGACAGGGGGGTCTGTGGGAAGATAAGCACCTCCATAGTGATGAGCTTACCCACCGCAAACTTGGCTCAGATGCACACGAGGCCGATAATGATTCTGTCAACCATTCTCAGGGAAATCCAGTTGAAAACAGCCATTTAGATGGGCATCTTTGGATGTCCTTATACAATGCTAAGCAAATGGTGATAGTGGTTAGTCAGCAGTTACAAGCTAAGTTGCCAGGACAGAAAGAAGCCATTCAGAAAAGAGCCGCGGATTGGTTGACACGACTTGATAAAACAAACCTGCAAATTATGACGCGTTTAGCGAAGGTGCAGGGCGAGCCATTTTTAGTTTTGCATGATGCATTTCAGTACTTTGAACATCACTATGGTTTGAACGGAGTGGGGTCGATTCGGTTGAATCCAGAGTTAGCGCCGAGCCTAAAGCGTGTCCATGAATTACGAGAACGCATTAAAGATGGTCATGTGACGTGTTTATTTAAAGAACCACAATTTCCAGAAAAGCGCATAACATCAGTCGTTTCAGGTCTTGATGTCAAGTTAGGCAGCCTCGACCCAATGGGTACCAGTTACGTGTTAAACAAACCTTTTATGCAATATGACGCGTTTTTAACGGCCCTATCGAATCAGTTTTACAGCTGCTTAACGAAAGGTAAGGTTCTCTAAATATGCAAGGCGTTAGTTCAGACGTTTCGCCAAAAGACAGTTCTGTTCGTCTAGTGATTACAGGATTGCCTGGCAGTGGCAAATCTCGAGTGATGCAATCGTTGCAACATGAAATGCCCAGGCCTGGTTGTTTTGAAAGCCAGGATCTGTCAGATTTAAATCAAGTGACTTTGCCGTATCAAATCCTTTGTGTGGTTGATGTCCGTACTCCTTTGGTCAGCGGGCGTGACGATTGGTTGGAAGCGCGTTTACAGCAACTTCTATTATGCGCTGATGGAATTATCTTCAGTTTTTTAGAGAGCGCGGCATTAGATGACCAAGTCTGGTGGAACAAGTGGGTTGCTTTACATGCAGGGCATCTTCCTATTGTTAGGTGGTTAAATCAAAGCTTTCCCAGAGACTGGCAAGGATTTCCTGTGAAGAATGACTTACGAACATTGACGACGAAAACGTGTACAAAATCTCTCAAGCCTCTATCAGAATTTGAGTTCAATGTGGGTAGGATTTGTTGGGAACATCTATTATTTGGCTTGGACAGTTCTAAACAAAATTTGGGGATGAAAATCGCTCGGGTTAAAGGAATTGTTCAGACGTTAGAGTATGAAAATGCCGTCACCGTCGAAGGTTCTGCTACTCGGTGGGACCTGTTTGCTGCAGACGAAAAAGAACTTACTGAAGAGGCGCTGGGGCGACTGCAAATTCAAGGTGAGGATCTTGATCAAATTTGGTTAAAAGAGATTGTTAAAGCCAGCTTGGTATAAAACGATTCATTTTAAAAACGGACTCTAAAATAGGGTCGATAAAGTTTTGCTAAATCTCAGTTTTTCATCTCCTCGGATGGACATTTGAGTAATAACCTACTAAAATACTGTGATATTAAACTTTAGGCGATTAAGTGCATGGCAGATTCAGCGCAAATAACAGAATTGAACTCGGCAGGAACGCAATATCAAGAGATTGATAGTTTGCTGAGTAAAAACAAGAATTATAAAGAAGGTTTTTTCACCACGACCACGGTAGAGACTTTTGCTAAAGGACTTGATGAAGCAACCGTGCGTGCGATTTCTGCTAAAAAGAATGAGCCTGAATGGATGCTGAACTTTCGTTTGAAAGCCTTTAACCATTGGTTGACTATGGAAGAGCCACATTGGGCAAAGCTGCTATATGTTCCGTTAGATTATCAGGAGTATAGCTACTATTCTGCACCAGAATGCAGTGCGTGTGATGGCAGTGCAGATAGTGCTGAAAATGAAATCGATCCGGAGGTTGCCAAGGCATTTGCTGAGTTAGGTGTGCCTTTGACAGGGGATGACTCCAATGTAGCGGTGGACGCTATTTTTGACTCTATTTCGGTTTCAACCACTAAACGTGAAGACTTATTGGAGCTGGGTATTATTTTCTGCTCATTTTCAGAAGCGGTACATGACTATCCAGAGTTAGTGCAAAAGTATATGGGTACAGTGGTGCCCTATCATGATAACTTTTTTGCGGCTTTAAACTCGGCCGTGGCCTCAGATGGTACCTTTGTATACATTCCTGAAAACGTTCGTTGTCCGCTTGATTTGTCGACCTATTTCCGTATTAACGAAGCTAAAACTGGCCAGTTTGAAAGAACGATTGTGGTCGCAGATAAAGGCAGTTATGTTAGTTATTTAGAAGGCTGTTCTGCCCCTGCACGTGATACCTATCAGTTACACGCAGCAGTGGTCGAAGTCGTTGTGCTGGAAGATGCCGAGGTCAAATACTCAACTGTACAGAACTGGTATCCAGGAGATGATGATTGTCAGGGGGGGATCTTAAACTTTGTGACCAAACGCGGAATCTGTGAAGGCAAAAATTCTAAACTATCCTGGACCCAGGCTGAAACGGGCTCTGCGATTACTTGGAAATATCCAAGTTGTATTTTAAAGGGTGACAATTCGATTGGTGAGTTTTACTCAGTCGCTTTAACCAACCGTCGTCAACAAGCTGATACGGGTACCAAGATGATCCATATTGGTAAAAACACCAGCAGTACCATTATCGCTAAAGGATTGTCTGCTGGCCGGAGTGAAAATACCTATCGCGGTTTGGTGAAAATATTGCCAAGTGCCGATGGTGCTCGTAACTTCACCCAATGTGACTCTATGTTGATTGGCAATCAGTGTGGCGCACACACCTTCCCTTATATTGAGGTGGAGAATGCTACCGCGCAAGTCGAACACGAAGCGACCACTTCGCGTATCGGTGATGATCAATTGTTTTACTGTAAGCAGCGCGGAATCAGTGAACAAGATGCAATTTCGATGATCGTTAACGGCTTCTGTAAAGACGTTTTAAGCGAGTTACCGTTAGAGTTTGCTCAAGAAGCAGAAGAGTTATTGTCTCTTAGTTTAGAAGGCTCGGTTGGTTAACTGACTTCGAGCACGACATTGGGTTTGATCCCAAACATGATAGACACCATTAATCAGAAATTATAAAAAAAGAAACGAATTATGTTATTAAAAGTTGAAAATCTTCAAGCTAAAATTGATGAAAAACAGATTCTTAAAGGGTTAAACCTTGAAGTTAAAGCGGGTGAAGTTCACGCGATTATGGGGCCTAATGGTGCCGGTAAAAGTACCTTAGCCAGCGTTTTGGCTGGACGTGATGATTATGAAGTGACTGCGGGAACCGTTGATTTTGATGGTGAAGACCTGTTGGAATTAGCGCCTGATGAACGTGCACGTAAAGGCCTATTTTTGGCTTTTCAGTATCCCGTCGAAATTCCAGGTGTGAGTAACAAGTTGTTTATGCAAACGGCACTCAATGGCGTGCGTGCCGAGCAAGGGTTACCTCCCTTAGATATGTTCGATTTTGATGAATATGCCAAGGATAAGATTGAGTTGCTGGACATGCGCGCCGATCTTTTAGAGCGTTCAGTCAATGTCGGTTTCTCTGGGGGTGAAAAGAAACGTAATGATATTTTCCAAATGGCTCTATTAGCACCAAAGCTATGCATTTTAGATGAGACCGATTCAGGTCTGGATATTGATGCTTTAGGTTTAGTCGCAAATGGAATCAATACCTTGCGCTCTCCAGATCGTGGTTTTATTGTGGTGACACATTATCAGCGTCTTTTAAATTACATTAAGCCAGATCATGTTCATGTTCTTTACAATGGTCAGATTATTAAATCAGGCGGTTTTGAATTAGTCCATGAGTTGGAAGAGTTTGGGTATGATGGAATTGTCCAAAAACACGAACAAGCTCAGTAAAAAGGTTATTAACGGTTCATTTACAGCCTTTAAACGCACCCAGAACTAGGGTGGTACTTTTTGCACAAGAATACGCTAAACACCGAGTTTCATCGGCGGATAAAAAATGTCAAAAAAGATAAATAGAAAAGTTTCTCCAATGGCTCAACAGGCCGTGGATCATTATATTGAACAGTCATTGTTGCTGAACGCGGCCTTTCCAAATGATAAAGTCATTGCAGGACGTCAACGTGCCCAGGTCCTTTTTGCTGAACAAGCGTTTCCTACCTTAAGAGATGAAGATTGGCAATATACTAAGTTAACAGGTTTTGTACAGAATCGTTTTGAATCCTTGGGTAAGCACTCCTTGAAACTGGATGATCTGCATACTTTTTTACCCCCTTATGCGGTGACCAAGATTGTCTTTGTCGATGGTTGGTTTAGCGAAGAGCTATCGGATGATTTAAGTGTTTTGCCTAATGGAGTCTCTTTTGAGTCAACTCGTGATGTGTTTGAAGTGCCAGGAGCGACCGACCAGTTGTTTGGTCGTGAAGACCTCATCAATAAGACGCCTTTTGGTGTTTTAAACAGTTTATTGATGGCTGATGGGTATTACTTGCAAATATCTGCGAATACCCTTTTAGAAACCCCTATTTTTGTCTTGTATATTCAGTCATTAGATAATCAAATGGCGACGGTGCGTAACCATGTTGTGCTGGAAGAGAACGCTGAAATGACCTTAGTAGAGAGATTCGTCAGCCTATCAGCAGACGAAAGCTTTAAAGGCTGTGCAAATGTGGTGACTGAAATGGATATTGCCAAGTCAGCCCGAATGAAACAGATAGTCGTCCAGGAACAAAATCACTCAAGTTACTATTTCAATAATCAGTTTATTTTCCAAGACGATCAAAGCACGTTTAACACCTTTTATACCGGTCTGGGTAGCTTAATTTCCCGCCACCAAAATCATCTTTTTATGAATGGTGAACATATCGAAAATCGCCAAAACAGTGCGTGTTTTGGGCGTGGACAGCAGACCATGGATTCCCGTACCAATACTCAGCACAACCAGGTTTGGGGTAAGAGTCAGCAGTTACATAAATATGTACTAGATGATTCCGCAGTGGGTGTATTCAACGGTATGATCCGTGTTGATCGATTGGCACAAAAGACCGATGGCCAGATGGATAATAAAAACCTTTTGTTGTCTGCAAAAGCCAAAGTGGATTGTAAGCCTCAATTAGAAATTTATGCCGATGACGTCAAGTGTTCTCATGGTTCGGCGACAGGACAGATTGACCAAGATCAAATTTTCTATTTGCAAGCGCGTGGTATTCTTCGCGCAAAAGCCATCGAAATGATTACGCAATCCTTTTTAATGGAACCCGCCGAAGATATTACGAATGGAAATATTCGACAGTGGATCATGGCAACGCTTGCAGATCAACTTAATGCTAAGGATTCTTTGTAATGTCCCAGGACAGTTTAAACGTTGCCCAAGAGTTGAGGGGTGAATTTGAGGCCGTCACACGACCTGATTTTGCAAAAATTCGTGCACAATTCCCGATTTTACAACAGACTGAAAATGGTCAACCTTTGGTTTATTTAGACAGTGGTGCCACATCTCAAAAACCCTTAGCTGTGATTGAAGCGCTTGATACCTACTATCGTCAGCAGAATGCGAACGTGCATCGTGGCGTCTATGGTTTAAGTGAGCGTGCAACAGAGTTGTATGAAGGTTCACGAGAAACGGTTCGCCAGTTTATTAATGCTGAATCGACTCGAGAAATTGTCTTTGTTCGAGGCACCACCGAAGCGATTAATTTAGTGGCCCATAGTTGGGCGCGTAGTAATATGCAGGCAGGTGATGAAATCATTGTGACGGAGATGGAACATCATTCAAACATCGTACCTTGGCAATTACTGAGAGACCAGTTAGGCATTCATTTGCGAGTGTTGAAAATTAATCCAGCCGGTGAGATCTGTCTAAACGATTTAAAAAACATGGTCTCAGAAAAAACCAAATTGTTAGCTATTACCCATATGTCGAATGCATTAGGTTCAATCAATCCTGTTAAAGAGATGACTGAAATCGCCCACTCTGTTGGGGCTAAAGTCTTGGTAGATGGGGCGCAAGCTACGCCGCATATGGCGGTTGATGTTCAAGATATAGATTGTGATTTTTATGCTCTATCGGGACATAAAATGTATGGTCCAACTGGAATTGGTGTGCTATATGCCAAAGAGGCTTTATTAGAAGCCATGCCACCTTATCAGGGCGGAGGTGATATGATTTATTCAGTGACTTTTGATAAAACCGAATATAACGTCTTGCCTTATAAGTTTGAAGCTGGAACGCCCCATATTGCGGGTGCGATTGGTCTGGCAGCTGCGGTTAAATTTTTGCAGTCGATTGGTTTAAACCATATCGCCGCTTATGAAGCTGAATTATTGGCTTACGCAACAGATAGGCTTAAACAAATTAAAGGCTTAAGGATGATTGGTGAAGCACAGCATAAAGGCGGTGTGCTCTCTTTTATTATTGAAGGTGTTCATCCACATGATATGGCAACCTTAATGGATCAAGATGGGGTTGCGGTCAGAGCCAGTCACCATTGCGCCATGCCTGTGATGCAATACTATAATGTCCCTGCGACGGTGCGTGCCTCATTGGGTGTCTATAATAATAGAGATGATATCGACCGTTTAGTGGCTTCGATTGAAGAAGCTAAAGAGATGTTAATTTAATACGTATCTTAACTTATTTTTGCTATGTAAGGGCGTTCTTTATTGACGATTTATAAAACCGACCAGGCCTGGTCGGTTTTTTTTTGTCTAAAACACAGACGGTAAACGGTGTGTTTAAGTTTTGCTTGCAGACGTTCACATGATAGGGTGCTGTAGTGGCTTCTATTTTGATGGTTTAATCGTTGTAGACTAGAGATTAATTGCAGAATTTAGAGTAATAAAATGTACGTTCAATATAATAAAGCAAGGTATTATATGGGGCATTAGAATAGATTCAGATGAATGGCTGTTATAGCGGTGTGATCTGAAGGTTTATGGAAAGGTTTGAGTGTGAAAGAACAGGTAAGGCAAATACATTTTGTAGGGATTGGCGGTGTTGGTATGGCGGGAATCGCCGAGGTGTGTTTGAACCTCGGCTATATCGTCAGTGGCTCTGACTTAAAACACAATCCTACTGTTGCAAGATTAGAGTCTTTAGGGGCTTTAATTCAACTGGGGCATGAAGCGAATCATGTTAAAAATACCGATGTTGTGGTCGTTTCTACGGCTATCTCAGCCGATAATTCAGAGGTAAATTGGGCGAGAGAGGCGCGTGTACCTGTCATTCCTCGTGCTGAAATGTTGGCTGAGTTGATGCGGATGCGTTTTGGAATTGCCATCGCAGGGACTCACGGAAAAACCACAACAACCAGTTTAACGGCGGCAATCCTAACGCAAGGGGGTATTGATCCTACGTATGTGATTGGTGGCAAACTCAATCAGACAGGTTCGAATGCACGGCTAGGATCAAGTCATTATTTAGTGGCTGAGGCGGATGAATCAGATGCCTCATTTTTACACCTTTCGCCAATGATGTCGGTCATTACAAATGTTGATGAAGATCATATGGATACTTATCACGGTGATTATCAGAACTTAGAGAATACCTTCGTCGAATTTATTCATCGTTTGCCATTTTATGGTCTGGCGATAGTCTGTATTGATGATGCCAATATTCAGATCATGTTGCCTAAATTAAGTCGTAAGGTTCAAACCTATGGTTTTTCAGAACAAGCGGATGTTCGTGCGATTAATGTCCAGGCAAAGGGCTTGAATATGCACTTTCAGGTGCTGGTTGGCCGAGAGAAAAGTTTTGATGTGGTTCTCAATACACCCGGTCGGCACAATGTTCTAAATGCTTTGGCAGCGATTTCGGTGGCATTGAAATTAGATGTGTCCATCGCTGCTATTCAAGAAGCATTATTAGAATTTGGTGGCGTTGGTCGTCGTTTTGAAGTCTATCCAGACAGATTTATTGGCCAGAAGAAGGTGACTTTGGTGGATGATTATGGTCACCACCCAACGGAACTGACAGCCACCATTGAAACCGCGAAAGCCGCTTTTCCTGGTCAGCGTTTGGTATTAATTTTTCAGCCACATCGTTATTCTCGCACTCGAGATTTGTTTGATGAATTTGTCCAAGCCTTATTAATGCCTGATCTGGTCGTACTCACGGAAGTCTATGCGGCTGGAGAAACGCACTTACCGATGTTCGATTCTAAAGCACTTTTGCAAGCTATGCGTTTGCGTGGTGCACAGGGGATTTATTCCGATAATTTTGAACAGCTTGACGTTATTAGTAAAGACATCTTGCTGGATGGTGATGTTGTGTTGGTGATGGGTGCAGGTGACGTTGGGCAAGTGGCTAAGCAATGGCAGTTACATTTAGCGGCCGAATTGTTGGCTTAATTTGTCAGTGGTCCGTGAGAAAATGTTGAACGAAAGATAAAAGATCTTAAAGCATTATCTGGTTGTGATGATGTGAAAACAAAAAAGGATTTAGAGTGGTGAATTTGGGTAAGGTTGC
>Ga0307486_1001458_pt1 | contig 18141 bp, 16 predicted proteins | sample CBIW02metaG_FD_203663 | JGI IMG/M metagenome (GOLD analysis project Ga0307486, IMG submission 203663) | Sea-ice brine microbial communities from Beaufort Sea near Barrow, Alaska, United States - CBIW 0.2 | ecosystem: Environmental > Aquatic > Marine > Coastal | place: USA: Alaska | collected... | reverse complement strand
CCTGAAAGTAAAAACACTCTAAATGTTTCACGTATGAAAAAAGTTCTATTAGGCTTTGCGTTCACCTTATTGACTGTAATGTCAGTAATGGCGCAATCCAAGACAGTTACTGGAAGGGTCACCTCCGACGAAGAGCCGGAAGGAGTACCTGGTGCCAGCGTGGTAGTCAAAAACTCCACAGTTGGGGCGATTACGGATCTTGACGGGTCTTATTCATTGGTAGTTCCTGCGGATGGGAATACGCTGGTATTTAGCTTTGTGGGATACATCACGAAGGAAATGCCCATTGGTTCCAAAACCGTGATTGATGTAGTATTAGCTACAGATATCAAGCAACTAAACGAAGTAGTCGTAATAGGATACGGAACACAGGAGCGAAGAGAAATCACTGGATCTGTTACGTCTATTGACAGCAAATCAATTGAAAATTTGGTTTCTCCTTCTTTTGAATCTCAACTAGCAGGTAGAGCTCCTGGAGTATCTATCACTACACCGAGCGGTATTTTGGGAGCTGCTCCTATTATACGTATTCGGGGGGTCAACTCACTTACTGCGGGCGCTGGTCCACTTATAGTAATTGATGGAGTGCCGGTAGTAAGCTCTGATAGGTCTGATGTCAATGACTCAAACCCACTTGCTAACATCAATCCAGCGGACATCGCTTCTTTTGAAGTACTTAAAGATGGTTCCGCTTCTGCGATTTACGGTTCTCGAGCTGCAAACGGAGTGATCTTGATCACTACCAAAAGAGGCTCAACAGGTAAAGCAAAAGTTAGCTATAACACTTCTATGGGTATCAACGAAGCTGTAGAAACTTTTAAGTTGCTTACAGGTGATGAGTTTGTAACCATCGCGAATGAGAAATTAGCAAACGCTGGGCAGGATCCTGCAGCATTTCCTGGTGTAAATACAGATTGGCAAGATCTCGTATTTAGAAAGGGTTTCGTACAACAGCATAATTTATCCATAGGTGGTGGATCAGAAGCCACAAAATATTTCTTCTCTTTAGGATTTACAGACCAAGAATCAGCTGTGAGACCAAATGAATTAAGCAGATATTCATTTAGAGCCAATGTAGATCATAGCATCTCCAAAGCAGTAAGATTAGGATTGTCGATGTCTTATTCATATACCGAGATATTTGGTTTAAATAATGGATCTAATTCACTTTCAGGTGCCATTTATAATGCCACTCGTGCATTGCCAAACGTTCCTATTTATGATGAAGCAAACACTGCTTTTGATGGCTTTAATGTAACTGCCAATGGAGCCACAACCGGTTTTGGAAATAACCTTGCTGGACCTGATAATAATATACCAAACATTGGGTTCGTAATTGAAAATAACATTTACAGAAGCCGTACGCACAGAATCATAGGTAATGCCTATGGCGAAGTAGATATTGCTACTGGCTTGACTGCGAGAAGCCAAATAGGTGTTGATTTGACTTTAGCCGATGACTTTCAGTCTCTGGATGCTAGACACGGTGACGGCAGAAGTTCAAACGGTATAGTTTACATGGCAACTAACCCTGCTTTCCTATGGAACTGGCAAAACACGTTGAACTATCAGACTGTATTTGCAGAAGACCATAGTTTGAATGTAACTGCTGGTCTGGAATACCAGTTCGCCAAGTATTATGGCTTCAGCGGAGAGGCTTCCGATATTTCTGATGATTACTTCAGAAGAAACAACTTGATCACAGGATCTTATAATAACCAGTTCTCTTCCGGAAGTTATAGTGAGAGAGGTTTTGATTCTTATTTTGGAAGATTTAATTACAGCTTCAAAGGGAAATACTTGGCCTCATTTACACTTAGAAATGATGGTATCTCCGATCTAGTAGGTGATAACAAAAGAGGAACTTTCTATGGTGGATCTGTAGGATGGAGAGTTTCCGATGAGGCATTCTTCAACTCTGAGCTGATTTCTGATTTTAAGTTGAGAGCTTCTTACGCAGAAGTAGGTAATACAGATATCGACTCTTTCGCTGCTTTCGGTGGATACGCACCCGTTCTGGGCGGTGCTGGAGCAGGAATTGGATATAACAGAATTGCCAACAGTGGGTTGCAGTGGGAAACGTCGAAAAAATTGAACGTTGGTTTGGATATGACAATTGGTAAAGTGACTATCGCCGCCGATTACTTCAGTAACGATGTAGATGGGTTGATTTTAGCAGCTCCAACACCCCCTTCTTTGGGTGTGCCTGATAATAGCATCAATCAAAATATTGGAGCAATGACCAATTCGGGTTTTGAATTGAGAGTAGCATCCAATATTATCAGCAGAGGTAAATTTACATGGGATACGGACTTCAACATTACCTTCATCAAAAATGAAGTTACTAACTTGATCAGCCCAATTACCAGCCCTTACAACAGAACTCAGGTAGGGAACTCTATAGGTGAATTATATGGAGCCAAATGGGCTGGAGTGAATCCTGCAAATGGTAATCCGATGTACTATTCGGGCGATGATATTATTCAATACAACCTTCAGCCAGGTTTACTTCCTGATGGCAAACCTAGATTAGGATATAAGGTTTATGACCCTAGCAATCCTGGCGATGTCTCTGTTTCTGCTTCTGGACCAACTCAGGATTTTCTGGGAAGAACTTTACCAAAATGGCAAGGTGGCTGGTCAAACAGCTTTACTTACGGAAACTTTGACGCGGAGATTTTTACTAGATTCTCTGGTGGAAATTACATCATGAACGAATCTCTAAGAGGTCTATTAGGTCAAGGATTCTCAAACAATCAAGCAAGTATCCTGAATAGATGGACTGAGAGTGGTCAGGTGACTGACATTCCGAAACTATACTCTGGAGAGGATCAAAACATGTGGCAGAACTCTGTCTCCAACTCTAGATTTGTAGAGAAGGGTGATTTTGTCAAAATTCAAAACATCGTAGTTGGCTACACTGTTCCGGCAGCAGCATTGCAATCAGCATTTGGCGGAGCAATCTCCAATGCAAGAATCTTTGCTCAGGTACAAAGTCCTTTCACTTTCACTAAGTACTCAGGGTTAGACCCAGAAGCAAACAGTTATTCTAATCAAAGGCAATTTGGAGTTGATTGGAACGTAGCGCCGATCGTGCGTACCTATACACTTGGCCTAAGCGTAGGTTTTTAATTTGTCGAACCTAAAAAGAAGAATTAATATGAAAAAATTCGCAATAAAAAATATTAAAATTGCGCTGATAGGTGCAGCTTTAGTTGGGTTTACTTCATCATGTGAGGTGACTGATTTGGTTCCTGCCGACTTGATTCCTGATTCTGAAGCATTCACTACTGCTCCAAGAATTGAGTCAGCAGTACTCGGTGTGTATGAATCTGCACAGCGTGGATTCTATAACGATGTTGTACAAAGAGGATATCCTTTCGGTTCTGCAAACGTGGAGCAAGGCGATTTGAGGGGTGAGGACATGTATAATGACCAAGCTTTCTATGAGATTACTTATAATAACTCCTATAGTCCTAACTCTGCTAATAATCGGGGGATGTGGATTTCACTCTATAGAATGATCAATAGGTTGAACATCATCTTAGGTAATTTGGATGTTGCCCTTACCAATGGTGTATTGACTACAGATGAGGCTAATGGGTACAAAGGCGAAATGCTTTTCCTAAGAGCATTGGCTCACCATGAATTACTGATTCATTTTGCTAGACCTTATTCTGATGATCCATCTTCAATGGGTGTTCCATATAGAACATTCGGCATCGATGATGTAGCTAAAGTGCCTGAGGGCGAGGCCGTGTCTAGAGGCACAGTGGGTGAAGATTACGCTCAGTTGATTCTAGATCTAGATGCTGCTGAAGGGTTTTTGCCAGAAGGTGATGCTGGCAGGGCAAATAAAGGTGCTGCGATAGCATTAAAATCCAGAATCAAGTTACATATGGAAGATTGGGCTGGAGTATTGGCAGAGTATACCAAGCTTACCACAAAGTATGCTGTGACAGACAATCCTGTTACTCCGTTTAGAGGAGGCACTAGTACAGACAATATTTTCTCGTTTATTAACTCTGCAACATCTAACCCAGGTACAAATGGGGCTTTACCAGCTATGTATGGTAACCCAGATCTTGGAGCAAGAGGTTTAGTGAAAATTAGTCCGATTATCTGGAGAGCGGATTTCTGGGATGCGGAAGATACACGTAGAACCCAGTTGACTACTAGATCTGCCTTGGGAATCTTCACTGATAAATACACCGATGCTACCACATTTTCTGATCCTAACCCGATATTGAGATATGTTGAGGTTGTATTGAATGCCGCTGAGGCTAATGCAAGATTAGGTGGTGCTAAAACTGCAGTTGCTGTTACTTTGCTGAACTCAGTAAGAAGTCGTGCCTTACCTGCTTCAGTTCCTGCCTATACTGTAGCAGGATTAGGAGCTAACCTGCTTACTTCAATTCTAAATGAAAGAAGAATTGAGTTCCTTGCAGAAGGAAGAAGATGGGCAGATATTCACAGACTTTCCGGAGAAGGTTTGATGGATGGGATCCCACTTAAAGCCTCTTCAAGATCTATTACCAGCATTGACTTCTACACTACTTCTAAAGTTATCCTTACAGCTCATTCACTGCCCTATAGCAGTGACTTGTTTGTTTGGCCTATTCCGTTGTCGGAATTGCAATCTAATATAACTGCTCCTATAGCTCAAAATCCAGGGTATTAATACAACTAATCTAAGTTTAATGTCCGGCCATTTGGTCGGACTTTTTTTTTAGTGTGCCGTGCATGTCACTTCACTAGGTGGTGTAAGTCCACTGTGGGGGTTTGTAATCGCCAACCACTAGCCGATAGCAAGGGTGCCCTTCGTGAGGAGGAATCTAAAGGAAGCTGGCGGCAAAACTCTGCCCCCAGGCATACGAACCATATCGGGCCTAACCGATGGGATTAGACTCCCAAACAAGTCAAAGTCCAAAGATTACACGGACATCGGGGGGTAAATATGGCGAGGACATGGAGTGAAAGTGGATTGTCTTACCGCGGGAGATCTCACAAAGGTGTGGAAACAGCGTAAGAGGCACGGAGTAAAGCCAGCTGTGAGAAGTCAGCCGAAGCCATAGTACCCGAGAATGACCGCTTGGGGAAGGGCTGAACCTTAAAAGAGTGAGCAGTAAATGAATGTTACCGCATGAAGGGAAGAACGCAGAAAATCTCGACAAACCAGACCTGTCCACACAAGAATAGGACGGCATCCGAAGGCTACCTTAGGTTTGTTAGATGAAATATTAAGGATTTTGAAGTATAATTGAAGCCCTGTCAGCGACCCAGCGATAGCTTAAGATGTAAGAGATCTAACCGCATATTTGGGACTGACAGGTTTCAAGAACCAAGACCTGTATAAGATAGTAGACAAACCTGTTAAGGTTATTAGGTAACGGTTCTATTTCTTCAATTATTAATCCCAAAAGTATGCAATTTAAATCAGTGATCGGAATTGATGTGAGTAAATTAACTTTAGATATAGCCTTGATTTCTCAGGATGCTTAAGTCGAAAGTTTCAAGATCGAAAACAAGCCACTTGTTGTCAAAAAGTTTTTTCAAAAACTCTCCAAAGCAGTGGATTTAGAAAGCACTTTGATCTGTGCAGAGCACACCGGACATTATGGCTACCCTTTGTTAAAAGTATGTTTGGAAAATGAGTATTCACTTTGGGTAGAGGGAGGAGCTGAGATCAAGCAGCGATCTGGAGTTACTCGCTATAAAAACGATAAGGTGGATGCTATACGTATTGCCGACTATGCAAAAAGATACCAGGATAAAGCTAAAATTCAAAAATCAGAGCTTTATGCAATAGAATCAGTAAGGTCACTATCCTCTGAACGTGAGTTATTTATAAAATAAATAGCAAAATATAGAACCCAAGTAAAAGATTTTAAAGGCTTTATGGACGAGGCACTTTACAAGGCCAAAATGAAACGTTTTACAAAGCAAATAGAATCACTTACTAAGCTGATCAAGGAGCTTGATAAACAAATTATCACTTTGTTAAAGTCTAATGAAAAGCTAGCTGCTCAACGAAAGATATTAATCTCTATCAGCGGGATCGGAGACCAGACAGCCATTCAAACCATTGTCGCCACACGAGGCTTTACCAGATTCGACTCTGGAAGAAAATTCAGTTGTCATGTTGGGGTTGCCCCATTCTCATATGAGTCTGGAACCAGCCAAAAGTCACGAAAAAAAGTATCCTCCAAGGCTAATAAAGATTTGAAAAAACTATTTCATATGTGCGCTCTTTCAGCAATCAATATGAAGGGGGAATTCAAAGAGTATTTCAATAGAAAAGTCGCACAAGGAAAGAACAAAATGACCGTAATCAATGCGGTCAGATCAAAACTTATTAATAGAATTTTCGCCCTTATCAGGGACAATAGAAATTATGAAAAAGACTACACCACAACGCTTGCCTAATCCATAAGAATATGTGGGAGGGCAGACTTTTATGTGGATAACTGAAAACAACCTCACCAACGAGAACCGATTAGGGTATGGACTGTTGGAGTTCATTCTGTCACCCGCTAAGCTAAACAGTGCTTACAAAAAAGTAAAGCGCAACAAGGGCGCAGGGGGTGTTGACAAGATGCAGGTCGAATCACTCAAAGATTATCTTGTCGAAAACAAGGATGAGCTGATCACATCCATAATGCAGGGCAAGTACCGCCCCAACCCTGTCAGACGGGTAGAAATATCCAAGGAGAATGGGTCGAAACGGCAGTTGGGCATCCCAAAGTTGCTTTCATACGACTTTATTACAGTCAGTTGTCGGTAGGTTTTATGATTTATTAAATATAAGGTTGGATTTCATATTTCAGGTTGGCTGATGGATATATTACTGGAACAAAGAAAATCTTTGAGATATCAGTATATAATTACTGTTCTATTCCGGCAACAGCCTTGAACCGGCTTTGTAGGAGTTATCGATCATCCTGCGCAGTTCCTCTGCTTTGGTTGTGGGTATTTGAAGCAGGATATTGTTTCTGAGTTTCCTGGTCTGAACATATTTCCTTTCTGCCCAGTAGTAGACCATGTATTTTTGATACCTTGAACATTTTCATTGTCTCTGCAACAGTGAGCTCATGTTCGGCCCTGATCAGCGGTCTGTCAATCTTGTGTTTGAATCTGATCCATTCGATCATATCCTTGGTAAAAGGTTTGCCGGTAGCACTTAATGTACCTAGGCTGTTTGAGTATGTCCTCCGTTTTATGATCATCTCCATGAAGTAAGGTGAGTTTGCGGACCTAGTCTACCATTTCTTCAGGATAGCGGATTTTTTCAAATACATTTTGGGGAAGCGGTACATTCTGCTGTAGTTGGCCGGTTTGCCAGCGGAGGTTTAACGCTAATGTTTTACTGGCAGTATCCTTGGTTACGGTGATGTCGCTGATCAGTAGCCTGACGATACGTTTTTTATCCTTTACATTACTAGTTTTTGCCCAGAGTTCAGGAATACGGGAGGCAAGATCTATGCTCTCTTTTTTCTGCAAGCAGGGAACTCTTTCTCCTGTTTGGCCATGTAATCCCTGTGTTCTTTTTCAGCAATGGCGAGTTTTTCCAATTCCAGGTTCCAGCTCTTTTCCAATGAAGCGGCAACCAGCCTGTTGGCAGGATCTAACTGTTCAAAGCTTCGCTGTGCAAGGTCAGCCTGGTACTGACAGCGCTGGATGTTCATCTCACCTTGTTTGTTCAGCGTGGTATTATGCTTTTCAAACTGGTTTAAAGCATTGATGGCAATGGATAAGTTGGCCGGTGTAAGAACAGCTACAACCTTCTTTTCAATAATCGGATCAGTAACGGAAGCTTTAAAGCTGAAGCAAAGACTATGGGTTACACCTTGCCGTTTTCTCCAGTTACATGCGTAAAAAGGCGCACACTTATCATTCATAATGTACCGGACAGTCATTCTGCGGCCACCAATCTCGACTTTATGAAAAAGTGTATTTGCCACAGGGAAATCGCTTTTAGATGTTGAGGATTTTTTCCCGGTACTCATCATCAAGTGCGCAGAGCAACCTCTTGGACCGTTTACTCTTTTTCGTTGAGCTCTCCAGATCAATCAGCTGAAGTGCCATTTTGGTAATCATGTTGTAGTTGAGAGCGGAATGATCTTTCTTTTTCAGGGAGGCATCTTCTTTGAAAATCACATCCAGACTCCAGTCCAGGTTGTTTTCTACTGCCAAGTGGCTTCTGACTGACTGACTGATTATCTGTGCGTCCGGTTTCAGCGACGTGATATAATAGCGTGTTTCGACGCTCTCTTTACCGCTTTGTTTGTTGATCCGTCGTGAACTCACACGTGCTATGCCCTTTAAATCCTGCCAGTCATCACGGTCATCTAAGAATCTGAGCTGATCAACTACCTCACATTTTCTAAACTCTATCCTGCCATGTCCTAGGCCAGTACTTTGATACTCGTCTTTAATCGCAGCGATTGAAAACACTTTTTCTATTTGCTCTTTAAGTCCCTTTTGATTCCCTTTTACCATTTTACCCGCTGTTTTACCAGCAGAGCGATAAATTGTCTTCCCATCAACAGCAATCACCTCCCCTGAAGTGAGCTGGGCAATAGAATCTACCCAAGAGACGAAACACCTGTTGAAGACTTCTGGATCAAGTGCGGAGAACACTCTGCCCAGCACATCATGAGAGGGCGTTCGGTGCGGATAGGGATACCATTTTGTTAACCAGTCCAGCTTGGAACGGCCAAAAAGGCTAATTGAGGTCCAACTATCTGCGCCACTGATGACTGCGGATATACTGAGAAACAAAATTTCTTCTAGTGGATAATGATGGTTGCCTTTGACGGTGAGACGGGGATCTTTCAAGTCTTTAAAAAAATGAGGGAAAGCCGGGTGGGTTTTTGGGGCACTGTAGCAAGTGGGCATTTTTTTTACCCTCTCAAAAATATACCTAAATTAACTCACTAACGAAAGGGGTTTAAAAGCGATTTCCCTGCGCAATACACCAAACCCTGTAATAAAGTCATCCCTTCCCTTGGAGGGCCTGCAAGGATGTTGGTCAGTACGCTAGGTCCTGGACTGGCCGTGGGAGATGTGAATGGCGATGGTCTTGATGATTTTTATCTGGCTGGATCGATAGGAAATTCCGGACGGATTTTCACTCAGAAGAAAAGCGGTAAGTTCATTTCAGTCGAAGTAGAAGGCTCAGGAGATTCTGAAGAAATGGGAGCCTTGTTTTTTGATGCAGATGGGGATGGAGACCTGGACCTATACGTGGTATCTGGCGGCAGCAGGTATGATGCGGAAGCTGAAGTGTATCAAGACGTGCTTTATATCAATAATGGCAAAGGTGATTTTCAGGCTGATTCTACTCGATTGCCAGTTTTGTTAAGTTCGGGCTCGGTGGTCACGGCTGGAGATTTTGACCAAGATGGGGATTTGGATCTGTTTGTAGGAGGAAGGCTCAAGCCGGGGAGGTATCCGGAGTCTCCGAAGTCGTATTTACTTCAAAATAGAGATGGGATTTTTGTCGATGTAACTGGTGATTTAGCTACAGAACTAACAGAAGCAGGTATGATTAGCTCGGCGGTTTGGGCGGGTTTTGACCAAGACGGCACCTTGGATCTGATAATGGTAGGTGAATGGATGCAGATTACCGTCTTTTTACAAACAAATGAAAATGGAAAACGGATATTTAAACGTGAAGTGCTTGAGTCTGAATCCTGGAAATCAGATGGCTGGTGGAATAGTATATCGCCTTTGATGTTTGAAGAAGGGAAGCAGCCTCAATACGCTTTGGGAAATGTGAGAGGGAATTCTAGGTACCGTGCTTCACACGACAAACCTGTAGAGATTCATTTTGCAGATTTTGACAAAAACGGAAGTGTAGATCCTGTCATTTTCCAGTACTTCGGCGATACAATTTACCCACTCGCCAGTAGAAATCAGTTGGTAGGGCAGGTGCCAAAGTGGAAGAATAAATTTCTGGTATATCGAGCATTTGCTTACGTGGGGAGGGATCAGTTCTTTGAACCTGCGGAAAAGGAGATGGCAAGCATTCTGCAGGCACATGAATTCCGATCTGGTGTGTTGAGAAATGATGGAGATTCCATTCAGTTTGATGCATTTCCTGCGAAGGCTCAGTTTTCACGTACGTTTGGGATGTTAGAGATTCCTGAAGGAATTTTCGCAGTCGGTAATTTCTATGGAAATGAAACAGTCACTGGAAGGAATGATGCTGGACGCGGATCCCTGATCAAAGCTCAAGATGGAAAATATGACAGCTTTGATTTTGGGAGAAAGCTAGGACTGGAAGTCCCAGGTGAAAGCCGTGCAGTGGCTAAATTGATGGGTGCTGATGGTAGGGAACTTATTTTGGTGAGCAGGTATAATCAGTCTTTGCTGGCTTATCGCAGAAATGAACCCGGGATGAGGATTATTCTGCCAGCAGCTGATGATCAACAACTTTTGATCTATCAATATGGCAATCCAATTATGAAAAAAGAGCTTTTCTATGGTTCTGGTTACCTAAGTCAGTCTTCACGAAAGTTGACAATAGGCACTGAAGTGGACTCTGTTGTTTCAGTGAACTATAAGGGAGAGCAAAGAAAAATTGATTTTTGATTACCTGTCCAAAGTCCCTGTTTCACATCCTTTCCCAAGGATCAAACTCTTGGGTTTGTGAGCCTCAAAATAATATTGAACTACGTTTTTTTGATTTGCGAAATCTTCCACGAGTATTGAACTGCTGATTTTGATCGAGTTGGGTCGCTGTGTTTTTGCCGATTCCAAATAAAACCACGCAGCATCCTGTTCCACTTCAAACCCGAGTAGAGATAGTGGGATTAACTTACCTTCTATCCAGATACTATTGTGAGCCAAAAGGTAGGATTTCACCTGTTTAGTCAGTATTTCTTTAGTAGTGGGATTCAAAAAATCTATGGACTCATCATGGAATTTACTCAAGGCGATTTCTAGATCATCCCAGAAAATTTTCTGCGAAATCTCCAGCTTCTGGCTCTTGGGATTGTAGTTGATCTCGGTCAAACTCAGGTGAAATGGATGCATGATGACCAGCCATCCCAGAGAAATCATGTATAAGTAAAACTGTTGCATTTGGTATCAGTTGCCTGTTTTATTTGCCTCAAAACCTGTATTATTACGCAATTTACTTCTTCTGAAGTATTTCATCCTTTCTATGAATTTATTTCAACTTTATTTCCAGCTCGGCATTCAGCATATCTTAGATATCCACGGATATGATCATATTTTGTTTGTGCTGGCACTCTGTGCAGTTTTTATTCCGCGTGATTGGAGAAAAATTATCATTTTAATTACCGCATTCACCATAGGTCACTCCTTGACTTTGGCACTTGCTACGTTTAGAGTGGTGAATGTAAATTCCAACTTAATAGAATTTTTGATCCCGGTAACTATTGCAATTACTGCGCTTATCACTCTACTTAAACCAAAGCCGCTCAATGGGCGATCCATACCTATCAATTATTTTCTAGCGCTGTTTTTTGGCTTAATTCATGGATTGGGGTTTTCTAACTATCTGAAAAGCTTGCTGGGAAAAGAAGCGTCTATCTGGCAACCTTTATTGGCCTTCAACTTGGGTTTAGAACTTGGTCAATTGGTGATAGTTGGGATTTTTTTGCTGCTAACCTCTATATTAGTAGGTCTCGCGGGAGTAAAGAGAAGAGAGTGGACACTGATAATATCGGCTTTCGTATTTGGCATCTCTCTGATGCTGATGTTAGACACTAAATTTTGGTAAAATATATAACTTCATAACTATGAGAAAAATAGCTTTACTATGCGCAATGGTAGTTTTGATGGCTGGCAATAGCTTTGCGCAGCAATCAGAACAGAATCATGGAGAGCGCTTTGAACAGTTGGGTACCATGCTTCGCTCACCTAATGTGTACAGAACTGCATCTGGCGCACCTGGTCACCTTTATTGGCAGCAGGAAGCCAATTATGTGATTGAAGTGGAGCTCGACGATGCTACCCAGTCGATCAAAGGTTCTGAAAAAGTAACCTATGTCAACAACTCACCGGATCAGTTGACTTACCTATGGGTTCAACTGGAGGAAAATCAGCGAGGCCCGGATTCTGATTCTCCAAAAGCTGCTGAAAGTGTAATTGACTCCAAAATGACTTTACGCTCTTTGGAAGGTATTATATGGGAAAATGATAAGTACGGCTATAAAGTGTTGGAAGTAAAAGACACAAAGGGCAAACCTCTGCATGTAGCGGTAAATAAAACCATGATGCGGATTGATTTACCGGAACCTCTGAAAGCTGGTGATACGTTCTCATTCGCAGTTGATTGGTCGTTTAATATCACTGACCGAATGAGTTACATCTCAGGCCGGCCAGGCTATGAGTATTTCAAAGAGGATGATAATTACCTCTATACCATGTCTGAATGGTTTCCAAGAATGGCGGTTTATTCTGATTTCGAAGGATGGCAGAATAAACAATTTTTAGGTTCTGGTGAATTTGCTTTGGTGTTTGGAAACTATGAAGTGCACATTACCGTCCCCGCCGATCACATGGTTGGAGCTACAGGAATACTTCAAAATCCTGAAGAAGTTCTTAGCTCTACGGAATTAGACCGTTGGAAAACTGCGAAAAAGACCTTTGACAAACCCGTAGTGATTCGTAATCAGGATGAAGCAACTACGTTGGAAAAATCAAAATCTAAAGAGAAAAAAACGTGGAAGTTTAAAGCTGAAAACGTTCGGGATTTCGCCTGGACTTCATCTCGAAAATTTATCTGGGATGCTATGGCCGTCAAGCAAGGCGGCAAGGATGTGATGGCAATGTCCTATTATGCTAAAGAGGCCAATCCACTTTGGGGACAGTATTCTACCCGAGTAGTTGCCCACACGATTAAGTCATATTCTAGCCACACATTCGATTACCCATACCCTACCGCGATCTCTGTGGAAGCCGCAAATGGAATGGAATATCCTATGATTTGCTTCAACTATGGTCGTCCGGACAAGGATGGAACCTATTCTGAGGCGGTCAAAAATGGCATGATTGGCGTGATCATCCACGAGGTAGGGCACAATTTTTTCCCTATGATTGTCAATTCCGACGAAAGACAATGGACTTGGATGGATGAGGGCTTAAATACTTTTATGCAGTTTATGGCAGAGCAGGAATGGGATAGAAACTTTCCTTCACGTCGTGGGCCTGCACATAAAATTGCCCCGTATATGAGAAGTCCACAAAATACCTTGGAGCCTATCATGACCAATTCTGAGAACATCATTCAATTTGGCCCCAATGCTTATGCAAAGCCGGCTACCGCGTTGAATATCCTGAGAGAAACAATTATGGGTCGTGAGCTATTTGATTTTGCTTTCAAAGAATACGCGCATAGATGGATGTTTAAACATCCTACTCCAGAAGATCTTTTCCGAACGATGGAGGATGCTTCGGCTGTAGATCTTGATTGGTTTTGGAGAGGTTGGTTTTATGGTTCAGAGCCTGTGGATATTGCAATTGAGAATGTGGCGCTATTCAAAATGGACAACAGAACCCCAGCTGAGAAATCAGCTGATCAGACTGAAGCTGCAGCACATGAGGAGGATTATGTTTCTAAAGAATTTAATAGAACAGCAGTACCAAAAACTTCAGTGGAGGCAGATCCTGCTACCACAGATTTCTATGCTACCTACAATCCATTTTCCGTAACTCCTGCTGATGAAGACTCTTATAAGAAGTTCATGGCGAGCCTTAATCCAAAGGAAAAAGAATTGATGCAAAGCAATTTAAATTTCTACCAGATGACATTCAGAAATGTGGGCGGTTTGGTAATGCCGATCATTCTGGAATTTCAGTACACAGATGGAAGCTCAGAGATCGAGAGAATTCCAGTAGAAATTTGGAGAAAAAATGAAACTGAGGTTACCAAGGTATTTGTAAAAGAGAAGGAAGTCAAACAAATCATTTTAGACCCTTTGCGTGAAACTGCCGATATCGATGAATCCAGCAACTACTGGCCTAGGCAATATATGCCTTCTAGATTTGAGCTGTTCAAAGGAGACACCGGAGTGAGAGGAGCTTCCTCCGGTACCAATCCGATGAAAGAAGCAAAGAAAAAATAACAAAGGTTATTGTGAAAAGGCCGGCTAATGTCGGCTTTTTCATTTCTGATCTAATGGGTAAAAGTCAGTGAATGCACCGTGCAAATTTACTCTACCTTCATTTTACGATATATGGAAATACAATGGCTTATTGACGGTTTTGCTGTAGGCCTGGCACAGATGAGCTGGCTTGAAGCGATCGCGGTGTTTTTTGGAATAGCCTCAGTGATTTATTCCATGAAAGAAAACATTTGGGTCTATCCAACAGGAATAATTTCTACCCTTATCTATGTGTGGATATGTTTGGAATTCAAGCTGTATGCAGATATGGGCATCAATGCATATTATTTTAGTATGTCCATTTATGGCTGGTATGTGTGGACTCATCCCAAAGATGGAAAAGAAATTTTACCAGTCACTTGGCTCAAACCAAAGGGTTGGTTAATTGCGATGGCTATCTTTGTGGTCTCTTATTTTGTACTGTCCTATGTCTTAAAGGATTTCACCGATAGCGATGTTCCGTATTGGGATTCCTTTACGACTGCCTCGGCATTTTTGGGAATGTGGCTGATGGCCAAAAAGAAGATTGAAAACTGGATTTTTTGGATTATTACCGATATAGTTGCGGTGCCTCTTTATTTCTATAAAGGATTGATATTGACATCTTTCCAATTTTTGTTTTTTACAGTTCTGGCTATTTTAGGACTATTGGCCTGGATCAAATCCTATCGACATTATGCGCATACCTAAGAGGATATTAATTCTTGGACCTGAATCTACAGGCAAAAGTACATTAGCATGGGATCTTGCGGATCACTTTGGAGAGCCTTGGGTTCCTGAATTTGCCAGAGAATATTTGAAAAAAAATGGTAATTCATATACTTATGAAGATTTGTTGATCATAGCTCAGGGTCAAGTAGCTTCTGAAGATGTGCTGGCGCAAAAAGCGGTTAAATTCCTATTTGTGGATACAGATCTAAGGGTGATTCAGGTTTGGTCTGACCATAAATTTGGTAAAACAGATACTTGGGTCACCATGCAAATAGCAGAGCATTGGTATGATTTGATTCTGTTGACAGATACTGATTTGAAGTGGGAACCTGATCCTCAGCGTGAGCATCCTGAAGAGAAAATGCGGTGGCACTTCTTCAAAAAATACCTACGCCTTGCTCATGATAGTGGAATTCCGTATGAAATTTTGAGTGGTGACCGCACTGCTAGATTAAACAAGGCAGTTACTATCTGCGAAAGTTTGTAAGCAGAATCAGTCACTCATAGAATTCTGATTTTCCGATCCATAATCTGAAGTGCTGAAATTCAACTATAATTTTGAAGTTTTTATCACCATTTTCCCAGCGAGAGTGTAGCTGCTTCGACCAAGCGCATCATATCCGGGTGAGTATTATTATTAAGGATTATGATCGTTTTGTTTTCTTCGATGTATCTGGCAATGATGGTTTGGTAACCAGGATTGTCGCCAGTATGCTTCACCATTTTTCCAAAGGGACTTTTGGGTTCTATCTCCCAGCCAAAGCCATAGTAACTTCTTGTTTCATTGTTTAGCTTGAAAGGACTAAACGCTTCTTCTAATAGTTCTTTAGAGATTAATTTTTCTGTGTAAAGCGCCTGATCCCACAATAACAGATCCCCGACAGTACTGGATACTCTTCCTGGTCCTTTGCGATTGCCCAGCCAGATGGTGTAGTCAGAATCTTTAAACTTATTTGCATTTACGTAATTGCCCTTTTTATCGGTTAGGTGACCAGCTGCAAAAGTAGGAAGGTGTGCTTTTTCAGCAGGAGTCCTGATGGCGGTGCTTTCCATACCTAGCGGTTCGAAAATCCACTCCTTACTCAGCTCAACAAAATCTCTATTGGTCACTTTCTCTACCACACTCGCCAGTAATACATATCCAGTATTGCTATAATCATAGCGATCCCCAGGCTCAAAGTATTTTGGTGGAGCATACTTTCTGAGGTACTCTAAAATTTCCGGGTTTCCGGCTATTTTAGTTTTATCCCAATACTTATCCATTATTGTCTGGTAGTCTGGGAGACCGCTCGTGTGAGTGAGTAGATTGCGAATGCTAATTCCAGGGTAAGGAATATCAATATAATCGGAAAGTTGATCGTCAATATCCAAGAGTCCCTTCTCTTTGCTGATCATTACCATCATGGCAGTAAATTGTTTTGAAAGGGAAGCCAATTCAAAAATGTCATCTTGATGTAAAAGAACTCTATCCTCATAGGCTCTCATTCCCATTGCCTTTTCGAAAAGTATTTTACCATCTTCTGCAACCAAAATTACACCTGAGAAACCCTGCTTTTCTGCTCTTTCAACAGCTTCTTTGAGAATTTTTTGCTGGGCAAAACTTTGCTGCTGAACAAAAAGTAGCATCAAAATAGCGCGCGCGAGTAGTCTTACCATAGCTATTGATTTTATCCTTATAAAATTACAAAACGTTTTACTCTTGCGCTAATCGCACTATTTTTTGATGAATTGGATTTCACCCAATTTGGTAATAATCCAGACGGTTTTTACGTACAAAATTATTAAAGCGAGATTAAAACTATACTAAATTTTCACTTGGGCTACTACGCTATTTTTGACCGAATCATAAGAAAAAAGTTAACTGAATTAATTGATAAATGAGTCAACATACTCATCGGTCCAGCCAGTCTTTAAATGACTTTACTTTTTCCCTGCTGACCAAAATATCCGAATCCCCGCAGTTTCTCAACCTGACCTTTAATCGGCTATTGGAATAGACACTTATTTCCTCAATTGATTCACTTGAAATTAAGTATTTTCTATTGAGCCTAAAGAAAATTTCAGCATCTACTTGGGACTCGATTTTCTCCAAATTTCCGTCCAGTACGAATTTCTTTTGTTCGTGAGTTTGAAGAAAAGTAATCCGGTCTTCACTGAAGAAAAAAGAAATATGCTCAGTAGAAACGCTTTGTATTTTTTCTCCGAATTTCACCAAAAAACGAGATTTGAAAGATTTAGGATTAGTTGGTATCAAACTTTTCAAAGTCTCAATATCAACTCCTTTTTTCATTTCTCTGGACTGAAATTTTGTGATGGCTTTTTCTAAATCAATCACATCTATTGGCTTCAATAAGTAGTCGATGGCATTCACTTCAAATGCCTTGATAGCATAATTATCAAAAGCTGTAGTGAAGATTATGGGTGTGGATAACCTCACCTGCTTGAATATTTCAAAACTGCTTCCATCAGAAAGTTGGATGTCGCAGAAGATCAAATCAGGAGATGTGTCGTTGCGTAAATAACTTATGGAACTTTGAATGCTGTCTAAGTTATCCACAGTGCTAGCTCCTGGAAAATAGGGGATTACCAGATTCAATAATCTTTTTGCTGCTAGTTACTCATCTTCTATAATCAGAATTGTCATTGCTCGATTTGTAATATAGGAAGTATTACTAGAAAAGAATTTTCAGTATGGCTTATTATAATTTTTCTGTTGCTTAGAAGTGAATATCGCTTCTTTATGTTATCCAAGCCTACTTCTGTGGATTCAATTTCTTGTGCGAGTTTGGGTTAAAACATATTAGTTATCCACAATTCATCATCCTTCTTTTCTATACTGATTTGGAGTGGATCAGCTGAGCTGGTAATATTGTGTTTTATCGCATTCTCCAAAAGCAATTGAAGAGAAAGTGGAGGCAAATTTAGATTTTGATGATCATCAACCTCTAAGGTGAATTTCAGGCTTTCTCCGAATCTAACCTTATACAGATCCAAGTAGTTTCTGGCAAAACTAAGTTCTTTTTCCAAGGGGACTAACTCCAGGGAAATCGCTTTAAAAAACGGTTCGTTAGTGAGTTAATTTAGGTATATTTTGGAGAGGGTAAAAAATATGCCCAGGTGCTACAGCACCCCAAAAACCCACCCGGCTTTCCCTCATTTTTTTATAGACTTGAAAGATCCCCGTCGAACCATCAAAGGCAACCATCTTTATCCACTAGAAGAAATTTTGTTTCTCAGTATATCCGTAGTCATCAGTGGCGCAGGTAGTTGGACGTCAATTAGCCTTTTTGGC
>Ga0307486_1001453_pt1 | contig 18209 bp, 7 predicted proteins | sample CBIW02metaG_FD_203663 | JGI IMG/M metagenome (GOLD analysis project Ga0307486, IMG submission 203663) | Sea-ice brine microbial communities from Beaufort Sea near Barrow, Alaska, United States - CBIW 0.2 | ecosystem: Environmental > Aquatic > Marine > Coastal | place: USA: Alaska | collected... | reverse complement strand
GATGCGCTCAAATTTAAAGACAGACCCTATGTGAGGAAGTCAAAAGTTGTGACCCAATTGTAAAAACAATAAGCATAACTAGTTGTATTACAAAATGTTGTCTAATTCGATTTTCAAGTTGGGTTAAGGATTTTTATTTAGATCGATACTTTCCCCAAGTTGAGGGTAGAAGCTGATACAGGTATTTTTGTTTATAGCTTTATATTCTTTCGAAGATATTTTTCAGTTAGTCAAATTCATTGACTTTGTTCTTTTTGCAGCTGGCCATGAAGGAGTACATGGCAGCTGTCATTTCGGCAGCCAGGTGGGAGTCTGCAAACAAGTATGCTTTTCTTGCAACAGCCAGTGGCCTTACTGCATTTTCTATAAGATTGTTGTCGATTTCCATCTGTTCGTGTAGTACATAGGCGCTCAGTCCAGTCCACCTTTTATGGGCGTACGCAATGGCTTTCCTCATCGGGCTTGAAGGTCTATAGCTATATTGCTTTTCTTCCAGCCATTTACTAAGATTTCCCAGTATGGGTTCAGCATGTTTCTTTCTCAGTGCTGTTCGCTGTTCCCAATCAATGGCTTGATCCCTCATCTGTCCTTCGAGCAGGTAGGGTTTCTGGATTTCGTCCAGCAAAGGGTTGGCGTGCTCTTCATCGTCTTTGACTGCGTCTACGAACCTAAGCCGGGTATGTGCCATAATAAAAGTCAGACAGATGTCAGGATGGTTTCCATAGAGGGAATCATAGACTTTATAGCCATCCGTTTAGATGATACCTTTAAAATTGGCAAGTATCTCTTTTGGACAGGATTGATCCCGGCCCTTTCGGTAGTCAATGAGCACAAGCCTGTCTACGGGGGCATGGTACAGCCACATGTAGCCTTAAAGGATGCTATTTTTATGATCTCTATTCAGTACTTTTATGGGACTTTCATCCACTTGGATTTAATTATGGGAGAAAACGATCAGGCGAAGCAGCACCCAGAGCGGTTTTAGTTGTTCCCATCCGCCCATAAGCCAATCCGATGCGCTGGAAGCAGGTATAGGAACACCCATTTTACTATACTTATCGATCTGCCGATGCAGCGGCATTCCGTAAACGTATTTATCGACGGTGAGCTGGGCGATAACCGATTCAAAAGGAATGCCCTTTTTGATTACCCAGTCAGGAAGCGTTCCGATCAGGATGCCTTCATCGGTTGGTCTGGCATACTTTGGGCGGATATAACGCTTTACATAGGAACAGGCTGGTACAACTTACAGCAATTCCGTAATTTCTTCGCCAATCTTCATACACCCTTGGGTAGATTCCGCTGGCTCGATCACGATATCTTCTCTTCTGAGTTCTTCAGGAAGGGTGATACCTCAGGCACCTTTGGCTCTTTCCTTTGGTGAAGTCTTTTCAGATGCCGTTTCAGATTCAGCGAGTTGCTCCTGTACCGCTTTGGTGGTATCCAGCTCAAAAAGTCCCAGCTGGCTCTCCCCGACGTTCCCCGTCCGTTTCTCACTTTTGAATCCAAAAATATGTCTGAGGAGTTTATCCAGTTCTGACTGAAGGTCGGAGATGAGATCCTCCTTTTCGTACACGGCCAATAGGGTCTCTTCGTAGCGCTTTGTGTAGCACAACGATTCGAGCTTTACCCCCTGTAAAAGCAGGTTCAGCTGGCCGATCGTGATAGCGTTTCCCCCAAGTCTGAGGCGCTCAAAAGTCCCCTGTTCCAGCTTCTTGATGTACATCGCAAACCCGTCTCTGTCCCATGGAAGCAACCTGACTTGATTGGATCGCTTGCCCAAAAACAGGAAAACGTCTCCGCTCATCGGGTCACAGCCCAGTCTGCTGCGAACAAGACCGGCCAGCGAGTTGATCCCAAGCCGCATATCAGTAGGCTCGCCGTAAATAAAGTACCTGACTGAACTAGAAAGCGCCAGCATCAGAAAAGCAGGGTCTTGATCGTGTCGGCATCAAGCTGACAGAAAAGCTTCAGAATCACCCCACTAGGATAACTGATCTTGGTCACAACCGATGGGGATGTAGCTGGAGAAAGACCTATTCTGGTAAAGCCAGATCGGAGTTTGGGTGGCTCGGGTTTGGAGTCAAACTTATTGCACAGGTAAAAAAAACTGGCTTTTGGGATGCCTTCCCTGGCTGCAAACGCCGCTTTGCTCAAACCAGATTCCTGAAGCCTACAAAATAGGTCATACTATATTTCGTTGCTTATCTTTTTTTTCCCGCAACTTTAGCCCATTAATCCGCTCTAGTCAAGATGCAGTTGATCGGATGGATACCTATAAGCTTATTTACTGAATGTTTTGGAAAGTATTTCTTGAGTTTTTCTCTTTCGGTCACCATTTTAATTTCTGTTGAAAGCTGTTCAGTAATGACGATTATCATATGACCATTGGAGATATATTCTTTCAGCTTAGAAAGTCTTTTGCCTATAAGAAAGCTAATCCAAACATTAGTATCAAATATGACTTTGATCTTTCTGTCCTTCATATATTTCTTTTCTTACGCTTTCAATCTCTTGGTTTAGAGCTTCAAGATCAAGCTCTTCTGTGTTAAATGACTTTAAAAGCTGGGTGAGTTTGGAATCAATCGCTTCTTTCTCTAACTCTTTGTACAAGAGCAACTTTTGCTTTCTGGGTAATTGCTTTACAATGGAAAGGATTTTTCAAACGATAGAACAACTTGCAATTCTGTTTTCATCTTTTCTTTCTTTATAAAATCAATTTAAGATAATTTTCAATGAAGCGTTAATGTTTCGACCCTGAATAGCTATTAAGCCACACCCCGCTCTTTGACCACCTATTGGAAGTTATAAAAGTAGTGGATTGATAAACAGACAACGGTGATGGATAAATCAAGTTCAGCTTCTATGGAACCAGCACAACGGTAGAGTCCTAGGGAAATATTTTTTTGAACCTACCAGTTATCTATCATTTTCTTTGAGCTCCTCCGCGAAACTTTCTTTCCCTTTGTGATAAAAAAAACAGATCCAAGGTGTAAGAAATTGAAAGCGATTATGCAAGTCAACTTAGAATCAACAGCTTTTATAAAAGTATTTCTGCGCAAGTTGAGCTTCGATTTCCTTGGCTTCTTGGTAGTAAAAAGCCCTCCCAGATTCCTACATCTTAAGGTTTTGGGGATTTACTTAAATGAAATTTTTTAGGAAAAGGATACAGTAGGACACCTGGACAATTTTTAACCTATATATTAGGCAGTGTTATTAAAAAAATCGCTTCACTTGGCATCAGCTTATTAGGACAATTTATTCATGTACAACCGATTATATCTACTGGGAGTATTGCTTGTTTTTGCGTTGTTCTTCTTTTCTTCTTGTGAAAAAGAAGCAGTGTCTGGCATTGAAAATCTTAAAATTCCAGATCAGGTTAGCTACAATTTTCATATTCGCCCCATTCTTTCCGATAACTGCTATGCCTGTCATGGTCCGGATGCGAACAAAAGGGAAGCAGACCTAAGGCTTGACACAGAAGAAGGTGCTTTTTCAGCTTTAAAAGAGTCCAAAGGAAAATTTGCATTAGTCGCAGGCAATGTCGAAGAATCTGTGCTCTACCATCGAATCATCACCGATGATCCCGCTAATATGATGCCCCCTCCTGAATCCAACTTAAAACTTACCGGTAGGGAAATCAAACTGATTGAAAAATGGATTCGACAGGGGGCTAAATATGAGCCGCATTGGGCCTTTGTGCCTCCCAAATCATCCGAAATTCCCGAAATAGAACAAAAATCCTGGCCGATAAACGAAATGGATTATTTCATTTTGGCAAAACTGGAAGAGTCGAAAATGAAGCCTAGTGAGGAAGCCGATAAGGAAGCGCTGCTGAAAAGAGCGAGTTTAGACCTTACTGGTCTGCCTCCTACACTAGAAATGATGGATGCCTTTCTAGCTGATAATTCTGCCGATGCCTATGAAAAACTAGTAGATCGATTGCTTGCAAGCCCTGCTTATGGAGAAAAAATGGCGGTCTATTGGATGGATATCGCTCGTTTTGCAGATTCTCACGGATTTCAGGATGACAGCTACCGGAGCCAATGGCCTTGGCGAGACTGGGTTATCCATGCCTTCAATGAAAATATGCCTTATGACCAGTTTATTACCTGGCAGTTGGCTGGAGATTTAATTCCACAAGCGACTAAGGAACAAATCTTGGCAACCGGATTTAATCGAAACCATAAAATCACTGAAGAAGGAGGTGTTGTGGATGAGGAATATCGGGTAATGTACGTAACTGACCGAACCAATACAGTCAGCAAATCCCTTTTGGGGATCACGATGGAGTGTGCAGGTTGCCATGATCACAAGTACGATCCCATTTCTCAAAAAGAATACTATTCATTTTATTCCTTTTTTAATAACATCAAAGAAAAAGGGATTGAATCTTCTGTAGGTGGTCCTGAAACGTATGCAAAACGTCCCCTGATGCAAATAAGCAATGCTGAGGTGGATTCCATTCTGACTTTTATTAATAAAAAAGATACCCTTGACCTGATTGTTTCCGTGATGGGAGACTTAGATTCCCTTCGGCCTACCTATGTGCTGGAACGGGGGGCTTATGACCAGCCAAGGGATGCAGTGACTGTCAAAACCCCTGAATCAATCCTTTCTTTTGATCCAAATTATGAAAAAAACCGACTCGGATTGGCCAATTGGATGTTTAGTAGGGATAATCCTCTAACTTCCAGAGTTTTTGTTAATCAGATTTGGCAGGAAATCTTCGGTAGTGGAATTGTCACAACTCCTGGGGATTTTGGGATGCAAGGGGCTTTGCCCACTCATCCGGAACTTTTGGATTGGTTGTCTGTGGACTTGATGGAAAACAACTGGGATATGAAGCGACTGATCAAAAGCATCGTTACTTCGGCAACGTATCGTCAGTCTGCTGTTATGTCCAAAACGCAGTTAGAAAAAGATCCCGACAACATATTGCTTGGCCGGGCTCCCCGTCATCGCATTAAAGCAGAATTTGTCCGTGATGTAATTCTAGCGAGCAGTGGCTTACTCGTCCAAGAAATCGGTGGACCAAGTGTAAAACCTTATCAGCCAGACGGACTTTGGGAAGGTGCAACCTCAGGTAGGGGAATATTATCGACCTACAAGCAGGATCACCATGAAAACCTGTACCGTCGTGGATTGTACAATTTCATTAAACGGACTGTTCCACCTCCTGCTATGACCATTTTCGATGGTAGTAATCGGGACCAGTGCGAAGTGCAAAGACCGATTACAAATACTCCTCTTCAGGCTTTGGTGATGCTCAATGATCCTACAGTTTTGGAGGCTAGTAGAGTTTTGGCAGGAAAATTACTTCAAGAATCCAGCAATTCTGAAGCAAACATCCTAAAGGCTTTCCGGCTCATAGTTTGTCGAAAACCTACCGACCAGGAAGTCGCTATTCTCAAAAATTACTATGAGGGAAGACTAAAGAGCCTGAATAAGGCAGATGCAATAGACCTGCTTTCGGTGGGAGAATATCCAAGTCCTGAGGGCTTGAACGCTATCGAGGTTGCCTCCCTGATGCAGGTGATTACCAGTATATATAATCTAGAGGAAACCATTTCTAAAACCTGATATGGAAAAAGAAATTTTAGAACACCGGCTAAACGTTAATAGAAGAAGGTTTTTGTCCCATCTAGGTATGGGAGTGGGGAGTGTCGCACTCGGTTCCTTATTGATGCCAGACTTGTTTAAGGGTACAGGGAGTATGGATGCAGATATGATTCCTGGATTGCGGGACTTTGCACCCAAAGCCAAACGAGTGATTTATCTCTTCCAAAATGGGGCTCCCTCCCAGATTGAGACCTTTGATTACAAACCCAAGCTGAAGGAAATGTTTGGACAGGAGCTTCCTGATTCTGTCCGGGGAGGTCAGCGATTAACCGGGATGACGTCCAATCAGTCCTCATTTCCCTTAGTTGGATCCTTTGCTGATTTTAAGCGATATGGGCAATCAGGAGCATGGATCAGTGATCTTTTGCCTTACACTGCAAAAATTGCCGATGATCTATGCATCGTGCGATCTATGCATACAGAGGCTATAAACCATGACCCGGCGCTTACTTTTTTCCAGACGGGTGCACAGCAGGGCAATAGACCTAGCATGGGATCATGGTTGAGTTATGGATTGGGAAGCGAAAACAAAAATTTGCCTGCTTTTACCGTATTGCTTTCCCGAGGAATAGGTAATGGTCAGGGAGTGTATTCTAAGCTATGGAATAATGGCTTTTTGGATTCTGTCCATCAGGGAGTACAATTCAGCAGCGGTGAAGATCCAGTACTTTATCTTAAAGATCCCAAGGGGTTGAGCAGAGAGGAAAGACGGGTCATGTTGGATAATATTTCTGAGCTCAATCATATTTCCCATGAAAAATTAGGTGACCCCGAGATCAGCGCCAAAATCAAACAATATGAAATGGCTTACCGGATGCAGACGACCGTACCGGAAATCATGGATCTTAATAAAGAACCTGACTCTGTAATCAAATTGTACGGGCCTGACTGCCTGGTTCCTGGGACTTATGCGGCAAATTGCCTTTTGGCCAGAAAACTCTCTGAAAGCGGGGTCCGCTTTGTGCAGCTTTATCACCAAGGATGGGATCAGCATGGAAACTTGCCTTTTGAAATATCCCATCAAGCCAAAGATACAGATCAGGCATCTGCTGCATTGGTGACCGACTTGAAACAGCGCGGGCTTCTTGATGAGACCTTGGTTATCTGGGGCGGAGAATTTGGAAGGACAAATTACAGTCAGGGTAAATTGAATCCTACTGATTATGGTCGTGATCATCATCCCCGATGCTTTAGTATTTGGATGGCAGGGGGAGGAGTAAAGCCTGGACTGATTTATGGCGAAACAGACGAATTGGGATACAATGTGACCAAAGATCCTGTACATGTCCATGATTTTCAGGCTACCGTACTGCACTTGATGGGGCTGGATCATGAGAAACTGATCTACAAGCACCTAGGCCGAAGATTCAGATTGACAGATATTTCCGGTCATGTAGTCAAAGACTTGATTGCATAGAAAATTCACCCGTCTATCAACACTACTACCTCATTTATGAAGAGCAAGCTTATAGGCATTGCAAAGGGGATTTTATTTGGAGGCAATATTCTGTTGCTTTTTTTCCTGCTGTTTGAGTCATATATCACTATTCCCCTTTGGATGCAGCCGATTGGGCGGATGCATCCCATTATGCTTCATTTTCCCATTGCACTGATGTTGCTGGCACTTTTGCTCGAGTTTTTCCGCTTTAGGCCAGAATTCCAGTCCCAACCTTTCTTTCAGAATTTCTCCAGATATCTCTTATTATTTTCTATTCTCACCGGATTGCTCGCTGCCATCATGGGACTGTTTTTATCTCAGGAGGAAGGGTATTCCGGTCAAATGCTGGATTGGCATAAATGGTCCGGTGCAGGAATGGTTTTCTTGGCTTCCTTGATTTATGCGTTTCGAGATTATAAGTGGTACCGGGAAAAAGTGTCCAAAGTAGCAATAGGAATAACCACACTGTCAATTATTCTGGCAGGACATTTTGGAGCTACGCTCACACATGGTGAAAACTTTATACTCGAGCCTGTTCTTGCAGCCCAAGTAAAGATGGTGCCATTTGAAGAAGCACAGGTTTTTAACCATTTAATACTTCCCGTATTGGAAAATAAGTGTAATTCCTGCCACAATTCCTCTAAAGCAAAAGGAGAGTTGATCATGACAAGCATAAAAACCTTGCTAAAAGGGGGAGAAAATGGGGTAATATTTGTTGGAGGAAAACCTGAGGAAAGTTCGCTCCTGAACAGAATCCATTTACCGGAGGAAGATGATGATCATATGCCTCCATCAGGAAAACCACAGTTGACCGAAGGAGAAAAAGTCCTTTTAGTACAGTGGATTCAATCTAATCTAGAACCTGAGACAATGCTTGTATCACTTCCTGAGTCGGATGAATTGCGGGTAATTGCAATGGAATTTTTTGATTCACAATCTTCTGAACCCGTGTTTGATTTCTCTGCAGCAAATCCCAAAACCATCCAAGAACTTAATACCTCTTATCGGGCTGTTATTCCTTTCGCCAAGGATTCACCTGCCTTGGACGTGGTATTTTTCAGCGCGGCAAATTTTTCTCCAGCAGCCTTAGAGGAACTTGTGCAAGTGAGTGAACAAGTGGTCGCGCTTAACTTGAATAAAATGCCTGTGACAGATCAGGAAATGAAGTCCATTTTGCGCTTTGATAATCTTGTGCGCTTAAATCTAAACTTTACAGGAATCACAGGCAAGGGGCTTGCTGAGTTGGTGAAGCTTAAAAATGTTCGACAGCTTTCTATTTCGGGAACCAAGGTAGATTTTGCTTCGATATCAGAGGCGGCTAAGAATTTCGAGAAGTTACAAACGGTCACTGTTTGGAATACTTCCGTGACGAAGTCTGAATTGGAAACACTCAGAGAAGAGTTTAAAAACATTACTTGGGAGGTTGGAAGAGAAGACTTGGATGAGGATATTCTGCAATTGAATTTGCCCCAACTTGCTAATGTCTCCAATATTTTCATGGATACGCTAGCCTTGAAAATCGCTCACCCGATCAGGGATGTTGAAATCCGTTTTACCCTGGATGGGTCAGAGCCAACTAGGGATAATTCTCCAAAGTTTGTTTTTGGTGAAACAATTCTAACCGAAGGACAGCTGGTGAAAGCAAGGGCATACAAGGATGGTTGGGACAATAGTGAGCTAGCTGAATTTAATGTCTATCAAAACAGAAACCTCCCCGACACCGTAATGCTTTTGAGCAAATTGAGCAGAGTTCATCCTGCCAATGGATCCAAAACTTTCTTTGATAAAGAGCAGGGAACTTTCAATGCAAACAGTCCGGCATGGGCAAACAATTGGGCAGGTTTTCGTGGTAATTCTATGGAATTGCTCTTGGAATATGATGAAAATGTGGAAGTTAGCTCTGTAAGTATGCGTGTTTTGGTGGAACCAAGCAATGTCATTTCTCCTCCTGAATCCATTGAAATCTGGGCTGGTGATGATCCAAACTCCTTAAAGCTTGTAGGTAATATGAGACCCAAACAACCCACTAAGGAGGGAGAACCCTACATTGAACTCGTTACCTGTGAGTTTAAAAAGATCACGGCAAAGTATATTAGAGTCGTGTCCAAGCCTGTGGAAAAGATAGGCGACTGGAGTGGCCGGAAAGGTTCTGGCGGTCTTTTATTGGTAGACGAGTTGTTTGTGAATTGAAGTACTGATTAGTTTATATGAGGCAAGTTTCCTTGTTTTAAGGCTACACTGAAATTTTCAGATTTTTCTTAATAGGGGTTTTAGCCAATGTGCAATTTGGTCTGGAAAATAGTCATTCGCAGTTTGGATTCTGGTCTAGAGATCCTGAAGTAGTAAAACTGATTTGAAGTGACTTGACTACAAGATGTATTACGCTGAAATCATCCTTTTTTTAAATTGGATGTAATGACCAGAAATCTTTGAATTCCTTTAAAATCTGCTTTTTTTCATTTAGTAGAATATCTTTTTCAATTCGAAGTGCGGGATGAATGGTAGTTCCAAAACTGGAAATTGAGACTTCGGGAATGCCAGATATAAAACAATTCAAGGCTCGTTTGCTATACAGCGTTTAAATGTTGGATGGTTAGCTGAGTTATTTCCCTTGAAAATTATATAAAATTGATGAATTGCTGGCATTTACCGTCACTTTGGATTATTTATCCAGCTTAAATACGGCATTCATTGCAGCTTTTTTCCAGTTGTTCTATCCTATTGTTACTTTTAAGGCAAAGGTTAACCAGGTCGAGGCAAGTATTGATGTTGTTCTTTTCGGTACAATAAATCTTGATTCCTAACTTGATCTTACACCTCATACTAGCATTAGAAAAATATGGCGATTAATAATTCGGAAATCCTTGTGTTGGATAGTTTAATTGATGAGTTCGAGGATATAATCATGCATCGCGGAGAGGACCTATTTCATTCGGATCATGTGAAGTTTTTAGGAAATGATCCTGCTCGCTCTGTATATACTTTTAAGGTACAGGGAAGTGGCAAAAAAGCTTACACAGTAGAACTTTGTCTCAATCAGCATCTCATTGATCATTGTATATCCAATAATTTGAATTTGCCAACGACTTGTGGTTGTATCTATTTCGAGCAAAATCCGAACTGTAAGCATATGGCGGCCGCAGCACTTTTTTTGGCTTTCTATAGTGATGAAATTTCCCGAAGTCTTGATGGCATAAAAAAGAAATCGCTTCCTAAGAAAATAGTACCTGAAGTCGAAAATCGCTTACTTTTCCCTATCCAAATTTCCTGTAAAGAAGAAGATTTTGAAAATCTGGCTGAACGTCTTCCAATTATAAGCACTCAGGAAAGGTCTACATTCCTACAGACTATTGATTTTATAGAAAATGGTTTAAGATACTCATTATTAATTATTGGATTTCCTGTTCAACTCACCTTGACGTATGATCCAATAATTGAGCGGCTTACCATTGTTTGTTCGGATAGAAAAATTATTATACAAGAGCAAGCAGTCATTTTTCTCCAGCAACTCTGGAGGTCTTCCACACTTGATGACCTCAAGTTCATCACCAATTCGCAGCGCTCGAATGAGAAACGTAAAAAGCTAGACAACCTTGGCTTGCTGGATGAAGTAAAAAATCCAGACAAGGCTCTCGATTTGGAATTTACAGCGAGGGGAATTCGATTTTTCTATTGCGGAGAATTGGAGGGAATCGTGGATATGGTTGAGCTAGGAAATGAGTTTAAGGTCTATTCTACTAATGAAATGGCCGCTTTGGATTTCGAAGCTCTGGCTGATCAGTCCGAGTCCAAGGAGTTTGGGCTTTACAATGCAGCGTTTGCATTTGCTATCACAGATCAAGGAGCATTGAACAATATATTTGCGTTTATAGCTAAAGGGAAAAAGAGCGATCCGCAAGGATTCCATGTCAGATTTGATCTACTGTCTGATCCAGATGATGTACGATTAGCTAGGAATGATAATTTGGAGCGGTTGCTTATTGATATTAAGCTGATGAAATCCTATGGAGAGCGCAATAAGAAGGAAGCGCTTCACAAGTCTTTTATAAATTTTATCCAAGCTGTAGGGAATCACTATCCGATTTTTAGAAGCGCTGCAATTTATGGAGGTTATTATTACCACAAATTCCATAAAAATACGATCAAAGAGCAGTTGACTTTTCAGTATGCTGAGCTGGAATTTACCCTTTGCAGAAATAAATCCATCTTCGAGCTTCAGGCGTGGGTATTCATAGGAGAGGAAAGGTTGAATTTGGCTGACTTGAAAGGAAAGCTGGTGCTGTCAGATATTTATGGATTCTGGAATGATCGGGTTATTCTACTTTTTGAAAATATAGACAAGATAGCTTTATTGAAGTATTGGAAAGATCGTGTCCCCTCGAGATTTGTGGAAAATAAGTTTCCTGAGTTTGCGGAGCATGTGATTATACCACTGGCACGGCATGCGAAATTTTCTGATGAGACGGGAATGATCTCAGAAGTTGACTCTGGCGCGGCTTCAGACAGGGAATTGTATATTTCAGAGCTTTCTGGACTGGTTATTTTTGAGCCAAAAGTACGATATAGTCCTGCTATCAGCTCCAACCCGCTTAGCACAGCCACTCTTTTTGATGCTGAATCAACTACTATTTTTCTAAGAAACAGCGATGTAGAAAACGAATTTGTGGAGTTTTTGAAATCGCTTCATCCTTCCTTTACTCAGGCAGGGGGCGGAGGTTATTTCTTTCTCAAGCACAATCAATTCACAGAGGGAAAATGGTTTTTGGAGACATTTGAGCTTCTCAAAGAGGCAGGAATAAAAGTCTTTGGACTGGATAAACTCACGTTGAAGCGCTACTCGCCTTTTTCTCCAGTGATATCTATGAATGTCAATTCCAATTCTGATTGGTTTGAAATCAGTACTCAATTGAAATTTGGAGATTATTCAGTTCGTTTAAAAGATATCAAGCAGGCCATTCAAGCAGATGAACGATTTGTGCGTCTGGGAGATGGATCGCTTGGTCAGATTCCGGACAAGTGGTTGCGCAAATTCCGGAAACTGATTCAATCCTCGGAAGCGGAAGATGAGACGCTCAAGCTTTCAAAGATTCATTTTAATCTGTTGGATGATTTTGAGGAGGAGTTAGTCAATCCTGAAGTGGAGAGAGAATTGGCTGAGAAGAAAGCCCGTTTGCAGTCCTTTGAGGAAATCCGCTCCGTAGAAGTGCCGAAAGCGGTCAAGGCTGAGTTAAGAAATTACCAGAAAGCAGGTCTGAATTGGATGAATTTCTTGCAGGATTATGGCTGGGGCGGAATATTGGCAGATGACATGGGCTTAGGCAAAACGCTTCAGGTAATCACGCTGATTTCACAAATGGCAGAAAAGGGCAAAGTCAGTGTGTTGATTGTAGCACCCACAACGCTACTTTTCAACTGGAGAAATGAACTGGATAAATTCGCTCCGCATCTGGATTACTTTATCCACCATGGTGATCGATCTGATAACGTAGAGGATCTCAAAGCGCATTCTATTGTGTTGACCAGTTATGGCCTAGTGATCAATGACTTGGATTTGCTGTGCAAACTGGAGTTTGACCTGATCGTGGCTGATGAATCCCAGGCGATCAAAAATGTATCTTCGCTCCGCTACAAATCTATTATCAAGCTCAGAGGAAAGCTCAAACTAGCCATGACTGGAACACCCATTGAAAATGGGATCGCAGAGCTTTTTGCGCACATGAACTTTGTGAATCCTGGGTTTTTTAGAACCTTCTCGGGGTTCAAAGACCAATATCTCAAGGAACTCCGTAATGGAAATCCCGAGGTAATGGAGGATTTGAGGAAGAAAATCCAGCCTTTTGTACTTCGACGGACAAAGGAGGAAGTACTCACCGAGCTTCCTGACAAGATCGAAGAATATCTTTATTGCGAGATGGGAGTTGCACAAAAGAAAGTTTATGAGGCCTATCGGAATGAATATAGGGAATTTATTCAGGGTAAATTCAACGAAGAGGGAGCCAACCAATCCAAGATGTATGTACTTGAAGGATTGACCAAACTGCGTCAGATCTGTGATTCCCCCGATTTGATCAGCAAAGAAAAGAAAGGAGCTAAGAGTGCCAAAATTGATTTGCTGATGGAGCATATCGTGGAAAAGACCGGCAATCATAAGATTCTGATTTTTAGCCAATTTGTGAAAATGCTGGACTTGGTCAAAGAGGAAATGGTCTTCAGAAATATCCCTTTTTCGTATCTAGATGGCAAGAGTTCGATGAAAAATCGTGAAAATTCCGTGAATCAATTTCAGGAAGATACGTCCATCCGAGTGTTTTTAATTAGTATAAAAGCTGGAGGAACAGGTCTTAACCTCACTGCAGCCGACTATGTGTATATCTTGGATCCGTGGTGGAATCCTGCAGTGGAAAATCAGGCAATCGACCGCTGTTATCGCATGGGACAGGAGAAGAAGGTAATGGCTTATCGTATGATTTGTAAGGATACCGTGGAAGAAAAAATCGTTGACCTTCAAAAGTCTAAACTCAAACTAGCCAAGGACGTGATTTCCGAAGGTGATGGCTTCCTGACGGGAATGAACGGGGATAGTATGCTGAAGCTATTTGAGTAAAAAGGGATTTTCAGTCGTTGATTATTGGTTCAAGATATGAGTCTTCCGGCTTGGATTTTTTTTATTCCTATTGGTAATACTCACCCAAAAAAACAGTCATGAGAATTATGCATAATTACTTCTAATACCTCGTCAAGTGAACTAATTAGGCCCGCTGGCTTATATATATACCATTTGAAAGCTATTTCTATGATCCAGCTTTTCTCACAATGCTTATGATGAGAGCCTCATGCAGATACCTTACTATATCAGGAGAATAGGAACAATCATAATCCCTGATCACCTCATGCCCAGCATTGACTTTTCTCGCAACACAAAATACCTGTTTAAATTACTCCACTTTCAAAAGATTAATAGGAGTTATTTTCTTTGTCGAACACTGCTATGCTGAATTCTGAATGCTGCATAATCTCTAGAAACATGTTTTCATTCGTTTCCGCTGAGCAGATACTGATGACGTTGGGATCACCTGCTGCCAGCTTCCCTTCAAACTTGTACAGCTGCTGATAATCCGAGTTTCAACGTTTTCGGTTCGCATTGGATAGCGTGGTTCCGGTAGGCAATAGCTTAATTCCGCAAGGAATAATCTTTCCAGCTATACGGTAAATATTCATACAATCTTCCCTGATGCTTCCGTTTCGTGCAAGCACCACTTACAACATACATGTAAAATATGCCGCTGATTATCCTCCCTAATTTTGATCTCGGACGACAGTAGGTGTGCCTTGAAGTGGAGAGATAAGCTCTTCACATGCTGTTGATATGATGATGGTAGGCCCATCGGAGGAGCTGACAGACAGATCCTTCAAACCACTTTATGGTGCAGTCCACCGAAAGGGGATTGTACTGAGCGATAAAGAAAAGGCAGATTAAATCTGTCAGGTATGTACTGTAGAGCTGAACGAGAGTGAACCTTCATAGTAAAACATCGATACGTTTAAATACTCTGCTGAAACTGAAGAGATTTACTGGTCTTCAGGAATTGAGTCTAACGGCAGTAACTGGAGTGGGTTAGACAGCAGACGGTGTAAAGGAGGCAGGAATGCGGTACAGGCATACCAACGGAACAAGGGAACTCGTAAGAGCGAGCAAAGGGAAAGTACAAGCGGAGAACCCGCAAGGCGAATACCGATAGCAGTTACGGGGGCGGATTCCATCGTAGTAGTGATGAAATCCTGTGAAAGCAGGAAGGAGCGAAGGGTGGGAGTAAAGTCGGTTTCCATACGATCAACAACTTGTAAAAGGGGAAGATTGAGTAGTATGAAACAAAGGAACATCCTGTAAAAAGCAGGATACCTGACTTTGGAAGCGCCGTGTGATGGGAGACTATCACGCACGGTGCTGGGAGAGGTTTGGGGTGAAATTCCCCTTACCTACTCGACATTTTTATAAATCCTAAAAGCTTTTTTGGGTTACCGTTTCAATAGTATTCTCAAAATACCATCTCTACAAATAATTCTCAAAGTCAAGTTTGATATTGATGCCTCAGGGAGATTATCTATACTAAATTGCTATGATGTTTAAAAAAATAAGTATTCCTATTTTTCTGCTGTTAACTCTCTCCATTTTTTGCCAAGCCCAAGACAGGAAGGAGTTTCACGTTTCCCTTCAGGGAAGTGACCAAAATACTGGAACGGAGGAATTGCCTTTTGCCAGTATTGAAAGGGCCAAGGAGATAGTGAAATCCTATAGGAAGAGCAATCCAACTAACGCGGTTACCTTGATTCTTTCGGAAGGCACCTATTACTTAGAGGAACCTTTGGTTTTCTCTCCGGATGAATCAGGGTCTAAAGAAGCTCCTTATATCCTCAGGGCTGCCCAAAGCGAGAAAGTTGTCATCAGCGGTGGGAGGTCATTAGATCTCAAATGGAAGACCTATAAAGGAGATATCTTAGTGGCGAAAGTGCCAAAGAACTTGACGTTTTCAAGCCTTTTCATAAATGGTGAGAAGCAAATAAGAGCGCGCTATCCCAACTATCAAGAAGATGTCTTCCCATTCAACGGATACGCTAAAGACGCGCTTTCGAAGGAGAGGATAAGTGGCTGGAAGTATCCTGAAGGAGGTTTTATCCATGCCCTCCACACTGGAAAATGGGGTGGAATGCATTATGAAATTACTGGGAAAATAGGAAAAGACAGTTTGGCTTATGTAGGTGGCTGGCAGAATAATCGTGCAAGTGCTATTCATTCTACCATGCGTTTTGTGGAGAATATCTTTGAAGAATTGGATAGTCCCAAGGAGTGGTATTTAGACAAAGAAACAGGACTGCTATATTATTTTGCTGAGTCAGCGTTGCCTATACTAAAGGTAGAAGTGGATCGATTGGAGAACTTGGTGACACTACAGGGAAGTTTTGAAAACCCTGTTCATCACATATACTTTGAGGGATTAACTTTTACCCAGACTTCTCCCACTTTTATGAAGACTGAGGAGAGACTGATGCGTAGTGACTGGACTATTTATAGAACTGGAGCGGTTTTGATGCAAGGGACAGAAGATTGTGCTATTGAGAATAGTGTTTTCTCAGACTTGGGAGGAAATGCGATTTTCATCAGCAACTACACTAGAAACGCTAGAATCAAGGATAATCTGATCGAGAACATAGGTGCTAGTGCAATTAGCTTCGTTGGCGATCAAGGTGCAGTAAGATCGCCTTCCTTTAATTACCATGAATTTGTTGAGGAAAAGGACATGGATACAATTCCTGGCCCGAAAACAACAAATTACCCGTCTAATTCATTGATATCGGGCAACTTGATTCGAAATATTGGGCAACTTGAAAAGCAAGTGGCTGGTGTTCAGATTCAGATGGCGATGGACCTGCATGTGGTTCATAATACAATTTACAATGTGCCGAGGTCAGGAATAAATATAGGCGATGGTGCATGGGGAGGTCACATCATTGAATTTAATGATGTCTTCAATACCGTGATGGAGACTGGCGATCATGGTGCTTTTAACTCCTGGGGTCGAGATCGTTTTTGGCATCCTAACAGAGGAGTGTTGGATGCCTTGGTGGAAAAACATCCAGATTGGATCAAATTAGACGCGATCAAAACCACTATAATTCGCAACAATAGATTTCACTGCGACCATGGATGGGACATAGACTTAGATGATGGTTCCAGTAATTATGAGATTTATAACAACTTGTGTTTGAGCGGTGGGATAAAACTAAGAGAAGGTTTTTACAGAACAGTTTACAATAATATTACTGTGAATAATGGCTTCCATCCGCATGTATGGTTTGAGAATAGCCATGATGTATTCACTCGCAATATCGTGATGACCTCTCATCAGCAAATTAGAGTAGACGCGTGGGGAGATAAGGTCGATGAGAATTTTTTCACGGCTGAAGAAGATCTAAATCAATCAAAAGGTTTTGGAATAGAGGCAAGCGGAGAATTTGGGAGTCCTGAATTTGTCGATCCTGAAAGAGGAGATTTTAGTATAAAAGAAGGCTCCTTGGCAATGACTGCTGTTGGATTTGTGAATTTCAGTATGATTGATTTTGGAGTGCTTTCTCCAGAATTAAAAAGTCTTTCTGAGGAGCCTGAAATCCCTTTTCTTTTGTTGGAAAGATCGGATAAGGCAGATGAGATTTACGAATGGCATGGATTCAAAGTAAAGAATATGGAGACGCTTGGAGAGCAATCCGCTGCAGGTTTAAATGAAATCTCTGGAGTTTTGATCTTGGATATTCCTGAAGGATATGATTCTTCTACTTCAAAGTCATTGAAAAAGGGAGATGTTATTCTGAGTTGCTGGGAACTGAAAGTGGATGATTTTGTCTCACTTCGTAAAGCGGAAAAAGGTAATATTTGGAAAGGGCAAATCAAGCTAAAGGTTTGGAGAAATCAAGAGTTGATCACGATAGTTTTGGAAGAGTAATAATCTTGGAATTGGTCAAGTTAACTTCTTCTCCTACCTATTCTCTTTTCTACCAGTACTAAACTAAATACGTGTTATAATTAGGGATAAACTGTCATGGTTCAAGTCTTCAAGCCTAGACAAGCACAGTAAATTAAGGTAACTGTCAACCAAAAAAACATCCATGAGAATCCTGCATAATTTCGTCCAAAGCGTTGTCCAAAGATTTTAAATTACCGGCGGGTTCATATAGATGCCACTTCAAGTCGCCACGTTTCCAATAGATTTTCCACTCATCAGAACTCTTGATGTATTTAATTTTAGCATATGCCAGGGTGCGCTTTTGGGTAGGATTGTTCCAGATCGGCCGGATTTCATTTAGATAAATGTCTTGATTTTCGTATCCATCCGACCAACCCCATATTGCGAGTGGTTTCCTGAATGCTTAAAGTTGCAGGATGAAAAAGACAAGCAACGAAGCGTATTATTCCCTGTATTGTAAGTGGCAGGAATCCGGTCAGAGCAAGGCAACCTTTGCCGCATCAGTAGGCATTCCCAAAGCAACCTTCTATTATTGGTGTAAGAAGTTTGACACAGATACTGTTCCTACATCTTTCCCTTCCCCGTTTTCAATTATTCCGATGGATCATCCCAGGGCAAGTCCGGTAGCCCGG
>Ga0307486_1001451_pt1 | contig 18231 bp, 15 predicted proteins | sample CBIW02metaG_FD_203663 | JGI IMG/M metagenome (GOLD analysis project Ga0307486, IMG submission 203663) | Sea-ice brine microbial communities from Beaufort Sea near Barrow, Alaska, United States - CBIW 0.2 | ecosystem: Environmental > Aquatic > Marine > Coastal | place: USA: Alaska | collected... | reverse complement strand
GGTTCTTAGGCTTTTCAACCAATAAACACTGGCTAGCAAATACCTGTGAAACCTGGCTTGTGCCAATTCCAAAGGCGATCGTTCCAAAAGCACCGTGAGTAGAGGTGTGGCTGTCTCCGCAAACAATGGTCATTCCCGGTTGGGTAATTCCCAGCTCCGGGGCTATTACATGAACAATTCCGTTATTGGGATGCCCAAGGCCATAAAGGGTGATATTGTTATCTGCACAGTTTTGGGACAATTGTTCGAGCTGGTTTCTGGACAATACATCTTTTATGGGCAGATGCTGATTTTGAGTCGGGGTATTATGATCGGCCGTTGCAACAATTTGATCAGGTCGTAATACCGGTATTTTTCGTTCTTTTAATTCATTGAAAGCCTGCGGGCTTGTAACCTCGTGAATAAGGTGTTTGTCGATATATAAAATATCGGGTCCGTTAGGTATGGAATCTACCACATGGGCTTCCCAGATTTTATCAAAAAGTGTTTTTTTCATGAGGCTCTGGCAATATTATTTTTTCTGGACAATTCCATGATCTCATGGATGTCATTGTCTACTACTTCTTTTCTGACATCGGCAAAATTTAAAAACTCGACATAGACATTATCCAACTGAAATTTTGTCAATTCGTATCCCATTTTCTTGGCCCGGTAAGCTAAAGCTGCCCTTCCGCTGCGCGCGGTAAGCACTATAGCCGATTCGGTTACCCCGACATCCACAGGGTTGATGATCTCATAGGTTTCCCTGTTTTTGATCACTCCGTCCTGATGGATCCCTGAACTGTGTGCGAAAGCATTTGCACCAACAATGGCCTTGTTAGGCTGCACAAACATTCCCATTTCACGGGAAACCATATTGCTGGTATCATATAACAATTTGGAATTTATATTGGTGGTTAAATTTAACCTGGGGTGTTGCCTTAAAATCATGACAACTTCTTCTAAAGCCGTATTCCCAGCGCGTTCCCCAATGCCATTTATGGTACATTCAATTTGCCTTGCACCGTTCGAAATTCCGGCGATGGCATTTGCAGTGGCCAAACCCAAATCGTTATGACAATGGCAGGAAAGCCGCACTTTGTGAATACCTTCCACATGTTCCTTTAAATATTTGATCTTTTGACCATATTCATCCGGAAGACAGTAACCTGTGGTATCCGGAATATTTAATACCGTTGCCCCTGCTTTTACCGCTGCTGAACACACTTTTGCAAGAAATTCATTATCAGTCCTCCCGGCATCTTCAGCATAAAATTCCACATCTTCCACAAAAGTTTTAGCATAGGAAACGGCCTGAATCGCACGTTCTATAATTTCCTCGCGGGTAGCGTTGAATTTGTATTTAATATGTGAATCGGATGTACCAATTCCCGTATGGATCCTTGGTCTTTTCGCGTATTTTAAAGCTTCGGCTGCAACTTCAATATCTTTTTTCAGGGCACGGGTAAGCCCGCAAACCGTAGCATTTTTAACCAGTTTTGAAATTTCGGTTACTGATTTGAAATCGCCCGGACTGGAGACGGGAAAACCCGCTTCTATTACATCAACTCCCAGTTCATCCAGACGTGCGGCTATTTTCAACTTTTGGGCAGTATTCAATTTACAGCCCGGAACCTGTTCTCCGTCACGCAATGTGGTGTCAAAAATTTCGACCTTCTCTGTACTCATAAGAGTTGTTTTTTACTTTATCTTTATCAAATGTATTTCTTAGCATGCAACTCAATGCGTTAAATAAGTGGTTATTACGATAATTGACCCAAAAATGAAGTTGAGAATAAGCTGATTATCAGCAATTTAAAATCAAATTTGTTACAATGACCAATGAATTAACAGACAACCTTTTTTCTTTAATAAAATCACTTTCCCCCTCTGAAAAAAGACAATTTTCACTCTATGTAGGAAGAATTGGCGTGAATACCGACAGCAAATTTTTGAATTTGTTCAAGGTAATGTCAAAACAGAAAAAATATGATGAAAAGCTTATGCTGCAAAGTACTGATATCAGCAAGCAGCAACTTTCAAATGTCAAGGCACATTTATACAAGCAAATTTTAATTAGTCTGAGGTTAAATCCAGCCCATCAGGGTGTTCCTGTGCAAATAAGGGAACAATTCGATTTCGCTTATATTTTATACAGAAAAGGTTTATATAAGCAGAGTTTAAAATTGCTGGATAAGATCAAGGCAATGGCTTTGCATTATGAGGAAAAAAATGTGGCCTACGAGATCCTGGAAATGGAAAAAATAATTGAATCTCAGTATATCACCCGCAGTATTCACAACCGTGCCGAACTTTTGATTAAACAAACCGAAGAATTGAGCCGTGTAAACATGGTGTCGAGTAAATTATCCAATTTGTCACTTAGATTGTACGGAATTTTCCTTAAAATGGGTTATGCACGAACCAAGGAGGAAGCTCAAGCCATTAAAGTTCTTTTTGAGGAAAATATGCCCGAATACGAATTCAGCAAAATTGGTTTTCGCGAAAAATTATGGCTGTATAAAGCGCATCTCTGGTATAGTTTTATCACCCAGGATTTTTTGTCCTGTTACCGGTATTCTTTAAAATGGATAGATCTTTTTAATGAAAATCCGCATTTGGTATCTATTCATCCAGTTTCTTATATAAAAGGAAATCATTATTTACTTGAATCCTTATTTTACTTAAATCACGCCGTGCTTTTTGAAAAAACCCTGAAAAATTTGGAGGATACTCTTAAAGATCCTAAAATCCCCGACGATGATAATCTGGCGGCATTGTCTTTTTTATATGTCTATAACAACAAACTGAACCTGAAATTTATGACTGGGGATTTCTCCGGGGCAGAACCACTGATCGAAAAAATTCAGAAGAAAATCAAAATATACAAAGGCAGAATAGATGAACATCATATTATGGTTCTGTTTTACAAAATAGCATCTCTTTATTTTGGTGGTGGCGACAATAAAAAGTGCATTGAATACCTGAATAAGATCATCAGTAATAAATCGCTTGAGATCAGGGAAGATTTGATGTGTTTTTCCAGAATTTTAAACCTGGTTGCCCATTACGAAGCAGGCCTGGATTATCATTTAGAGAGTTTGATAAAATCTACCTATAAATTTTTGATCAAGATGAACGATTTGCATGAAGTACAGAAGGAAATGATCAAATTTCTCCGGATTTTGCCCGATGTCTCTCCCCTGGAAATCAAGGATGAATTCAAAAAACTCCACAGCAAACTGAAGCAATATGAAGATCATCCTTACGAGCGAAGGGCGTTCCTATATCTGGATATTATTTCATTTTTGGAAAGCAAGATAGAAAACCGGCCGGTGGCTGATGTTATTGCTGAAAAAGCTGAATTGGTAAGGCGTTAAGGCTTTATTATATAAACATTGTATCTAAATTCGCCAAATTTCTTTCCTGAAATCTGATATATTTCGCCCTTTCAGGGCTTTTGTTGTTTCAAATTTTATAAGCTTTCAATTTATCAAGTTAATTGAAATGTTTCTCTTCTTTTAAAATGAAATGAATTCGGCAAAAAGAATAATTTTGCGAAACAATCTGAAATAATAGTGATTAGTCTGAAAGCTTTACTTGCTCAATTTATTTGGGCTTATTTTTTGTGCCAACAGAAAAACAACTTCAGGGAAAAATGTGATTCGGTGACACTTTTTCATCCGGAGGTTGTATTGTCCCCAAAGTTGTTAAATTTGCCGTACTTTAGAACGAATCAATGATCATAAAAGGCATCAAACTAGCCGTTGCAAAATTAAAAATAGCCCATCTTGTTAAAAACCGGCAACCTGAAGCTTATTCAATTCCGGTTAAATCTATAGCTATTATTTTCGATTTTAAAAATCGAAAGGTTTTAAGCCAATTGGAACAATTGAAAAAACAATTCAATATTTCCGATGCCAACTTTAGGGTAATAACCTATATTCGAAATGGCAAAAAACCAGTCGATTTTGAGGGAGAAATCTATAGCTTGAAAAATATAAATTTTATTGGGGAGATAAATAATAAGGGAATGAATGAATTTACCCCAGAAAGTGTTGATTTACTTATTACTTTTGCCGAAGAAGATAATACCGCCGTACATCTTTTAACCGCACATTGTCGTGCTGGGATTAAGGTGGGAAGATATCGGCAAAATGTAGCATTATATGATATGATCATTCAGGCCGATGATGATGCCGGATTATTTACCGAGGAATTGGCAAAATATTTAAAACAGCTTAAAAAATCATAAAATGAATAAATTAATTGGAACCGGTGTCGCTTTAATAACTCCTTTTAAAAGTGATCTTTCAGTAGATGTGGAAGCGCTTTCAAATTTGGTGAAGGACCAGATCGCGAACGGGATAAATTATTTGGTGGTTTTAGGAACTACCGGGGAAAGCGCCACCCTTTCAAAATCTGAAAAAGATTTGGTCGTCAATACCGTGATAAAAGCAAATAACGGAAAGATTCCATTGGTTTTGGGCATGGGAGGTAACAATACGGCCGCATTGGCAGAGGAATTGAAATTCACAGATCTATCTGCTTTTGAAGCCATTTTATCGGTTTCCCCATATTACAACAAACCTACACAGGAAGGCATTTATCAACATTATAAAATCATTTCGGAAGCTTCCAAAAAACCTGTAATTATTTATAATGTTCCGGGAAGAACAGCCTCCAATGTCCTGCCCGCGACTGTACTAAGATTGGCTCGGGATTTTAAGAATATAATTGGAATTAAAGAGGCCGCGGGAGATATTGTCCAGGCCATGAAACTAATTTCTATTTTACCTGAAGACTTTTTAGTGATCTCGGGAGATGATATGGTTACCCTGCCAATAATATTGGCGGGAGGTCACGGGGTAATTTCGGTAATTGGACAAGGATTGCCATCAGAGTTTTCCAAAATGGTTCAACTGGGACTGGAAGGAAAAGTTAAAGAAGCCTATAAACTTCATTATAAAATAATGCCCTCCATCGATTTGATTTTTGCTGAAGGAAATCCAGCGGGGATAAAGGCCTTGCTCCATTCCAAAAAAGCCTGTGAAAATTTTGTGCGCCTGCCTTTGGTAAAATCTACGGACAAATTACTCAGTGAAATTGAAGTTTTTATGGCCCAATTTTAAATTTCCTGAGTTGGAAGTTGATTTTGCACCAAATGAAAGTTTTATAATAGAATAGAAAACAGTACTTTTGCCAGATGTTTTTACAAAGTATGAAAAAAGGGTTATTATTACTGGGCGTATTTCTTATGTTGGTTTCTTGTGGCGAGTACCAGAAGGTATTGAAAAACGAAGATGCCGGAGCTAAATATACAATGGCTGAAAAGTTATATAATGAAGCTAAGGAAGAAAACAACAAATCCAAATATAGAAAAGCATTAAGGTTGTTTGAACAAATTGTTCCTCAGTACCGTGGGAAACCTCAGGGTGAGAAAGTGACCTATCTTTTTGCCGATACTTATTATCAGTTAAAGGATAATTATTTGGCGGGATATCAATTTGAAAGATTTACCTCGGCCTATCCAAATAGTGAAAAGGTAGAAGAAGCTTCATTTAAAAGCGCTAAAAGTTATTATTTTTTGTCACCCAGATACGATTTGGATCAGACAGAAACAGATAAGGCGATGGCAGAATTGCAAAAATATATAGATACTTATCCAAATGGCGAATTTTTGGAAGAGGCCAATAAGCTTGCTACCGAATTAAGGGTTAAACTGGAAAAGAAAGCATACGAAATTGCAAAACAATATCACCATACCCAAAATTATAAATCGGCTATTGTGGCCTTTACCAATTTTATTAATGAATATCCCGGTTCTCCGTTCAGGGAAGCTGCTTTTTATAACAGGTTTGATTCCGCCTATCAATTGGCGATCAACAGCTATCAGCAGTTAATGGCAGAGCGATTGAATACAGCTGAAGATTATTACAAGAGTTATCAAAAATATTATCCTGAAGGAAGTGCTTATTACGATAGGATCCAAACTTCTAACAAGGATTTAGAATCTAGACTACAAAATTTTTAATTACTACCTATTATGGATTTGAAAAAGAGCAATGCACCGATAAACACTACCACAATCGACAAGAATTTGGTGGATGCCCCAACAGGCAATATTTATGAGGCGATATCAATAATCTCGAAGCGGGCAAACCAGATCAATGGCGAAATCAAAAGAGAGCTTTTGGAAAAACTGGATGAATTTGCCACTTACAACGATAGTTTGGATGAGGTTTTTGAAAACAAGGAACAAATTGAAGTTTCAAAATATTACGAAAAATTACCTAAACCACACTCTTTGGCAGTTCAGGAATGGTTAGAAGATAAAATTTATTATCGCGATACCAAGGAGACTTCAGAAGAAAACTAATATAATGAGTGTTCTGGAGGGAAAAAAAATACTATTGGGCATTTCTGCCGGTATTGCTGCATATAAAACAGCTCCTTTAGTCAGATTATTTATTAAAGCCGGTGCTCAGGTGAAAGTTATCATGACCCCGGCTTCCAAAGATTTTGTCACTCCGCTTAGCCTTTCCACACTTTCAAAAAACAAGGTAATTTCATCATTTACCGATGAGGAAGATGAAAATGCCACCTGGAACAGTCACGTAGAACTCGGCCTTTGGGCCGATTTTATGCTTATTGCCCCGGCCACTGCCAATACCTTGTCTAAAATGGCATCGGGAACCAGTGATAACATCCTATTGGCTACTTATTTATCTGCAAAATGCCCCGTGTATTTTGCTCCTGCAATGGATCTGGATATGTTCCAACATCCGGCTACGAAAAAGAGCTTGCAAACCCTTCAGTCTTATGGAAATTCTATGATCCCGGCAGAATCCGGAGAACTTGCCAGTGGACTTTATGGCGAAGGAAGAATGGCTGAACCGGAAAATATTCTTAGTTTTATAGAAAACCACCTGCGCGAAAAAATGCCTCTTTGTAATAAGAAAGTTATGATAACGGCAGGACCCACATACGAAGCTATAGATCCTGTGCGTTTTATAGGAAATCATTCCAGTGGGAAAATGGGTTTTGAACTGGCAAAAGAAGCAGCTAAATTAGGAGCTGAGGTAATCCTTATTTCAGGTCCCAGCCATTTGACTTTAGAGAATTCAAATATTAAGCTTATCAGGGTCACCAGTGCGCAGGAAATGTATGATGCGGCGCACGAATTTTATCCCACTATGGATGTGGCAATTGCGGCAGCAGCGGTATCCGATTATAAGCCGAAAAACGTGGCCCAACAAAAAATGAAAAAACAGGAGGCTGTTTTGACCATTGAACTGACGCCAACCCAGGATATTCTGGCTTCCATGGGGAAATTGAAAAAAAACCAAAAGCTTATTGGTTTCGCATTGGAAACCAATAATGAACTTGAAAACGCGAAAGGAAAACTGGTAAGTAAAAATCTGGATTTTATCGTTCTGAATTCCCTGAATGATGAAGGCGCAGGTTTTAAGACTGATACCAATAAAATTAGAATTATCACAAAAAAAGAAGTGAAAACATTCGGTTTAAAATCCAAATCGGAAGTTGCACGGGATATTTTAAATGAAGTAATCCTATTGTTAAATGAATAAGATCGCACTGGTATTATTGCTGTTTTTTTGGGTTGCCATAGCTTCGGCCCAGGATTTGAACGGGGAGGTTATTATTAATGCTGAGCAGACCGGGCAAAGTAATCTATCCGTTTTTAAAACCCTGCAAAGATCGCTTTCGGAATTTATCAATCAAACCAGTTGGAACGATCGGAAATATTCAAATCACGAACGCATCAATTACAGTGTTTTTATCAATATTTCAAAATTTGAAAACGATTCATTTACTGGCACCATTCAGGTACAATCCTCACGGCCTGTTTTTGGATCTAATATGATCACCCCAATCTTCAATTTTAACGATGAACAATTCAGCTTTAATTACAGGGAATTTGAGCCTTTAACATACAGTCAGAATGCTTATTCTTCCAATTTGGTATCCGTAATTTCATTCTACGTTTATACTATTTTAGGATTGGACGCAGATACTTTTCAGCAGGAAGGCGGAACCCCATATTATGAAGAGGCTAACCGAATTGTGACTACAGCTCAACAAAGCAATACCAACGGCTGGCGTGGAACCGATGGAAACCGCTCCCGGTACAGGCTTAATGCAGATCTTTTGTCTAATTCCTTTTCAGATTACAGAACTACATTGTACCAATACCACCGTTTGGGCCTTGATGTAATGCATAAGGATCCCGCTGCCGGAAAAAAAGCCATAGCCAAATCGATTCAAAATTTGCGCAGTATGAACGACAGCAGGCCAAATTCATTGTTAATGCGGGTGTTTTTTGACTCCAAAGCCCAGGAAATCGAACAAATTTTTGGTGGTGGGCCATCAGTTCCCATTACCGATCTGGTGGATACTTTGAACAGGATCGCCCCTATGTATGCAGAAAATTGGAGGAAGATTCAATTCTGATGCCTTCGTTTTTGATTGGAATGAAATTCTCTTGTATCTTTAGCTTCAAATCTATTATAATTTGCTAACAGCTTTATCTATTAAAAATTACGCCCTGATTGAAGATATCAAAATGGATCTTCAACAGGGGTTTACCATAATTACCGGGGAAACCGGTGCCGGAAAATCAATAATGCTCGGCGCACTTGGTCTTCTTCTTGGAAAACGTGCAGACTATAGTGCGATCCGAAATTCAAAGAACAAATGCGTGATTGAAGGTGTATTTGATATTGCCAATTATAAACTCGCGGATTTTTTTATTGCTGAAGATCTGGATTATGAAGACCAAACCATCATTCGGAGGGAAATTCTCGCTTCGGGTAAGTCAAGGGCATTTATAAACGATACCCCGGTAAACCTTCCCACACTTGTGAAATTAGGCGATTATTTAATCGATATTCACGGGCAACATCAAACCATGAGTTTGGGGGAAAACCAATATCAGTTTGAGATCTTGGATACGCTCTCCAAAAATCACGGTTCATTACAAGAGTTTCAGGAAGGGCTGAAAGATTATAAAAAACTTCAGCACAAACTGACGTTGTTAAAGGAATCCCAGGCGAAGGCGATAAAAGAACACGATTACAATCTGTTTTTGTTAAATGAACTTGAAGAGGCACGTTTAAAGGAAGGAATGCTGGAGGATCTCGAGGCACGCCACGAGGAATTAAACAATGTTGAAACCCTTACAGAACATTTGGGAGCTGCTCTTGACCAAATTCAGCAGGAAGAAATAGGAACAACTGCAGGATTAAAAGTGGTGCGTACCAATTTGTCTAAAATCGCAGCATTTACTGCAACTTATGCCAGTTTGCAGGAGCGGGTGGAAAGCCTAATTATAGAATTGGACGATGTTGCGCAGGAATTGGAAACTTCTTTAGAAAGAATGGAGGCCAATCCGGAGGAGTTGGATGAGATAAATGCAAAACTTCAGGTAATCTATAATTTAAAAAAGAAACATTCGGCAAATAATATAGAGGAGTTATTGAACATTAAAACTCAACTCGCACAAAAAGTGGCTTTAACAGAGAATGCCGAAGCCGATCTGGAGCAACTAAACAAAGAAATTTTCGCAAAAAAGGAGAATCTGGGACTTGTTACCAAAAGAATACACGAAAATCGAAAGCAAACCATTCCCGGACTTATTTCAGATGTCGAAAAAATAATATCCGATCTGGGGATGCCAAACGCCAGGCTTAAAATGGAGCTAAAATTCCGTGAAGAATTTTATAGTAATGGACAGGATCAGCTTTTTTGGTATTTATCTGCCAACAAAGGGGGCGATTTTACCGACTTGAAAAAAGCGGCTTCGGGAGGAGAGTTGTCCCGGATCATGCTTGCAGTTAAAAGCATTCTCGCTTCCAAAAGCCAATTACCCACCATTATTTTTGATGAAATAGACACTGGAGTTTCGGGAGATATCGCTCAAAAAATGGGAGATATCCTTTATAATATGGGGCAGACTATGCAGGTAATCGCCATTACGCACTTACCTCAAATTGCCGGAAAAGGGAATAAGCACTTCAAAATATTTAAGGAAGATGCTTCTGAAATTACCGTGACCAAGATCAAAGAACTTCAGCCTGAGGAGCGAATCGAAGAAATTGCGATGATGTTGGGAGGCAATACTTTGAGCAAATCGGCTATGGCACATGCAAAAGCCTTACTTAATTAAATCAAGTTTGTATATTAGCAGGCTTAAAACAATTTAAAAACAATCAATACACATGGCATACAATCTACTAAAAGGTAAAAGAGGGATTATTTTTGGCGCATTAGACGAAAATTCTATCGCATGGAAAACAGCAGAACAGGTGCATGCCGAAGGCGGAACATTTGTTTTGACAAATGCCCCAATCGCATTGCGAATGGGAACCCTTAATAAACTTGCTGCAGCAACCAATTCAGAAGTTATTCCTGCGGATGCAACCAGCATTGAAGATTTGGAGAGATTGGTTGAAAAAGCAACCGAAATTTTAGGTGGAAAATTAGATTTTGTGCTGCATTCCATTGGGATGTCCATGAATGTGCGAAAAGGAAATCACTATACCAGCCAGAATTACGAATTCACTCAAAAAGGTTGGGATATTTCAGCGGTTTCATTTCATAAAACTATGCAGGTACTCTACAAAAAAGATGCGATGAAGGAGTGGGGGAGTATTGTAGCCCTTACTTATATGGCATCTCAACGTGTATTTCCCGATTATAACGATATGGCCGACAATAAAGCTTACCTGGAATCTATTGCGCGTAGTTTTGGGTATTTCTTCGGAAAGGATAAAAAAGTTCGGGTGAACACCATTTCACAATCCCCAACGCCAACTACTGCCGGAATGGGCGTTAAAGGTTTTGGCGGATTTATTGCCTATGCCGACAAAATGTCCCCGCTTGGCAATGCCACAGCTTTAGATTGTGCGAACTATACAGTAACTTTATTTTCTGACCTTACAAAACGGGTTACCCTTCAGAATTTATACAATGACGGCGGTTTCTCAAATATGGGCGTGAGCATGGAAGTGATGGATGCCTTTATGAAAGGGGAAGAATAGCATAAAAAATGATCTTATAAAATTGAGCCCTGAAATAATTCGGGGCTTAATTTTGTAATTTAAAACCGGTTTTTTCATCATGCAGATAAACTATTCATTTATTATTCCGGTTTTTAACAGGCCGGAGGAAATTGGGGAATTGTTGCAAAGTATGACAGAACTCCAGTGGGAAGGAACTTTTGAAATTGTGATAATTGAAGATGGTTCTACACTTTCTTCAGAAAAAGTAATCAGTAAATTTAAGGACAGGTTACAAATAAGCTATTATTTTAAACCGAATTCCGGTCCCGGGGATTCAAGGAATTACGGAATGCGCAAGGCAAAGGGAAATTATTTTCTCATTCTGGATTCCGATGTGATTTTACCTCCCGAGTATTTAAATGAAGTCGATTCTTTTTTATCTGCGTGTTTTTACGATTGTTTTGGCGGGCCGGATTCGGCTCATCACAGTTTTTCCAATCAGCAAAAGGCTATAAACTACGCCATGACCTCATTGCTTACTACTGGCGGGATTCGAGGCAGGAAGCAGGCTCCGGGTAAATTTCAACCCCGCAGTTTTAACATGGGTCTTTCAAAAAAAGCCTTTGAAGTTTCCGGCGGGTTCAGGAATATCAATCCCGGGGAAGATCCCGATCTATCTTTGCGCTTACTGAAACTTGGCTTTGAAACTACCTTGGTGCCCAAGGCAGTTGTTTTCCATAAAAGGCGAATAGACTGGGAAAAATTTTACAGGCAGGTACATAAATTTGGGTTGGTAAGGCCCATTTTGAACCTGTGGCATCCCGGATCAGGAAAAATTACCTATTGGTTTCCCAGTTTGTTTATGATTGGTCTTCTATTTGCGTTGGTATTATTCCTATTGGGAATTCCAGTTTTCTTTTTATGCTATTTAATCTATTTTATAATAGTTGGATTGGACGCCGGAATAAAAAACCGAAGTTTAAATATTGGTTTAGCAGCTATTATTGCTACTTTTATTCAATTCTTAGGATACGGTTCCGGATTTATAAAATCTGTTTGGAAATTGAAATTCTTAAAGATAGAACCACAAACTGCTTTTCCGAAGTTATTTTTTTAACAATGCAAGACAAGAAAAAACAAAATAAGCCCTGGATAAAAAGAGGACCCCTAAAAACATTTTTATTCTTTTTGGGTTTTTCAACGGTAATTTGGATTTTTGTTCAATTTTCCAAGCATTATACCTCTGTAATCGAGCTGCCCGTAACCTACGTCAACCTTCCCAAGGACAAGATTATTTTAGACAACTCCAGGAAATACTTAGACCTAAGGATTAAGGAAAGTGGTTTAAAGATTGCTATTTATAAATTTTTTCCCACGGAATTGAAGATAGATTTAAGTGATGCCCAAGCCCTGGACGGTAAATTAATTTACGATCTGGAACTTCACAAATCGACCATTTTTTCCCAGTTGAGAATAGATTATGAAAATGCCGATTTTCTTCAGGAAAATTTTAAAATTGATTTTCAACAGCGCGCAGTCAAAAAGGTTCCAATCAATTCCAACATAGAATTAGGTTTTACCATTGGATATTCTGCACTTGATAAAATTAAATTTCAGCCAGATTCAGTAACTATAAGCGGTCCGGAGAATATTTTGGACAGCTTGCAAACGGTAAATACGATATCGCTAAAAATAAACAATATCAATAAGGATTTGGAGGGTACTGTAAAACTTGACAGAACGGGGCTTGGTTCGGTAACTTTCTATCAGGATGAGGTGCACTATTCCCTTCGTACAGATAAGTTCACCGAAGGAAAAGTTGAAATTCCAATTGATATGATGAATGTACCTGAAAAAATGAATGTGGTTATTTTTCCAAAAGTGGTAATTGTGTATTACCAGGTTAGTTTAAGTGAATTTGATAAGGTGAAGAAGTCAAATTTTAAGGTGATCGTAGACTTTAAAAATGCGGTAAACAGTGATGGGTTTTTGTTGGCCCAGATCGAAAAAAAACCAGAAATGGTGAATAATGTGCGGTTGAACGAAAATAAGATTCAATTTGTGATTAAACGATGAAAAAATTCAAGAGTCAAGAGTCAAGAGTCAAGAGTCAAGAGTCAAGAGTCAAGAATCAAGAGTCAAGAATCAAGAGTCAAGAGTCAAGAATCAAGAATCAAGAGTCAAGACCAGGTATCAGGAATATCTCAATACTCAATACTCATATCTCAATACTCATATCTCACATCTCAAATCTAACATCTAACCTCTCACATCTAAAATGAAGGTAATTGGTCTTACAGGCGGAATAGGCAGCGGCAAAACCACGGTGGCCAATTTTTTTAAAGAATTTGGTATTCCTGTTTATATTGCTGATGATAAAGCCAAGGAAATAATGATCACTTCAGTTCAAGTCAAATCTAAAATAACCGATTTTCTTGGGGAAAAGGCTTATCCGGATGGGGTTTTAGACAGAGGATATGTAGCTGCACAAGTATTTAATTCTGCAGAAAAACTGGAAAAACTCAACAGGATAGTTCATCCTGCAGTGGCAATTGATTTTGAAAACTGGAAAAAATTGCAAAATTCACCTTATGTGATCTATGAAGCCGCAATTTTATTTGAAAAGGGAGGTAACAAAAAATGCGATGCGGTTATTTTGGTTACCGCTCCCTACAAAGAAAGGATAAAACGAATTCAAAGTCGGGATAAAAGTTCAATTGAGGAGATAGAGGCCAGAATGAAACATCAATGGAGCGATTCAGAAAAACGCAGACTTGCCGATTTTGAAATAAAAAACGCAGATATTGCCAAAACAAAGAAACAATTTAAAAAATTACACGAAATTCTCTTAAGTTCTGATAAATAATTAGCTTTGTTTTGTTAACATTTGGTTAAATTGATTCAGCTCTAAATGTTAAAATATTACTTTTGGGTCATGAATAAAAAATTATTCCTACTTCTAATCTTACTCATGAGTTTATCGCTTATCGGGATTATTTTTGTACAGGGATATTGGATAAAAACTGCTGTTGACGACAAGGAAGAACAGTTTTCTTATAATGCCAAACAGGTATTGATAAACGTATCAAAGGAACTACAAAATCAGGAACTGGAAAATTTCTGGTTTGAGTTTGAAGAAGGGGAAAACCCCTCCTCAAGTTTAACCGAAGCGAGTTTAATAGATTATTTTCAACTTGATATAAACAGGTTTGATCATAGTGATGCCTTGAGGCAGGACGGAATTCTTGGAGAAGACGACAAAGTTTCCTCCGATTTCCTGATTTCTGCCCAGGACAGTATTCAGTTTTCGAAACTCATCAATAAAAAAGTGACTGATATTTTTAAACGCAATAATTTTGAAGAGAAACAACTTTCTTCCGAGCAGCGCATCGAGCGATTTATGCGAATGAAGGAAGTTGAAAAGGATATGTTGCGTTCTTATATTTCTGAATATACCTCCCGTATTCCTATACACAAAAGACTTTCTAGAGAAGAGATAAAAACATTGCTAACCCGTGAACTAAAAAATTACAATTTAAAAACCAACTTTGAATTTGGAGTATTCAGCAACTCGCTTGCGACAAAGATGCATTCTAAAAATTTCACGCTGGATTATCCTGCAACCTATTCGGTTCCCTTGTTTGTGGATATGGAAGGCGCCAGTAACTATCAGTTGTTGGTGAATTTTACAGGGAAGAAAAGAGTAGTTTTGTCATCGGTTATCTTAATGGCCGTGCTCTCCATTATTTTTACGCTTATTATCGTAGTAGCCTATTCCAGCGCACTATCTCAGTTAATCAAGCAACGGCAGATCTCCCAGATTAAAACCGATTTTATCAATAATATGACCCACGAGTTTAAAACCCCTATTGCCACCATAAATCTGGCACTTGATGCTATCCAGAATCCTAAAATAATCGGTAATCAGGAAAAGGTTAGCAGGTATTTGCAGATGATCAGGGAAGAGAATAAACGCATGAATGCACAGGTTGAAAATGTATTGCAAATTTCAAAACTTGAAAAGAATGAACTCAACCTTAAAAAAGAACGACTTCATTTAAATGAAATTATTGAAGAAGCCATTACTCACGTGGAACTGATCGTCGAGGACAGAAAAGGATATATTAAAACGCACTTTGGCGCCTTGAAATCATCGGTTTTGGCTAACCAGGACCATCTTACAAACATTCTTGTAAATTTATTGGACAATGCGATTAAATATTCAGAAGGCGAGCCAAAAATTGACATTTTTACCGAAAATGCCCGTCATAATATCGTTATAAAGGTTCGGGATCAGGGGGTAGGAATGAGCAAAGGGGTTCAGAAAAAAATATTCGGAAAATTTTACCGTGAACACACGGGAGATATACATAATGTAAAAGGACATGGCCTTGGTCTGTCTTATGTAAAACGTATCCTGGACGATCATCATGGAACAATTACCGTGGAGAGCGAAAGGGGAAAAGGAAGTACTTTTATAATTAAATTACCATTAATAACTTAATATATGGAAACTGAAAACAAGAAAATTTTATTGGTTGAGGATGATCCCAATTTTGGAACCGTTCTAAAAGATTATTTGGCGATGAATGACTATGACGTTACTCACGCTAAAAACGGAATGGAAGGTTTTGAAAAGTTTAAAAAAGACGATTTTGACCTGTGCATCCTGGATGTGATGATGCCTTATAAAGATGGATTTACCCTTGCAAAGGAAATCCGCGAGAAAAACCAGGAAATCCCCATTATCTTCCTTACCGCAAAAGCGATGAAGGAAGATGTGCTGAAAGGCTATAAAGTAGGGGCAGATGATTACCTGAACAAGCCTTTTGACTCTGAGGTGCTATTGATGAAGATCAAGGCAATTATGCAGCGCAAGACAACAGATAATGCTTCTGACAGCAAACAGTTTGAATTCCAGATTGGAGGACTTCATTTAAATTCCAAGTTGAGGTTTTTGACTTACAAAAATGAAGAACCCATAAAACTGTCGCCCAAAGAAAACGAATTGTTGCGTTTGCTTGCCTTGCATGAAAACGATTTGATGCCGAGGGAGTTGGCCCTTACAAAAATCTGGAGGGACGATAACTATTTCACCTCAAGAAGTATGGATGTTTACATTGCCAAGCTGCGTAAATACCTTAAAAAAGACCCAAGTGTTGAAATACTTAACATTCACGGGGAAGGTTTTAGGCTTGTTGTGAAAAACCAGGATACCACCGAAGCATAAAAAATAAAATTTCAGTATCCACAAGAGGCTGTATAAAGTAATATCAGACACCCGGTTAGTTTCCAAAAGTCCTGAATTTCGGACTTTTAGAAAACATATTGTGGCTTGCTCATATACTTTATACAGTCTTTTTGTGTTTAAATGTTAATATTTACAGGGCAATATTTAAATCGAAACTACATTATATTTGTTCCTTAACCCCAATTGGATGAGCGGCACCATTACTGGTAAAACATATTCAAATCTACATTTCCACAATTTTTTTGGAAGGCCATATCTATGGGTGATTTTCATCTTTTCTATGTTTTTTTCTTCATGGGGTGTGGTTGGGCAGAATCCTGCAGATGATGTTCCTTCCTATGATTTTAAAAATTCAGTGGAGTGGGGCTCAGTAACCGCATCCGAAAATAGTAATTTAACAATAGCCATAGATACCGATTCCAAAGGTAATTTATACAGACTAACATTTGGAAGCGGCATTATAAAATCTAACTCTGAAGGGGGTGATGCGGAAATTTTTATTTCAGATACTCAATTTGATGCACCTTTAGATTTTGCTATAGACAGTAATGATAATTTTTATGTTATTGACTATGAAGATCAAGAACCTTATACTGATAACGGAAAAATTAGAATTTTTAATTCTGAAGGTGTTCCTTTACCCGGAAAAACTATTTATACCTCCTACTTCAGACCTTTAGGAATAACATTGGATTTTGAAGACAATGCTTACGTCTCCTTATATAATGAGGGCGGGACTGAAAGCACTATTAGTAGTGAAATAAGAATATATGACAATAATGGAATATTAATATCTAATCCTCCCTTCAAAGGTACTACAAATCATCCCTTAGAAATCCCATACAGACTTGCAGTAGATACTGCAAAGAATTTATATGTTAGTCACGGAGATAATGGTGGAGAGGTGTTAGTCTTTAATTCAAATTTCCAATATTTAGAAACCCTTAACGATAGGGTCTTAGATGGTAAGAGTTTAGGGGTGCCTGGGGGTATAGTTATAGATGATTACGGGTATATTCATATAATAGATTATGTTAATTATGTAGATTTCGTAAAGATTCTAAACTATCAAAACCTTTCTGATGCAGAATCTATTTCATTAGCCCTAGGTATATTTTCAGGTGTTTCTGCACAAGCCTTTAATGTGAAGATATTCAACCCAGAAAGAGAATTAGTGCAATCTTTTTACGATTATCAGGATGATAAAATAAAACTGCCGATAGATATTGCTTTTGGTTTTTGTACAAGTCAAATGTTTATTAATAATACGAATCCCATGATTAGATTCCCTTTGGAAAATTCTGGTTTGGATTTTAATTTATTAAAATATTTAAGAACACCTTCTTTTGATAATGAGACTCCCGTTATTGATTGTCCCGATGATATTGTAATTGAAGTTGACGAAGGTGAGAATTATGCCACTGTTATTTTTCCTGATGCAACCGCTACCGATAATTGTTCTGTTACAGTTGCCCAAACAGATGGTGATCTTTCAGAAAGCCAGTTTCCAGTAGGAGAACATACTTTGGAATTTACAGCAACAGATGATGCGGGGAATGTTTCCACCTGCACTTTTAAAATAAAAGTTATTCTGGCAGCAGATGTTGATGATGCAGTATTTCAGAATTGTCTTCCAGATGACATTACAGATTATACGGAGTCAGGTCAATGTTTTGCAACTGTAACTTTTCCCACGCCTACTGCTTCAGATTCAAACGGAACTGTTGTAGTTGTACAAACAGGAGGACTGGAATCAGAAGAAGAATTCCCTGTGGGGGATACTGAAATAGTTTTTGAAGCCACAGGTTCAAATGGCAATACGGTGCGTTGCAGCTTTAAGGTAACTATTATTGATAATGAGACTCCCGTTATTGATTGTCCCGATGATATTGTAATTGAAGTTGACGAAGGTGAGAATTATGCCACTGTTATTTTTCCTGATGCAACCGCTACCGATAATTGTTCTGTTACAGTTGC
>Ga0307486_1001450_pt1 | contig 18234 bp, 17 predicted proteins | sample CBIW02metaG_FD_203663 | JGI IMG/M metagenome (GOLD analysis project Ga0307486, IMG submission 203663) | Sea-ice brine microbial communities from Beaufort Sea near Barrow, Alaska, United States - CBIW 0.2 | ecosystem: Environmental > Aquatic > Marine > Coastal | place: USA: Alaska | collected... | reverse complement strand
CTTGTAGAGCGAGGAATCCAGATCGGCTCGGCGCTCCCGGTGAATCCTCACGGAGGACTCCTGTCTGAGGGTCACCTGGCGGGAATGAACCATGTGGTTGAGGCTGTGACCCAGCTGCGAGGCGAAGCCGGCGTGCGGCAGGTCAATGGGGCCGAGAATGCACTTGTCACTGGGTGGGGTTCACTCGGTGACGGCGCCGTCGCGGTTCTGACGACGACATGATCACCGCAATCGACCCGCGGACCCGTCGGTCTGCTGGGCCAGGGGGCCAGCTCATGCTTCGCGGCCTACGACGAGCCGAGCCAGCGGTTCGAGCCGATGTGCTTGAGTTCCTTGCCCGCCATCAATCGGCTGATCTGATCGACGAGATCATGACAACTTCCGGCTTGTATGTGGGGCCGCTCGAGTTGTTGGCTCAGCAGGAAATGGCATTACGGGGCTGGTACGGACTGTCTTGGCCGACCGCGAACGGAGGCTCTGGCGCGAGCACCGCCGTGACTACCGCACTCGTTGAGTGTCTTGAGTACTACCTTGCGCCGCGGATCCCACCCACCGCTGAGTACGTCGCTCCGATGATCATTCGGCACGGCACTGCTGAGCAGCAGGCCGATTGGCTCCCGCAGATTCTCGACGGTCGCATGCATGTGGCGCTGGGGTACTCCGAGCCCGAGGCAGGTACTGACCTGGCTTCGCTGCGGAGCCGAGCCCGTCGTGCGGCGACGGGATGGACGCTTGACGGCGAGAAGGTGTGGAACAGCCACGCTCACCGATGCACCCACGAGTTGTTGGCGTTGCGCACCGGCTCAGTGGCTGATCGGCACAGGGGAGTGTCCCTGTTCCTGGTGCCGATAGACCTCAAGGGGATCTCCTATCACGAGATTGAGACGTGGGGTGACGTGCGAACCAATCGGCTTGTGCTGGACGGTGTCGAGGTTCCAGACAGCGCGCTGCTCGGGGAAGTCGATCAGGGGTGGCGATGCATCGTCGGCGCTTTGGAGCGGGAGAGGATCTCATTGGGGACCTCGGGCCACCTGCTGCGACTCTTCGACGAGTTCATCGCTGCGGCACGCTGGACGCAAGAGCAAGGCCGCGCTGTCAGCGAAGAGACGATGAATGGGCTACGGACGTACTGGCCGCGCCTCCTCGGCTGTCACAGGCTCGCGGTCGCTGCGGCTCGACGCGTGGACGAGGGCGAGCCTGCCGCGACGGAGGCCTGCATGTTGAAGGTCTCCACGACTGAACTGCGGTCCGAGTTTGCGGCGTGGGCCATCGTAGCGGCCTCGCGCTTTCAGCAACTTCCCCCGGGAAGCCTGCTGGAAAGCCTGCCGGAGTGGTTGTACCGGCGCGCACCGTTTCACCGCTTCGGCGGCGGTACCAACGAAGTGCTGCGCGACATCATCGCCCAGCGTGGAATTGGCCTGACCCGAGCCGCAGACCCAGCATTGGCGGTAGACCGTTGATGGCCGCTCAGCGCAGCCTCTTCGCACTGCGACGTCCCTCTCACATGGCTGAGAGGGAGTGGCATGAACTACTGACAGGTACTGAACGCTTTTGGGTGGATGCGGTCCGCGACCTCGACGCCCAGGTCGTGGCCCATCCCGAAGACGTCGTTTCTCTCAGTCGTGAGGCCGGCTGGGTCGACGCACTCACGAACAGCGGTCTCGATCGCGATTCCGTCGCGGCAGCAATGGCATGGTGTGCTGGGGCTGGTGCTGCAGGGGTTCCGTTCTCGGTGGTCGCTGCCGCGATCCAGGCCGACACCGGCAGACAGGGCCGGATCGCCTGGCCAGGCATCAGCGGGGGTCATCATGTTGAGGTTTCGGCTGAGGCGAGTAGTCCGACCGCCACTGGAACCGTCGATTGGCTGACTCCAGACCTTCCCCCAACGGTGACGGTCGAGGCCGTCAAGGGCGATACCGGCGAAGTGACCCACTTTGACGTTCGAACCAATGGTGCAGGCATAGCAGTCAGGGATCTCTGCGTCGACCACGTACTCTTTGGCCGCCGTGTTCACCTGGATCGCGTACCCGCGGATCGGGCAGCAGAGGTATCGCGATCGGGTGCGCCGTTGGAACGGCTCCAGGCGTCAATCTGTGCATACGTGCTCGGCATGGCCGGACACGTGTTAGAGACGGTCGTTGAGCATGTGGAGCTTCGATCGCAATTCGGCCGGAAGATCGCAACATTTCAGAGTGTGCAACACCGTTTGGCCGACTTGGCGACTGCGTTCGCGGTGTGCGACATCGCACGACTCGATCTAGTCGAAGCCGACGCCGACGAGTTGGGTGCTGCGTCGAGTTCCGGACTGTCAGCCGTCTACGAATCCATAGTGCTGTTGGGCGACTCGTGCCGCTGGGCACATCAGTTCACGGGAGGGATCGGCTACACCCGAGAGCTTGATCTTCACCAGGCAAGCAATGCTGCCGCTCATCTCTCGATGCTGTTCGACGTCGAGAGCGATCTTCGGGCGCAGTTCACCTCCGAATGGCTCGGAGACAACCAGATGAGCCAAGGGGAGGGCTATCCATGGCATGTTCGATGACGGTCGACAGCGGTGTCGCTACCGTGACGATCGCCAACCCTGGGCGGGCGAACTCACTGAACCGAGAGTTGCTAGAGCAGTTGGCTGACTTCTACTCAGTCGCTGAGCGTGATGCCGAGGTCAGAGTGGTGTGCTTGACCGGAGAGGGTGGGAGCTTTTGTGCGGGCGCGGATCTGAAGCCGGCCCCTGGAGAGTCGGCGAGAGTCATTGAGGACGATGAGTCGGCATTGTGGCGAACGGTCGTCCGCGGGACCGGATTGACCAAACCGCGAATCGCTGTCGTCAACGGACCGGCCGTCGGCGGTGGGTTCGAACTGGTCCTCGGGTGCGAGTTTGCCGTGGCCAGCACGTCGGCGTTCTTCGCCCTTCCCGAGGTCGCTCATGGTTTGATGCCAGGGGCCGGTGGGCTTCCCATCTTGGCTCGCAACCTTCCATTGAAGAAGGCTGCTGAGGTGGGCCTCCTTGGGGTCCGGCTCTCGGCCTCCGATGCGCTTCGGTGGGGTCTGATCAGCAGAGTCGTCGAGCCACAGGAACTCGCCTCGTCAGCCGAGGATCTCGCGCAAACGCTTGCACAAGCCGACCCGTTCGCGGTGCGCGCGGTGCGCGCCGTACTGCGACGCGAGAACGCGTTGGCCGGACCAGATGGACCGGCGTGGACCTGCAACCAGCGGTGGAGCCGCACATTGCGTCGGCGGCGAAGTGGCATTGCGATGGAAGGACTGTAGATCACATGGGACACATCCACCCCCGGTCACCGATTGCCATCATTGGGGCTGGGCTCGGCGGCATCGCTGCTGCAGTCGGATTGCAGCGCGCCGGGTTCACCAACTTCACCATCTTTGAGAAGTCCGAACAACCCGGCGGCACCTGGTACGACAACACTTTTCCCGGCGCGGCGTGTGACATCCCCTCGGTCCTGTACTCGTACTCTTTCCGACCCGGCGATTGGGCAAGTACGCATGGGACCCAGCGTGAGATTCTCAGCTACATCGGCAAGGTGGTGGACGAAAACGGCCTTCGTCCGCACCTTCGGCTGGGTGTCGAGGTCACCTCCGTGACCTGGAACTCCGACTCAGCAACCCACACTGTTGTCCTCGGCGGCGGAGAGCGCGAACAGTTCAGCCTCGTGATCGCCGCACTGGGGCAGTTGAGCAACGTGAAGTATCCTGAGTGGCCCGGCTTGGATGACTTCGAAGGCGAGGCATTTCACACGGCCCGCTGGCCGACGGACGTCGACCTGCAAGGAAAATCTGTCGCGGTGGTGGGGACCGGCTCGACGTCGGCGCAGGTGGTTCCGGCCATCGCCCCGAAGGTCGCGAACCTTTTGGTGTTTCAGCGTGAGCCAGCTTGGGTGGTACCGAAGGTCCACGAGGTCTTCGACGAGAGCACTCGGCGCCATCTGCGAAAGACGTGGGTTCAACGCGTCACACGCGCGAAGACGTTCCTGCGGCATGAGCACCAACGGCGGTCAATCCGGCCCGGCAGCCGTCAGCAGCAGAGGCAGAAGGAACTGGCGCTGGAGCAGTTGCGTGTGCAGGTCCCTGACCCCAAGCTGCGTTCACTGCTGACACCTTCTTACGACTTCTTCTGCAAGCGTCCCGTCTTCTCCAGCGAGTTCTACCCGGCGTTGACTCGCTCGAATGTGGAACTGGTGCCTCGTTCGGTCGAACGAGTGACCCCGCGCGGAGTGGTCGATTCAGAAGGAGTCGAGCACGAGGTTGACGTGATCGTCATGGCAACGGGGTTCCAACCCACCCGCTTCCTCGCAACCCTGGACGTGCGCGGCGAGGGTGGCGCGCGGTTCGCTGACGTGTGGGGTGAGGATCCAGAATCGGTACTGGGGATCGCCACGGCGGGTTTCCCCAACTTCTTCATGCTCTATGGACCCAACAGCAACGGCGGTTCGATCATCTTCGTCCTCGAGCGACAGGTAGAGGCGATTCTCCGGGTGCTGCGCCGCATGGCGAAGCGGCGTGCAGCTGTCGTGAAGGTGGACGGCGCATCGACGACCCGTCTGAACGAGCGGATGCAAGGTGCTTTGCAGGCGTCGGTCTATGCGGGCTCGTGTCACAGCTACTTTCGATCAGCCAGTGGCCGCGTCGTGACGCAATGGCCATACTCCAGCACGAAGTTCTGGCTCATGTCGAAATGGGTGAGCCGCCGATTCCTGACGCTGGAACGGGATGGTGAGACGTCGGATGCCTTCAGCGATTGAGCAGCAGCGTCTCACTGAGTTCGGCGCAAGCGGCCAGCAGCGCCTCGCGAACAGCCTCGACCTTCTCCTCGACGAACCGTGGTGCCAGGCCGGCGACGCTGATCGCGGCTACGGGGTTCTGTCCTGATCCGTAGACCGGTGCGCTCAGCGCGAAGATGCCGGGCGCGGCTTCTTCGCGATTGAGGGCGTACCCCGTCGAGCGTGTCTGCTCGACGCGGGCAAGATCCACGCGGGGGCTGCCTAGGGCTTCCTTCACGACGGGGTCGTCGTCGAACGCCAAGAACACCATGGAGGCCGATCCAAAGGTGAGCGGCAGGGACTGGCCTACGCGGATGGTGGACAACTGGACGGGCTCGCTGCCCATGAAGCGGTCGATGCAGATGGTCCGAGCCTTGTTGCGAACGAACAGGTAGGTTCCCTCTTTGGATTCGACCGACAGCTTTTCAAGTACGGGGCGGGCGCTGTGGTTCAGGGTGATCTGCTCGGCACTGAGACTGCCCAAGCGCAACAGTTCCAGTCCGATCCCGAAGCGACCGTCGGACCGGCTGGTCAGCCACCCAAGATCTTGCAGGGTGCGAGCCAGCCGGTAGACGGTGGTGCGGTGAATTCCGGTCACCGCGGAGATCTCGGCGATGCTCTGCCAGGTTCGCGTGCGGTCGAACGAGTTCAGCACCGCAGAAGCCTTGACGACCGAGCCGACGCTTTGCCGGTCCTGGTGTTCTAGGTCGTCGCTCGGCATCGTCATCGGACCTTTCAGGTGGCAGGTTTGCTAAGGCTACAGCTGGGTGAATGTGGCGTCATGAGGGTGGACCGGCGGGTGTCTCAACCGTTGCGCCTTTCGAGCGAAGGACCACAACTGTGGTGCCCTCTCGACCTCGAGAGCCGCGGACCACGACAGCGCCGGTGGGCCGATCTCTCGCCTCATCGACGCCACGGCATGTCGAGACAGTTCGGGGTCGCGTCCCGCCGTTTGCGCGATCGTCTGTGCTCTGGACTCCACCTCCTCATCGTCGAGCGCTTCCCACGCCAACCCGACTTCGGCGGCGCGGCGACCGTCGATGGGCTGACCGAACAACGACATTGCTGCCGTCGCTTCCCTTCCCATAGCTTGAGAGGCAAGCAAGAAGTGGCCACCCCCTGGGTGAAATCCTAGCCGGCCGAAGCCAGAATCGATGACAGCGGTTGTCGAGACGATCCGCAGATCTGTGGCCAGCATCAGGTTGACGCCGGCGCCGACAACACTTCCGCGGACCGCTGCGATGGTGGGCACGGGCAACTGGCCCACCTGAATGAAGGTGTCATAGATGGTCTGCAGGTCTCGGTACATCGGCGTCGACAGGGGGTCCTCGGACACCCTGGCGAGCACAGCCCGATCCGCACCTGAGCAGAATGTTCCTTCGGCGCCTCGTACGACGACAGCGCCAATCGTCGGGTCGTCGGCGATGTCACGGCACCTATCTGCCATGGCTTCTGCCACCGGCATCGTGATCGCATTGCGTACTTCGGGAGTGGCGATCGTCAGTGTCGCCACCCCGTGGTCGATAGCCATGGTCAGACAGTCGGTCACGTTGAGGCTCCTGTTGATCGTCGGTCCTTGAGGTCGACTGTTTCCGTTTGCAGCGTTCTCAGCCGCTGGTAGGCGATCTTCTCGGTGGGGGTCTTCGGAATTGACGTGGCGATGGTGACGTATCGGGGGATCGCGTACCGGGGGATCAGGTTCCGCAGATGTTCGGCCAGCCCACGTGGGTCGAGAGTGTCGCCCCCGTGAACCACCACGGTGGCGTGCACCTCGTCACCCATGACGACGTCGGCCACTGCAGCGACTGCCACCTCGGTGACGCTGGGGTGGGTCAGGATGGCGACCTCCACTTCCTCCGGGCTGATGTTCTGGCCACCACGCCGAATCGTCAGGCCAGCCCTTCCCTTGAAGTGCAGGTATCCGTCCGCATCGATAGCGCCCCGATCCCCAGTGTGAAACCACAAGTTCCGGGTCGACTGGACGGTGAGGTCGGGCCGTCGGAGATACTCACGAAAGATGCGATCGGGCTCCCTGGAGCGGATCGCGATCTCTCCGACGGCATCGCCGGCAACTCGACGGTCCTGTTCATCCAGCACGGCCACTTCAACGTCGGGGCGCGGTCGTCCGCACGTTCCCCGACGATGATGCAGATCGCTGTTGATCGTCGCCAACCCGGCTGTCTCCGTCATGCCGTACAACTCATGGACGCGGATTCCCCACTCGTCCTCGAGGCGTTGCCACGCCGCGACCGGGGCTCCGCCGCCGACGCAGAACCGAAGGCGGTGCGGCACATCTGGTCCGGCGGTCGAGGCAAGAATGGTGAGAATGGTGCCGACATACGTGAAGCCGGTGGCCCCGAGTTCTGCCGCGGAGCTCCAAAAGTCGCTGGCGGAGAACCGGTCGACCAGCGCGATGGACGCTCCGCAACTGAGGGCGCCTGCGACGGCGTAGAACTGAGGATTCGCGTGGAAGAGTGGTAGGCACACCAGAACGCGATCGTCGGCGGTCAGGACGAGGGCGTCTCGAACCACTGCGCCTGAGGCTACGTAGGCCCGGTTGGTCAGGACGACCCCCTTCGCCCTGCCGGTCGACCCGGAGGTGAAGAGTATCGACGTGGCAGCGGAGCCGGGTTGTGGTTCGGCACCGATGCTTGCCGGCCGTGGGGGCTGACCCTCGCCTGGCAGCGACAGGTGGCCATCGCGCAGGTGCTGCTCCAGTTGGCGCCGCACATCGGCGACAGAGCCTACGGCGAAGCGCGCGCCGCTGTCGGACACCAGGGCGTCCAGACCTGGCCCGACCAGGTCAGGGTTGACAGGGACGGTGACTGCGCCGAGCGCAATCAGGGCGAACCAGTCGACGAGGAAGGTGACGTCATTGCCGGCGACGAGTAACACCGACTCGTCGGGTTCGATCCCCGCAGTGCGGAAGATCTCTGCTCGGCGTTGGACGTCTGCCGTGAACTGCCCGTACGTCACCTGTTCGTGCCGGGTGACGACGAATATCGCCGATGGGTGCTGCTCCGCTCGACGATTGGCCAACTCCCACAGGGTTGGTTCGCTTCGCTCAATCACGGATGGTCCTCAGCAAGCTCTTGCCGATCGTGTTCTTCAGGACCTCGGACGAGCCGCCCGCAATTTCGTAGGCTTTGGCGTCGCGCAAATACCGGCCGAAGGGCGCGGACTCCATCGTTCCCCGCGCCCCGCAGACCTGGACGGCGGTCGAGGCCGCAGCGGTGGCGACTTCGCTGGCCATGAGTTTGGCCTCGCTGGTCGACCGTGCGATCTGGATGCCGTCGTCCAAGTCCTGCGCAGCTTGGTAGGTGAGCAGTCGCGCGGCGTCCAACTGGGTGACCAGGTTGGAGAAGTACCACTGGATGCCTTGGAAATCGAGCACCTTCTGGCCGAATGCTTCCCGCCCTGATGCGAACTCGAGCGATCCATCGATGGCGGCTCGTCCGATGCCGAGGCTGATGCCAGCGGCAAGCGTCCGTGAGTGCGCCAAGGTGCCGACGGCCTGGCGAACCCCAGCACCTTCCTCGCCGATGAGGTGATCCAACGGAACCTCGACATTGTCGAGGACCAGGTTGATGTGGGGCCCGTTGCGTAGGCCAAAGGTGGTCGCTGTGGCGCCGACGTAGGTGCTGATGCCTGCGAGGTCACACGGGACGGCGAAGGCGCTGACACCGCGGTCGGTCTCGGCAAGCACCACGAACAGTTCGGCGGCGGAGCCGGAGGTGATGAACGCCTTCTCGCCGTTGATGACCCACCCGCGGTCGGTCCTCGTGGCTTTGGTGTCAAGGTGATTGATGTCGCTGCCGTGGCCTGCTTCGGTCAGCGCGTATGCCGCCTTGAGGCCGGTGCTGTAGGCGGGCAGGTACCGCTCCTTGAGGCTGGCAGTCCCGTAGTCATGGATGATCGTTTGGGATTGGTAGATCGTGATCAGTGAGATCGCCAGCGCCGCACTGCCGTAGCCGATCGCCTCGAACACGACGAGAGCGTCTCGGTGCGTCCCGCCCTGCCCGCCGTAAGCAGTCGGAAGGCTCGTGGTGGTGAAGCCTTCCCTTGCGAGCGACTCAATCAACTCGGTCGGGTACACGTCGTCGCGGTCGATCTGCTCGGCCGCGGGTACGACGTGCTCATGTACGAACTTCCAGATCCGAGCTTCCAGATCGGGAGCGTGCAGGGTCCTCCACATAGGGTTCATGTCGCCACCTTTCAACCCCAGCGTACGCAATACGCACGCTAGTGCGCAATGTGGACAAACTCGTGAAAAGCGGTTGACGTGGTCTGGATCACAACGTAGCGTGCATAATGCGCACTGATGTTCACAATATGCACACAGTTCTGGAGATCGACCAGATCTCCGATGGAACTCCCACAGACATCCAATGGAAGGCAGTTCGATGAGGAAGCTGACACGCATTGCAGTAGCCGCCGCCGTGGCGCTCGCCACCCTGACGGCGTGCGGCGGGGATGGCGATCAGGCCGGCACGGCTGAAGAGACCGTCCGGTGGGCCATCCCCGGGGTCACGACGGCACCTGCCCAGGCCATGGCTGGTCTGCTGCCGGTGGTCCTGGGGTACTGGGAAGAGGAAGGGGTCAACGTCGAGATCCAGCGACTCGCGGGTGCAGGCGAAGTCGTGCAGTCGCTGGCTGCCGGCCAAACTGATGTCGGCAACATCTCCACCGGCAACCTGCTGGAGGCGCGACAGGCGGGCTCCGAGATCGTCGCGTTCTACACCCAGTTCACGAAGAACTTCCTCGCGCCGGCAGTGCCGGAGGACAGCGACATCGAGTCGATCGCTGACATGCGTGGCGCCACGATCGGCGTGGCGAGTCTGGAGTCAGGGACGATCCCACTGATCACGTCGATGCTGGGGTCCGAAGGCATCAGCGAGGATGAGGTCACCTTCGTCGCGGTCGGGCGAGGATCCGATGTCGCTGAGGTTTTGAACCGGGGTCGGATCGATGTCGTCGGCCTCCCCGATTCCGACCAGGCTGCCCTTGAGGCGCTGGGCATTCCGCTGCGAGTCATCTCGAACGACTACTTCGACTCCTTGGGATTCCAGCAGGTGCAGGTCGCATCCAGCGAGTGGATGGAGGGCCGTAAAGACACGATCGTGAAGCTGCACCGGGCTTTCGCCAAGGCGACGTTGTTCGCCATGGAGAATCCCGAGGCGGTAGTCCGACTGAACTGGGCTGCGTTCCCGGAGAGCCGTCCCACCGATGTTCCCGAGGCCGAGGCGCTGGCGCGGGAGATCAAGATTCTCGAGGGCCGGCTGAACAACCTTGAACCGGTGGATGGGGTGTGGGGTCTGTCGACCGAGGAGCAGATCCGCACAGCGGTCGAGGTCTACGCTGGCGGCGCTTCCGCGGCCGAGGAGTTCACCATCTCGGACTTCTGGACCGATGAGTACCTTAACGAGATCAACGACTTCGATGCCGACGAGGTTGTCCAGCAGGCGCGGGACTTCGACTTCGACACCATCGACGAGCTCGTCGAAGGTTTCGGCGGGTGAGTATCGACATGGCGCCCCCCGCTACCCGCGGCACCCAGAGCACTGTGCTGGCTGTCAAGAACGTGTCGAAGGTCTATCGGACCCAACGCAGCGAAGATGTGTCAGCCCTGTCCGACGTTTCCGTTGACGTGGAAGCAGGCCAGTTCATCAGTCTCGTCGGACCCAGTGGCTGCGGGAAGACCACGTTGCTCAAAATCTGCGCGAACCTCATCACGCGGACCAGCGGTTCGGTCGAGTACTTGGGGGAGGACCGTCCGATCCCACCAGGTCGGGCCGGCGTCGTCTTCCAGACACCAGCCCTCCTGCCGTGGAGAACGGTGCGTTCCAACCTCGAGCTGCCGGCCACGATCCTGCGGTCAGGTCGCGGTCGCGACCTGGACGAACGGATCGACGAACTGCTGGATCTGGTGCAGTTGGGAAAGGCTGGTGACCAGTACCCCGGAGAGTTGTCCGGCGGTATGCAGCAGCGGGTGTCGATTGCTCGAGCACTTGTCTCTGATCCGGAAGTCTTGTTCATGGACGAGCCGTTCGGTGCTCTCGACGCCATGACCCGCGAGGAGCTGAACCTCGGACTGCAGCAGATTCAAGTGTCGCAGCGCAAGACCACGCTCTTCGTGACCCACAACATTCAGGAGTCGGTCTTCCTCGCGGACCGAGTCGTCGTGATGTCCAGTCGGCCCGGTCGGATCGTCGCGGACATTCCGGTGCCGCTGCCGCGTCCCCGCGACCTCCTGATGCAGACATCCGACGAGTTCAAGTCGATCGAGCAGCAGGTCCGAGTCGCACTCGACGACTCCCATGCCGGCGGCGACAGTCACAAGAAGGGATGAGCATGTCAGTGACCACCGAAAGAGCTGCCGTCGGGGGGCCCGGAAGTGTCGGGTCCGACGGACCCAAGCAGAGGCGACGCCGCCCGTTCAAGGGCGACAGAATCGTCGACGTCGCGTGGTCGCTGGCGATCCTCGCCGGGATCCTGATCCTGGGCGAGATCTCAGCAGCAAACGAGTGGGTGTCGCGGGTCATCCTTCCTCGTCCGACCGACGTGGCGCAGGAGTTGTACCGTGGGTTCGCGGAGGACATCTACCCGCGGCACATCATCTCCACCCTCACCGCCGTGGTCAGCGGGTTCCTCCTCGCCGCCGTCTTCGCCATCCTGCTCGCTGGCGTGTTGACCGGTATTCCACGGCTCGAACGCATCTTCATGCCGTTCATCATCGCGTTCCAGACTCTTCCGAAGATCGCTGTCGCACCCCTGGTCATCATCTGGTTGGGGTTCGGGCAGTCAGGAAAAATCCTGATCGTTGCCGTCGTCGTGTTCTTCCCAGTGCTGATCAATGCGCTCGCGGGCCTGCGAATTCGAGACCGCTCGTGGTACGAACTCTTCGAGTCCTTGGGTGCCTCTAAGATGCAGAGCTTCATCCACCTGCGCGTCCCCGCATCGATGCCGTACGTGTTCGCCGGACTGCGGATCGGCATCGTCTTCGCCTTGATCGGCTCTGTGGTCGCCGAGTTCGTCGGATCCCGTGAAGGCTTGGGTTACATCCTTCTTCAGCAACGAGCAGCATTCAACGTCGCAGGTGTCTTCGCCATCCTGCTCCTGCTCATGATCGTCGGAACCGTCCTAAACTTCATCTTGGCTGCTGTTGAGCGCAAGGTGACGTTCTGGGCGAAGGAAGCATCCAGGACGGAGGTCTGATGAGGCAGTCGTCCCTAGCCACCCGAGTGCCGGCAGCGTCTGAGGACCGATCGCTCCGGGACCTGTTCGCCCAGGCAAAAAGCGTTGCCGTGATCGGCGCGAGCAACGACACGAGCCGCCCGGGCGGTCGTGCCCTCCTGAATCTGCTCAGCGGAGAGTTCGTCGGGGACGTGTACGCCGTCAACCGTCGCGGTGGCGAGATCCAAGGGCTTCAGGCGGTGACGTCCTTGGCCGACCTTCCGACCGTTCCCGACCTCGTGTTCGTCGCCGTGGCCAAGCAAGCCGCGATCGACCTCATCCACGAGTGTGGTCAATTGGGGGTGCGTCTGGTCGTCATTGCGAGCTCGGGCTTCGTCGAGCTGGGCACTGAAGAGGGCGCTGCACTGCAGGTCAGTTTGCACGAAGCCATCACCAAATCCGGAGTTCGAGTCGTGGGCCCGAACTGCCAAGGTCTGGCTGTCGCTTCGGCGAAGTCGGGAACGATTCGCTTGTCGCACTCCACGCTCTTGGGCGCCGGACCTGACGATGTGCTGTCAACACAGGGGTCGGCAGCTTGGCTCAGCCAGAGCGGAGCAGTCGGCGCCGCAGCGGCGCAGGCACTGGCCGAGTACGGCGTCGGACTCCGGTACTGGATGAGCACGGGCAACGAGGTGGACGTCGACATCTGCGACCTGCTCGAACTGGTCATTGATGATGACGCTGTCACCACGATCTGCGGGTACGTGGAAGACATCCGACGTCCTCGGACCTTCAGGGCGCTGGCAGAGGAGGCCCGCCGCCGCGGCAAGGCGATCGTCCTCGTGAAGGGTGGCAGTGGACAGGCCGGAGCACGATCCGCAGCCACCCACACCGGCTCGCTGGCAGGCGACGCGAACATCTACCGAGGCTTCTTCGAACAGTGTGGCGTCATTCAATGCGAGACGATCGACCAGCTGGCCGCTGTGTGCGGACTCCGCCCAGCCAACTATCTCCGCGGCGTTCCCCGACAGGCAGCCGTCCTATCCAACTCGGGCGGGTTCGGAGTGATGCTGGCCGACAACCTCGAACTCGTGGGTCTCGATGTCCCCATGCTGCAGCCGACTGACACGATCGCTGAGCTGCTCCCCGCCTTCGTCAGACCCAGCAACCCCCTCGACGTTGCAACGCTCCCCACCGAAGACCGACCACGCCTCGACCAGGTCGCGGCCGAGTTCTTCGGCGCCCACAGCCAAGACTTCAGGGTCGCGTGCTTCGTCGGAGCCCGGGCATCATCAGGCTGGGATGTCCCCGCCATGATGCGGTCACTGGCGCAGATCCAAGACACCGGTGGATCGCCCATCGTCGTGTGCTTCGCCGCCAGTGAAGTCGAGGCGCGCAACGCAGCGATCCGTGAGGGACTGGCGGTGTTCGTTGGTCTCGACAGGTTCATCACCGCACTACGGACAATCCTGGCCGTCGCGCCCGCTGAACAATCACCCGCGGCCGCTCAGCCCGGCACAGCCGGCCAGGCGACGCCACTGCACACCCACACCTTGACGGAATCCAGAAGCAAGACCCTCTTGGCGGCCCGGGGACTCCCCGTGCCCCCCGGTGAATCGGTTCGCGACCGGGCCACCGCACTGGCTGTTGCCCGCCAAGTTGGATACCCCGTCGTGGCGAAGCTCGACATCCCCGGCCTCACCCACAAGTCCCGAGTCGGCGGAGTCGAACTGAAAATCGAAGGCGACGAGCAGTTCCATGAAGCGTGGAGCCGGCTGGAGTCGGCTGCGCAGGCCGTCGATGTGACTGGCCACGACCTGCGAGTTCTCGTCGAACGTCAGGTCGCCAGCGTCGCGGAACTTGTCGTCGGAGCCAAGCGCGATGCGACGTTCGGCACCGTGGTCATGCTGGGCCGAGGCGGCGTCGACGTTGAGACCATGGGCCTGATCAGCTGGCGCGTCTGGCCGGTGACACCGGTCGACATTCGCGACGTGTGGGTGGGCACCGGCGTCTGGAAAGAACTGACCGACGCCGGACTCAACCCAGCGGGGTTGGTCAACGACTTCCATGGACTCATCGAGGCGGCCGTCGGGCCGTTGTCCGAGGCAACCGACGACGACGTTGAGATCGACCTCAACCCCGTCATGGTCACTGCAGGCGGTGACCTGTGGCTGGCCGACGCGCTCCTCGTCGGCCGATCCAGCGAGCATGCCTACAACTCCGGGGGTGGCTCATGAATCTGACAACACGAGTGACGGAACTCTTGGGAATCCGACACCCAATCCTCCAGGCAGGCATGGGACGTGTCGCAGGCGGACACCTTGCCGCAGCCGTGAGCAACGCCGGCGGACTCGGAGTCATCGGTTCAGCCGGACTGACCCCGGAGCGGCTTGCAGAGGAACTCGACATAGCCCAGCGACTCACCGACAGGCCAATCGGAGTCGACGTGCTCTTCCCTCCGGTCACCTCCGAGGTCGCAGCACCGGCCGAGAGCATCGTGAATCTGCAGTCACGAGAAGCCATGTTCAAGATGCTGGAAGTGCGCAAAATCCCGGTCGTGGTGTTCGGAATGCGCATGTCCGCCGATCAGGCTGACCGGGTTCACGCCTGGGGTGGTGCCGTCGTCGCCATGATCGGGACGCCACGGCACGCGGTCTCGGCCGAGCAGCTGGGCGCCGACGCCGTCATCGCGACCGGGATCGAAGCTGGTGGGCACACGGGGACAGTCGGACAGATGGTCCTCACACCGTCGGTCGTATCGGCCGTTTCGTGCCCAGTCATTGCCGGCGGAGGAGTCGCCGATGGGGCCGGCCTCGCGGCGTGTCTCGCTCTTGGCGCGGAGGGTGTCTGGATCGGTTCGCGCTTCCTTGCGGCGACTGAGTCCTTGGCGCATCAGAACGTCAAGGAGGTAGTCCGCGGACTTGCGGTGGACCGGACCAGGATCTCTCGAGCCCTGTCAGGAAAGACCGCGCGGTTGTTGAAGAACGATTTCACCGAGTCGAACGATGACGCAACGCTCACCTTCCCGGAGCAGTCACTGGAAGTGTCCCGCCTTCGCCTCCAGGAGCAAGCCCTTCTGCAGGGAGACGTTCAGAACGCTCCGGTTCCGGCCGGACAGTCGTCGACCCTCGTGCCGGTTGGTCCGAGCGAAGCGGCTGGTGACATCGTCACCTCGATCGTGGACGAGGCTCACGAGCGGTGGGCCGCGCTGACGGGCGACCCAGCCCGCGCCGACAGCGCCGCGGGTGCACGATGACCGCCGTCGACAACATTGCCTCCGCCGACGTCGTCACCACGCAGGACCTGCACAAGCTCGCCATGGCACTGGAACGTCCACTCGACGCAATCGGCTCCCACGTGATCGGCAACATGCTGCACACCTCGACGGCTGGGCGAGACCTGCCGTCGATCGCCTTCATGGTGGCCCGCTTCCGGCAGCTCGGACTTGGACTCCGTTCCATCCTGTCGCCGGACGGCGCACCGACCGTACGCGGCGCACGTTCCGGACTCCCCTCCTTCGCGCTGGGTAGCAGCCTCGACTTCCACGAGCCGGTCACCGTCGGGGAACCCGTCCGCACCACAGTGCAAGTGATGTCTGAACGCGATGTTGTGGGCCGGACCGGACGAATGCGTCTGGAAAAACTGAAGTATGAATTGCTTCGGCACGAGTCCGAGTCCCCTGCCGTGACCGAGATCTTCACAAAGGGACACCGGTCGGGCGCCGTCGCCGCCCGCCAGCCTCCCCGGAACCAGAACGACTCGACCCACTGGCACGCCATGGGGGAACCCTTCACGATCGACGTCGTCGACTGCTTCCTGTACTGCGCTGCAGTGTGGCTGCCGCACAGAATCCACTACGACGAGCCCTACGCGCGGTCCGAAGGCCACCCCGGAGTACTGGTGCCCGGGCCGTTCCAAGGATCCATCCTCGCGGCAGCCTTCGCCGAGATCGTCGGCACAGACATTTTCGGCTGGAGACTCTCCTACCGTCACGTCGGCTCCATGGTCGCCGGTCAGCCATCACAGCTGCTCACCCGCGAAGTCGCATCACCCAGCCGGCCGACTGAACTGCACGCACTTCTCGTCGGGCCCGATGGGGCGCATCAGACGACCGGAGTCCTCACCAAATTGGAGCCATCATGACCATCGCGGACACGACCTGGGGACCAGACAGCGACGGCAACTTCGTACTGCCTGTCTGCACCGCATGCTCGAGCGCCATCTGGCCGCCAATCGACCGGTGTGAATCATGCTCGTCGACCAAATGGGCCTCGCGACAGGTGCTGGCAGACGCAACCCTGTTCTCCTGGGTGACGGTGCATCACACCGACCTGCCAGAGTTCAAGTCACGAGTCCCGTACACGGTAGGAATCCTGGAACTCATCGACACCTCTGCACGGGTCTACGGGCTGATCACCGCCAAGCCGTCCACGCTTTCCATCGGACAGAAATTCTCGATCACGACTCGAGGAGCGGATCACATCTGGGAGCCGCGGTGAGAAGCGAAACCGTCACCGATGCGCGGCGAAGCTACAACGCTGCTGCACCGGCGTCGTACCCCCTCGAGGGACAGATCGAAGACACCGACCTCGCCAGCCCGGGGCCACACCGCCTGATCCGAAGTCGGCCCGCGGGCACGACGTCATCCATCGCAGCAGTGATCTACGCACCCGGCGGAGGTTGGGTCCTCGGCGACGCTGAATCTCATCTCAACATCTCCCACAAGCTCGCCGACCTCCTCGCATGCGATGTGTTCACCATCGGCTACAGGCGGGCTCCCGAGCACAAGTTTCCCGCTGCCTTCAACGACGTCCAGCAGTCCATCCAGACGTTGACGACTGCCTTGCCCAAACCGGCCCTGGCCATCGTTGGCGACAGCGCTGGCGCCAACCTCGTAGCGGCAGCCACCCGCCATGCCAGAAGAGTCAGGCCAGAACCCATCGTCGGCACGGTGCTGATCTACCCGGCACTCCACGCTGCCTGCGGCCTTCGCGACAACTTGTCGTCCAACGACGAACTCCTCACCGCCCACCAGTACGAGGCGTACCTCGACGCCTACACGTCCACCGAAGACCGCAACGATCCCCGGTTCGACGCGTTCGCCGATCACCAGACCATCTCGCGTCGGCCTACCCACGTCGTCACCGTCGCGAGTGACCCGCTTAAACCCCAGCAACACACCTACATCGAACTACTCAGATCGCTCGACATCGACGTCACCCACACCCTCATCCCCGACGCGCCCCACGGCTTCCTGCGCTACCCAGACCGCTATCCAGCGGCCACCGCCGCCCTCGGAGACATCGCATCGACCATCCGTCGCTGGTTCAACCACCCCAAGGCGGTACCCCCATGGAGCTAGTCGTCGTCACAGGAGCCGCCAGAGGAATCGGCGCCGGCATTGTTCACCGACTCCTCCAAGACGAGGTACGCGTCCTCGCAATCGACATGGACGAGAGCGTGCAGCAAAGCCTCAACTCCTCCCCCACGAGAGGCGAACTGATCACGGCCGTGGCTGACGTGACCGACCGTTCCTCGATCGACACGATTGCAGCAGAAGTTCGTGCCGAAGGCGTACATCTCAAAGGAATCGTCAACAACGCAGGGCGCACCTCCACCGCAGCCCTACTCGAGGAGTCACCCGAGACCTTCGAATCGGTCCTCCATACGAACGTCACCGGCGCGTTCCACGTAATGAGCGCATTCCTCCCCTGGATGCTCGAACAACACTCCGGCAGCATCGTTTCCATATCCTCAGTCACCGCACTCACCGGAACCTTCCGCCGAGCCGCCTACTCCTCATCGAAAGCAGCCCTGCTTGCCCTCACCCGTTCCGTGGCAACCGACTACGGTGCCGAAGGAATCCGCGCCAACTCCATCTGCCCAGGAGCCGTCGACACCGACATGCTCCGCCACCACCTAAAGAATCTACCGGACGACCAACGACTGGCTGCACTCGACATAGTGGAACGTCGACAACTCACACCCGGGCTCGCCGAAGTAGACGATGTGGCAGCAGTTGCCGCCTTCCTGCTCTCGGATGCGGCAGCATTCGTCAACGGCGCCGCCTGGACCGTCGACGGCGGATGGACGGCCTTCAACGACCTACGACCGGAACTGCGCTGACCCACGAGCACTCACTGCGCACATGGTGATCAGCTGACGTGTTTCTGAGTTAATGTCGCACTTTGGGTTTTGATTACCCCACATCGACCGATTTCTACTTGTGTTCATTCTGTCGTTCTTTTCGGTGTTCGGCAAGGCGTCGTTTTCTTGCTTGTTCGAG
>Ga0307486_1001449_pt1 | contig 18240 bp, 18 predicted proteins | sample CBIW02metaG_FD_203663 | JGI IMG/M metagenome (GOLD analysis project Ga0307486, IMG submission 203663) | Sea-ice brine microbial communities from Beaufort Sea near Barrow, Alaska, United States - CBIW 0.2 | ecosystem: Environmental > Aquatic > Marine > Coastal | place: USA: Alaska | collected... | reverse complement strand
TGGCGTCCCCTAGGGGACTCGAACCCCTGTTACCGCCGTGAAAGGGCGGTGTCCTAGGCCACTAGACGAAGGGGACATACCCGGACTTCATTCACCAGGGTATTCAACCCTGACTAACTTACTGCGAATTGTTCGCTGCAAGTGGCGCGCATTTTAGGCATGCCCTGAATTATCGTCAACCCCTAAGCCCATCTTTTTCCAGTTTATTTCCATACCCACGCCCTACCCGGGTAACCGCTCTGGAACAAGGGCAGCACTGTAGCTACTGAAGATGCTCGCCATGCTCGAAACAGAGCGATCAAGAGCAGCGGGCGAAACCGTCTGTGTCGCTTACCCGGTGGGAGACTAAACTCATAAGCAATTAACGCAGCGGATCATGCGAGAAATACCCCAACTGTCAGCGCACCCGCTAATCCTGACATTCTGAAAAATCTTGTTGCAAGATGGTGACACGTAGATGATTCTGAAACGCTGTTCGGGTAAAGTTGAACTTTAAAGACCGTCTTTGCAGGCAACACACAGAGATGTTGCAAATCAAACCGGAGGCACTGGCGTGATCATAGCCAGGCGCCAATAGCCAAAAAGAGAGATTGATCATGTCTCCATTATTAATAGGTTCTCTTGTTGCAGGTGGCGTACTTATCCTGCTAAGTATCGGCTTTATAAGTCACGGCCTGGAACGGGCGCGGATCGAACGCGCTCGCGCCATAGCAGAGCTAGGGTCGCGACTGAAGACCTGCCGCACCATCAATGCGCAACTCCCCGGTCAATACATGAGCGCAGAGCTCAAAGTGCTGTTGACCAGCCTGGAAATCAGTCTGCTGGAAAAGCTCATTCGCCTCGATCGTAAGGACGAACGCGCCCGTAAAATGCTCGAAAGCGCTCGACAGGAATTGAAAAAGCCGGAGCCCGCTACCGGCAATCCGCCCGTAAAAATGGACAGCGAGATTCAGGCCAAAGAAGCCCGCCAGATGCTGGAGAATCTGCAAACCTTGCTCGTGCACGCTCACAAGGAAGGTTTGATCGACAAGTTTGCCTTACAGCAATGGTCGGCGCAGATCGCTGAATACCTGTTCGTGACCTCCCTCGAAGTTTTTGAAGTCCTGGCCATACAAGGTATACGCCAGGGCAAGCCACGCGTGGCTAAACTGCAATACGAGCGCGCTGTAACCTACCTTCAACAGCAAAACAATCCGGCACTGGTCGACCATATCCTGCGGTTCAAAGAGCTACTCAAGCAAGCTTCTGCCGCGACGGTGCAGAGCGAACAAGCTACCAACGCCAATTCAAACGAACTCAGCGCCGGACTGCAGGAGCTGGAAAAAACGGATGCCGATTGGAAGAAGAAAGCTGTTTACGACGATTGAACCAGTAACGACTGAACGCGTTAACCAGTCATTATGCTGATTCCATCCCCCCACCTGGCATTTTCCAGCACGGATACCTCAACATGTCTCTGACGTTGTACGGAGCAATACTCTCCCCTTTTGTCCGCAAAATCCGCATACAACTGGCCGAACAGGCGATTAACCACGAGCACATCATTGTTCCCCCTTTCAATCAGCCGGCCTGGTACTTTGATATTAGCCCGCTTGGACGCATCCCAGCCATTCAGGATGGCGATCTTAAGCTCGCGGACTCGGCCATTATTGGCCAATACTTGCAGGATACATACGGCGGCACTTCCCTTTTTGGTGAGTCACCAACTGAAGCTGCGCGCGTACGCTGGCTGGAAAAATATGCCGACTATGAACTCGCGCCTTACGCGACATTCACTGTCTTCGGCCAACGTTTTCTGAAGCCGCTCAAAGGGGGGCAGTGCGAAGAACAGGCAGTACAAAAGGCGCTCACCGAGCATCTCCCACCGATGTTGGACTACCTCAATGCGCAGTTGAATGGCAAAGCGTTTTTCCTCGGTGACCGCATGAGCATGGCGGACATAGCCGTGACCTCCCAACTGATCAACATGGCCCATGTCGGCGAACTGATCGACGAGGACCGCTGGCCCTGTCTCTCGTCATTGCTTGCACGTATGACCGCACGCTCCAGCCTGAGCGCTCTGTTACCAGCCGAGCACCAGCTAGTGGCTAAAATGAGTAATCGCTAACGATGCTGCTCCAGTAACTGGCTACCAACCCAGGAACGGGCGAACTGGTACGCGCAGCGCCCATTACGGTTACCACGTGACAGGGCCCAACGCAGGGCCTGCTGTTTCAGCGCTTCGGACCATTGCCATTGAAGTTGATGCTCCGTGGCCAGTGCCGACAGCCAGTGCTGCACTACGTCAAGATAATGCTCCTGGGAGAACGGATAGAACGAGACCCATAGACCAAAGCGATCAGACAACGCGATTTTTTCCTCGATCGCCTCGCCGGGATGTAGCTCACCATCCACCATACTCGCGCCCAGGTTATCGCTACGTTGTTCCGGCAACAGATGACGCCGATTTGAAGTGGCGTAAAGCAGCAGGTTATCCGGCGCGGCCTCAACCGTTCCGTCGAGCACCGTTTTAAGCGATTTATACGCACTGTCGTCCGCCTCGAAAGCCAGATCATCGCAAAACAACAGGAATCGCCAAGGTGCGTCACGGATATCGCGCACCAGCGCAGGAAGGTGCAACAGATCGCTTTTGTCGATTTCTATCAGCCGCAAACCATCACCGGCGTATTCTGCCAGCAGCGCACGAACCAAGGATGATTTCCCAGTGCCGCGTGCGCCCCAAAGCAACGCGTTGTTGGCAGGCATGCCGCGCACGAACTGCAGTGTATTACCCTGCAGGGCTGCTTTCTGCCGGTCCACCCCGAGCAGATCGGCAAGACGGATATCCTGACTCACCATCAACGGACGCAGCCACCCCTCGTCACCCTCGGAAACCCAACGCGCAGCGGTCACTGCAGACCAGTCAACCGGCAATCGGCGTTTGTCGGCACCCGCTTCCAGTCGCTCGACCAGACTCAGAACACGCTGCATGAATTGTTGAGGTGTAACTTCTGACATATTGCTCTCCAAATAATCGAACAATGCCACGCATCGACCGGACTCTCCAGCCAAAGTTGGGCTAACATGAATGGCAGAAGACAGCGGCAGGACGCCCTATGAATATCCGCTTTACCGATCGCCTATCCTTCAAACAGACCCGTCTGGGTGTGCTTGCAGCGTTTATCCTCGGCACGCTCTTGGGCCTGGCCCAGGTGACAGTCGACTATCGCGCTCAAAAGGCCGCAATCGACGAGGAGATCCGAGCACAAATCAATGTCAGTATGGGTCCCGCTTCACGTATCGCCTATAACATCGATATCGAACTCGCTCTGGAGCTGGTCAACGGCCTGCTCAAGGCCCCACCGGTCGTGCGAGCAGAAATAATAGACGACAACGGCATCGCTCTGGCCAGTGTCAGCAGGCCGATGGCCAACAGCCCCTACAGGCCGGTCAGCGATGCATTGTTCGACCGTCGCCGCAGCTACTCCCGCCCCTTGTACGTCAGCCACGCACCGGACGAATTGCTGGGTTATCTGATCATCGAGGTAGACACCTTCCACCAGGGCGCCAATTTTCTGCGCCGCGCCGGCCTAACCATGCTCTCGGGCTTCATTCTCAGTCTGATCCTGTCGCTGGTCCTGATGGTACTGTTCTATGCAATGCTGACCAAACCGCTGGTCCGCCTGATCGACGACTTGTTGAATATGAAGACCGGTGACGACGACCGTAGCCGTCTACCCTGCCCCGTCCATCATGAACGCGACGAAATTGGCGCGCTAGTTGAGGTGACCAATCGTCAGCTGCAGAGCATCGACGTAAACATGCGTCAGAAATTACGTGCTGAAGAGCGTCTGCGACAGTATCTGGAGGAACTGGAGATCACTGTCGAAGCGCGCACCACTGAACTGCAGGAAACCAACTCCCAGCTGCGCCGCTCCAACCAGGACCTGGAGAACTCCCGTGAAGAAGCGCTGAGCATGGCACGGGCGCGTTCCGCCTTCCTGGCCAGCATGAGCCATGAAATCCGAACCCCAATCAACGGCTTGCTGGGCATGATTGGTCTAACCCTCGACAGCCCGTTAAATAGCGAACAACGCCAGCAGCTAACCATCGCCTACGATTCCGGCAAGATATTAATCGCACTACTCAACGACATCCTCGACCTGTCCAAGTTCGAAGCCGGCAAATTCCAGCTGGAACAGATTCCCTTTGATCTCGGCGCGCTGCTGGAAGACACCGCCAGTCTGCTGTCCCAAAACGCCGGCAAGCGAGACGTCGAACTCACCTGTCGTATAGACCCCCTGCTGCCCGGTCTACTGCTGGGCGACCCGACCCGCATTCGCCAGATCGTCAGCAACCTGCTCTCCAACGCACTGAAGTTTACTGAGCACGGGCACGTCAGCCTCCGACTTGACCTGGAGCTGGGCCCTAATAGCGTCCACCAAGTGCGTATAACCGTGCGTGATACCGGTATTGGTATTGCCAAGGACGCACTAAAGGGCATTTTCTCCCCATTCACCCAGGCTGATGCACAGATTTCCCGACGCTTCGGCGGTACCGGTCTGGGCTTGGCGCTGTGCAAAAGCATGACGGATGCCATGCAGGGCAAGCTGCAGGTGGAGTCGCGCTTCGGCGAGGGCAGCACTTTTACCGTCACCCTGCCCGTCACGCCCCATCAACAGCAGCCCAATTATGCGTACCCCAAACGCTGCCGCGTCGTCATCTGGAGCCTTCGGGGCCAGTTCCAGGGCGAGGTCTTACTGGAACTACTGCGTCACTGGAAGATAGACTGCCAAATCAACGAGTATGAGTCTGATGAATCATCCATCGCATTACCCCAAAAAGATGCCGATCTTTGGCTACTGGACAGCGCCGACCTGGCCCACCGACTGCTGAATAAGCAACCCCGGATACCTCGTATTCTGGTTTGCCCCTACCCGGAGCAACTCGATGCAGACGCCGTCAAGGAACTGGGCATCTGCGAACAAGCCGCCAGCCCGACACCACGAGCCCGTCTAGCCCGCGTGATCGATCGTTGCATGGGCATAGCCGACCAAGAGCAGGAGACACAGACCAGCCAGCAACGTCCCACCGGGCAACGCATCCTGCTGGTCGAAGACAATAGCGTGAATCAACTGGTCGCCAAAGGCATGCTGACCCGGCTGGGATACGAAGTCGAGATCGCCGAACAGGGCGAGGCAGCCCTGGCGCGGCTAGAACGGGAGGACTTCGACCTGGTACTCATGGACTGCAACATGCCAGTGATGGATGGCTATGAAACCAGCCGTCGCATGCGCGCTGATTCACGCTGGAAAGATCTCCCGATCATCGCCCTGACGGCCAATGCCCTGCACGAAGACCGCCAGCGCTGCGAACAGGCCGGCATGAACGACTATCTTGCCAAACCGTTCAAGCGTGAGGACCTGCAAGCTCTGATGATCAAATGGCTGGAGCCTTCACGCCAGGAATGAAACGCAAGCCATGTCATGAGCACGATTTAGCTCAGTTCAGTAACGCTTCTATATCCTTCGCCATATCAGCCGGTGCCGTAGCGGGCGCATAGCGCTTGATCACTTCACCCTTCCCATCGACCAGGAATTTGGTGAAATTCCACTTAATCCCTTCACTGCCGAGCAAACCCGGAGCTTCACTCTTGAGCTGCTGGAAGAGTGGGTGGGCAGTCTTACCATTGACCTCGACCTTGGCGAACAACGGAAAGCTGACGCCGAAATTGAGCTCGCAAAACTTGGCAATCTGCTCCTCATTGTCCGGTTCCTGGGCGCCAAACTGATTGCACGGAAAACCGGCAACCTGCAGACCCTTATCACGGTAGTCCTGCCACAAAGTTTCAAGCCCCTTGTATTGCGGCGTGAACCCGCATTTGCTCGCGGTATTAACCACCAGATAGGCCTTCGCGCCAAGCTCGCCTAGCGTGGTTTTACGGTTATCAATTGTTGTTACCGGAATATGCAAAACACTGGTTGGCGCGTCACAATCGTTTGAATCGCTCATACTTGCTGCTCCTAAATGAAGGATCAGGCCCGAGGCTCAAGCCTCAGGGCCACTGAATTAATGCAATAGCGCAAGCCAGTGGGCTGTGGCCCATCTAGAAAAACATGGCCCAGGTGCGAATCGCAGCGCGTGCAGACCACTTCCGTGCGATGCATGCCATGGGTGAAATCCTCAGTCTCGGTCACCACATCCTTGCGGACCGGCGCGGAGTAACTTGGCCAACCGCAACCTGCATCAAATTGTGACTGCGTATCGAACAGCTCAACGTCACAAGCCACGCAGTGATACACCCCCGGCGTGGTGTTAGCGTAATAAACGCCCGTAAAAGGGCGCTCGGTAGCCTTGAGCCGGCACACCTGATACTGCTCGTCATCCAGCTGCTCGCGCCAGGCTTGCTCGCTCTTGGTAATCTTGTTCATGTCTACTCCAATGAAGGTCGATAACAGACTTTCCCACTCAGGGCCGTACAACGTATGATGCGGGTTTTATTCCCATTCGCACAGCCCCAGGAACGCACCATGCAGGTTAGCAAATCGCACAAGTTGGCCAATGTCTGTTATGACATCCGCGGGCCCGTTCTGCGTCATGCCAAACGCCTAGAAGAAGAAGGCCACCGGATTCTCAAACTGAATATCGGCAACCCTGCACCGTTCGGCTTCGAGGCGCCCGAGGAAATCCTGCAGGACGTGATCCTGAACCTGTCTACCGCACAGGGCTACAGCGATTCCAAGGGGCTGTTCTCAGCACGCAAAGCAGTCATGCATTACACCCAGACCAAGAACATCCCGAATGTCAGCATCGAGGATATCTATCTGGGTAACGGCGTTTCCGAGCTGATCGTCATGGCGATGCAGGCATTACTGAATGATGGCGACGAAGTATTGATCCCCGCGCCGGATTACCCGTTGTGGACTGCCGCGGTGAGCCTTTCCGGGGGCAAACCGGTACATTATCTGTGCGATGAACAGGCCGACTGGTATCCGGATATCGATGACATTCGCAGCAAGATCACCCCTAATACCCGGGCCATCGTGGTCATTAATCCGAATAACCCGACTGGCGCGGTCTATTCCCACGACATGCTCGAGCAGTTGGCCCAGATTGCGCGCGAGCATAATCTGATCATGTTCGCGGACGAAATCTACGACAAGATCCTCTACGACGGTGTAGAGCACGAGTCTGTCGCAGCAATCGCACCGGATTTATTATGTCTAACGTTCAACGGGCTATCCAAGTCCTACCGCATAGCCGGATTTCGCTCTGGCTGGCTGATTATTAGCGGCGCAAAGCACAAGGCACAAAGCTATATCGAGGGTCTGGACATCCTCTCGTCGATGCGTTTGTGCGCCAACGTTCCGGCTCAGCATGCAATTCAGACCGCCCTGGGGGGTTACCAGAGCATCAATGACCTGATTCTGCCCGGCGGCCGCCTCCTGGAACAGCGCGACACAGCCTGGGAACTGCTCAACGAGATTCCCGGCATCAGTTGCACCAAGCCCAAGGGCGCACTCTATTTGTTCCCGAAGCTCGATCCAAAAGTCTACCCGATCCACAACGATGAAAAGATGGTGCTCGACTTGTTACTGCAGGAGAAGATCCTCGTAGTGCAAGGCACTGCTTTCAACTGGCCCTGGCCGGACCACTTCCGCATTGTATCGCTGCCACGCAAGGATGATCTGGAAATGGCCATAGGACGGATCGCTAACTTCCTCAAGCACTACCGTCAGTAGCAGCACTGCGGACCGGAGACAGATATGGCCGACCTGCATATCGACGATTTTTATCACGACGTTGCCAGCATTTTGCTCGGACTGTATAACAGCTTCCCGCGGCTGACCACGCTGTTTGTCGCAGACCTGATCGGCGAACACGAGCCGGATGCGTTTGGTGTGCCGGCGCCACGTCATCAGGCCTGTTTCAGTGCGATACTCTGGCTAGCAGAAGAGGGTTTTCTGCGTTACACAGATGTAATCCGTCAGGAAGCGATAGATCAATGCTGTCTTACCGAGCGCGCTTTCGTGCTCCTTAGCAGTCCGGCGCAAGACCTGTTCGACCCCAGCTTGCCGATCAGTGTAGCGCGTCAACGAGCAACACTGGCCCAGCAGCTGCGTGATGCAAAGGCCAGCGGCTCATCCACCCGCATCGCTGAAACCGCCCATTTCTGCTTCGCGCGCCAGGTGAAACATGCATTTTGAGCCAACATGATTTGCAACAGATAAGCCATTGAAAGCCGCCGTAAAAGACCCATTATTGATTCTCAAAAATCAGCTTATTAAAGGAGTTCTTAGTTCATGATGCGCATTGTTCTATTCCTGGCAACCAACCTGGGCATATTGCTGGTAGCCAGCGTAACCCTCAGCTTGCTGGGTATCGGTACACGTGATGCAGCCGGGGGCATGAACCTGACCGGACTGTTGATCTTCTGCGCGATGTTTGGCTTCGGCGGCGCTTTTATCTCGCTGTTTCTATCCAAGTGGATGGCCAAGCGCAGCACCGGCGCGCGCGTCATAGAGAAGCCGCAAAACCGTCAAGAGCAGTGGTTGATCGACACCGTTGCCAGTCTGGCCAAGCAGGCCAATATCGGTATGCCAGAGGTGGCCATATTCCCTTCGCGCGCACCCAATGCCTTCGCCACCGGTTGGAACCGTAACGCCGCCCTGGTAGCGGTATCCGACGGGATGCTGGAACGCTTCAGCCCAAATGAAGTGAAAGCCGTCATGGCCCACGAGATCGGCCACGTCGCCAACGGCGATATGGTCACCCTGACGTTGATTCAGGGCGTGGTGAACACCTTTGTCATGTTTTTTGCGCGCATCATCGGCAGCTTCGTTGACCGGGTCATATTCAAGAACGATAGCGGTGCACCGGGTTTTGGATTCATCATTGCAACTATTTTTGCCGAGATTGTATTGGGCATTCTAGCCAGCATTATCGTCATGTGGTTTTCGCGTCAGCGGGAATTTCGCGCCGATGCGGCCTCGGCCCAACTGGCCGGCACAGGCAACATGATTGCGGCACTGGAGCACTTGCGCGCGGAACAAGGTCAGCCGGTTGAACTACCCGGAGAGATGACTGCGTTCGGTATCAATGGCAATCTGCGCAAGGGTCTGGCGGCTCTGCTAATGACTCACCCTCCGCTGGAAGAGCGTATCGCTGCCCTTCGATCCGCCAACCGCTAAGCCGTACCGCAAGCATTTCGAAATATCAGCGAGCTGTCAGGGCTCGCTGGTCTGCGATCCGGCGAACCAACTGGCCGGGTACAACATTTCTTCTCGATATCCACTCACAACGCGGCGCAACCCGGTGAGCTCCTGGTCCAGTTCGGCATCGCCACTATCGAGCAGGAACGGCCGGCCAGCGAGGGTTTTTAATTTGGTTTTCGTGGCAACCACCAACAAGTTGTCTGGTCCAACCGCTCGCACTATGCGGGGTGAAATCTGCTGATTGCCCCGGCCCAGAATATGCCCTTGTCCGCCGATCGCGGTGACCAGAATGCGCCACTCTTGGCCGCTTTCGAGCAGGTCCCAAAGCTGTTGTTCGGTTGCGTCAATCTCTAACAGTTGCCCATCGCGCAATACATCAACACCCAGCAGCGTACCCTCTAACCCCATCGCTTCAAGCACACCAAGATTGGTCGAGCCCGGCCCCATGATCCAGCCAATCTGCGGCTCCGACTCTTGCAACCAGGCAGCGATATCATCAAGCACCAGGGTTTCGGTCTCCCGTCCGCCCTGCTTGACCTGCTGCACGAATCGACCCTCCTCCGGAATCGCCAGCTCGCCAAAATGCCGCGTACGGACCTTGCCCTGGCGAAAAGCCTCCTCATCAATATCGCGCACCTCCGCTTCGCCCAGGCGCACCAGATCACCGCTTACCAGCAGTGATACCAGCTCACCGGCTGCGCGGGGATTGACCGCGTAGACCCCCGAGTGAATCTTAACCCCAGCTGGTATACCCAATACCAGCTGACCGGCTGGAATGCTGCTACAGATATCCCGCGCAGTGCCATCACCACCGGCGAACAGCAATAGATCGATACCCTCAGCGACCAGATCAGCGGCAACACGGCGGGTATCCTGCGCGCTGGTGTGGTCGGCATCCAAACTGCCCACTACACGGTGTTCAAATCCCATATCGACAGCCAGGCTCTCACCCATCAGCCCCGGCGCGGCTAATAACTCAATTCGTTGCGAGTGGGGCAACAACACCTCTAACGCCTGGCGTACACGGGCGATAGCAAGCGGTTTAACGCCCATCGCCAACGCCTGTTCGGCGACGTTGTCCGAGCCCTTGAGGGCTGCCTGACCGCCCAGCCCCGCAAGGGGATTGATGAGCAGACCAATGCGAAAACGCGGAGTCGTATCTGTCACGGTATCAGGAACCCCGCTGCCAATATCAAGGAGCAGGTGTCCGCCGACAGTTCGTCGCTGCTGGCTATCGTCAGTAGGCCAGCTTCGCGGCGCAGGGGATATTCCTTGCGTAACCGATCAAAGCCCGCCCGCCGCTCAGCCTCACTTGTACCAAGGGAGAAACTGCTGCGCATGCGAGCGTCGTCGTCACGCACATCGTAAACCCAACGCAAAGCCCGGCCCAGCAGCCACTCAGCCGGTACATCTGGGTGCACCCTGAGCTGCGCTCGGCCAGTATCAGGGGCAAGATCTGCCAACTGCACCCATGCGGGCTGCTGCATATACGCACAGAGCGCTGCATAAATTTGCGCTGTGCCGCGTAGTTTGCCATCAAGGCTGTAACCGGCGATGTGCGGGGTTGCCAGGGCGCATAGTCGCATCAGCGACAGATCAACATCCGGCTCATGTTCCCAGACGTCCAACGCGACCTGCAGATCATTACGCTGGCTCAGGACCTCGGCCAGTGCCTGGTTATTGATCACCGGGCCGCGGCTGCTGTTGATCAGCCAGACACCTTGGCGCAGAGCCTTCAAGCGCGTGTAGTCAAATAAATGAAACGTAGGGTATTCACCTTCTCGCAGCAGGGGCACATGACAGGTAATCACGTCGGCCTCGGCAATTAATGCATCCAGCGGGATCAACCCAGCCTCCCCCTTTTCAGCACGCGGAGGATCACACCTCAGACAGCGGACGCCCAGCGCCTCCAGCGTATTGACCAGACGACCGCCTACTTCGCCGACGCCGACCACACCCACGGTTTTATCACGCCAGGATTGGCCGGTGCGCTCAGACAGCGTTAGCAGACAACTCAATACATACTCCACGACGCCGCGAGCGTTACAACCAGGCGCACTGGCAACCGTCACGCCAGCGGCGACCAACCCGGGCACATCCAGATGGTCTTTACCGATGGTGCAAGTGCCGACAAAACGCACCGGTGTGCCGGCCAAAAGCCCTGCAGGGACGGCAGTGACAGAACGCACCAACAACACATCCGCGTCCAACAGGACAGTGCGGTCAATCTCTCTGCCGGGCAGGCGGATAATCTGACCTAGCGGGCCAAAGAACGCATCGAGGAGCGGGATATTTTCGTCTGCAACTATTCGCATGCACTAAAACCTATCATTCTCAAAATCGGCTCCCACCAGTTCGTCAGTTGCAGAACATAACACGTGCGGCTGTTCTCTCGGAGCAGCCCATCGGTATACCCATAACGACAAACCATATTGCGAGGGTGACTCAGCGAGCGCTTTTCAATTCTACGAAATCAACCTCCAGCGTACTGGCCAGCACATAACTGACCTCACGGGACTTGGCTTGATAAAGGGCTCTATCGGCAAGATGCAGCAACTGGTCCGGCGCCAACGTATTGGTCGCATCTGCAACTGCAATACCCAGACTAACGCCTATGGTGAAACTGTTGCCGGCTATCTCCATGGGCTGTGTAAGCGCAGACACGACTTTTTCTGCCAGACGCTCGACTATGTCTTTTGAGGCGTCGGGGAGTAAAGCGACGAATTCGTCGCCCCCTTGGCGAGCGACGATATCAGTGCCGCGCAGCGAGCGACGTAGCCTGTCTGCAACCGTTTTTAATATCTGATCGCCCGCAGCATGACCATAGGTATCGTTCAACGCTTTGAATTTATCCAGATCAAGCATGAACAGTGTGTAGGACGTACCCACGCGGGCCCGCTCAGCCTCAGCGCGCCGCATGGCCATCCCCAGCAATCTTCGGTTTGCCAACCCTGTCAGGCTGTCCAGATGAGCCATGCGATTGAGCGGTGCAATCATATTGCGGGTAATGAAATACACCGCTACAGCCGACAATAAAAGACCCATTACAAGCATCATCAGTATGACGCGTTCCATCTTCTGATAAGGAGCCAGTGCTCGCTCCAACGAGAGGCCCAGCACCATTACCAGTTCGGCCTCACCCTCGGCATGCAACGGTACACTGAGCATCTGATAGCGCTCGCCAGTCGCTGACAGCTGCCAAGCAGGCTCGGTATGTCGCATCAAATTAATGGCAATCTGTTCGGTGACACTCTCGGGTAGCGTGCTTGCGCGGCCTTCCCAGACTCCAGTCTCCGATCGTGCTAGCAAGCTGATCTCTATATCGTTCAGGTCACCGAGATCGCTTAAAAGCACAGTATCCATAGCAAAGCCCATCGTCAGCCATGAGGTCAGTTTCGGCGACATTACCGGGGTGCTGATCAACTGATAGATCTGCCCTGAATCGCGACCCAGTGCAGCTATATGTGCCCCGGTGCTGGCCAACTTCAGTACGTGCGGGTCGACACCTACAGGAGGTGCACCCCCCTCAGGCATGAGCAGCGTGATGGGCTGATGCGAGGTATCACTCAGAATGACAAGCGAGGCATCGATGCGCTTGCCATGATTATCAAGCATGGAGCGGATTGTCGGTAGATCGCCGCTGGCGAGTGTCTCGCGCAGACCAAAGTCTCCGGCGAGTACTTGCACTGCCTGTTGGAGCCGCTCGTGCCGCATGGCAAGTAGGCGATTAACCACCTGCGAACCGGTGCCCAGTTCATCAACCAGCGTAGCCGCAGCAATCGTCCTGTTGAACTGCAGTACGACGAAGTAACCACCCACTTGAATCAGCATCAGCAGCAGAATCAGGCTAACGATAATTCTCCATTCGAAGGAGCGATAATCCATCATGTCTCCAGTTCAAAGTAAGGGGCATAGAACGCTTGAAAGTCATTCTAGTCAGGAGCGAAGATCAGGAACAGAGATTATTCATGCTTGCGTTTGCGTTCTAAATGTATCCGCAACAAACTCACTTCGCTTCAGTCGGTGTCCCGGACGATAGGTATCGATCAATGACTGAATAAACGACCTGGGACGCTCCGCAATACCCGCTTCAAGGTGGTGCAAAACACGTTTGCGAACTGCGTTCTGAAAGGGAGCCGGATCAACCTGCTCCCCATTCAGATTATCGAGACTCACGCTGAAGGGATGCACTGCTGCAGTACAGAACAGCCATTCCAGCGCCTGCGGCTTCACTTCAACCTGTTCAAATGTACGCTGCTGCATGGCGTTGCGGCCATCAGGCGCGTACCAGTAACCAAAATCCGCGAGCAAGCGACGCTCAGCCCCCGCGACGCACCAATGGGCTATCTCGTGCAGTGCGCTACGGTAATAATCCCGGGTGAAAATGATCCGATGCTGCGTATGCGTGGCATCGGCTGGCAGGTATTCAGGCTCCGCTCCCCCGCCCACCAGCACGGTGTTGTAATCGCGAGCGAAACAGGTTTCGAACAGGCGGATCAGATCCTGGCAATCATGAGTCATGGACGGCTGGACAATGTCGGACAAGTTGTTAGGATGAGGCGCTTTTCTTCGGACTAACCGGTTATGACCAGCAGCGAATCCGGCACCTACAGGCGCCGCAGTGTAACAGAATTGCGTTCCTTGATCTGGCTGGCCTTGCCAATCATTGCCGCGCAAATGTCGCATACGCTGCTTGGCTTTGTCGATGCGGCTATGGCTGGACGAGTCAGCGCGGTTGACCTGGCAGCAGTGGCCCTGGGCAATGCCTTCTGGGTACCGACCTTTCTATTTCTTACCGGCGTCTTGATGATCGTCACCTCCAAGGTGGCGGCAGCCAATGGCAGCGGTTATCTTCGCGATGCTGGCAGCCTGGTTCGCCAAGGTGCCTGGCTGGGATTCAGCATTGGCTGTCTAAGTGCACTCTTTCTCTGCTCGGTTGAGCCGATCATGCGCTGGATGAGTGTGGAAGCTCAGCTGATTCCGATTACCGTGGATTATCTGATCGCCGTGGCCTTCGGCTTTCCCGCCGTAGCTCTGTTCCAGGCATTGCGCGGATTGACCGATGGCATGTCGCAAACCAAACCAACCATGTTGATCGGCTTTATGGGGCTGGCATTGAACGTACCCGCCAACTACGTGCTGGTGTACGGCAAGCTGGGCTTTCCGGAAATGGGCGCGGTCGGTTGTGGGGTCGCTACCGCACTGGTGATGTGGTTCATGCTGGGTTGCATGCTGATCTATCTCAAACGCTCGAAACGCTATGCGGTAACCGGCCTTTTCGAGCGCTTCGACTGGCCGCGCTGGGCAGAACAAAGGCACCTGCTAGGGCTTGGATTGCCCATCGGTATGGCGCTGTTTGCCGAAACCAGCATGTTCTGTGTGATAGCACTGATGATTGGCGGTCTGGGCGCCGTTGTTGTAGCCGGACATCAGATCGCCATGAACTTTTCATCGCTGACCTTCATGGTACCGTTTAGCCTAGGGCTGGCCATCACGGTGCGTGTAGGTCATAACCTCGGCCTGAATGGCGCACGCGCAGGTCTCTTTGCGGCAAAAATGGGGCTGGGGGTTGCGCTGGTATTTGCGTTTATCGCCGCCGCTATCATGCTCGGGTTAGCCGAATGGATACCCCTGCTCTATACCAACAATCCACAGGTCATCCAACTCGCCACACAGCTGTTTTTATACGCCGCGCTGTATCAGTTCTCCGATGCGATCCAGGTGGCCTGTGCGGGCGCCCTGCGTGGTTATCAGGATACGCGTCTGCCAATGGTTCTGACCATAACAGCCTACTGGGCAGTCGGACTCCCCAGCGGCTATGTACTGGGGATGACCGATCTGCTCGGCCCTGCCCGAGGCCCTGCGGGCTTCTGGCAGGGCCTGATTGTGGGCCTGACGACAGCGGCGGTTTTTTTGTCTGTACGTCTGGCTTGGGTCAGCGCCGAACGCAAGCGACAGCAACCCTGGGGCAGTGCAGGAAAACTCCGGTAACGCCTGCCTCTCACGCGCTGCAGTGCAGCGTGGCATACTGGAAATTTAATGCTGCAAGGATTATACATGCGTCTGTTGACGGTTATCATCGGACTCTGCCTGCTGCTCACCGGCTGTGAGCGCGTCCCTCTCGCTGCCCGTCAGATGGATAACTACCTCGACCGACTCGGGCGTGTACTCGAGCAACAACACGCGCACTACGATGTCACTCAGTTGAGTCGCTACCGACTGCCTGAACGCCGGGACCGGTTGCTGGAAATTGCTCCCATGCGTATCAGCCTGATCGAACTGCTGGTTGACACCCAGCCCTGCAAGCCTCTGCAACAACGGGTCAGCGAACGCAACAGCATTCTCGGCAAGGTCATGCCCTGGTCCCATCGTCTGGCGTTCGAGGGCGAACTCATCCGCGCGATCGAAGACTGCATCACCACGTTAAAAGACGATCCCGACCGCGATGAGCTGATCGTCGAACTGAACCAGCTCGTCACCGAGAAACGCGCACAGCTCCACGGCGTATTCTGGAATGCAATCAATGCCAGCGAAGAATTTGAATATTATCTGCGATTCGCCAGCGAGCCATTGCCGGTGCAGGATCAACCGCTTGAAGACCGCTTGGGCGCTCAGGCGCTGCAGCAACTCGCCATGGTGGGTCAATCCCTGCCCGCCCAGCTTCCGCCTTCTAGACCGGATCTGGATGCGAACTTTCTAGCCCTATATCAAAGCGAACGCAGCAGTCAGCTAATCCACAGCCTGAGCCGTTTGACCCATACACTGGAACAGGCAACGACCATGCTCGGCAACCCCGCCGTAGCCAAACTGTGCCCCATGGGCCAGCCCACCAGCCAGTCACGCATTCTGCTCAATGTGTTCGTGCTGTTTTACGCAGGAGAAATTCAGCCCCAGATGGCGCAAGTGCAGCGCCTGGGTCGACCCTGGGTGGAGAGTGTTATGCAGCTCTCCAGCGTGCCCGAGATCCCATCCGCCACTGCCGATTATCTGTCGGTGCTCGCGGCCGGTGAGAATTCACTGTGGGCGCACTATCAGCGTCAAATAGCTGCGCACAGCGAAGCGTGGCAAAGGGTACTGGGCAACTGCGGCATGCGCCCGGGCCAGGCCGGCTGGCAAGGCACTGCGCCTGACGCCTGAATTTCAGTCCTGCTTGCGAATCAGGTAACGGTAAACACCATCACTCTCACCGCTCTCCACCAGTTCATGACCGAGAAAGCTGCAAAATCGGGGGATATCACGCTGAGTAGAGGGGTCAGTGGCCAGCACCTCGAGCAAATCGCCGCTATCAGTGTCGCGAACCGCGTTGTGCAACAACATGACCGGTTCAGGGCACATCAGCCCGCGCGTATCAAGTTGCCTGGGAGAAGTTGCTTCGCTCATGGTTAGCCTGCCGAAGAAAAAAACCATTATCCGCAAAAGACCAGCCCCTTGCCAGCAGAGCCGCAAGCACCGACACTATATGTAGAAGCGCCAATAAAGACGCCATAGACACCCGCATCAAGGATTATTTGATGATCAAAGTACTGATCGAACGCGTAATTGCCGAAGGCCTTGAGCAGCCTTACGAAGAAGCTGCCCGCAAAGTCATCCAGCAGGCTATTCAATCGCCCGGGTTTATTTCCGGCGAGTCATTCCGTGATCTGGAACGTCCCAACCAACGTATTGTGATGGTCACGTGGCAAAACCGGCATTCCTGGGAGCGTTGGGAGCACTCTCAGGCACGTTTTGACAGCATCAGTGCATTTGCACCGATGCTGGAAAAAGAAGAGCGCATAACCCTGCTTGAGCCATTGTAAGAGCTTAGCTCACCGTCTGAATCTTGAAACTGCCTGCGTGCAAGACGCGCACGTGGCAGGTCACTTCTTCGCGGTCGCTGTATAGCTGCTTACAGGAAATAGTCGCTTTGATACCGGCTGCATCCAAGTCTGCCTGCACGTGCTCGATGCACTGCATGACCTCTTGATAACGCCGTTTCATGGGTAGTTTGAAGTTGATGATTGCCTCACGACACCAGCCCCGTCCCACCCAGCGTCCGAGCAATGCGCTGGACCTGGCTGGTTTGTCGACGATATCGCACACCATCCAGTGCACGGTTTTCTTCGGTTTGAACAGATAGCCGTCCGCCTGGATATGCTCGACCTGGCCACTGTCCATTAGACTTTGCGCCATAGGCCCATTATCCACCGCGATCACGTCCATGTGACGATTGACCATTTGCCATGTCCAGCCACCTGGCGCCGCACCCAGATCGACCGCGGTCATGCCGGGCGCCATTCGACTGTCCCATTCATCCCGCGGGACGAAATGATGCCACGCTTCCTCGAGCTTCAGAGTGGAGCGGCTGGGCGCCTCGCGGGGCACCTTCAAGCGCGGAATACCCATCGGCCAGGGCGCAGCATTGTTCGCCCACGACCAACCGACAAAGACGCGCTGGCCGCTCTCGAAACACAGGTGCAAACGCGGCGCGTCAATTTTAGCCGGGCGTACGAATCGTGTTTTGGTCAGCGCTCGTTCCAACGGGCCAGACAGCTTCTTGGTCAGCGCCGCCATGGCCTTGCCATCATTTGTATCGGCAGTCTCAAGCCACATGCTCGAGGCAATTGGACCCTTGGAGCAGGCAGTGATGATCGGTGAAATGCGATCTTCCACCGGCACGTCCAGCCATTCGCCCAACGCCCACTGCCGGGTAAAGATCAGCTGACGGAAATTCAACTTGACCATCAGCTGATCGGCGGCCCCCTCCTCGGGACAGACGAAACGGACCAGCGCCGAGCCTTCCTTGGTGACGGCATAGCCGGCGATGCCCTTGGCAGCTGACAGCTCCTGCATCTCCGCAGCCGCTTCGCCCTCGAAACCAGGACGGCAGTGCAACAACAACTCGCGCATGTAACGCTCCAGCAAAATGACCGGTCGCTACTCTACAGGCTACCCGGCAGGCTGCGCTAGCTGATTGGCAGCGGTTTGCGACCGAGGGTTAACCGCCACTGTGACTTCCTCGCTGCGCAGCTGCCGCGTGGCCTCGACCATTGCCGTCAAAGCGGTCCGG
>Ga0307486_1001447_pt1 | contig 18250 bp, 22 predicted proteins | sample CBIW02metaG_FD_203663 | JGI IMG/M metagenome (GOLD analysis project Ga0307486, IMG submission 203663) | Sea-ice brine microbial communities from Beaufort Sea near Barrow, Alaska, United States - CBIW 0.2 | ecosystem: Environmental > Aquatic > Marine > Coastal | place: USA: Alaska | collected... | reverse complement strand
TGCGCGAACTACAGAATGGCCAGGGCGTTAACGCCCATCACAGGCCGGATATACGAATGCAACCGCACTGACGACAGGGTTGGAAAAAAGCTTTGCTCACTACTTGTGGGGAGAGTCCATATACCCTGGTTAGGCTGGGATTAAAGCTGACGCTGAAAGTAACTACAACGGCTGTGCTTGGTTTGGCCGAGCGGGCATTTAGAGATGAAGTTGAGCCGAGCACCGCAAACCAACAAACCCAGACGCACGTCCGGAAAATACTCTTTTGCACAATGCCCGAGCGCCAGCCTGGGCGGCGTTTGAGCGATAGCTTGCACGCGCGTTAAGGCAAGCTATCAGACCGCGAACAAGCGGCAGCATGAATAATAAAGAGTCAGAGATTTACCAAGCTTCCAAATATATAAAGCTGGCGAATGCATTACGCCTAATATTTATTTTGGCGTCAGATAATACTGCTCTGGGATTCTGTACGGCTTTTGCTTTAAGACGCCTAACGCTTAGGTTAAGGGGCTGGCTTTAGCCAGTCCCAGTGAGCGCAGCGAACGACTTGAACCCTTGGTTAGAAATGGGCTGGAAGATGCCACACGGATTGTATATATGGGTGTCCGTTGCGCTTATTCTATGAATTCAGGCTCATGAATTCAGACTTTTAAACCATAAATCAGATCAAATATTTTATTCAAAAAATTCAGCCGTTCTTTTACTATATATCTTAATGTAGCCAAGGCTGCCTGCACTCTTTGATTCGATCCTTCATCACTGCCTGTTAGCAAATTATCACTGTCTTGCATGTGAGCGTGAGCAATGGAATTTCGAAATTTATCTCTGAGCATATTGGCCGCCTTATTTAGCTTCCACCCTTTGTATTCGCCGAAAACGGGATGATCGGGAATTACTAATTGACCGTAATTTTTGAGTAGCGTAGAAAAATATTCATTCCCCGCATAGCGTTGGCGGTATTGCTTTATCCACTCCTTTTGTACGGCATCCATTGCCTCACAAGCACGCCAGAACGACAAAAACGCGTACATAGGTTCGTTACAATTTAATCCTAGGCGGTAAAGTGATTGTGCATCGCGCAAAGGCTGATGTTCAATAAAATCTTTTGGCTCGATAATTGTGTCCAGAGCCACTTTGCTGGTTATAAAATGGATATCGCCAGATGGCAAGCCTACCCAGTTTTCTTGAACGATGGGTATAGCTCCGTCTGAGCACATCGTAAGCCAGTTCAGAACTGAGGTTATTTTATTTTTTGCCTCAACTAAGCAGCCACCGAACTTTTCTTTCGGATTACCTTCTCCAAAAACCTGAATCAATGCCAGTCGACCGCTCTTGTCTGGATAAACAATAATGCGACTGTTTCCATTTAGGGCAATAAATTTTTCTTTAAGTTTAACCTTAGATAAATATAAACGCTGTACAGCATCGTGCTGTGGAAAATAAAATGGATTAACCTTAAAGAAAAAATTTGCCAACCAATAAGTATCTGCAAGGCCCCAGTTTTTTGCCTCAATAGACACACAGTACTCCGTCATTGTGTGCCTCGGTGGATTTTCCCAGCCGGACACTACAGGATCAATACCTTCCGGCATTAGCCGTGGTTTTAATGAAGAATTCCATTGCACACCATATTTATCGAAGTCGATAACAGCTTGACGTTTATAATGGCCAGATTTTGACGAAAACCCGAAAAAACCTGCCCGTGCAAGCCCTGTTGCTATCAATAGTGACATTTTTAAATAATTAGCGATCTCATCTAATTTCATTGCATCAAGCTCTTTTTATCTCTCATATACCCCTCCGGATCTAAATACACTTTATGCTTTCAAGAATTATAATTCTTATTGTCAGGCCGTAAACAAGCGGCGTAATGGAGAGTGAAAATAAAGAAACGCACCCAGCTGCCACGCCCGTAAAACTGGCGGATGCATTGCTGCTCATAAGCTGTGTACCGATTCTGTTTTAAACCGCCTAACGCTTTAGGTTAAGGGGCTGGCTTTAGCCAGTCCCAGTGAGCGCAGCGAACGACTTGAACCGTTTGTTAGGTTTTTGCAGTGAGCGCCAAATAGATACTTGAAATACTTATTAGTATGCCGAGTATGCCAACAACAAAACCCCAAAAGCTGAATTTCTTTTGCTTTGAGAGTTCGGTCTTGTTTGAAGAATAAAGCTCGTTCAATGACGCTGCAAGCTGAGTAACTGCATCGTTAGTCGCTGGAGATTCTTTTCTTAGCGTATTTAATTGTAGGCTAATATTTTCTGGAAGCTCAGAGAAAGGTTCGCGTTCGTTGTGGATTGAAATTAAACCTCGTATTACATCTGTCTTGTCTTTAAGTTTGTCGTCTTCGGTCGATACTGAATCGCCCAACATAACTCTTAAGCTGTGAAGAACGGACTGTCTGTCTTGAAACCAACGCTCATGCAAATGCTGCATATCCTCGGCTTTAAGATTTCCGCTTAATATGCCTTGCTTTACTTGTTCTCTAAAACGCTTTTTCCAGCCGTGCTCAATCGTGTCTTTGAATACAGGCACTGCCCCGATGAAAAAACCTATTAGCGCACCAATCAATACGGCCGGACTTGAGGATATTAATGAAATTAAATTTTCATACACGAGAGACATCCCTTGACAGACCTAACGCTTAGGTTAAGGGGCTGGCTTTAGCCAGTCCCAGTGAGCGCAGCGAACGACTTGAACCCTTGGTTAGGCTGGGATTAAAGCTGACGCTGAAAGTGGCTACAACGGTTGTGACTTGGTTTGGTTGGAGTTGCGTTTGCACATGGAGTTGAGCCGAGCGCCGCAAACTAACAAACCCAACCGTCTGTTCAGGGGAAACACTTCTGCACAATGCCCGAGCGCCAGCCTGGGCGGCGCTCGGGCGATAGCTTGTACGCGTGTTAAGGCAAGTTGTCTGGGCTAAACTAACGGCGTAATGAAGGATGAGAATAAAGAAACGAACCCAATTGTCACACGCGTAAAGCCGGCGAAAACATTACTGTTCATGAGCTGTGTACGGACTCTTATTTAAGCCGCTTAGTATTTATTTGTGCGCTTGAAAGCCATGACAAAGCATCTTTTTTATTGTCAAACTGAGCAAGCTGATAGCCATTAATGAATGCTATTGTGTCTATAATTAAACTGGGATTGTTGTTTTTTTTATGAAGTACTGCAACTTTTGCCTTTTCAAGGGCTTTGTTAGCAGCTAATTGTTTGCCAAGATATTTCTGTTCTTCATATGAAAGCTGCATGTCTATATCGATAACAACGATCAATATTCTAAGTGGATTTAAATCTGAATATAAGCTGCATATGCTATTGACAGCGCTTAGCATTGTATCTAAAGATACTGATCCAATATATTGTACAGTTACAGTTTTAGACTCTTCATCAAATTCAATTTTGTAGCTCATGGCTTTCCTTCTTTGCCTAACCGGCAATGAGCAGCGGCGTAATGAAAGATGAGAATTCAGAAAAAAACTAAAGTGTCGCACTCGTAAAACAAGCGAATGCATTACTGCTCATAAGCTGTGTACAGGTCCTGCTTTAAGACGCCTAACGCTTAGGTTAAGGGGCTGGCTTTAGCCAGTCCCAGTGAGCGCAGCGAACGACTTAAACCCTTGGTTAGGCTGGGATTAAAGCTGACGCTGAAAGTGACTACAACGGCTGTGCTTGGCTTGGCCGAACGTGCGTTTGCACACAGACTTGAGCCGAACGCCGCAAACCAACAAATCCATACGGCTGTTCAGTGAAAACCCTTTTGCACAATGCCCGAGCGCCAGCCTGGGCGGCGTTTGAGCGAGAGCCTGCACGCGCGTTAAGGCAAACTTTCAGGCCGCGAACAAGCGGCTGCATGAATAATAAAGACTCAGAGATTTACCACGCTTCCAAATACGTAAAGCCAGCGAATGCATTACGCCTAATATTAATTTGGGCGTCAGATAATACTGCTCTGGGATTCTGTGCGGCTTTTGCTTTAAGACGCCTAACGCTTAGGTTAAGGGGCTGGCTTTAGCCAGTCCCAGTGAGCGCAGCGAACGACTTGAACCCTTGGTTAGATTTCTGCTGACTTGATTTTCACAGTGATTTCCAATGACAAAATCAAACTTTCCGCGACCGATATACTGGAATATTTAAATGCGTCTTGAATTACTTTTTATATTTAATTTTATTATAAGGTTGCTTTTTTAAGTAAATACACTTGTTCAGAAAGTGAGTAAAACTCATTTATCTCTACTTTTATTGCATCTAGGTGCTCTTCAAATTTTTCGACTTGTACGTCTATAAAGGCACTTGTGATTTGCTCTAGTTCATTTGAGTCGAAAATAACTTTATTCGATATCGTGTTTTGTAAATCATTTGCTTTATGAATAAGAGATATGCGATCGAATGATTCCTCAGCGTAACGTCCATGATGAACAATTTGATTTCTTTCTACTCGATACTCGGTACATATTTTCCGTAATTTTTTTAATTTATCAGATATACCATATTTCTTGACGTGGACGTTGGTTACTATTACTTGATGGTTTATTGATTCTTTATCGATGCCAGTATCAAGCAATTGACTAGCAAATAATAAGGCTCGATCATAAATTCCATGACTGCGTATGAAGAAGTTTTCAATCGCAAATTCTATATGATCTGCATGAGTATATTTAGATGAATAGTCGGTAATATTTTCTGTAAATCTAAGATTTAAAATGGCTTGTTCTGATTTGTCTATGGATGTAGTTAGTAACGATAAAGCCTTACCACAACAGAAAATATACATCTCTAAGTCGTTTTCTATATTTACCGCACTATTTGATATATTCCCTTTCCGTATTGGATAGGCCTTATCTAACATTATTGTTTGCTCAATAGTGTGCATCCATCCTCCGTAAAATATAACGCTTAGGTTAAGGGGCTGGCTTTAGCCAGTCCCAGTGAGCGAAGCGAACGACTTGAACCCTTGGTTAGGCATGGGTTTAAACCGTGCTGCTGAGAGTGACTACAACCCCGCATGGTTTGGCCGGCCCGGACTTTCATTCGTGCACGAATTTGAGCCGAACGCCGCAAACTAACAAACCCAAACGCATGTTCAGTAAAACGCCTTTTGCACAATACCTGGGCGGCGTTTGAGTGATGGCTGGCACGCGCATTAAGGTCCGTTATCAGGAAGTTAGCAGCGGCGTAATGAAGGATGAGAAATCAGAAGTTGGCTCAACTGGCAAACTCGTTGAAATGTATGATTTGTTAGAACCGTATTATTTCTGTATATTTTCGTTATTGGTCCAAAGAACAACTGCATTATTGCCAACGTATGCTCGTATTTTACTTGTTCCCGTCCATGTTCTATCAAGCACAGATACATTAATACCGGCCTTGGTGATGATACAGCCGTTTTTCAATAGATACTGAAATGCCTGTTCGTCTTTTTTAACTGAAGCCGAGATGAATTGGTCAAATAATTCTTCGGATAAACATGCACCATATCCACCTTTCAAAGTTTCAGCATGTGCTACTGATGTTAATGCAATTAGTGATAGTAGTGAGAAGGCTAATTTTTTCATTGTTTATTCCTTTTATGAGTGAGGCCTAACGCTTTGCTTTAGGGGCGGTTTTTGGAACGATAGCGAAGCGGTAGCGGAAAAAATTGTCCCGCTGCAAGCAAATGTTATGCCTCAACGCGAGAAAAGGAACAGTGCTAAAGCACCTGCACCCAACCAGAATTTAGCATCACTATCTGACTGTTTACGTTGTACTTCTTCGTGTTCTTTTTTCCGTTTTTCGTACTTTTCGGAAATCACCTCGCACGCTTGATCGATTGCTTCTTTTCTATTTCCTTCAGCTGATATGTATTTCAACTCGGACATGAAACCAGGGAGCCCCATACTGCCTTCTAGCACTATTGGTAAAATGGTTTTTCCAAGAGCGACTGCTTGGCCTATTTCCTGAGATACCCAATCGGACTCTTTCGCATGGTTGCTCCATACAACCACGAACAAATGGCAGGACTTTATTGCTGATTTTATCTCTGATGCCAACGATTCACTTGGTTTAACGCTATTTTCTGCAATGAACAATTCGATCGGGCCATTTGCGAGACTAGCTTTCAGAGTCTCGACATCAGCCAAATCTTTACTTGAGTAACTAACGAAAACTTTCATACTTTCCCTGTTTAATTAAAGTTATAAATTTCTTAATTTTAGGCATAACGCATTAGGTTAAGGGGCTGGCTTTAGCCAGTCCCAGTGAGCGCAGCGAACGCCTTGAACCCTTAGTTAGTGACGGAGCGTAGCAGGGCCCGTGTACAGCAAGTTATAAGATTATTATTAGAAACTTAGCTAGATGTATATTTGATTGGGCCAACTTTCTCGCTTTTAAAAATTACCATACTAATACTTCCAATTTCAAAAATAACGAACTCTCTTGAGAAGGTTTGAGCTTTTCTATCAAATGGAATTGCGATAATTTTGTCTCCATATATTCGAATAACAGCAAGTTCCCCAAGCTCGTTACTAATAATGTTGTATAAAGTTAAAGCCTTGGCGTTGTTTTGACCTGCTATATAAGCGAGTAAAAAGGGGATCATGGCAATTAGTACTATCGCGCCACCTTTACGGAGAGCGTTAACTGCAGAAGGAAATTCCTCATTCGCAGAATTAAAATTACCTGATAAAGTCATGTGTAGCTTAATAGACACACGTCGTAGCCAGTTCCATTTTGTCTCGAGCTTTCTAAGAAGCACTATTAACAGCATCATCCCAAACGACATGCCCATAGCAACAGTTAAATATTTGCTTCCCTGAAGTAGCATAAACAAAACTGGGAAGAAACCGAAATACAACATAATTAAACCGAGCGATTTTTCGACATAAGAATCACTAGCAGAACTATCGACTGACAAAGAAACCCAGAGCAGTAATGCAAAAGCATAAATGGCTCCGAAAAGTGCCGAGGAAACCATTGCTGCCGCATCAATAGATATCAGTGAGGTTGGTATTCCATAAAATGACAAAAAGCCTGACTCATACGAGTAGCCCATAGCATACACAGCCACCGGTATTGCACCCAAAAGCATACCTTCCGATAAAGAAAATTTCTTTTTTTCGCTACTTTCACTAGAGTCCGGTGCTGTCATCAATTTCTCGTATTAAAAACTAACGCTTAGGTTAAGGGGCTGGCTTTAGCCAGTCCCAGTGAGCGCAGCGAACGACTTGAACCCTTGGTTAGGCATGGGCCTCACATCATACTGCTTGTAAATAAACTCGTATTTGGCTGTTAACCAGCATCCGATTAAAAATTTGCAATCTAGTCTATGTTTGTATGTGTCGAGTGTGGTCTCTAGATAACCCAGTATTTCATAAAATGCCACTTCATCTTTTTGTTGTAAAATAAAAACTTTATAGGGCGCATCCGCTTGTAGGAGCTTGTTGAAATCATATACTAGGCCTCCTGGCTTAGAGTCAGAAAGCTCAATTTCTACCGCCAGCATGATACCTATTAAGTGGTTATTTTCATCGAATTCTCTTAGAGCGAAATCGTACAGCCACTCTCTACCTGAACTGCCGCTACTTGATCTAGATGATAGCCGTGTACCGTTACTTAACAGTTTCTCTCCCTCTAATGAGAGTTTTCGTTTGATGTCTTTATTTTTTTGTGTGCTATACCAAATATACTTTTGTCCATCAGCTTTAGCTGCACGCTTTTTTTCGTTTGCGATTACCGCAAGATCATTCAGCCAAACTTGTATTTTATGTAACAAATGGATAGTCCTTTATGCCTGACGCTTAGCCAGTCCCAGTGAGCGCAGCGAGAACTTTAACAGTTGTTAGGATTAATTTAGCGGCATGCTTCTAATACTTGAACCTCAGAAAGCCCGAAATGTTGTGCTGTTTTCTTTACTGTCTCTTTATTTTGGCTTCGCCATTTCTTTACAAATTCAGGGTGGGGTGGGGAGTAAGGCTCTTTTGGCCATCCGATATCTGAATATAAAAACCCTGTGCCGGCTGGTACTTTGGTTGGCTCGATGTCTTTTTCCCATTGATGTAATGGTGGCCAGTTCTTGTGATTTGGCCAGTTCGGATATTTTGTTTCTTTTGGATCATAGGTTGCGTTCATTTTGCTTCTCGTATTTGTGAGCCTAACGCTTAGGTTAAGGGGCTGGCTTTAGCCAGTCCCAGTGAGCGCAGCGAACGACTTGAACCCTTGGTTAGGCAGGGCTTAAAGTTGGCGCTGAAAGTGACTACAACGGCTGTACCCTAAAATCTTGAGTCATTTTCGCAGGGCACTCCATCGTGATCTCCATCCATCTTGGTGTTAGGGCAGTTTCGGAGGAAGAACTCAGCCTCAGCTCTTGAGCGCATTTGGCTGCAATGTTTCCTGCCATCGCATCTGAATTGTTGACTCGGTACATTAGGTGAAGAGAAACTCGAATTTGTAAATGTGGAAAAACTTACGCCGGACAAAATTGAACTTGCCGAAGTAGGGTATGTTGTTCCGTCATTCATATAAGTAAAGACCGCTATGATGAGAATACCAAAAATTTGTAGTTTGAATGGGCCTTTTGCATCCTGCCAGTGAACAATTAAGTAAAGTATGGCAACTGGCGCAATGAGCAAGATAGCAAGCCCCCAGAGTATGCTGGTTCTGAAAGCTGCAATGAGTAGGCCGATTCCGCCAATAATAAATATTCCAAGACCGACGTAAAAAATTATCTCGCCCACACTATTTTCCTTTGTATGCTCTAACGCCGAGTTAAGCGGCAGTTTTTAAATTATAATTTTGTGGCAAATTTTGCGTAGCAACACCACAAATATGAAACTTTCCAAATACTGCTCATGAATTCTGTACGGATTTTGTTTTAAGCCGCCTAACGCTTAGGTTAAGGGGCTGGCTTTAGCCAGTCCCAGTGAGCGCAGCGAACGGCTTGAACCCTTGGTTAGGCATGTTTAAACCAATCTACTCTCGTTCACCAAATGTTCTTCGGTAATAATAATTAATGGAGTGCCTAGCCAACTGTATTTTGTCCTGTTGAACAGCTTGTTATATTTCATCGTTTACTAAGCTTGTAATCATTTGATCATGACGGTTTTGTCTGAGCTGAGTCCCAAGCAAGTAAGAGAACATGATCATAAAAACAAAACCAAGTACAGAAGATGTTCCGTCACCGAAAACTAACAACAAGAAGCTACTAAGCGTCAAAACACTGAATGTTCCAATAGTAAATCTGGTTGACCAAATATCAAAGAATTTAAAAGCAGAGCTCTTGCCAATTGGAGTGTATTGAAATGTTCCATTTCGATAGCAAACTATTCCAGGTGTTTTCCTTAATGCAAAAATTATTTTGGAACACTCATCATGCTGAATTAATTGCATAATGTCCGAATAGCTCATCCGCAATCCATGTATAAGGCGGAATATTTCAGTAACTGAGTGTTTTTGAGATTTTTCAATTGCAACTTCAAACTTTTCAAGTAGTTCAGCAGTGACTTTCCGCGTTTGACTCAGATTAAAATAAGTAAGAGCCGCTGTTCCAGTTGCAGTAATCATCCCGAAAATTATTTTTGTAAACTCTGTAACTTCCATAATACCTCTGAAGATGCCTAACGCTTAGGTTAAGGGGCTGGCTTTAGCCAGTCCCAGTGAGCGCAGCGAGCGACTTGAACCCTTGGTTAGGCTGGGATTAAAGCTGACGCTGAAAGTGATTACAACGGCTGTGGCTTGGCCCGGCAGACCTTACGTTTACACGCGGACGTGAGCCGAGCGCCGCAACCCAACAAACCCAGACGCATGTTCAGAAAATACACTTTTGCACAGTGCCCGAGCGCCAGCCTGGGCGGCGTTTGAGCGATAGCTTGCACACACGTTAAGGCAAGGTGTCAGGCAGTAAAAAAGCAGCGTAATTAAGGAGGAGGGTGCAGAAACGAACTCAACTGTCACACCCGTAAAACCGGCGAATGTATTACTGCTCATAAACCGTGTACAGATTCTGCTTTAAGACGCCTAACGCTTAGGTTAAGGGGCTGGCTTTAGCCAGTCCCAGTGAGCGAAGCGAACGACTTGAACCCTTGGTTAAGCTTTGGCCGGAAGACATTGAACGTAGTACATGCAGGTATAAGGATCGCGCTTACTCTATGAATTCAGGCTAGCGCCCGCATATATATCTATAACATCTTCGATGTTGTCGTAATAAGATATTTTATTACCAAGTAGAAATTTCGATAAAGAAGTTTGCTCTATAGTCGGGCTAACAACATATTTATTATTTAATATGGTAATTACTCTATCGCGTTTACGCAATAATTCAACAACTTCGTCTGTGACTTTATCTATTGGGGTTTTATCTATCGGAGCTTCATCTGTTGGGGTTATATCTTCTGAGTGTTTTTCATTACTTATTTCTTTCGGGTTTTCATTATTGGCAATATTACATAATAATAGGTCATCCTTTATTTCTTCTACTCTATACTTGATATAAAGAGCTTCAACCTTTTTTTCGTCACCTAAGGCATTGGCTTTTGCTTTAATCCATAATCCATTATGTCTGATTCCATTTTCAAGCTCAGATCCGACCATAGAATAAAGCTCATCATTGGCCTTGTTTTTTAATATCCGTTTTTTATTTATACTGTCAAACATTATATTATCACTTTAAATAACTTAACGCTTAGGTTAAGGGGCTGGCTTTAGCCAGTCCCAGTGAGCGCAGCGAGCGACTTGAACCAATGGTTATGATTTATCTGTACGCTATTTAGCGAGGGCAGACTTAACGATTGTCATGCCGATCATACCGAGCACTACGCCAGTAACTTTGTCTACATAATAAGCGGCTTTAGAGAATTTACTGCGGACTTTACTTGTTGATAAGAAATATATAATGGCAACGTCCCACAGAAAAACCACAAGTGTCATCCAAGCGCCAAGTGCCAATTTGAATGAAAGGCTGACATCGGCTGTTAGAACAACTGAGAACAGGCTTAGATAAAATAAAAGATTCTTTGGGTTTAATATTCCTGACATGAACCCAGTGAGCATCTCCTTGGTGAAAGTGGTTTTAGAGGTTTCATGCTCAGCGTTAGAAATTGGCAGATCGATGTAACTACTTTTCTTGGCCTTCAAAGCCATAAAGGCAAGATATATCAGGAATAGACCACCTGCGATTTTTAGTGCAATCATAATTGCCACTGAACTGGCAAGAATAGTACCAACGCCAACCAAGCAAAGGCTGATATATACGGCATTAGCGCTAGCTATACCTGTGGCGACTCCAATAGATTTCTTGCCACCGTGTTTAAGCGAGCTTTTCACGATTAAGACAAAATCTGGCCCTGGACTGAGTAGGGCTAAAAAATGAGCCAAAGCGACTGTAATAAATATACTAAATAGATTCATATCCACATGCGCTTCTCCTGTTCAAGACGGCGTGAGCTGGGCAGATAAAACATAACGCTTAGGTTAAGGGGCTGGCTTTAGCCAGTCCCAGTGAGCGAAGCGAACGACTTGAACCCTTGGTTAGAAGACTTAAAGCTGACACTGAAAGTGACTGCAACGACTGTGGCTTGGCACGGCAGAGCGTGCATTTACACACGGAGTTGAGCCGAGCGCCGCAAACCAACCACTCGACGCACGTTCAGAAAAAGCACTTTTGCACAATGCCCGTGCGCCAGCCTGGGCGGCGTTTGGGCGATAGCTTGCACGCGCGTTGAGGCAAGGTGTAAGGCCGTAGACAAGAGGCATAATGAAGGATGAAAATGCAAAAACGAACTCAACTGTCATACCCGTAAAATCGGCGGATGCATTACAGCCTAATATTTATTTTGGCCTCAGATAATACGGCTCAATATTGCGATATGAAACATTTCCATTGCCGCTCATAAGTTATATACGGACTTTGTTTTAAACCGTTTAACGTCACTATGCAGCTGGTAGAAATGGTGGCAATGCCGGAATGTTTACCTGTGCGGAAGCAACCATTTGTTAGCTCGGCATTAGTGCATTAGCTAGTTCTTTTTTCAATTTTAAACAAGGCATACAAATTGCTGCCATATTCGCATCCGACAAAATAGATGACGCGTTTTTTAACGCTGTTCGCTGGTATATTTTGGGGGGGCTTTTACCATCTGGATACCATTCTTTTCGTTTTATATATGGATAAGAACGTTTGTCCTCACTACACAATACTTGGCATCCAGAGACAATAAGCAAAGCTGCAATATGGGGGTCATCAAAGTCTTTATCGTTGCATATTCGCATTAGCTCATTCATTTTTGCGTCAACTAGCGCATCATCTATTTTTACGACTTTCCCCGCTTTATTTAGTTGATTGAAGAACTTAAGGTACTTTGATATACCTCTGAACTCCTCCCAGTACTTGCTTCCTCCACATACCATTTTCCCTTTTCCATTTATAATCCAGTCTAATACAGGCTTGTAATCTTGATGGGACTCTGAAGAAGAGTTGAATACGCTTGGAATAGTATTCATATCAATAACTAAACACATCGTTACAACCTCAGCAGGTCAAGCTCTTCATTTAGGAAAAAATCACGAAACTGATCTGGTTGTTCTTTTGGATAACTCCCATCACTACCTATTGATATACTATGAACCTTATTTCCAGAATCTGTTCTCTCGAAAAACAATACTTGCGCATCTTTGCATTCGCCCTTATTCGTGCAAAGCCGAAATCGATCAATCAAATAGTCGCTGTGCGTCTCTATTACAAAGTTGTTGTCAGATATGCTTTTCGAATTATATATAAATTCTCCCAGTGCAGCCTGTGCTCTTGGATGTAAATGGACTTCTGGTTGTTGAATTGCAATATATTCTGCACCTGACTTACGTCTTGCTTCTAGTATTATGGGTAGTACCTGAGAAACTCCATATCCCACATTCGATACTAATAACTCACTCCCGCCAAGATTCACATTGACTTGAAATGGTGAGGATGCTTCTTTTCCAAAACGTTTGACACTGACAGATTCAAATAAACCACTTTTTTTCCCAAATTCTTTAATGGCCGTAGACATTTTAGAATTATTACTACCCCCGGATTTTCCTAGAAGCTTATTCAGAATATTGGGGATATGGCTACCTTCAGCTGAATAATCAGATGCTTGACTCAAATATATCTTTTCTGGCTTAGCCCTGATGGGTGCGATCCATCTGCATTCTGGAGCATCAATTTCAATTTCGAAAGTTAGCTTACCTTTCTCCCTCAAGAGATCTTTTCCTGCCATGTCAGCAACAATAAATTGATATGCATTGGCAAAAAATAATTGACGTGGGAACCCTTTTTTTGAGAATTTCTTATAGCCAGCCGGTCTGCTTACTGAATGTTCTTTAGAACAGGCATCAACAAGATCTCGCGCAGATCCACCTTCACAATCAGTTACTTTATAGCGCAGTGAACTATCTGAAATAATTGTTGAAATAAGACCAATAGGGCTCATAAAACTATATTTATGTATAGCAGGAAGGCCCTCTGCATTCTTAAAGGTTACTAACCTAAAGACAGTTACGCTTTTTCCATGTTTTTCTTTTGTCGAATCGTAGTAGCCGATAGTGAAATGTTTTTTATTTTCTGATTTTTTACTGACAATTTCAGAAAATGACGAAAAATTTAAATCTGGATCATCGAATGATGGGCTGAACCAAAAACGCGGAGAACCTAAAACTTTTAGTGATGACAGAAAAGATGTTTTACCCGTACTGTTCTCACCAACAAGAAAATTTACGGACCGCAAAGGTATAAGCTCATCACTGAACCCGCGATAATTATCTAAATATATTGCTTTCAATTCTTACTCCTTAAGGAAAGCTAACGCTTAGGTTAAGGGGCTGGCTTTAGCCAGTCCCAGTGAGCGCAGCGAACGACTTGAACCCTTGGTTAGGCAGGGCTTAAAGTTGGCGCTGAAAGTGACTACAACGACTGTACCCTAAAATCTTGAGTCATTTTCGCAGGGCACTCCATCGCGATCTCCATCCATCTTGGTGTTAGGGCAGTTCCGGAGGAAGAACTCAGCTTCAGCTCTTGAGCGCATTTGGCTGCAATATTGCCTGCCATCGCATCTGAATTGTTGGCTCGGTACATTAGGTGAAGAGAAACTCGAATTTGTAAATGTGGAAAAACTTACGTCAGACAGAATTGTATTTGCCGAAGTGGGGACTGTTGTTCCCTCATTCATATAAGTAAATACCGCTATGATGAGAATGCCGAAAATTTGTAGTTTGAATGGGCCTTTTGCGTCCTGCCAGTGAACAATTAAGTAAAGTATGGCAACTGGCGCAATGAGCAAGACAGCAAGCCCCCAGAGGATGCTGGTTCTGAAAGCTGCAATGAGCAGGCCGATTCCGCCAATAATAAATATTCCAAGACCGACATAAAAAATTATCTCGCCCACACTATTTTCCTTTGTATGCTATAACGCCGAGCTAAACGGCAGTTTTTAAATTGTAGTTTTGTGACAGATTTTGCATAGCAAAACCACAAATATGGAACTTTTCAAATACTGCTCATGAACTATGTACGGATTTTGTTTTAAGTCGCCTAACGCTTAGGTTAAGGGGCTGGCTTTAGCCAGTCCCAGTGAGCGCAGCGAACGACTTGAACCCTTGGTTAGGCAGGGCTTAAAGTTGACGCTGAAAGTGACTACAACGGCTGTGGCTTGGCCGTACCGAACTTTCGTTTGCACGCGGAGTTGAGCCGAGCGCCGCAAACCAACAAACCCAGACGTATGTTCGGAAAAGACACTTTTGCACAATGCCCGAGCGCCAGCCTGGGCGGCGTTCGGGCGATAGTCTGCACCCGCGTTAAGGCAAGTTGTCAGATTGTAAAAAAGCGGCGTAATGAAGGATGAAAATTCAGATATTTATCTAGCTTTTTGAGATCTTTTTGGGATTCCACGTCCAGTCACGGTGAGTTGGGCTGGAACTTTTGAGTTTTGTTTCTGCGAGTCTGACAGCCATATGCTCGGAATCGGCTTCTACAGTTGTGTACATCGTGGCACTAGTGTTGCCTTTGCGGATATCAAAGTGGACTGTGAACTTAGCCATGTTATATCTCAATGTTCATGTTTTTTTGGATTGGCAATATATCGGGATGAACATATGCCGTCTAACGCCTTGTTAAGCGAGAAATAATGGTTGGCTATAATCGCGAAGCGATGGTCAACGGTTATTTTTTCGTTTGAAAAACTTGTTAGGCTTAGCCTCTGCTTACTATCGATTCATTTAATGCAGAAACAATATTTTTAATATGGGTTTCATCTTCACTTGTTAGAGCTTTATTCTCACCTGAGGAAGTACTTAAAATAACTGAATACTTGTTTTTAGCCGCCATAAATGCCAAAGCACCAACAGCTATAATAACGATTCCCCACAGGATTGATGGAATTCCAAATAAAACAAACAACCCAACTAAGGTGATGATAATTCCAACACCTTTTTTAGCCTCTTCTATTCCTGTTTTGACAGAGGTGACATTACTCATTGCATATGTTTGCCCACTCACGATGAAGCGACTATTTGAAACTGAAACATTACCAGCCTCAAGAAATATTTTTTCTTCCATACAAACTCCTTGTTTATGTAAATATAACAAATTTTAAAATGTAAAGCCTAACGCTTTAGGTTAAGGGGCTGGCTTTAGCCAGTCCCAGTGAGCGCAGCGAACGACTTGAACCATTGGTTAGAAATGAGCTGGGGCACACCGTGCGGAGTATATGTAGGGGGGATGTTGCACTTATGGGTTAAATCAAGCTGGGCTGATCACCGATGGCCTACACAAGTTTCATGAGCGCCAGTGAATTAGTTGATTCAGAGCGTGGCGATACGCGCAATTTCTGACAGCTTGTCTTCCCCGAGGCCCTCAATCTGTTGTTCAGTAATTTGACTCTCTCGTAGAAGTTTTCCGAAGACGATGACCAGTTGGGAGTACCTGAAGTCGTACTTTGTGTCGATGCGGTGCCGTTCGTCTGCCAGCCAGCCCTCGACGGCCCACATGTCATCCGGCTTTTCCGCGCGAGCCGCCATTTCCTTGAACTTGGTCATTGTCCCGGCGAGTTCTTGCTGAAGAGCCGCTTCGAAGACACGGCGGGCGATTTTCTTCTCGCGTTCAGTCCACGTCAGATCGTGCATCTCGTTTCTCCCAGTGATTGGGGGGCAGTGCTTTCTGTTCCCGTCTTGGGAACACCATGGTAAGCGGCATTGGGGCTGGAGACGAGGCCGTTGCTCTGCGAGTTCTAACGCCAAAGCTAAAGGGCTGGCTTTAACAGTCCCGTTTGAGCGTCTTGTTATGCAACATTACCCCTCAACGCCACCAAACCCTCTGGCTGTTTTCCAAAGAACATATTTATAGGAGATTACAACAAACATGAAACAAACAGCAGCTACACAAGAAGATATTGCCACTACAGATAATTTGTCTAAAGCCATATCTGATACCACTTGCAATAGCAAGCTAGATAACAAAAACACAACCAATAAGACGGGAAGACACTCCTCCCTTACAAGACAGTGGAAGCTTCTTGCATGTGTTGCGCTTCTCAGTGTGGTAGTTTGGGTATTGCATTTTATGAAACTGTATATGGCTCCAATTATCATCATTAAATTAACAACTATGCTCAGTATTGCATCCATACTATCTAACGTCATAATCATAGCTCTGCTGTACTACGTCTTTAAGAATAAGGGCGGATTGTAAGAACATTAAATTAATTAATAAGAGGATTTAAAAATGGGTAAAGTTTGTGTTTTATTTAATGCAACACCGGGTGAGCGGCCAGATTGTGTGATTGGTGTTTTCCGTGGCATGGATTCCACTGATGAGTTTGTTGCCAACAAAAATATAGGGAAGAAGTATCATGCCTACCTTCTTCCCCGGCTAGATGTGGACTACTTCAGCCTTTGTGAGAAGGATTTGGAAGGCACTGCATATGTACAACTTTGTGGCATTTCTGACAACAGACAATCTCGTATGGACCGTTTGACCCTACAGTATGCTCGTCAAAACCCACCACAAAATTAGATTCTTCTTCGGAATCTGGGCAGTAGGGGCATTTAGGGTTGAATCCTGCTGCGTCTACATAGCTTGACATGAAATTACTCCTGTTGGCTTTGTTGTATAACGATTAAGCTAAGGGGCTGGCTTTAGCCAGTCCCAGCGAACGAAGTGAGCGGCTTGAGCGCTTTGTTATATTTTTACTGCGCGGTACGATTTGTTTAGTGATGAATATAACTGCTCTCGGGCTTCTAGAATTTTGGTACGCCAAGCCTCTAGCTCTGAAATTTTAATTTCTTCGTTGTTTCTTGAAGCATAGCGATAAAATTCAGAGATCAGGGTGCCGTATTCTCTGAGTTTTTTTTGTTGTTCTACGCAGCCAATAAGCAGAAGCCGGCCTTCGCAATTAGTTAGTCCTTTGAAGAGATTGAAAACCTCTCGTCTGAATTCGGTAATTAATTCAGTTTTTTCCTTTGATACTTCCACTCCTTTTTCATTGTTCTTGGCCCAGTCCAAGATGTATGACCAGTATTTTAATAGAGCGTGTGTTAATTCTTCTATGTTTAAAGTTAAGCTTTCTAGCGTTTCTTTGTTGCGCGAGTGGTTTTCTTTTTCAATATCTTTGTTGTGGCTTTGTCGATTAATTAAAAACGCTGAGATTCCACTTAATGCCGCGCCTAGGCCTATTTTTATCGCCGTGTCAGCTATTTCAATCCATGTGGTTGGCACGGTGGCTCCTTGAAAACATAACGCCTTAGTAACTGGCGCAGCTTTGCTGCGTTCGGCGCCGAAGGCGCGAAATTGATTGATTTGTTATATCTTTACTTCTGTAACCTTCAGGTTCACCTTGATAAAGTGCTTGTTTAAACTTTCGATTTTGTAGCCGTCTTTTACATTTAGCCACGGTAAGCCTTGGTATAACTCTGCAGTTTCGGGATCGTATATAACAAATCCTGCTCCTGAGCCAATTGAGATAACCCAATGGAAATCACCTCTACCATCACAATTAACCCCTATAATATGCGTTCCATCTAACAGCTTTTTATCTTCGAAATAGTCGCTTTCAGCTCCAACTCCATATCCATTTAAAACCGCAATTAACTGCTTTGGCTGAGTCCTGAATTTTCTCTTTTGTGGCGACCATTTTAATACTGATGACACAACATTCTTTGCAGTTTGATAATCAATTTCTACCAATGCTGCAAAACAGGCGATGCCACACCCAGTATCATCTATTTGTTTGATTAAGCGCACAGCGCCCCCGC
>Ga0307486_1001446_pt1 | contig 18253 bp, 16 predicted proteins | sample CBIW02metaG_FD_203663 | JGI IMG/M metagenome (GOLD analysis project Ga0307486, IMG submission 203663) | Sea-ice brine microbial communities from Beaufort Sea near Barrow, Alaska, United States - CBIW 0.2 | ecosystem: Environmental > Aquatic > Marine > Coastal | place: USA: Alaska | collected... | reverse complement strand
CAGCAGTCCCACATCAAAGCCTTCTGGCTGTCGGTGTAATAGATCCGAGGTCTTTGTTTCATCTGCAACACTCCTGCTGCTATTCGCAGAGTCTAGTGTGTTGCATCGACCGATTGAAACCACAGCCATTAGCGGACACTGAATTTTGCTGCAGGTATGCTGCCGGCATTTTTACTTTCACACTGAAGGAGAAATGACCATGCGCATTCTCATACGACACAGATCGAGCACTCTGAAATTTATGGTCTTGGAGATTAGCGACCGAGATGGCTCCCTGAGCTTGACCATGCGACGGGAAGGCGTTAACACGTCACGAACAACATGGTGCACAGGGCCGGAAGAGCAGGAGCCGAAGATAACAGAGCTTAATAAGCCGAGCTCCAAAAACAAAAGGATCACGATTCATCAGTCTGGTCGTGTGAACTACCACCAGAATGGCAGCTCAATCTTCATCGCCCCGCTCACTCAAACTACCCAGACTTTCCCCATCTACGGCTACCGTGTTCCCGCTCTCGATAAGCTCGATAAGCATGACGAAGACATCGTTGAAGAAGACGCTATCTTCGATCTATCCGATATGGCTGAGGGCCCCGCTTCTTTTTCCGTGCTCATCGGCCCATGGGATTTCACGCCGCAGGGTCGAGCGATCAAGCTTGGATTTGAAGCCGAGGGCTACTCGGTTATCGTGCAAGTCGATCCCGTTACATTTGCCGTACCAGCGGAGCTAACCGAGCACTTCACTACGCTAACGCCTGATAGGGGCTTGTTTCAAGAGCAGCAGATGGCTGAAGATAAAGCAATGATCTCTTACCACCAGGCCCTGTCGGGGGAGTCTGATGCAATTTTGTACGCGCCAAATGGCGAGGGAACAATCCGGATGATCTTTGCTGTACCGATGAGAATTGCTCCTCAGTTTAAGATCGAACTCGTCGACCCTGAGCTTTATGCCGCAGATCAAGACGTCCAGAGGGACGGGAGGTCTGAGAAGGTGATGCTCAAATTCAAGGTCAGACATCGGAAAAGCAAGAAAATAATGCGACAAGCTGTCGCGATAAAGTCGATCGAGTTGGATGCCGAGCTGTGAAGTCCACGCTGCTGCTTCCGGTCAAGTGGCCTGACTGTAGGTATATGGAATCTCTCCAAAAGTAGCGGGAAAAGCTGTTTCTAACCCTATCTTCAGTGCGGCTGCATTTGTAAATCCGGCCTGCAATGGGCGCTGCCACCCGGGCCACTCTGTATGAATCGCAGCTAATTCGTAGATCCGATTGAGTAACTATTCTTTGTCGATATCTGTCGGCTTCCACGGTCAGCTTAGCGTCGTTTTCTGCCTGACGCGACTGGCTGCTATTGGCCGTTTTTAGCGGTCACGATCGGCAGACAACGCTACTGAAGATATACATGGAGCCTGAAAGCGTTGATGCGAAGCAGCCGTTGGATAACGCGACTTGCTGCTGCTGAACCGGATCTTTAGAGGAGGGCTACCTCATCAATGCACCACCCGGACTGCAATCGTTTAGCGGCCACTGCGGAGCCAGGACGGCTCATACTGACAATTTTTCGGCCCAGTGGAGGGATATGGAAAATGGGGACGAACGATAAACAACTCATCGAGGAGCTACGCGCAATTATCGGCGCACAGCAAGAGCTTCTGCGACTGACACTGTGGGTCATGTCTCAAGGGGCTGCAGATTTTTTCGACCACAAGGTCACTTGCCGCTTGGAATTGGACCAGGTGCGCGCGGCGACTGCTACTTCCCTTGGAGCTGGCCAGTCGATCAACACAATCTTAGCGGGCTCGGCAAAAGTAGGAATCCCCGTTCGGGACCTGTACCCCATCACGCGCGCAGTAGTCGAAGGCTTCATCAACGCCTCGTTCTTCGTGACGCAACCGGTCGAGGTTTCGAAACGTGCCATGAAGCACAAGGATTATGCGGCCTGGAAGCATACAAATCGCTCTATCGGCAACGGCCATTACGCTTTTAGGCTGAGTTCTGATCCGGACCCTAAGGCAACGGCTGACAAGTTTTTCCCTGAATTCACAGGCAGAGGTCGGGACTCCTGGAGCTCGTTAGACGCACCTTCCAAGATCAACCGCATTGGCAAGGTCGATGGACGCTCTGCCGGTGCCCTTTTAGGCGCTTACGCCCTTGTCTACGCAGTCTCTTCGGAGATCATTCACGGGTCTGTATACGGCATGAGCTACTTCATGAGTGCGCACAACCCAGGTAACGAGAGTGTTGAAGCCTTTCAGGCGGGCACAGAGGCGCAGGTAGTCGACATCCTGACCGCCGTTGTCCACGCGACCAGTGGCTTTCTTTCGGCCTTCGCAACGGTCCACGAATGCAAACCGTTGGCCGACAACGAGCGGGAACTGTTCCGCCACATGTATAAGGCTGTCAGCGGCGAAGAGCTTAACGACAAACCCAGGACGCCATCCTGAGCCGATAAGATGGATAGCTAATGAGAAGCAAGCAGCCAACCCAACTGCGGACATTCAAAAACGACCGTATGTGGCCGCTTTGAGCCCGTACGGATGGGCGGTACGGGTCAGGAGCTGACGCTAACAGATGAACCACTGCTACCCGATGTCTGTGGGCTCACCTATCTGCTACAACAAGTGGCTGGCGGTTAGCGTAAAGATATTTTTTGCAGATTTTCGTGAGTTTTGAACGCTGCGCGATTATTGTGTTATCAGGATACTTGACTTATTCATTGGATGAGAAAAATGACAAATTACGAACAACAACCTTTTGCCGATGCCGAGTTTGCTGAGAACCCCGAGCAGCGTTGCCCCTGCATCTTATTGCTGGATACATCGGGCTCGATGGGCGGCGCACCGATTCAACAACTCAACGAGGCATTGCAGTTTTTCAAAGATGATTTGAATGCAGACGCGATGGCCGCGAAGCGCGTGGAGTTAGCGGTAGTGACCTTCGGGCCCGTCGACGTACGCAGCGAGTTCACGACGGTTGATGGCTTCTATCCTGAGGTACTGGAGGCCAGCGGAACCACTCCTATGGGTGAGGCTGTGGAGCGAGCTCTTGATCTTCTGCGCGAGCGTAAAGATCGCTACCGCGCGAACGGCGTCAAATATTATCGCCCATGGGTTTTTCTAATTACCGACGGTGCACCGACTGACAACTGGCAGGAGGCGCGTCGTCGTATCCATGAGGGCGAGGAAAAAAAGGAGTTCATGTTTTACTCCGTTGGCGTAGCTGGCGCGGATATGTCCACCCTATCCCAGCTTGGAACTCGACAGCCGTTAAAACTTAAAGGCCTCGCCTTTCGTGAGCTCTTCGCTTGGCTTTCGAGTTCTTTGAGCGCCGTATCTCAATCCAATCCGGGTGATGCTGTATCACTCGTTAACCCTACTACTCCAGAGGGTTGGGCTGTTGCGGGCTAGTCCGCGCTGGCGCTGGGCGGTAGCTTCTCGCATTGGTACGTCGCACGTGAGAATGGGTACACGAAAGCAGGATGCCTACCGCGTTACGCGGATCAACTCAGAAGTACTCTGCGCGGTTGTTTCCGACGGTGCTGGTAGCGCGACTTTTGGCGGGCAGGGAGCATCCTTGCTTTGTCGTATCTTGATTTCCAATTTCCGGGAATGGTTTGACAGTAATGAAGACCTGCCTAACGACGATGTCGTCCTCTGCTGGCTTGATCTGATACGAGACCAGCTCTCCGAGGCAGCGGAACGACGTGGGGTGACAAGGCGGCAGTTTGCAGCGACGCTAATTGTGCTGCTGATTCACAAGAACCACGTACTGGCCCTGCAGGTCGGTGATAGCGCGCTTGTCGCTCGTAAAAACGGGATATGGCAGGCGTTGTGCTGGCCGGAGAATGGCGAGTTTGCATCGACCACATACTTCATTACAGACGATCCGGAGATTCGACTGCACACTTTCCATTTGGATCTCGAATATGACGCTTTCGCGTTGTTTTCCGATGGCATCGAGTCGGTCGCGCTAGAGCAAGCAACGCAACAGCCTTTTGCTCGCTTCTTCGATCCAATGATTAGGCCTGTCGATCAGTCCGCCGGCGAAGGACGGCTTGCTGAGTTGTCGGCTTCGCTCGCGAGCTACCTAGATAGTCCTGCTCTTTGCGAAAGGACGGACGACGACAAAACGCTCGTTCTGATTTCGTGCAAATGAATACGCCATTGGTCCGAGTATCTGGCAAGAGCGAGCAGCTCGATAAAAGGCTCGGCAAGGGCGGTGAGGGGGATGTGTACGCTTTGGCTGGGCGGCCCGATCGGGCAATCAAGATATACAAACCTGAGCTTCGGCAATCCCGCGAGAGCAAGGTCCGAGCTATGGTCGAGGGTTGTCTGGCGAAAGGGACTGGCCTCGTGGCATTTCCGTTTGAGGTGGTTACTGATCAGTCGGGAGTTTTTACGGGATTCTCCATGCGGTTGATTGCAGGATACCGGCCGCTACATGAGCTTTACAGCCCTAAATCGCGCAAGGTTCATTTCCCCAAATCTGACTATCGATTTCTTGTTCGCGTCGCGCAGAACGTTGCACGGGCAGTCGCAACGGTTCATCAAGCTGGATGCATCATTGGCGATCTCAACCACTCGGGAGTTCTCATTGGGCAAGACGCTACTGTTGCGCTAATCGACGCCGACAGTTTCCAGTTCAGCTTGAAAGGCCACCTCTATCCTTGCGTTGTAGGTACTGAAGACTTCACTCCCCCAGAGCTTCATGGTGTCAGTCTTAGCACCGTCAAACGGACCCAAGCGCACGACAACTTCGGTCTAGCTGTGGCTATATTCCAGCTTCTAGTAATGGGTAAGCACCCTTACGCCGGTCGCTTTAAGGGTCCAGATCTTAGTTTGGGGCAATCTATTGCGCAAAATCGCTTTGCGTTTTCTGTAAGGCGGCGGGATGAAACGCGTACTACACCTCCCCCTGGCTCCGTTTTACTGGAAGACCTCCCTCCTTCGATAGCGATTGCCTTTGAATCAGCGTTTGGTTTGAACGCAGCTTCACGTCCAAATCCTGCAGCGTGGGTGGATTTGCTCCAAGGTTTGGAAGCCAGCCTGCGTAAATGCTCGACCTCAGAAAGTCATTATTTTCCTGACTCTGCGGGAAGTTGTCTCTGGTGTCGTCTTGCTAGCCAGGCCGGCGTCGAGATGTTCCCGCTTGGGCTAGGTGTGGGGGCCATTCCTGCTGTTGGGCCTTTTGATTTGGACCGCATATTGGCGGCTATCCAAGCAGTGAGGCTCCCTCTGGCGCAGGAAGTGCTTCCCGCATGGAGCGGAGATGTTGGACAGCCCAGTGCAGCCGTAATCGAAGCGCAGAGCAGCGGCTACGGCCAAGCTACTCTGGGTGTCCTCGCAATAGTCGGAGCGGTGATCGGGTTTGCCTTTTTCCAGGTAGCGGCAATTTTTTGGTTCTTCCTTGGGATCTATGGGTTCAACAGATTATTTTCCAACACCAAAGCGGATATATCGCCGTTCATCAAGGCTTATAAAGATGCAGACAAACGGGTGGACCTTGCTTCGCATGCGTATCTCCAGCGCATCGGATTGAAAGAGATGTATGTTCTGCGTGCGGAGCTGGAAGATCTTGCTGAACGGTATAAGCAGGTCGATGGAGATCTGTCACAGACGCTATTGAAGTTAAAGTCGACAAGAGAGGCTCGTCAGCGAACCGATTTTTTAGATCGATTTTTAATAAGACGAGCAACGATTCCAGGCATTGGACCTGCAAAAACCGCCACTTTAGCTTCGTTCGGCATCGAGACTGCCGCAGATGTAACAGCATCGTCTGTTCGATCTGTGCCGGGATTCGGTGAGGCGTTGACTGGTAAAATATTGGCATGGCGTAAAATTCATGAAGCTAAGTTCCGATACAATTCATCCCCAAACGCGTCTGACTTGCAAGCGGAGAACGCAGCGCGACTTGCATCTGCGACTAAACAGATCGATATCCAGAACAGGCTTCGGACTGGCTTGTCTGCTCTAAAGACAGCGGTGCAACGAATCGTTTCGGCGAAGTCATTGCCAGACCAAAACCTTATGCAAGCGCTTGCCGATCGAGCAGTGGCTCAAAGGGATTGCGACATTCTCAGAGTGGCAGTGCCACCGCCTGCGGTGGTAAGTATTGAGGTTCCAAGAAAATCGGCTGCTCAGCCAGGTAGAGCCCACATTATAGCTCCAAGCAATACATTCACGGCAGGGCCAGTACCTCGATCCGTGTCGAACCGTTGTCCCAACTGCGGCGCAACCATGGTGCGCCGGACTGCACGGAAAGGAAAATATGCCGGTAGCAATTTCTGGGGGTGTTCGAAATACCCTGCCTGTAAAGGTACAAGAAGTTGAAGCACGCTAGGCGACCCTATGAATTGCCCGCTGAATCGCCTCTATTATTGTTGACATGCTGAACGACTTCTCTTGGCCGGTTAGCGTTTTTTGCCATTAAGGGTCATGGTTATCCTCCATAACGTGGAGGACAAGTCATGAACACCAGTGTTGCTCGTGAACCCTGGAATAAAGGCAAGCTAGTCGGACAGAAAGCGCCGCTTCGACTTAGAGATATTTGGTCTATTCGAGTCAGGCTCCAAATTGCAGAAAAAACTCGAGATTTAGCTCTTTTCAATTTGGCAATCGACAGCAAGTTACGGGCCTGTGATTTGACGAAGCTCCGGGTGCGCGACATCGCCCATGGTGCACAAGTATCGTCTCGGGCAATTGTGATGCAACAGAAAACTCATCGACCAGTCCAGTTCGAAATCACCGAACAAACCCGGACGGCGCTAGAAGCCTAGATACATAAGGCCCAACTGCGAAGTGATGATTACCTGTTTCCAAGCAGATTGCACGGCTCAGTCCACCTTTCCATCAGACAATACGCTCGAATCGTCAAAGCTTGGGTAATATCCATTAATCTTGATCCGGCCATGTACGGCACCCACACGCTAAGGCGCACCAAGGCGTCATTGATCTATCGTAGGACGAAGAACCTCAGGGCCGTTCAGCTTCTACTGGGCCACACGAAGTTGGAAAGCACGGTCCGGTATTTGGGAATCGAAGTGGACGGCGCTCTTGATATGGCAGAACAGACCGAGGTCTGACCAGCGATAGCGCCGGCTTAAACGAGACCGGCGCTATTGGCCGATTGCCGCCATTTACCAACGACCGCTTAGCGCAGGAAAGCGAAGGCCTAGTCCAACCGTTGCTGATTTTGGTCAATCCTACGCCTGTTCCGTCATCTCAAGAGCATCGTCCGCTGTAATCCATCAATAAAACCTGCCGTGCGGTTAGAAATACAGGTCAAGTAACCGGCCCCCAGCGTCAGGGCAGAAGCGCTTCGTAATCTTTGACCGACGTTTTAACTGCAAAGGCTCCATCACGTGACGTAACCATGCATAAGGTTCACGCCCGCTGCCTGCGGCTGCCTTGATCAAGCTGATCATGCGCTTAAATCAAAATGAACTCATCAAATGGCCATGGACGGGTCGCAGATTTGTCCTGCTCGCGCTTATACTCGGGTTACTCGGGTCTCTTGCCAGGCCCAAAACCGATGGAACGGGTCGGTCTTTTACAGGCCCTTAATACATAAGGATTTCAAAATGCTTGACCTGATCAATGAACCGGATGCGCCACGGTTGATCTTCGGCCTTCGCGATACCGGGTACAACGTCAGAACAGCAGCGGCAGATATTATTGATAACTCCATTGCCGCGGAAGCAGACCAGATCAACGTAGAGATCATACTGCGCGAGGATGGACGCAAAGTTATTTACTTTGGGGACAATGGGAAAGGCATGGATCCTGATGGAGTCCACTGGGCAATGCGCTATGGGGCTCCCCAGCGTGACAACCCGGAGAGTCTTGGCAAGTTCGGCTTGGGCCTCAAAACCGCTTCAAGCTCGGTTTGCCTCAGATACACTCTGATTTCGCGTAAAAGCGCCGGTCAAGAGCTGGCCAAGCTTACTTGGGATCTTGAACACGTAGCTCAGCAAAAGCAGTGGGAGATGCTCAGGGAGCCCGTTACATCGGATGAGCGGGAGGTGTTCGAAGAATTGTGCGGTGACAATGGAACTCTCGTTATCTGGGAGAAGTGCGACAGGATACTGACCAAGGACTATGAGCCAGGCGGTACAAAGGAAAAAGCGGCCATAAACAGACTTGCGGAAAGCTTGGCTAAGCATATTTCTCTCGTTTACCACCGTTTCTTGGACAAGTCTGACGAGCGCGAGCGCGACGTCGATATCTCCATCAACCAAAGCTTGATCGATCCATGGAACCCTTTCTATCCCAAGCGCTCCGAACAGGTTTTAGCCACGGCAAAACAAAGCCTCCTTGTGGAGTTGCCTGATGGCTCTGAACAAGTCGCTAATATCCGCGCGTGGATACTGCCGCACCGCAGCGACATGACAAAAGAAGAAGAAAGGACCGAAGCACGCATCTCGAACCGAGCTCAGGGTTTCTATGTCTACCGGGAAGGCCGTCTCATACAGGATGGCAGCTGGATGGAAGTTTTTGGGGCGCCGGAGCCGCATACTTCTTTGCTGCGTATTGAGTTCGATTTTGGGTACGAGCTTGACGATGCTTTCCGAATCGACGTCAAGAAATCCCGTATCCTTTTCCATCCCGACCTTGCAGACGGTCTACGCGAGCTTCTTCAGCCGGTATATCGTGAGGCGGGTAAGCGTTATCGCCGGCAGAACCGTGAGCAGACAAACAGTAGCAAGATCGACCATACCAGTGCTAACAAGAATATTGGGGGGACCGGGAACGCAAGTAAACCGCAAGTTACCTCAGTCGATCCGGAGACACAGTCCGCGATTATCTCGAATAACATGGGCCCCAAGATCAAGCTCAAACTGGCAGTACACAACAATGTGAGCCCGGACACTATTTATGTCGAGGCTGTTGAAAACATCACGTCAGGTGAGCTTTGGCAGCCGGCATTTCGTAGCGCAGGTGACAGTGGTCATGCTCCTGCAGTTCTGCTGAATAAACATCACGATTTCTATCAGAAGATCTATAAGCGTGCTGCTGCTAATGGTTTCGCGGTAGAGGGCATGGATTTGCTGCTGTGGGCTTTCGCTGTGGCTGAGCAGAACAATACGAATGAGGAACTGGAGCCAATATTTGAGGATATTAGAAATGAGATTTCGAGAAACCTTCATAAACTTCTGCGGAACGTTTCCGATCCAGAGCCAGATGAGCTGACCACGGAAGAAGAAAGCTGAAATGATTGCAGGCAAGAAGGACCTGATTCTGAGAGAGCTTGAGGCAGGTACTGGGGCAGCTATCGCTGCGTCCGTCAACTACAGAGGCCTCCGGTCGGGGCTGCGTATATGGTTCGGAGACCTTGACGAACAACACGGCCCTGTAGCGGAGCTTCGTCCTTTCGGACTAAAGGGGCACCGGGTCAGCTTGTCCTTTGGCAATTTCTCTAGAGAAGTTATCGGACAGATTCAACAAGCTTCACCTGAAGATGTCCAGTTGGCTCGGGCTTTGGTGGCGACTATCCGACCGGACATTGAAGTAGATATTCTTGGTCAGAATTTATCCGAGTGGTGCATCACGAGTGGTGCCTTCCAGATGACAGCGAAGGTCCGCGACCTGGAGCTACCTCTTGAAGACACAGCGGTTATCGCTACATGCCATGAGGTAATAGTACCGATGATGGCTGCTATGGCAGAACTCATTGGATACGATGTCATCGAGGTGCAAGGAGATCATGAGGAACCGGCTTTCGAGGGTGCCATTATGCCCTCGGTGATCCTGCGGCGAGAGCGCAATCCACGCAATAGACTCTTGGCTATTCGCATCCATGGTGAAAAGTGTGGTGTCTGTGGTCTGGAGCCGCGACTAGCGTACGGCGATGCTGGCTCGATCATTGAAGTCCACCATTTAGAGCCGGTTGCGTCTCTTGCGGAGCCGCGACCCTATGATCCAAGGACAGATCTCGTTCCTCTCTGTCCGAACTGCCATCGAGCGGTTCACTCAAGACGCCCTGTGCCGTTCACCATTGAAGAGATCCGTAGCTTGATGAGGGTGCTGCATTGACTGATCTGTCCCACCTTCCAGGAGCCTTTGATGAGCTGCGTATTAGCCCTCCGGAAGGATTTACTTTCTCAGAGCGCGTTGTCGACCCAGTTATTGTCATCGATAGAGTCGGTGAGACTATTGTGGCGCGTCTCGCGGGCAAGCGCGTAAGGAGGGGAGTTAACAGCATCTTAAAGACTCCGAGCAATAGCCACGCATGGGTAATAGATGATAAGACGATACGTCCGCTGCCGCGTGATTCGGCCATCGTCTTTTTTGAGATATTGGATGGATCGGATCCGGACAATCTCACTTACAGCGACGCTGTCAAATTGATTCGATATACAAGTGCTGTTATGTGCGCCGAACCTGGCGATACATTTCTTAAGGCTGGTCGGGTGGTCGCTGAGGAACTTGATAGTGAAATTTTCATACCTGGTTTGACCGCAAACCTTTTTCCCTATCAGGCTCGCGGGGTGCGCTGGATGTGGAAGACGATCAGCGATACAGGTGGTCTGATTCTCGCTGACGAAATGGGTTTAGGCAAAACCCTGCAGATTATTGCACTTTTGCTGATGGATCCGCCCAAAATCGCTGCCCCCGCGTTGATTGTTTGTCCCACCAGCTTGATAGCTAACTGGGTTCGTGAATTTGAGCGATTTTCCTCTGGAACGTCTGTGATGGTGCATCGGGGGCCTCACCGGGCTGGAATTTATCGAGACCTCCAGAAGACAAATGTCGTGATCACTACCTATGACACGATGGTTAATGATATTGCCATGTTCTCCTCGTTCGAGTGGTCTTGGGTCATTTGTGATGAGGCTCAGGCTATCAAGAATCCGGATTCAAACCGGCGACGAGCAATTATGTCCATTCCGCGTCGCAGGGCCATCCCGATGACCGGTACTCCCGTGGAAAACAGCCTTCTTGATCTGTGGTCTTTGACGGATTTTGCCGTTCCGGGACTGCTTGGTTCCCGTAGCGAATTTGAACAGGCCTACCCCGACAGTATTGAATCGGCTACCGCCGTTGGACGCTTCACGGATCCAGTACTCCTCAAGCGCAGGCTGGCTGATGTTGCAAGTGATCTGCCCGAGCGAATCAACATTGACGTGCCACTCGATCTGGATGACCAGCTTGCTGATCACTACGTAATGGTCAGGCAAGCTACACTCGAAAAGTATCCTGTTGCAGGGGCGCTCGTGGCTACCATGCAGCTGCAACTTGTTTGTGCCCATCCATGGCTCAGACGCGACGTTGAGAGTGATCTGGATGATGAGAAGACTGAGATTGCACGCACAAACACTTTTCCACTAGTTACACCCAAAGTAGAAAGGACCGTGGATCTCCTGCGGGAAGCGTTCTTCAATGGTCGAAAAGTCATTGTTTTTGCGCTGTTCAACAAGGTCGGTGACTTGCTGAAGGAAGCTTTCTCAGGGTTTGATGACGCCTACTGGGGCTCAATAAATGGTTCAACCCCACAAGAAGCTCGACAGCAAATCATTGATGATTATTCGACTCATAAAGGACCCGGCTGCCTAGTGCTGAATCCCAAGGCGGCTGGAGCCGGTCTGAACATTACCGCGGCAACAGTCGTTATTCACTTTACCCCTGTCTGGAATCCTGCAATGGAGGCTCAAGCAAGTGCGAGGGCTCACCGGCGGGGGCAGACCCAGCCCGTTACGGTTTACCGTCTTTTTTACATTAACACCGTTGAAGAGGTAATGATTAACCGTGCCATTTGGAAAAGTGAGCTGGCTAATGAAAGCGTTCCTGTTTCATCCAGAGATGCAGCCGATCTCAAGCGGGCCCTCGAAATTGTACCGGAGAAGAAATGAGTAAAAAGACATTTAGAAAGATTTTGAGTGCCAACGATGTGGGCGCTACTGGTGGACATCAAGGAGGAATTCTTGTCCCGAAGTCGGAGTCAGAGCTGCTTTCTTTCTTGCCTTCGCTTGATTCAGCAATAAAGAATCCGGACGCATGGATCCAGTGTGTTGATGAAGTCGGGAATCTACGCAAATTTAGGTTTGTCTATTACAATAATCGGCTACATGACGCAAAAGGGACTAGAAACGAATATCGTATCACTCACATGACCAGCTACTTGCGGGAAATGGTCGCCGAAGAGGGTGAGATTCTTGAAATCTCCCGCAATGACAGAGAGGAGCGTTACAGCATCCGAATTATCCGAGATGCGGCCGTACCTGTTGAGGAGGAAACCATGGAGAGGGTTCGGATCAAGATCAAGTCGGCTTGGCGACGGGTTCACTGACGACGTCTAGTCTGCTCAAGAAATCGACAAAACTGGATCTTTGAGTAGAGCGATAAGGTGCTATTGTGGGTAGGCAAGAATTTTCTACGACTGATTTAAATAGGCCTATCATTCGGCTTAATATTCTTGCTTCTTCCTGATTCTGGGCGGCGTAAGAGGCCAGTGTCCCAATGTTTCATTGCTCTTAATAAAATCGACAATCTCTTCCATTCTGTCCGCGTCATGTTTGATGCCGCACTCCCATACAACCAACACCCTCCATCCAAGGTCAGCAAGCAACAAACGCTGTTCTTCGTCTCTCTGCGCGTTGCGCGTCAGTTTGTTTTGCCAGAAATCTCGGCGGGTTGCCGGAGAGGTCGCATAGAAGCAACCCGGATGGCGATGCCAGAAGCATCCGTGGACAAAAATGACAAGACGATATTTGTTTAATGTCAGATCAGGGGAGCCAGGAAGGTCCTTTCGATGCAACTTGAATCGATATCCTTTTGAATGTATGAATTTTCTGACCCCAAGTTCCGGAGCAGTGTCTTTTCCACGAATTCCCGACATCATTCTGGATCGAGTAGCAGAGTCGACTACGTCAGTCATAACTCACCTTCCCAGATATTGACATGTCGGTTCAACGCCTCACTTGTTAGGCAGGAAGAGCAATTTCCAGTTGGGGCTTCGCTTCCAAGATCTTCTCCCGTGCTGCAACGATACGGTCTTTCATCAGGCTTGCCACCGCTTCGAAAACGGGTACTGCGACCGAATTGCCGAACTGGCGATATGCCTGAGTGTCTGATACCGGGATGATGAAAGTGTTCTCTCCTGGCTTGTCGAAGCCCATCAAACGAGAACATTCTTGAGGGGTAAGACGGCGGGGTCGATTCAGCTGGTTCAGTTCATGTCCAAACTCGAGAGTATTTACGAACCCACGGTCAACCAGAATCTCCGAGCCATCCTTGTGATAGCGTGCTGAAAGGGTACGAGCAACGTCAGCTGGACCGGTCAGACCGAAGCCGAAACCATTACCTTTTGCACGATGCTTCGCGGCATACCGGTACAGATAATCCCATAGCTTCGGGGTCAGGATGTATTTTTCATCTACTACAGGATCCAGCAGATCTCCGAAGGTAGGCCGATCCGCAGGATACAATTTATTTATATCCCGCAACGTGAAGCCCTGGTGCAAATTAAGATCTCTTCGGAATCCGACAAGAACTATCCGTTCCCGGTGCTGCGGAAGGAAGTTCTTTGCATCGATGACCTTAGGATCTCGACCTTTAGGCGCATCAACATCAGCAACCTCGTATCCCAGCTCATTTAGGGTCTCGCAGATGATCCGAAAAGTATTGCCCTTATCATGGCTCTTTAGATTTTTCACGTTTTCCAGAAGGAAAGCGGCCGGTCGCTTTGCTGCAATGATGCGAGCCACATCAAAGAAGAGAGTGCCCTGAGTCTCACATTCAAACCCATGCTTACGTCCGAGCGAGTTTTTCTTTGAGACGCCGGCCAAGGAAAACGGCTGGCAAGGAAAGCCTGCCAGCAATACATCGTGATCAGGTATCTCACGCTCGATATTGGCGTAAGCTTTTTCTTCGCTCACTTCCGGCAGATCAGACAGGGTGACGGAGCGGATGTCGAGATTGAAGGTATGACGTTCTGGATCGCAAAAATGATTGGCCTTGTAGGTACGTACCGCATACTTGTTCCATTCCGAGGTAAAGAGACACTCACCTCCAATGGACTCAAAACCCTTACGGATACCACCTATACCTGCAAAGAGATCTATAAAGGTGAAAGAGCTTGAACTGGGCGCTGGTTTGGGCAGCAACGAAGCCAGATGCTCAAATTCGGCATGAGAAAGTTTTGGTGAAGCTTTGCCCTTGCTCCATCGGTTTACCGTTTCGCGGCACCAAGTGCCGGGACTAATCGCATTTAGCTTCTCCGCCAGTTGACCCTGATCGTAAATCTCAAGAAGTTTTTGAATCAAAGCCCAGTCGTCATTCAGCCAAGTTGCAGTGCTAGAGGACGAAAAGGAATTGACGGAGTCTTTGGTCATGGGTTTATCTCTGGGTCAAACGTGTGACGGTTCGTCACCATTCTATCCCAGATAGACGGAAAGTAAACTCTGCAACCGCATAAACACTGTTTGGGTATACAGTTAATTTATTTTCAAAATTCTAAGCTGCGTCCCATCCCTTTACTCTCCCGCGTTGGGAGTGTTCCCTTGAGGGTTTCCTTTCTCCAGGTACGCACTTTGGTACGCACCCCTCACGCGTGCGCGTATAGCCCTCGCACCTCGCCTCGTACCAGTTGTGATTGCTCGCGCGTGGGGGTGTTAACGCTGTTAACTTTTCAGCTGGCGCCATGTCAGACTCACGCAACTGGCAGCACCCGGCTGTTTACCAAAGATCATTTTGTTTTCTTGGCATGTTCCTGCTGAGGCTAAACCCTCAGGGCTGAAATACTCTAGAAAGGTTAGATGACCAATTAGGTGCGCACATTGGCGACCTCTAGCTTGATCAGCAATATGGCTGATAGCATGACCTGGCCTAAAGCTTTTCCGCCCGGTCATATGCCTCGAACCACTCTTCATCACTTTGTTCAGCAGGTGGCTTGTAGGCAGTGAATCCAGTACCCGTATAACCTTCTTCCCTTGTTACCGTATTACCGTGGTTATGCGCACCCGTAGCTGTATTCGTATGGAAGCCCCATGTTGTATGGGGTCGGCGATGATCCTTGTCCGGCACAGTTGTACGGGCGCTGTCTGCCAAATGTCCGTCACTTGTCTGCCGGTTGTCCGGCAAATAAATATCTTTAATGCGATCAGAAGAGAGATTTAACGGTCTCAGGCTTCCTGCGTCGATACGCTCTCCTGTGGCCTGGCCAACAAAAACTATATCTCTGAGGTGTCCCATGTAGTCATGAAGGGCGGCCCGCCTGTGGGGGCAGCGGACGCTGCTGCTGAGCCATAATTTGTAGAAATGGCTTTGCGCACCTACCCGAAACTGGCCGGTAGGCAAGAGTGATCCTGCCTTGCCTTTTGCGGTATTACGTTTGCGCGTGAGGTCAGCGTTAAAAATAGCGTATGCAGGCTGGCCGGTGCGAACAGAAATGAACTTGAGCGTGATGCCTCCCGCTTTGTTTTTGCCGTAGTGGCCGGTGGAGTAGCCCTGATACAGGTAGGCATCAAAACCTTCGTTTATCGAGAGCTCGCGCAATAGTTGAGCTGTGTGTGTGTATATCCAGTCAGCCGGTACTTCCTTTCCGCTGGCGGGCTCGATTAGTAGCCGACCATTCTCGATACGCAGCTCATCACCACGATTTAGTAGTTTGGATGCCAAGGATTTCATGGAAGGGTCGAAGCTTAAGACAATGAACAGGATTTGGGCGACTGCTTCGCTGGATCGATATCCCCCAGCTGCTGTGCTATCCACGCCTCGATTTCCAGGCTGTCCCAGCCGATGATGTTGCTGCCGGCAATACGGCGAGCCTTCGGAAAACGTTCCGCTTTCATCAGATCATAGATAGTTGTTCGGCCTAGGCCAGTGCGGGCTTTTACAGTGGGCAGGCGCCAGATACAGCGGTAGGTGTGTTCGTTTGCGGTCATCGTCGTTACCTCATGGTTGGCCCCGGCTTGGGACGGACGATGATCAAGATATGCGGTAGATCTAATCGTATGTCCTATTGGGATCAGGCAAAATCCCAATAGGGAACATTGGGGTCAATATTCAGTAGCGCTCTTAACTGCGTTCTCGAGATACTTTTTTATAGTTTCATTGCTTTCCGGTAGCTCGAGGCCATGCTCTGCGGCCACCTTCGTCAATAACTGTGCTGCTTTATAAGGTTTCGAAAGGTCAAGTTCGGCCATTGCTGCTAACGTGGCAATGATGCGTTCCATGTTTTTGCGCTCGCTGGGATGAAGGGGTTTTTCTGGGGATTGGGCGGGATCCTCTTCATTCATTTTGCTGGCTAGCGCTTCGATTTCTGAGCTTTTAAAGAGTGGGTTTCTTGCATTATCGAGGTTCAAAATCTCTGGCCACCAGTCATCCGACAAGCCATGTGTCGTATTCCCTTTTGTGAACAAGTTCTGGGTTAGTGGGTTACCCCAGAACGCGCTTATAGGGTTTTTGACAAAGTGAATTCCTATTCCCGAACAGTCTTCAAGAGTCCTTGCGTCACAACCCTTGATGTTCGTCATGTTCGCATAGACGCCACATTGTTTCTGTTCGCATAGCTGTAATAGGGTGTAACTGCTAATAGTTATCCCGGTCAAATCATGCAAGTAGTCCAGTGCTTGAACCATATCGAGCCACTCCAGTAGCCGGTAAACTTTCTTCATCCTAATAGCCTCCTCGAGCATCTAGCATTAGATCGACCAGTCAGGCGGAGTAGGTAGGGCCTGCTTTTCGCCTCGTCGGGCGAGACTGGTCGAAACTTCAAATGATTCAAGTCAGGATTATCTCGTTTTTTTAAAATTACCCGTCACCACGTTCTCTGTCGGTTGGCTGGTGCAGTAGGTTGCCCAGTCTTCCATTAAAGTACGCCGTTTTTCAAACAGATCACTGCGCCGATATGCGGCCTCAACGGCATTACCTATGCTGTGAGCCAGCGCCTGTTCGCACACGTCGCGTGGATAATGGGTGACCTCGGCTGTCCAGTCGCGGAAGGTCGAACGAAAGCCATGCATCGTCAGGTCGTCTCGCTTTAGCCGGCGTAAGCCCATCAGCATCGCCATATTTGATAATGGTTTGCCATGACGTGAGCCTGGAAAAAGATATGGGCTCCCTTCTATCCTCGGTAATGATCTAAGCAACGTACTTGCGGATTCTGATAGGGGCACTCGGTGCTCTTTGCCAGCCTTCATTCGGGTTGCAGGAATCGTCCAGACGGCAGCTTCAAGATTTACCTCGTCCCATTGTGCACTCAGGACCTCAGACGTGCGGCAAGCCGTCAATATAGTCAGGCGCATTGCAGCATGGGTCAAACTGTCGGTATCACTTAGCCTCTTCATAAATGCTGGGAGTTCTTGCCAAGGCAGGGCAGGGTGATGCTTGACCGCTTGCACCTTGGACCGTTTGGGCAAAAGCTTGTCGAGGTGCCCGCGCCAGCGGGCAGGGTTCTCACCCTCGCGCAGTCGGCGAGCCTTGGCTGCATCAAGCACCAGCTCGATGCGATTTCTTACTCGGCTGGCCGTTTCAGGCTTCACTGTCCAGATCGGTTGCAGTATTTCGAGTAAATGTTCGGTATTGATGTCTCCCGGCGATAGTTTGCCAATGACTGGGGATGCGTAGCTGCTCAAAGTGTTTTCCCACTGTTGTGCATGCTTCGCATTCTTCCATCCGGCACGCTGTGCGGTGATGTAGTCAGCAGCTACCATGTCGAAAGTGGTTTGCCTGACTGTTTCGATCACGGCTGCGACACGTTCTGCCTCCTTGTTAGCTTCACGGTCCGCAATGGGATCTATGCCGTTGGCGATGCGCTCTCCGTGTGTGGATGCTATCCGGCGGGCAGCTTTAAGTGAAACTTCAGGATATTTGCCCAGGCTCATGTCTCTGCGCTTGCCATTCAGTTGGAAGCGCAGGATCCAATACTTGCGACCGGTTTTCTTGATAAGGAGGCGCAGACCGGCACCGTCTTCATATGTGCCGGGGTCGGTCAGATTTTCGACCTGTTTAGGGTTCAGCTTGCTCATCAAAGTTACTCCGCCCAATTTTTGTTCCCACACCTGTTCCCACACTTTGGCTTGGAAGCCTACGTTTATTAACGAACAGATACGGACGGATAATAGCCTGAGAGTGCTGCTATATCTAGGTTTGTGTGTATTTAAGCGGCTTAGTGCGGACAGGGTGCAGGCGGACTGACTCTCCGCCAACAACAAAAACCCGGTCTTTGCCGGGTTTTTTTGTTCTAGCTTCATAGTTTTCTTTATTCTCTAGTCATAATTCTGACCCTACGTTGTCACCAAATCTCCGCAGAAGCTTCAT